>Ga0210406_10006628_pt1 | contig 11972 bp, 10 predicted proteins | sample IncBWC30MmetaG_FD_155454 | JGI IMG/M metagenome (GOLD analysis project Ga0210406, IMG submission 155454) | Forest soil microbial communities from Barre Woods Harvard Forest LTER site, Petersham, Massachusetts, United States - Inc-BW-C-30-M | ecosystem: Environmental > Terrestrial > Soil >...
CGGCATTGCGATCTTCGCAGCGGCGACGATAGCGGCTGACGCATCCGAAGCTTGAATCTCGAGTTCGGTGACAGTTGATGGTCCGCGATCCGGCGCCGAGCTGATAAACTGAAGACGGAATGGCTTGAGGGCGGGGGTGCCCTTCAGCTCATCGACCCGGCTCAAAGGTTGAGGCTTGCGATCCCCGGCGTGTTCGCGATCAGGCGCGAAAACGGCATTCATCGCCATCGGAGTTGATGTATCGAGCCCGATGCGCTCGCCGGTCTTGTGAGCAACTGCCAAGGCAACCTGGTTCCACCGAAACGCGATCGCGTCGCCGCTGGACTCATATTCCCTTCGACGCGCTTCGGCATAGGCCGCGACGCCCAACTCGCCGATAAGCGCGTCGGCCTCGGCCTCTATCCTTTCAGCTGTCTCGCGCCGGCGACGCAGCCACGAAAGCATGACGCACGCCACGGCGCGGACGAGGATGCGAGGCGCTCGGCGCTTCGCATCATACGACGATCGGGCGATCGCGGCCTGACGATCGCGAAGGGCTCGCGAGGTGAAGTCTTGGTCACAACAGCTTCAAAGCGACCCTTGACCAATGGGCGCACCCTGCAGACACGACCGCCTAACGTCGTTTCGCTAGGTCGAATGTCTCAAACGCGCAAACAGCGGTCATTGCCCCACGGCGTGGCGAACGGGTCAAATCGACAGCAACTGAGCTGCGGCCGCCTCCCATCGGCTCAATCGCTCTCGATCAAGGCGACTGTCTCGCGCCGGCACTGGTGCTCTCTTGCACCGCACGCCGTAACTTGCGACCGGCTCTGCGAATCCCGGTGATGCCGCCGAACTGCTCGAGCCTTTGCACCATGTTCAACAGGCCCATCCCGTCGGGCTCTTCAGTCGAGTAGGTCTTAAACGACACTGTTTTGGCGCGACCACGAATCGTCGACCGGAATCCACGCGTATTCGGGCGGAAATAACGGCTGCCTCAGAATTCGGCAGCCCATACGGAAGTCTTGGTGGCGAGCCAAGAACAGCGAGCGGGAGGGCCTGTAGCGCAGATTCTACATTTCTGGCAGACCGGCCATGCGCAGATCGTTGAGATATTCGGTTTCGACCGGCTCCACGATTGGGAAATTATCCTCATTTCGGATCGTGGTGCTCCTGCCAAAGCGCAAATGGTTCGCAATTAGAGCACGCGACTTCTCAACCTGACCTAACCGAGCATACAATGCAGCGAGCAATACTGAATATTCCGTGCTCCTTTCTCGGAGAATCTCGATCGCTTCCCGGTCGCGACCTGCAACGAAGTAGGACCATGCGAGATTGGCGCGATATCGGGAAGGGTCGTTTGGGTCATGGTCCAGAGCTGCGCGCGCCCACGCGACCGCCTCGTCCCCGTACCCTGCGTTAGCTAAGACCCACGAAAGTTCACCACGGGTGGACGCGTCATAGGGCGCAAGCGCCACCGCCGTTCGTGCTTCCGCGACAGAGCGCGAGAAATCCTCATCGTGCCACTGGTACAGAAATGCCATCAGCCAATGGGTGAGCCACGCTTCTAGGGGGGAACGCGAGTGAGTCGAAAGGGCTTCATTGGCAAGTCCCCATGCCTGATCGATGTCCGGGCGCAGGTTGGGATTCACCTGATGATTCATCACTGCCCAAATATAGGTCCACGCTAGGTTGACGCGCAGCAAAGCGGAGGCGGGGTATCGTTCGAGACCCTCCTGATAAATCGTGCGCGCATTCAGCACGTCAGCAAGGGTGGACTGCAGATAGACCGATTGGCCGCGGAGGTAATAGTCATATTCGCCGAGCCTGATGTTGGGTTTACCCCAAGCGGCCCTTTCTTCATTGCGTCGAATTTGGCCCCGAATTCCGGCGAGCGAATCATAAATCCGGCGAGCGATGTCCTCTTGTGGCCCGAACGGGTCGACGTCCGCCGAATCGAACACTTGCGACCACACGACTGTCCGGGTGGAGTCGTCATAGAGCGTCACCGTGACGCGCAAGGAATTGTGCAGTAGGTGCACGCCGCCCTGAACTACGTATTGAGCGCTCGCGACCTGAGCGACCCGGGCAGCGCCAGCAGTCGGGTCACTGACCGAGGCCGGCACCGAAACGAGCCGCAGGCCGGGGTATGCGCCAAGAAACGTCGAGACCTCGAGAGCGAGCGCGCGCCCCAAATAGTCCTTGGCGGGGTCGCCGGTTAGATTAGCGAACGGCAATACGACCAAGCTTGGCGGGTCGGAGGACGGAAGACTGCTTTCTAGCGAGTGACGCCAAGCCACACTGAGCGCTAAGGTCAGCGCAAGGCATAGGATGGCCATGACATAGAGACCTGACGCCGAACGCAATGGCGCAGCGCGTATGAGCGGTCTTTCACCGATTGGGGTTGGAAGAACTGGAGACGCTTCGAGGGCTGCGTTGGCGAACTGGCCGTTGGTTGCTGGCAAGGCAGCGAGAGCGAGCTCGAACCCCTCGAACCGATAGCCTTCGCCCGGCACTGTTACGATCAGACGTGGCCGTCTGGGGTCGGACTCGATCTTGCGCCGCAATCGCCCAATCAGCACGTCGACGCTGCGATCGAAGGGCTCGAACCGCCGACCACTCGTTGCGCTGAGCAGAGTGTCTCGGCTCACCGCGCGTCCAGCGTGAGAAAGAAAAAAGCGTAACACCGCGAGCTCGCCTCGCGTAAGCGCAATGACCTCACCGGAGTCGCGCGCGAACGTGCAGGCGTCGACGTCGAAGACGAAACCTGAAAAACGCACAAGCGATCTAGTTTCGCTCGAAGGCATGTGCCCCCAGCCGCCAATCGCGAACGTCCCTCCCCGGGCGAAAGCTCGTCAACTGGATCCGGAGCAAAATGTTACAACCTACTCGCTGAAACTTACAAGTGTTTCAACGCGGCGACATCCGCCGTTTACAGGGTTGAGTTAGAAATCTCCCCTCGCGCAACGGCAGGCCGGCCACGGACAGCATGCCCGCTGGGAGGGGTGGCCAAGCCCGGTGTTGACTCTTGATCGAAGTATGACGGATTGCGCCTGTATAGTGCGTAGACGTGAGCGGACCTTTGGACAACGACCCGCTCCGCCATCCCCAGTTTTGGAACTTCGCGGAGGAGTTTCTCATAATGAATAGATCGACATGAATAGATCGACGCTGTTTACGTCTGTCGCGACCGCCGCCTTCGCCCTCCGGCGCGCTCTGCGGGAGGGCAATACGCGCCAAGGCCGACGTCTATGTCCAGACGGACCTGGTCTCCCGGGCCGAGGGCAATCGACAGGGAGTGATTGCAGTCATCCCCACAACCTTGCTCGCTTTGATCACAAACGGGCCATGTCGGACCGGGTTCAAGTGCGGTCAGTTTCAGGATTGGACGCGTGTTGCGAAGGGATATGCGCGGAGCGTTGGGGCGCGACGGAAACGGGGACGCAAGAAAGCACTCAAAGTCGCAGGATGCACTCTCGGCTGAATTCATGCCGGAAGCTAACCTATGCTCATGCTCAGTCCTTGTCCGAATCAGGCGTCACGTGTGGGGAGGAATTGTGGCGATGGGCGACGACAGGGCTTGCATTCCGGTTGATGGGGCGCGCGCAAGAACACATTTGGAGGAAATTGACCCGCAACGCGCGCACGAAGGCGCTAGCGCAAAAGCTGACGGTTTCATTTCGGTGATGGAAGGCGGCGCGTTTTGCGGGAATGCAACGCGACGACACGAAACCGTTTCAACACCGCCGTATGCTCAAACGCTCGCCGACTGTCATGGTCTGCGGGTGTTCTTATTGCGTTGATGAATTATACGACAACAATCGGATGTCATCAAAATGCAAAACGAGGCCCTAAATCCAGACTGTGAAATTGAACAACTTTTGTTCCACATGAAAATCAACGGAATTAGGCCAAATAGCACTCCTGGACGCATATTGCTGTGGCTGGAAAAGAATGGCCCTGGAGACTATTCAGTCGCAGATATTGCCAAGGCAATTGGTCTTTCAGTTAGAGGAACTCGATCGGCAATCGTACTCGTTTGTTGCACCATAAACGCGACCAAAATGAAATCAAAATATAACATCCTAATCAGCGGCAAAACGAAAACAGCGGTTGCTCGTTTTGCGCGGCTTTGAAAAAAACGCCATAACCATCACCGTAATCTATCGTGACGGTCTTTCTTTATTTTGCTTTTTAGCATCGTTTCCCTTGACGACCGAGCGGCAGCACAACGTGACGCGCACAAGCGCGCAAATGTGCGGACCCTCGGCCTCGTTCCAGCTCGGTCGAAAGTTCGCCCGACGCACTCTCGCAAAAGATTGGCTTAATCTAAAAGCCGATTGGCAGGAAAGTGCAAGACGCCCGACGCAAGACTTGCGAATAGTATGCTCAGTGACCAATCCTTCGCCAGGACGATAGGAGAGCGACCAAGGTTTTAGGGAGGGATCGATGTTAAGATCGCAGGCGCGCTCGGCGTCGCCAACCCGCAGCGCGATCCGATTGCGGTTCCTCACGCGGCGAGGAGATGGTCGTATCAGGCGCGCCTCATCGGCGCTTCTGCTGACGCTTTTTCTTGGCGGCGCAGCGCTAGGGCAGAGCGCATCAAAGGTCCCACACATCGTTGCTGGATTTATGGCCAAACTGCGATGCTTCATCGTTGGAGAGCGGTCTCAGAGACCTCGGATACATCCCCGGAACCACTGTCATCATCGACTGTCGCAGCGCGGATCGCCGATATGAGCGGCTGCCGGCAGCCGCCGCGGAGCTCGTCAAGCTCAACGTGGATGTTATCGTCGCGCCGAGCCACCCCGACCGCGCAGACGGCGCATGACGCCACCCAGACAATTCCAATTGTGATGATTGCGAGTGGCGACCCGCTGGTCAAGAGCCTCGGGCATCCCGGCGGGAACGTCACCGGGCTTACCTACTACGCGACCGAACTCACCGCGAAGCGATTGGAGCTGCTCCGTGAGGCGGTGCCAAACCTCACGAAAATTGGCGTCTTGGCAGATCCGGTGGTCGACTATCTTCCATTCAAGAACGACACCCTGCGAGCGGCGGCGGCCCTCGGCTTAGGTGTTGTAGTCCACAACGTCAGCGAGCCTCCAGATGTCGATGTTGCGATCGAAGAGATGGCGAATGAGGGGGCCGGCGCTGTTTTTGTCCTGCCGGACTTAATGTTGGCTAGCCAGTCGGACCGAATCGGCAGAGTAGCGTTGTCGCATCGCCTGCCGACAATGGCTTGGGGCCAGTGGTTCACCAGGGATGGCTGTCTCATGGCGTATTCCGCCAGCCAAGAGGCGTTTTGTCATGTGCCCGGCCTGAAAAGAGCGCTTGCTGAGGCGTTTCGAATTCTAAGAAAAGACGGCAGGTTGGTGTTCACAGATTGGGTGGCCAATCAGCCGCTCACACGCGATGATGCGCAATTGATGTGGGAAGGAATGGCCATTCAGCCTCTTCGGTCGATCCCCGAATATCGGAGTCTGGTCGAAAGCGTCGGCTTTAGAGTAGTTTCGTCAAAAGATTTGACGGAGGAGTGGAGACCAATTCTTGAGGAGCGACTAGCAATGTATCAACGGCTGCGTGAGGAAGCCCGACAAGCTGGGACCCCAACGGGGCATGATGCATTTCACAAATCATACATTCGATTTGTTGAACTCATTCAAGACCGCAAGATGGGCGGCACCAGGATCGTTGCTGCGAAATAGCGTCACGTTGAACAAAATGATGCGGTGATTTGCTGCAGCACGCGAGTCCGGTCGTGACCCTGAACGGACAAAATGCACGCAGCTACGAACCGCCCTCGATTTGAACACGAGCTGCTATGCGCTGAAAGGCTGGACAGCCGGAACGAATGGCCCGGTCGCACTTGTGTGCTCAACAGACTGCCATCCTTAGGAATGCCTCTCGATGCCGCGCGCTTTGGCGTGCCCCTCGAAGACCGCCTCGAGTGCCGTGCGCGGCGCCAGGCAATCACCGATTAGCCCAAACGTCAGACCCCAGCCATCGAGAAGAGTCTCAAAGGGATTTTGGACGACGTTTGGCCGGATGGCGACGAGGCTATCGACTCGTCGAATGACATCCGGAAGTCCAGTCGAGAGATCCTCGGTGTGAAGGTCCTTGCCGCGATAGTCCACGAGTCCACGCAATGGAGTGATGCGGACACTAAGCTCACGCAAGCGCTGTCGCGTGGCTGCTGTGCTATAGATTGTCGTGCGCCAGCCAAGGCCTGCCAGAGGGCTCAACGCGGTGACTTCGTGACCCCCAAGTGCGAGGTGTTCCAAAAGCGAGAACGCCCCCCAATCGCCGGTTTCGTCGTAGACCACGACGTGCCGGCCAAGTCGCTCTGGCGCAAGAATTGCGTCGGCGAGGGTGAGCGCTGCGGTACCGCTTGGCAGGACGAACGGGTTCGGGCGCGAACCGGTGGCGATGATGGTTATGTCAGCGGCGAACGACCGGATCGTTTCCGCATCCGCATCCCGCAAAAGCTCGACCGCAACGTTGTGCTGTTTGAGGCGACGGGCCTGAAGATCGATGAAAAGCTGAAAACTCCTGCGCTTGCGCATGCGCGACGCCAGTGAGAGTTGGCCGCCCAGGTGGTCGCTCGCTTCCCAGAGCGTCACCTTGTGACCGCGTGCCGCCGCGACATAGGCAGCCTCGGCGCCTGCGGGTCCTCCACCGACCACGAGGACTGAATGGACTTTTTCTGCTCGATCGAACTCGGGCTCTGGCCATTCAGCCTCTCGACCAGCAATCGGGTTGACCAGACACGTGATGGCGATATTGCGTTCGAGGTGCTGCGCGCATCCCTGATTGCAGCCGATACAGGTGCGGACCTCCGATTGGCGGCCTTCGAGTGATTTGCGGACAATGGCCGGGTCAGCAATGTGCGCGCGCGCCATGCCAACGAGGTCCGCATCGCCAGCGGCGAGGACCTTCTCTGCTTCGGCAAGATCGCGGTATTTGCAGACTGTAATGACCGGGACGCTAGAGCCTCGGTTTTGCAGCGCGCGCTTGATCGTTGCGGAAAACTTCCTGAGAGGAGCTTCATCGAAGGTCATGTCGGCCATCTGCGTGCCGAGCGAATACGACATGATGTACGCAGAATGGGTGACGTGGATGAAATCGACCGGGACCTCGTCTATCAAACGATCTACGATCTCGATTGCCATGTCTGGATTGATGCCATCCGGCAGGAATTCTTCGACGCTCAAACGAATGCCCATGCATCTGTCTCGACCAATCTCCTTGCGAACAGTTCGAACAATCTCAAGCGGGAACCGCATTCGGTTGTCCAGTGACCCGCCATATGCGTCGGATCGTTGATTGGAGGACGGAGACAGGAACTGCTGCAGCAGATGCCCGTGAGCCCAGTGGATCTCGAGCCCGTCGAGACCCGCAGCGAGCAGATTGAGGCTTGTTCGCACGAAGCCGTCGCGAACAGAGATCATGTCGCGCCGCGACATCTCGCGGGGCGGGAACGCCGACATCGACCATCGGATCGGAGAAGCGCCGAATGAACAAGTACGCTCAAATTCGCCCTCGATCCACCGGCCCCCATGGGCAACCTGGCCGATCAACGGCACTCCCTCGGAGTGAACGGCGTCTGCGACGAGCCGGAACGCGTCCGTGCTTCCGGCTAAATGCCCGCCAACACCCTGCGGTCGCCCGAGTGCATTGTCGCTCACCCGCGCCAGTTCGAATATGATGGCGCCGGCCCCGCCGCGCGCCCGCTGCCGGTGGTATTCGGCGTGGCGGGCAGATGGCAGATGGTGCTCACCGAAATTCGTCGTGTGCGCGGGAACCACGATCCTGTTCTTCAACAGCACCTGATTGAGTGTTATGGGCGTCTCGATATGCGGAAAAGAACTCGCGGTCAGGTTTCCTGGCAGGCTCGTCGAGGTCATCGTCACTCTCCGCGTTGTTGCCTCTACCCTGGCGACATCTTGTTTGGGAGGCGGCTGAAAGTTGTGTGGCGAAGGTCGCGATTTCGACGATTTCGGGGGGCTTTTTCCCCCCGAACGCCTTCGCGCCAATTCGGCCAAGGCCCGGGTCCTTGCGCCGAGACGACTTTCCCTCGCCTATCGCCCCGGGCGATGACCGCAAAGGCGAATCCCCTCCCGATGAGATAGGCCCGATCCCTGTCGATATTCAGATCGGGCTGATACCAGCGGTGGCCGCGATGCTGCGGCCGGATTCTTCTCCCATTCACAATTGTTCCCGCGCCCAATCGCTTTCCTCAGGCATTCGACCTCCTTTGACTTTGGAATCTTATCTTCAAAGTATGGAGCACACCGGCGGAGCCGTGGAAACGAAGTTGGGCCGAAGCGAGTCATCAGCGCGACCAAACTTCCAGAGGGTGATCGCGGTCGCCTTCCTCCCGAAAGCTTTTGGCTGTGGCCCTCTCTGATATTTCCCACCATCGTCGAAGGCAGTGCGAGCGTATTGATCTGAAGCAAGCGCCCATTAACTCGTCATGGGTTCTAGTACCAAATCTCTGAGAACGTCACCCGCATAGGGATTTTCAAATCAGTTGCGATCGCCGAACGCCTTCTGATCGCTGCCGCCGGCTCCGGCCGTCCGTTGGGCGCGCACACAGGCCGTCCCCTTCGCGCAAATAGCGGTCATTGCGCGAGGTCTACCGAACGGGTCGAACCGATTCCAAACTCGCCCTTCGAGTATTGGCTCGGGCGGCCTCCCTTTGGTTCGCTTGCTTTCGATTGGTGGACGCGGCCCAGGCCTTTGCTGTGCTACTATGCCGCGCCACTTCTATTCAGGGTTGGCCCGTGCAACCGGAAACCCGCTACGCCGACAGCGGCGGCGTCAACATCGCCTACCAGGTCCTGGGCGACGGACCGCGAGACCTCGTGTTCGTGATGGGATGGGTCTCGAACATCGAGGTGTTTTGGGAAGAACCAACGCTGGCGCGCTTCCTGACCCGGCTTGCTTCGTTTTCACGCCTTATTCTGTTCGACAAGCGTGGCACGGGTCTTTCCGATCGGGTCACGGACATGCCGAGCCTTGAGGTGCGCATGGACGACGTGCGCGCCGTGATGGACGCGGTGGCTTCGGAGCGGGCGGCGCTTTTCGGCGTGTCGGAGGGAGGTCCGATGTGCGCGCTTTTCAGCGCAACCTATCCCTCACGCGTCTCGGCGCTAATCATGCAGGGCGGCTTTCCGCGGAGGACTAGGACGCCCGACTTTCCTTGGGGACCGACTAAAGAAGAGCGCCGGGCGTGGATCGAGCAGATGCGACGCGAATGGGGCGGACCCTTCGGCCTCGCCGTGCGTGCGCCGAGTATGATCGGGGACGAACGATTCTCGCGATGGTGGGCCCGGTTGCTCAGAATGAGCGCGAGTCCCGCGGCCGTCACCACGCTCATGGCGATGAACGCCGACATCGACATTCGGCACATTCTCCCCGCGATCCACGTCCCGACACTGCTTCTGCATAGCCCGCGTGATATGACTGTCGAATACGGAGCCAGCCTCTACATGGCGGAGCGAATTCCTGGAGCCCGTCTTGTCGAATTGTCGGGGCCGGATCATCTCCCGTGGTTGAGCGACGCCGATGTCGTACTCGGCGAAATCGAGGAGTTCATTACGGGCGTCCGTTACGCCGTCGAGCCCGACCGCGTTCTCGCTACTGTGCTCTTCACCGATATCGTAGGCGCGACAGAAAAGGCGACTTCGCTCGGCGACCGCCGGTGGCGCGATCTTCTCGATGGCCACAACGTGTTGGTGCGCCGCGAACTCGCTCGATTTCGTGGGCGCGAGATCAAGACAGCCGGCGATGGGTTTTTCGCCGCCTTCGACGGTCCCGCTCGGGCTGTCCGCTGCGCGTGCGCAGTGTCGCGGGGGATGCAGTCGCTGGGACTTGAGGTCCGCGCTGGCCTTCACACTGGAGAATGCGAGATTATGGGCGACGATATGGGTGGGATCGCGGTCCATATCGGCGCTCGTATCGCCGCGCTCGCGGCACCCGGCGAGGTGTTGGTGTCCAGCACCGTCAAGGATCTGGTCGCGGGCTCCGGCTTGAGCTTTCGCGATCAGCGCGTGGCTACGCTCAAGGGCGTCGAGGGCGAGTGGAAGCTTTATGCGGCCGAAGGATAGAGATGCTGACAAGCAAGAGAAAAAACGCGAACTCGAGCGCGGCGGCCGGCGTCGCCGCGACCGCCTCGAGGGCGTGGAGCGCGTGATCGAGAGCATACGCGTGGCGGGGCGTCCCGTAGGAGCGAACCGTCCGATATCTAGAAGACCGTTTCGGGCGGTGAAGTCGATTTCGCGCTCGCAATGGAATGGTAGCTATGGCGCGGACTCCGGTCCTTCCCGAAGCGACCGTTGTAGGCGCGCTCTCCGCCCTTCTAAGACCTTCAGCCAAACGTCTCGGTCGACGGTCGTCCACAGACCGCAGATCGTGCGCACCGCAAATATCTTGTTGAAGCGACCATCCGAGTAAGGCAGAGGGCAGCCGGAATTACCCGCATTGGCCATGGGCCTCCAGCCGCTTGAGCCCCGCGGGCGGGGCTGGTAACGGAGCACTACACGATTGCTCCATCGTAATATTCGTCTTAGCCGGCGGCGCGTGCGCGAAGGGTGGGGGACAACTTGAATGGTGTCTATGCTCAAGCGGCTGGTTTCCCGGCCCGTTGGCTGTGCGGCGCTTGCGATGACCGCGCTGGTCTCGGGTTGCGGGGGCAACCCACTGGCATCTGACCGGGTCTTTGCGGGGAATGTCTTTTCGGGCAACCATCTGAAGCCGAAGGACTACCCGATCCACGGCATCGATGTGTCCAAGTTCCAGGGCAATATTGATTGGAACGCGGTCGCCAGTAGCGGCGTCAAATTCGCGTGGATCAAGGCGACCGAGGGCGGCGACCGGGACGCGCGCTTCCAAGCGAACTGGGAGGGGGCCAAGGCGGCCGGCATCCCCCACGGCGCCTATCACTTCGTCTATTGGTGCCGCCCGCCGCTCGAGGAAATCCACATCTTCGAGCAGAATGCGCCGGTCGATCCCGACGCGCTCCCGCCCGTGCTCGACGTCGAGGCGACGCCAACCTCACCGACCTGCCACCGCCATCTTACCCAAGACGGGGCCATCGCCGACATGCAGGTCATGCTGCAGGAGATGAAGCGCCATTACCGCAAGCGCCCGATCATCTACACGACCATCGATTTCTACGAGGCGGTCCTTTCCGACGGCGCGTTGGCGGACTATCCGATCTGGGTGCGCTCGACCAAACACCATCCTGCCGTGAAGTACGGCTCGCGCGCCTGGCATTTCTGGCAATATCAATCCGACGGCCGGGTCCCGGGCATCGGCGGCAAGGTCGACAAGGATGCGTTCTACGGCACAAAGGAGCAGTGGGACGCCTTCTTGAGGGAGCCGGGAGTGCGCCCGGTGCAGACCGGCGCCGCAGGGCCCGCGTCCCCTGCGCCCCCGCAAACGGCTTCGGCCGGCGCAGATTAGCTCGTGTTGCCCCGAACCTCGGTCCGGTCTCCTGCAAGGGAGTGGATTTTGTGCCGATGAGCACGCGCGCAGGTTCACTGGCTCCTAGGGGTTCGTCCACGGGCGGCTGGCGATGCGAGAGCTTCGGCTCGCTGCCGCACGGCCATATCGCGCCCCTGTTGACTGGGTCACCGCCACCTGTCCAAGTCCTGTTTGCGGATGCTCTCGTCCGGGACGGGTTCGTAGCGGTTGCGACTTGACGTCCGAGGCTGCGTAGGCATTGCTTGGCGACCAACGTGCGGAGCGAGCCTCCACCCAGTCGGCGACCTCCGTAGGCCGTCGGACGGACGAAGACCTCGAAGCAAACCGCGTCCGGACCGCTCGCCATCGACGGTCGCACGTCGCTTAGCGTCGGCGGCAACCAAAGACTGACCCTAATGGGCCGACTTGCTTGCGCGTCAGCGACGTCGCATATCCTTCGACTGGGTTATGAAAGAGCTTTGTCATGAATTCGGTCGCGCAATTCCTAAAGCGCCTCGCCCAGT
>Ga0210406_10006632_pt1 | contig 11970 bp, 10 predicted proteins | sample IncBWC30MmetaG_FD_155454 | JGI IMG/M metagenome (GOLD analysis project Ga0210406, IMG submission 155454) | Forest soil microbial communities from Barre Woods Harvard Forest LTER site, Petersham, Massachusetts, United States - Inc-BW-C-30-M | ecosystem: Environmental > Terrestrial > Soil >...
GCTCGCGGTCGTGCAAAGGCTCCGCCGTCCGGTGTCGGAGGTCTGCCACCGCTTCGATCCGTTGCCGCAGATCCTCAAGAACGTGCGCTATCGCAGCGGCAAACCGCTCGATGACGCCGAAGTCAAGTCGGCAATCGATGCCGGCGAAAAGCGGCTCAACGGCCACGGCCGGCTCCTGGTGCGCTCGTCCGGCACCGAGTCCGTGATCCGCGTCATGGGCGAGGGCGACGACCGCATCCTGGTCGAGGAAGTGGTCGATCATATCGTCACCGCGCTCAGCCTGGCCTCGGCGGCAGCGTGACCAGGCCTCGGCGGCGGCGTGAAGCGCATCGCAGCCATTATCTAATGGTGGTGGTCGCGCGCGTGCTGTCATCGTAGGAAGCGCCTGCCGCCTCGCCAATCCCCCCTCAGGAACTCTCCATTGAACAAGCCTGTCGTCGTCTCCGAAGAAGCATCGGTCATGCCGGTGCCGGATGCGATGCAAGGTCGCCCGGCCAAGGCACCAAGCAAGGCAGCAACCAAGGCCGCTTCCGCGGGCCCGGCCTATATCGTGCTGGCGGGAATCAGCTTCTCGCATTTCCTCAACGACACGATGCAGTCATTGATCGCGTCGGTCTATCCGATCCTGAAGGAGAGCTATGCGCTCAGCTTCGCGCAGATCGGAATGATCACGCTGGCGTTCCAGTTCACCGCGTCGCTGTTGCAGCCCGTGGTCGGACATTTCACCGACAAGAAAGCGCAGCCGTTCTCGCTCGCCATCGGCATGGGGTCCACCTTCTTCGGTTTGCTGCTCTTGAGCGCCGCGAACCAATACGCAACCATTCTCGTCGCGGCGGCGCTGGTTGGGCTCGGATCGGCGGTGTTTCATCCGGAGTCGGCGCGCATCGCCCGGCTGGCTTCGGGCGGGCGTTACGGCTTTGCGCAATCGGTATTCCAGCTCGGCGGCAGTTTCGGCACCTCGATGGGGCCGGTGCTGGCGGCCTTGATCGTCGTGCCGTTCGGCCAGCCCTCGATCGCCTGGTTTTCGCTATTCGCATTTCTGGCGATCGCCATCCTGTTGCGGATCGGCGTGTGGTACCGGCCGCAGATTACCAACAAGAAGCCGGCGCCGATCCATCTGCATCCGGACGCACCGAGCCCGCGGCGCGTCAGAATCGCGCTCGTCGTGCTGGTGGCGCTGTTGTTCTCCAAGCAGCTCTATGTGTCGAGCCTGTCGAGCTATTATATCTTCTATCTGATCGACAAGTTCGGCGTCTCGACGCAGTCGGCCCAGCTCTATCTCTTCGTCTTCCTTGCCGCCAACGCGATCGGGGCGTTCCTCGGCGGGCCGCTCGGCGACCGCTTCGGCCGCAAATATGTGATCTGGATTTCGGTGCTCGGCGCGCTGCCGTTCACGCTGGCGTTGCCCTATGCCGGCCTCTACGCCAGTGCGGTGCTGACGGTGGTTATCGGTCTCATCATTTCGTCCACGACGTCCTCGATCATCGTGTTCGCGCAGGAACTGATGCCGCATCGCTTCGGCATGATCTCAGGGGTGTTCTTCGGTGTCGCGTTCGGCATCGGCGGCCTTGGCGCAGCCGTGCTCGGCAAGCTCGCCGATTACACCGGCATCAGTTTCGTCTATCAGCTCTGCGCCTTCCTGCCGGCGATCGGGTTGCTCGCGGTGTTCCTGCCGAGGATGCCGAAACACCTGCGCTGAGCGGCGGCGGGCCGCAGCTTCGTCAACACATCGTTAGCACTTGTTGCGGCTTCGCTGATTTCCAGCGCGCCGGCGAAAAGCCTCTTCAGAGATTATCAACCTTAATAATTAGGGTTAAGCGGCGCTTAAGCATTTGCTGCCATCGTCCAGCCGTGGGTTTTTAGAGGTGAGGTTTTGTACGCCTCACGGGCAAAAAGGGCTGAAGCCAATGCGTAGTGTAAAGTCTCTCATCGCCGCCGGAGCGGTATCATTGTTGTCATCGGGTGCGTTTGCCGCGGACCTGGCCATCGCGCCGTCGCCGATGTACGCGCCGCCCCCGCCCGCCGATTTCGGCGGCTGGTATCTGCGTGGCGATATCGGTTTTAGCAATCAGCGCGTCGATCGTTTGAACAACGTGCTTGACGCCAACAATACTTCATCGGTGCAGAAACTCGGCTTCAACACCGCGGGCATCTTCGGCCTCGGCGCCGGTTACGAGTTCAACAACTGGTTCCGCGCGGACGTCACCGGTGAGTGGCGCGGCAATTCACAGTTCTTCGGCACCGACCACATCACCTATCCCGGCGGCGTCGATACGGATACCTACCACGCTACCAAGTCGGAATGGGTCGTTCTCGCCAACGCCTATGTCGATCTCGGCACCTGGTGGTACATGACCCCGTTCATCGGCGCCGGCGTCGGCGGCGCGCGGGTTTCGATCGCAAACTTCACCGACCAGGGCATCGCCAACAATGGCGGCGGCGCGTTGCCGGGCCTGGCGTTCGGCGACGACGTCGCCAAATGGAATTTCGCCTGGGCGCTGCACGCCGGTGTCGCCTACAGGGTTTCGCCGAACTTCACCGTCGAACTCGCCTATCGCTATCTCGACATGGGCGACGGCCTGACCGGTGACCTCCGCACCTTCGACGGGACCAACAACGTCGTCAACCCAACGACGTTCAGGAACATCACCTCGCATGACCTCAAGCTCGGCGTGCGCTGGAATCTCGACACTGCGCCGCTTTACGCGCCGCCGCCGATTCAAAAGGGCTGATCGGCCGTCCCATCTCTTAACCTTTGCTAACGGCGCGGGATCTTCCCGCGCCGTTTTTGCTTTCAGCATTTCGCGCCGATCGGGGCCTGCGACAACGATTGGTTAAGGTTAACGAGCGATGATCGGGGCAGGTCAGAGCGTCTGATTTGGAGCGTTGCGAATGCGTAGGTTCTCGCTGTCGGTTGTGATGTGCGTGGCGGTGTCCGCTGCACAGGCGGCCGATCTATCCGACCTTCCGATTCTTCGCGGTGCGTACACCGAGGGGCTGACTACTTCCAAGGTCAACTGGCAAGGCGTTTACGTCGGCGGACAAGGCGGCGTCGGCACATCCGAGATGAATTTCACCGGCGTGACCCAGCAATTGGCATCCCGCCTGCTCGTCGACACGGCAGTCGAGAATTTCGGTGGAATCGCGGAGTTGCCGTTGGGCGGCAAGACCGCGGTTCACGGCGACGGCATCGGCGCCTTCATCGGCTACAACAGCCAATGGGACGACATCGTTCTCGGCGTCGAATTCAATTACATGCACGGCAAGTTCGGCGGCTCGCAGATTAATAGCAGCACGCCGCGGTTCTTTGCCGCCGGCGGAGGTTTCACGGACTCTGCGGTCAGCCAAGCCATTGCGTCGGTGTCGATCTCCGACATGGCGACGCTGCGCGCGCGCGCCGGTTACGCGTGGGGCGTGTTCCTGCCCTACGTGTTCGGCGGCGTGGCGCTTGGACACGCGGACATCGTCAGGACCGCGCGTGTCTTCGGAGACCAGGTTAGTCCGACCGGTGTCGACTTCCCGTTCGACATCAGCGCCACCGACGCCCAGAACAACCGCATGATCTATGGTTATTCCGCGGGTCTCGGCGTGGATGTCATGCTGATATCGTGCCTGTTCCTGCGCGCGGAGTGGGAGTACGTCCGCTTCGCCACCGTCATCGACACCAACGTCAACACGTTCAAAGCCGGCCTCGGCTATAAATTCTGACCGGTTGACAGGATCGGCGCCGCCTGTTGGTCTGTGGTTTCTGAAAAAAACGGGCGGCCGGCCATGAAAATCCACGGCGATAGCAATTCGGGCAATTGCCTGAAGGTGAAGTTTGTCTGCGACAGGCTTGCGATCCCCTACACCTGGATCGAAATCGACACGCGAAAGCGCCAAACCCGCACCACGGAATTCCTCAAGCTCAATAGCGCAGGGCAAGTGCCGACGGTCGAATTCGACGACGGCAGGACGCTCGCCGAATCCAACGCCATCATCAAATATCTCGCCCGCGGCAGCGACCTCATTCCAGCCGATGCGTTTGCCGCAGCCAAGATGGATGAATGGCTGTTCTGGGAGCAGTACAGCCACGAGCCTTATGTGGCGGTGTGCCGTTTCCAGATGGTCTATCTCGGCAAACCCGCGTCCGATCTCGACCCCGACAAGATCAAGCGCGGCTACGCGGCGCTGGCGCGGATGGAGCATCAGCTTGCCGCGACGCCATTTTTGGTCGGCGCCGCCGTTTCGCTCGCCGACGTCTCGCTCTTGGCCTATACGCGGCTGGCGCATGAGGGCGGCTTTCACCTCGAAGGCTACGCCTCGTTGCGGCGCTGGATCGGCGAGACCGAAAAGGCGCTCGGCCTTCAACCCGTGCCCTGAGCATGATGGCCGAAGGTTCGCGGGTTACGATCCGACCCGCCAGGCGCGATGACGTCGGCGCGATCGTCGGCATGCTGGCGGACGATCCGCTCGGCAGCGCGCGCGAGCGCATCGAACAGCCGTTGACGGAATCCTACTTCAAGGCGTTCGAGGCGCTCGATCGCGACCCGAACATCCAGCTTGTGGTCGCGCAAGACGGCGAGGGCGCGGTGGTCGGCTGCCTGCAGCTCTGCATCCTGCCCGGGCTCAGCTCGCAAGGCGCCTCACGCGGCCTGATCGAGGACGTCCGTGTCGCCTCGCATTGCCGCGGCCGCGGCATTGGCGAAGAGATGGTGCAATGGGCGGTCAAACAAGCGCGCGCGAAGGGCTGCAAGCTGGTCGAGCTCTTGACGCATCACACCCGCGTCGATGCCCAGCGCTTCTACGAGCGGCTGGGATTTGCGCGCAGCCATGTCGGAATGACGATGCGCTTTTAGAGCATGATCCGGAAAAAGCCTGCCCTCGGGCTTGACCCGAGGGTGGACACCGGTTTTCCCTCGCGACAAACGCAGAATGCGTTTGCGCGGAGATCATGCTCAAGCAACAGCGAAGGCAGGGAGAAAAGCCGCCATGTCCGCGATCAATCCTCTGACGGCCGGTGCGGTGGTGCTCGCCACCGCCGCGACCGACGCCGTTTACGTCATGTTCACCTCTGCCGTGGTGGCGAAGAGGCGGTTTCCCGCGGCGACCTGGAGCAGCATCTGGTATCTGCTCTCATCCTTTGCGGTGATCAGCTACACCGAGAACTGGGTCTATGTCGGCTTTGCCGCCGTGGGTTCGTGGATCGGCGCCTATGCGTCGATGACGTTCCTGCACCGGCCGCCCGGCCGGCCACCGGTCGGCGCAGCACCCGAATAAAGCATTGCCTCAAGTGCAGGGGAGCCATCAATCGGCTGTGAGCCTTCCCGAAGTTCCTTGACGGAACGGGGCGATTCCCATATTTGCAGCGGCGGGACACCTCCCCCCAACGGGAGGCTTACTATCTGGAAGGGTAGATCATGACGATTGCGAAGCCCGCTCAGCGGCCGACCGTGCCGCATTTCTCCTCCGGCCCCTGTGCCAAGCGCCCCGGCTGGAACGCCCAAAATCTCAAAGACGCAGCGCTCGGCCGCTCGCATCGCGCCAAGGTCGGCAAGGCCAGGCTCAAGCAGGCGATCGAGCTGACGCGCGAGGTGCTTGAAGTGCCTGCCGGCTACCGGATCGGCATCGTGCCGGCCTCCGATACCGGCGCGGTCGAAATGGCGCTGTGGTCGCTGCTTGGCGCGCGGCCCGTCACCACCATTGCCTGGGAATCCTTTGGCGAGGGCTGGGTCAGCGACATCGTCAAGGAATTGAAGCTCAAGGACGTCACCAAGCTGCAGGCGGCTTACGGCGATATTCCCGATCTAAGCAAGGCCGATCCGGCCTCCGATATCGTCTTCACCTGGAACGGCACCACCTCCGGCGTGCGCGTGCCCAATGCCGACTGGATCAAGGCTGACCGCGAGGGGCTGACCATCTGCGACGCCACCTCGGCGGCGTTCGCCCAGCCGCTCGACTGGGAAAAGCTCGATGTGGTGACTTTCTCCTGGCAGAAGGCGCTGGGCGGCGAGGCTGCGCACGGCATGCTGGTGCTGTCGCCGCGCGCGGTGGCGCGGCTCGAGAGCTACAAGCCGGCCTGGCCGCTGCCAAAGATCTTCCGCATGACCAAGGGAGGCAAGCTCAACGAAGGCATTTTTGAGGGCGAGACCATCAACACGCCGTCGATGCTGTGCGTCGAGGATTATCTGGACGCGTTGAACTGGGGCAAGTCGATCGGCGGCCTCGAGGCGCTGATGGCGCGAGCCGACGCCAACACCAAGGTGCTCGCCGACTGGACGGCAAAGACGCCGTGGGTCGATTTCCTGGCCAAGGATCCGGCGATCCGGTCCAACACGTCGGTGTGCCTAAAGGTGGTCGATCCCGCGATCACCTCGCTGACATCAGACGCGCAATCCGACTTCGCCAAGAAGCTCGTTGCGCTGGTGGAGAAGGAAGGCGCCGGCTTCGATTTCGCGCACTACCGCGACGCGCCCGCGGGCTTGCGCATCTGGTGTGGCGCCACGGTGGATGCACGGGACATCGCGCTGCTCACGCACTGGATCGACTGGGCTTTTGCCGAGACCAAGGCGCAGCTTCCGAAGGCGGCGTGAGTTCTCTTCTTAACCTCGCCCCGCTTGCGGGGAGAGGTCGACGCGCTCTTCGCGCGGCGGGTGAGGGGGACCATCCGCGAATGCGAACTCGTTGATAGATGCCCCTCACCCCAACCCTCTCCCCGTAAGAACGGGGAGAGGGAGAAGAGATTTCTCCGAGACTTTCGCCCCACCCCGGCGCTGCGCGCCGACCCCTCCCTCTGAAAAGGGGAGGGCTGAAGGAAACATCAAATGTCAAAACCCAAAGTTCTCATTTCCGATGCGCTGTCACCCGCCGCGGTGCAGATCTTCAAGGACCGCGGCGTCGAGGTCGACTTCCAGCCCAATCTCGGCAAGGACAAGGACAAGCTCGCCGAGATCATCGGCAATTACGATGGGCTGGCGATCCGCTCCGCCACCAAGGCGACCGCCAAGATCATCGAGAAGGCGACCAGGCTGAAGGTGATCGGCCGCGCCGGCATCGGCGTCGACAATGTCGAGATTCCAGCCGCTACGGCAAAAGGCATCATCGTGATGAACACGCCGTTCGGCAATTCGATCACGACCGCCGAACACGCCATCACGCTGATGCTGGCGCTGGCGCGCGAAATTCCGCAGGCCGATGCCTCCACTCAAGCCGGCAAGTGGGAGAAGAACCGCTTCATGGGGGTCGAGATCACTGGAAAAGTGCTGGGCGTGATCGGCTGCGGCAATATCGGCTCGATCGTCGCCAATCGCGCGCAGGGCCTGCACATGCGGGTGATTGCGTTCGACCCGTTCCTGTCGCCGGAGCGCGCCAAGGATATCGGCGTCGAGAAGGTCGATCTCGACGATCTCTTCAAGCGCGCCGATTTCATCACGCTGCACACGCCACTCACCGAGAAGACCAAGAACATCATCGACGCGGCGGCGCTTGCGAAAATGAAAAAAGGCGTGCGCATCATCAATTGCGCGCGCGGCGGCCTGGTCGACGAGCAGGCGCTGGTCGATGCGCTCAACGCCAAGCATGTCGCGGGCGCGGCGTTCGATGTGTTCGTCGAGGAGCCGGCCACCTCAAACGTGCTGTTCGGCCATCCCAATGTGATCTGCACGCCGCATCTGGGCGCCGCCACCACCGAGGCGCAGGAAAATGTCGCGCTGCAGGTCGCCGAGCAGATGTCGGACTACCTGCTCTCCGGCGCGATCTCGAACGCGGTCAACTTCCCGTCGATCACGGCGGAAGAGGCGCCAAAGCTGCGGCCGTTCATCGAGCTCGCCGAAAAGCTCGGCTCGTTTGCGGGCCAGCTCACCGAAACCGGAATCCTCAAGGTCCAGATCACCTATGAGGGGCACGTCGCCGAGATGAAGATCAAGGCGCTGACCTCGGCGGTGCTGTCGGGCCTGCTGCGGCCGATGCTGGGCGACGTCAATGTCGTCTCGGCGCCGGTGGTGGCTAAGGAACGCGGCATGGTGGTCGAGGAGGTGACACGCGCGGCGCAGAGCGATTATGAAAGCCTGATCACCGTGACGGTGACGACGGAACGGCAGGAGCGCTCGGTCTCCGGCACCGTCTATCACGACGGCAAGCCGCGGCTGGTCGATATCAAGGGCATCCGGGTCGACGCCGAATTCGGCAAATCGATGATCTACGTCACCAACGAGGACAAGCCGGGCTTCATCGGTCACTTCGCGGGCATCCTCGGCGACGCCAGGATCAACATCGCCACCTTTCATCTCGGCCGCACCAAGCAGGGCGGCGACGCCATCGCGCTGGTCGAGATCGACGGCGCGGTGCCATCAGCGGTTTTGGCCAAGGTGCAGGCGCTGCCGCAGGTGAGGCAGGCCAAGGTATTGGCATTCTGAAGGCTGGTCACTATTTTCATTGCAGTCAGTAAAATAGGTATACGATGAGTGTTTTTGCGGGCTAAGATTGGCGATCTCAAAGGGAGGAAAGAATGCGTGAGGCGGTAATCGTTTCCTATGCGCGTACAGGTTTGGCGAAATCCGGGCGGGGCGGGTTCAATATTACCCCGCCGATGTCGCTCGCGGCCCACGCGATCAAGCACGCGGTCGAGCGCGCCGGCGTCGACAAGGAGTATGTCGAAGACTGCTATCTCGGCAACTGCGCGCACGGCGCGCCCAATATCGGCCGCCAGGCCGCATTGCTCGCGGGGCTGCCGAAATCGACGGCCGGCGTGTCGGTGAACCGTTTCTGTTCGTCGGGATTGCAAACCATCGCGATGGCGGCCAACTCGATCCGCTCGGACGGCTCCGATTGCATCGTCGCCGGCGGCGTCGAAAGCATCTCGATCCCCGGCGGCGGCTCGCCGAAGGAATCGATCGATCCGGATCTGCTCAAGACAGCGCCCGACATCTTCATGGCGATGATCGACACCGCCGACATCGTCGCCGAGCGCTACAAGGTCAGCCGCGAATATCAGGACGAATATTCTCTGGAATCGCAGCGCCGGATGGCGGCAGCCCAGCAGGCCCACAAGTTCAAGGACGAGATCGTCCCGATGAAGACCAAGATGAAGGTGGTCGACAAGGCGACCAAGGCCGAGAGCATCGTCGACTGCGTCGTCGATCGTGACGAGTGCAACCGGCCCGATACCACGAAGGAGGGTCTCGCCAAGCTCGAGCCGGTGAAGGGTCCCGGCAAGTACGTCACCGCCGGCAACGCCAGCCAGCTGTCGGACGGCGCGGCGGCCGTGGTGCTGATGGAAGCGAAGGACGCGGAAAAGCGCGGCCTGCAGCCGATGGGCCGCTTCGTCGCCTGGGCGTCGGCGGGCTGCGAGCCGGACGAGATGGGCATCGGCCCGATCTACGCCGTGCCGAAGCTCTTAAAGCGCACCGGCATGAAGATCGACGATATCGACATCTGGGAGCTCAACGAGGCCTTTGCCAGCCAGTGCCTCTACTCGCGCGACCAGCTCGGCATCGATCCTGAAATATATAACGTCAACGGCGGCTCGATCGCCATCGGCCACCCGTTCGGGATGACGGGCGCGCGGCTGACCGGCCACATCCTGCAGGAGGGCCGTCGGCGCAAGGCCAAATGGGGCGTGGTGACGATGTGCATCGGCGGCGGGCAGGGCGGCGCCGGCCTGTTCGAAATCTATAGCTGAGTTTCGTTCGGCTTCAGCCGGTCATCGGCAGCGCGGCGACCGATCGCCACGCTGCCGTTTTCGTTCACCTCGGCTGCGACATTTCATCTCGGCCGCCTGACGCCGCGCGCCCCGGCCCCGCCGTGGCGGCGCCTTAGGGTTACCTCAATCGAACCGGTTGCTTGATCGGCGCGTCTAACCGCAACCGGTGATGCGACATTTCTCGCGTGGTCGAACCACCGGTCGATGGGTTGCGCGCGATGCGCGAGATATTTGCCGGAGGGAAGTCAATGCGAACGATTGCGAACAGTCTCGTCACGACCAGCCTGGTCGTCGTTGCCGCGCTTGCCGCAGTGCCGGCACGGGCGGCCGATGTCGACGCCAATTCGACGGTCGACGCCGTCACCGTCTATCCCGATGGCGCCAGCGTCACGCGCGTCATTACATTCGATCTGCCCGCGGGCGACACCACGGTGGTGGCGAAGGATTTCCCGCTGACGCTCGATCCATCCTCGCTGCGGGTCGAGGGTGAGACGGCAGCAAAACTCACCATCGGCGCGATCGACGCCCGGCCGCCGCGCGCCGCGCCACCGGCGAACCAGTCCGAAATCGACAAGCGCATCGAAGCCTTGAGGGACGAGCGCGCCAATTTCGACGGTGCGATTGCCGCCGCCGCGGCGCGCCGCAAATTCGCCGAGCGTTTTGCGGAAACTTCTCCGGCGGGAATTGGCGAGAAGGGCGAGGCGCGTCCGATCGCCGAGTGGCGCGCAGCGTTCGCGACGGTCGCAGACGAAGTCGCGAGTGCGGACGCCGCGATCTGCGACGCGCAGCGCAAGCAGCGCGACCTCGACCGAGAGATAGCCAGGCTCGAATCGGATCGCGCCATCAAGCCGCCGAGCAAGCTCGAGGTCCGGATCGATCTCGCAGCCGCGGCCGCGACCAAAACGACGCTGCATGTGACCTACGCGGTGCGGAACGCGCGCTGGACGCCACTTTACGATGCGCGTCTCGACACCGGAGCCAAGGACCGCAAGCCGGCGCTCGAACTGGTGCGCCGTGCCGAAATCACGCAAACCACCGGTGAGGACTGGTCCAACGTCGCGCTTGCCGTCTCGACCGTCCGGATCGCCCGCGGCGGCAGCGCGCCCGATCTGAATTCCCTGGTCGTGCAATATCCGCAACCCCCGCGTTCGCTGCCCTTGGGTGCGACTGCGGATGTGGCGGAGCCCCGCTCGATGGCGGCGCCGACGGCCCGGCAGTCTGAGTCCTTCGCCAAACGCGCCGAGGAGCAAGAGGCCGCCGCAGAAATCGGCGGCTTCCAGGTGACGTTCAAAATTCCCGGGCGCGTCAGCGTGGGCGCCAGCGAGGGTGCCAAGGCCTTGCGCATTTCCACCGCGACGATCGCGCCCGATCTCGTCATCCGCTCCGCGCCGGTCGCCGATCCGACCGCGTTCCTCGAAGCAAGCTTCGTGCAGAGCGAGGACGCGCCGCTGTTGCCGGGCCGGGTCGCGATCTATCGCGACGGGGCGTTTGTCGGCCGTGGCAGGATGGCCGCGGCCGGCAAGGATGAAACGGTTCGGCTCGGCTTCGGCGCCGACGACAAGGTCAAGATCGAGCGCGCGGTGGTCAAGCGCAACGAGGGATCGGCCGGCCTGATCGTGACGACATCGAAGACCGACGAACGCGCGTTCAAGACGACGTTGCGCAACGGCCATGATTTCCCGATCAAGGTCGCGATCTCGGATCAATTGCCGGTCAGCGAGAACGAGGACATCGTGGTCGAGATGCTTGCATCGACGACGCCACCGACCACGACCAACGTGCATGACAAGCGCGGGGTGCTCGAATGGGCATTCGAGGCGAAGCCCGGCGAGGTCAGGGACATCGCGTTCGCATGGCGCTTGCGCTGGCCCAAGGACAAGGGTGTCGTCATGACGCCGGCCGGCTGACCGTTTTCCTCATGGCGCGGGCGGTCCATCACCTCTCCCCGCTCTTGTCCGCCGAAGCCCGCCTTCGGGGCGAAGGCGGACGCGGGGAGAGGGAGAAGTGGCCCACTTCTGCTTCAACCTAACTTCATCAAACCCTAGCTGTTGGGGCCGCGATCCATGCTGACCGGCTGCCAGCGGCGCAGCTTGGTATCTTGTAAGACCGACGGGTTGACGCAGCTTACCGGCCACATGCCCGACAGCACCAGCGACAATTCGTAGCCGACGCGGCGCTTGCGTGCCTCGTCAAAGCGCGCCGAGGCCGAGGCGACATGGGCGGTCAGCGTGACATTGTCCATCCGCAGCATCGGATTGTTGTGGGATGGCGGCTCCTTCTCCAGGACGTCG
>Ga0210406_10006633_pt1 | contig 11969 bp, 10 predicted proteins | sample IncBWC30MmetaG_FD_155454 | JGI IMG/M metagenome (GOLD analysis project Ga0210406, IMG submission 155454) | Forest soil microbial communities from Barre Woods Harvard Forest LTER site, Petersham, Massachusetts, United States - Inc-BW-C-30-M | ecosystem: Environmental > Terrestrial > Soil >...
ACGCCGCCAAAGCACGCAAGCGCGCCGAGAAATGCGCGGCGGGACACAATAGCTTCGGGTTGCAGCAAATGTCGGGCGATCACACGGAACCTTCGGGAACATTGCCCGCCATAGGAGCCGCCCCTGCAAGTTTTCTGAAACATAATGGAGGCGAGAAAATGGGCGGGCGGCCAGAACGTAGTGCGGGACCGCAGGGCGGCGCCGATCTGCGCCACCTCGCGCGCAGGGCCGAGCCGGTCAAGCTTCTGCGTCCGGGGCGCCTACTAGACTAGTGCAGCGAATTGGACGGCGCTTCACTGAGCTGCGGTGATCATTTGAATCTTGGTGGTCGATCAACTAGGCGCAGCGTATCCATCGTTCTGCCAAACCCCTCCAGACCGCCCTATTCTCCAGGGAAGGGCTGAATTTGGCCTTGGCCTCGCACTCGGCCGCAAATCTCAGAAAGCGGTCTGACGTTTTCATATTCATAGGGAACCCCGCGCGCTTTCGTCGGAACTATGCTCAACTGAATCATCCATTCCCGGCATAGTTCCACCCGGAAAAACAATTTTTAGCCGGGCTTTTCGAATTCAACTCGCTCATGAGATCGAGTTTCCGGACACATTCGATCACTCGTCTCGATCACCCTCGACAAGGATAAGGCCAACTCGGTCTTTCATCCTGGCGGTGCTGCGATCGTCATCCACGCCGGACGGGACAATTACACGAGTGACCCGGCCGGGAATGCTGGCGGCCGCATAATCTGCGGTGTGATTGGCGAATGAACGGACCCTTGGCCTGAATTAGAGGGGAGCTATTGACCACAAAGATGAACATGACACCCGTCCAGTGTATCAAGGCGGAGGACATGCATATGAGTTGGTTCGTAAAATCTAGAGATGCCGACGATCAGCCGATTAATACCATTAATTGCATACGCGGCAAAAGGTCTGCGAAATGTATGAGGACCAGCAAAATAGGGGTCGACGCGAAGTCTGGATTGAAGATGAGGATGGTAGAACAATGGACATCGCCAACTTTAGGTAATTCGGGCCCGAACGCGTCAAAATGGCAGCTAGGCGAGCCATATGGCGGACCCAAAATGCCTGTGCGTCCGGTCGTCCGTCGAAAGCATAAGGGGCACAAAGCTCCGCGCGAGCCCACGAAGACCGATCATAGCCAATCGAAGCAGGCCAAAGTGCTTCACTGCCCCAGCGTTCGCAGGGCGCAACCATTGCGGCCATCATGCAGGCGACCGGCTGGGACGGATTGTCGAAGAAGTCCCGGCTGGCGCCTCAATGCCGGTGTGGCGCCGTGACGCTGACGCAGGACCGCTCTCGATCCGCATCACTCCACGAGGTCTCGCGCGCATTGGACTTGAGGGCGACGTGATGCAGTTGGCCAAGGAGCCCAGCACCGCCGAGCGGCGGGCAGATGGCTCACCTAAAAGGCCTCCCCGTGCGGTCGCTCTTCGACAGAAAGGAGGTCAGGGTCCGCAGCGGGCGGCCAAGCCCGGTCGTGGTCAATCGAAGCAGGCCGAAGTGCTTGCGCTGCTCCACGCTGCTGAACGTCCGCGGGCAGGCTATTGCGGCTTCAGCTGGTGCGGAACGAGAGTTTCTGCCGACACGATAGCAGTGCGGCCGGTTAGGCTGCATTCGCCTGCAAGCCTCTTTCGGCGGGCGCACACCATGCCTTGCCGTCAGCGCGAAGCTGACGGTTGGGCTCAAGCTACTGAGGGTCATAAACGATCTCCTGATTCGTTTGAGCACCTCAGCATCCAATCGAGCAATCCGCACCATAATTTGATGCTGCCGAAAATACCGAGAGTGTTGCAATAACGGCGCGCTTGCGAGTCGCTGGCCACTAGGGCGGGAGTGCTGGCGATTTTCTTTCAGCCGGGCGGGCGTTCCAGTCGCGGTGACCGTGACAACGCCGAGAGCCCGTAGCCGCTCCGGCTGGATGGCGGCCTGCGGCCGCCGGCTTGGCCAAGTGCTTTCCCGATCGTTCCCCTGCTAAGTCCGGGGAAGCACAGAGCCTAAAAGCCCGTCATCGTTGGGCTTTCACGGCTGTCCGCTGCACCGCCGTCCCGTTCAGCTAGCAGCACGCCGCTACCATCACCTGCGGCGGATGCCTCCGCGCGGCCGGCTCGCTTGCCGCACCGGGCAACGCCACACCGCATGGCCATATTTTGTTACCAAAAGTGGTCTCACATAGGATTCGGTGAAACGATACGGAAGTTGCTTTGTCAGCAGCCGATGCGGATCAACAACGAAGCGAAGCCGGAATATCTTGCGTTCTCCAGGTCTGCCGGATGTCATGTTGGTCCGCACAACACGAACTCTGGAGGCCATGATGCACAGACTAACCGGTCCAACAGTGGCAGCCGTGGCGTTGTGCATGACTGTATTCGTTGCGAACAGCGTCTCCGCGCGTGATCCTGACGGCCGTTACGCCAATTCTCCGCTCAAGCAATGGTTCGATCAGCTCGCGAGCGGAAAGGGTTTGTGCTGTTCGTTCGCCGACGGCGTCAGCGTGCAGGACGTCGATTGGGACACGCAGGACGGCCGCTATCGAGTGCGCCTGCAAGGGGAATGGGTCGTCGTGCCCGACGCGGCGGTGGTAGGCGAGCCGAACCGCTTCGGTCCGGCGGTGGTGTGGCCGTACATGGACGCGGCGGGGACAACGCAAATCCGTTGCTTCCTGCCGGGCGCCGGCGCGTAGGATCTTTTCTGCTCATTCCCGCGCCAAGCGGGAATTCAGGAGGTCACTACACCGCGGCGAACGTCGGAAGTGGCGCAGAAGGCGACATTCTCCCGGTCGCTCGGAGCACCCCGAATTAGGTCACAGAATTCGGTGGTGACGCGTGATATCCTTCGCCACATTTCGATGGACAGAAACTCGTCGGGGACGGAAAGTACTACATGCAAAGATTACGGCGGACGCGCTCTGCCGCAGCCGGAATAGTCGCACACAGCTTCTGGTCGATAGTTTCGGCCCCGCGAAAGGGGTAAGCTCTACTCGGGCAAGGGGGCAACGTAGGGAGTGCCCCGATGTGCGACTACAGCCTTCATCACGTCAGTTCACGGCCTGCGAAGATCGGCGATAGGCTAATCACTCGCAACTTTCACGCTGGCACGTTAGGGTTTGCGGCGCCGGAAGATAAGAGCGTCGCAGTCTGCGTGTTGCCGGGGACGGAGTTGTCCTTTGCGGACAAGGTTACGTTCTGGCCTGATATGCTCACTTGGCACGAGAGAGTGATCGAACACAAGACCGCGATCTTTCGAAAGGTCAATCTAGACAGGTCGTGGGCTCATCACGACGCGCTGGAGTTCCCGGATGGCCAGATCGTGTTGCTGACACATCTGGCAGAAGGACAACAAGCCACAGTTCTTCAGCTTCCGGCGACCGCAGTAGTTGGGTCTCAGCTTCCGCAACCACTGACCTATGTTCAGCTTCCGTCGATGAGCCAATAAAAAAGGCCCTGATCTTCCTCTGATCGGGGCTCATTAACCTTTAACAAATGTTAATTTCTACTGAAGCGCGAGCTTGTGAAGAACAGCAAGATCGGGGCCGCTCTCGATCCTACCACCCGAGAGCGCGGCCCCGATCTCAACCCCTAGACGCCCCCCAGCGTCCCCCCGAGGTCGGGGTCGACATTACTCCGATGAATTGTGTCCAACGAGCGGCCACATTGGTTGCCCTTACGAATTATTTGCAATGTTGCAGACCGGACACACGGTATCTCGATGTCGCAATTCGTGGCGGGTCCCCTTTCAGAGCCTCGAAATCGTTGAGTGGTTAACGTTGTAAGTCCGACCGATCTCGGTCAGTGTTTCTCCGGCTTCTCTACCCGTCAGGCTCCCGAGCGATGTCAGACCCCGAGGTGGTGAACTCTCTTCGGTGCAGTCCGCTTTTTGCCGAGACCGCGGATGTGGAAATCAACGCGCTGGCGGCATCCTGCCGGATTCAATCCGCTCCCGCCGGGACCATCATCCTCAAGGAGGGCGATGAAGCTGATGACGTCTATCTGCTGCTAGGCGGTGAATTGCTTGTCTATACGCATGACGACACCGGCCGCCATTTGGCGCTGGCACGGCTCTCCGAAGTCAATGGCTATGTGGGAGAGCAGGGCTTCCTTTCGGCCCAGCGCGGGCGAAGGTCTGCGAGCGTCCAGGCGGTCACAGATAGCCACCTGCTGCGCGTCCCAGGAAGCGCCTTTGAGGTGGTGCTCCAGCAACGGAGCGCGCTGCGGCAGAGCCTGCGCGAACAGGGGGCGCGTCAGATCCGCGATAAGGTCTCGCAGCAGGTCGCGTTGCTCCGGCATCTCGCCAGCCAAGAGGGCGGCGTCCCCCTGCTGGAAGAAAATTTCGAGGACGGCGCCATCGTCTGCCAGCAGGGCGAGCTCGGGCAAAAGCTCTATGTAATCCTGTCGGGCAGCGCCCGGGTCTTTCGCACTGAGCCGAACGGCAACATCGTCCAACTCGCTCAGTTGCAGAGCGGGCAATCCTTCGGCGAGCTCAGCCTGATCGAAGGCAAACCGCGCGTCGCGTCCGTCGCCGCAGACGGCGATTTGCGGGTGCTGGTGGTCGCGGGCGATGATTTCCGGAAAGCCTATCAAGCCGACGAGCACGTACGCCAGCACGTTACCGCGCTGCGCAATCTGTACAGCTACGGCGGCCAAGGAGTCGCCGTCCAATTCACCGCCGAGTTGTTCGACCGACCCGCGGTCGCCGCGCTATACCGGCTGGCGTCCGGGCGAACCGTTGTCGCCCACCGCATCATCGGCCAGGAGATCTGGTCGATCCAGGAAACCGATGTGACGGCGAGCGTTCAGGTGTCCTTCTCTGATCCGACGCAGAACATTGAACGCACGCTGATGATCAGCGGCGACGTAGTGGTCGGCGCGATCGTCAAAGGCCCCTGGGTAGGCGTCGGTCGATTGCATGAACTCGTGCTCGAAGGGGTTCCGCTGTCGGCGACCCAGATCAATGTGTTCCGCGAGAGCGGCGAAGTGCTCGAGGCGCCCTCGCTCGAGCCGGAGGATCCGATCATCTGCGAATGCATGCGGGTCCCGCGCAGCGCGCTCATCGGCGCGATTAACGGCGGATGCCATTCGGTGCGGGAGCTTTCGGCCCGCACCGGCGCCGGTACAGTTTGTGGCGGCTGTCAGCCGCGCCTCGTCGAGCTAACTGGAGAGACCCTCTGGCAAACGGCCAATTGCGTCGCGGTGATCGATCGCGGCCCGCGCGTTAAATCGTTCCGCTTCGAGATCCCGCAGGGTCATGATGAAATAGTCCCCAAGCCCGGCCAGCGACTCGTGATCCGAACGCTGATCAACGGCGTTCCGGTGGGGCGGCCATATACGATTACTTCGCCGGTGACGGAGCGCGACCACTATGAAATCACCGTGCAGCGCGAGCCGCAGGGCTTCATGTCAAACTGGCTGTTCGAGAATATGCGCGCGGGCGTCGCGATCGAGGTGTTGCCTCCTTCGGGAACATCGTTCTTCGATCTAGCCGATTCGCGACCGCTGGTTTCTCTCGTCGGCGGCATCGGGGTAACGCCCGCGCTCGGCATCTGCCGCTCGGCTGCGGTCGGCGGTTCGAAGCGGCGAATTCATGTCGACTACTCGGTCTCAACCCGCGCCGATCTCGTTTGCGAGGACGAGTTAAAGACACTGACCGCAAAACATGGCACGGTCTCGCTTCACACCCGTGTCACACGCGAACAGGGGCGCTTCAAGGCCGACGATCTGAAGGCACTCGCGGTCGAACTGCCCAAGTCTGATTGGCTGATCTGCGGATCGAAGCCGTTTCAATTCGAAGCGCAGAAGCTCCTGCTCGCGCAAGGGATCGGCGCCCAGAATATACACGTCGAGTCCTTCGATGCGGTTGGCGGCGCGATGCCGTCCGCTACGACAGAGGCCACGGTGCGGTCTACTATGTGGCGCACCGTCATCGGATACCTGCTGCTGGCGGCCGTAGCGGCCTTCATTCTGCAGGCGCTGCTAGATCTTAAATTCCCGCTGCTTGAACGCCTGCAAGCGAAAACCGTTTACAGCGCTCTGACCGGTGCCGCCATCGTCGCGCTCCTCGTCTATCAATGGCAGCTCGGCTATGGGCGGCTGCGCGGCCGCATCGCGGAAGCCTCGCGCAACTATGGTGTTCACATCGCGATCGGTCCCGCAATCATCTTCGTGATCTGGCTTCACAGCATCAAATTCGGGTATGCGCTCAGCATGGCGCTCAGCATTACCATGCTGGCGAGTCTTGCGACCGGCGCGGCCCTGGGAGCGCGTCCGCGATCACCGCGATGGGACGGCGGGCGCCGTGTGCTGCTGGGCGTTCACATCCTCCTGACCTGCCTCGGCTCGGCCCTTGCGGTGACGCACGGCTTCATGTCGCTGTGGTATTGAACATGCCGCAACCCCCGCCTCCCGAGCGCACCATCAAGATCGTATCTTATGCGATCGGCGCGCTGCTGGCGCTTTCTGCGCTCGCCGTGCTGGTGCTGCCGCAGTTCGAGCGCGTCTACGCCAAAGGCCCGCCGAATACCGGACACCAAACGCTAGCCTGCGCGGATTGCCACACCGAGGCGGCAGGCACTGTGCGCCAGCAATTGCAGGCCAAGCTCCAGTACTGGGTTGGGAACCGGGCTACGGACGCCTCCTTCGGCCACGAGACCGTCGGCAACGCCCAGTGCACGGCCTGCCATCTCCGCGATGTGGACAACCACCCTGTTCATCGTTTCCTGGAGCCGCGATTCGCCGGCGCGCGCGCCGCGCTCGGTGCGCATCTATGCGTGTCCTGCCATCGCGAGCATAAAGGCGTGCGCGTTACGATGATTCCCATTGCCTGCTCGAATTGCCACCAGGACCTCGACATCAAAAATGAGCCGATCGTCGACATTTCGCACAAGCAATTGGTCAAGCGGCAAGCCTGGTCGACCTGCCTCGGCTGTCACGATTTCCATGGCAATCACCGCCGTGCTGCGCAAGTGCAATTCAAAGAAGCCTATTCGGAATCCACCATCATGGAATATCTCGCTGGCGGACCGTCCCCCTACGGCCGCGACATAAAATTCTTGGCAAAAAAAGGAGCCCGGTGATGTTGTCCCGCTCCACCTCTTCACGGATCCCATATGCGGGCACGGCCGCCATATGGGGTGGCGTATTCGTGCTCACGGCGATCTATCTGTTCGCCTCGCGGCCGGCGCCGCTGGCGGACGGCCAAACCGCCGGCCGGACCATCCCTATCGAGAAAGTATTCCGCATCGTGGCGGCGGAAAACAGCAGCATGCGGACGCTGTGGACGGCCGAGATCGTCGCGGCGGGCGAAAACTCCGGCCTGAAGTTCGACGAGAAGTGGCGCGAAAAGGAGGTCGCTGCCGGGCCACTGCCCGCTCTCTTCTTGCGAGAAGCCGCGACCGCCATCCGAAAGACGCAGGTGCCGCTCGGGCTCTTCCTCGGATCCGATTATCCGATCAACCAATCGAACATGTTCACCGGCACGCAGGCCGAGTATTTCCGCAAGATGCGAGAGACCGGCGAGCCTCAATTCTTCCCCGCCGCCGACATCGGTCAGCAGACTGCGATGTTCGCCGACATAATCGTCGCGCAGGGCTGCGCCAATTGCCACAACGAGCATCCAAAATCCCCGAAGACCGACTGGAAGATGAACGACATTATGGGAGCGACGACCTGGTCCTATCCTAAGGACAAGGTGACGCTTGAAGAGACGCTGCAGATGATCGCCACGTTGCGCGACAGCTTCGGCACAGCCTATGACACTTATCTCGCCAAAGTGGCGACGTTCGAAAGACAGCCCGAAATCGGCGAGCGCTGGCCGCGCGACGGCTACTACCTGCCGACCCGGCAAGTCTTTTTGAGCGAATTCGAGCGCCGCGCATCACCCGATACGGTCGACCACTTAATCCACATCTTCAACTGACGGGCGGATGACCCTCTATGTAACAATATTCGAGCAAGCAGGACACAGACGAACTTCGCGCTGGCGTCCGTAGGCATCATGGTCGTCATGTGAGGCAAGGCGCGCACCAGTAACGCACTCCTGCTCGGGTCGATCAGTTTCGAGACCACCCCCCTGGGGGACTATGGGCAAGCGCGAACCAGGTAGGCGCGAGAGTGCATCATTTCTTACTCAACGGCGGGAAGCGATGGCCCAGTGACTAGCGGCAGCGCTCCCGCTTGATGCAAAAGCGCAAACCGGTCTGGAACGCCCCAATGCTCAATCAGCCGACCGTCTTTGAAGCGGCACACATCGAATACATAGAAATTAACGGGTTTGCCGCTGCGTACTCTTTACCTCGTGCTCGCATTCGAACCCAAATTTTGTCGCCGGACTCAACATATTCCTCGATGCTGCTTTGCAGCCCTTCGACGATTCCGGTGTCACCTTATGCCAGTTCATCACGACGCTTCCCATGTGCTTCCCTGAGGTGCGACCGTTCATCCTCCGGCAGGTCGGCTCCACGGTCCAACCTGGGTGCCGGGCGGTTGCGCATCGTGCAACATCAGCATTCGTCCGATGGTCTCGGAGGTGACGAGGCCGACCAGCCGTTCGGACGAGTCGACGACGGCCACGGCCGGCGCCGACTTTTCCTGCAGCAAGCGGAAGGCCTCGTCGAGGCAGCGCCGATTATTCACAGTCGGGATATTGCTGGTCATGGCGTCGGCGACGCGCGCGTGGGGGCCGCGTTCTTTCAGCACGCGAATGAGGTCGTTGCGAGCAAGCAAGCCAACCGGTCGACCCATCCCGTCCACCACCGGGAACTCGCCCTGGCTGGTCTGCAACGAGGCCTCGACCGCCGTGTCGATATGTTCATCCGGTGTGAGCGATGCGAACTTGGTCAACATCGCAGCTGTCACCGGCACGCCACGCGCCACGGCGCGAATGGCCACGAGATGCGCCTCCGAGGAGGCGGCGAGATAGATGAAGATGGCGATGAAGATCAGCAACGGGTTGCCAAACAAGCCGAGAAACCCGAGCGCGAAGGCAACCCATTGACCGATCGCCGCCGCGATCTCGGTCGCTCGTACATAACCAAGCCGCGCGGCGAGCTGCGCGCGCAACACACGCCCGCCATCCATCGGGAAGGCGGGTATCAAGTTGAACAAGGCGAGGAACAGATTGACCTCGGCAAGTCGATCGATGAAGCCGGTGCTCGCGTTCTCGATCGAGACTAGGCTGTCCATCCCAAGTTTCGCGCCGGCAAACAAGAAGAGGAGGACCGCGATGACCACGTTGACTGCCGGCCCCGCGATGGCGACGAGGAATTCCTCGCTAGGCTTTTCCGGAATGCGCTCGAGCCGTGACACGCCACCGATCGGCAGCAAGATCACGTCCGGCGTCGAGACGCCGAAGGCACGTGCCGTGAAGATGTGTCCGAATTCGTGCAGGAGCACGCACAGAAACAGCAGCACCACGAACACAAGCGCGCCCCAGGCCGCTGGTAGGCCTCCCGAGAAGTAATTCACGCCGAAAATCCAAACAAGAAGCAGCAGGAACGTCACGTGGATGCGGACCGCCGTGCCTGCGACCGATCCCGCCGTTATCGACCAGCCCATGGCAACCTCCTGGAGACAGCGAGCCGCGGGAACCTCACGCCTATTACCGTTTCCTAGCTAGCTGCCAAGCTCGGCCACCGTTTACCGCGCCAACTTCCACAGCGGGGGTTCGTCGCCGAGTTCGGGGGCCTCACCTAGTCTAGCGGCTTGGTCCTGATATTCCGTCGCCATCCGCCAAAGTTCGTCGGCGACCGTCTTTGCTCGTCGCGATGCGCGCGCTACGGGCATGTATCCGTAATAGAGCGGCCCGACCGCAGAGAGGATCACTGGTTACGCCATGCTGAGAAGAACGACGTGCGCAATTTCTCTAGCTGCTCGTTCCTACTTTGAACACAACTTGTCGAGCGCCTCGAGCGTCGAGCCGATCTCCTTGCCGTCCTCGGAATCGGGATCCATATCCTGAAGCTCGTTCATTAACGCGATATATTCGGGACCCAGTTTTGTCGCCAGTTCGTCCACTTGCTGATACAGCTCATCGGCCTTCTTTTTATCTTTCGGATCAGTCTCCTCGATCTGCTCACCGAGCTTAAGGACATCGCAATAAATCTGGCTCTTGGCCTTATCGCCGATGATCATTTTGACAACCTTTTGCGCGTCCGCTTTCGCAGCGCTCGGCTGTTGAGCCTCAGCGCACATTGGCAAGCCGGCGATCACCAAAATGGCAACAATCAACCTGGGCTTCATGAAGGCGTCCTGTTGGACCTACCAAGTCATTTTGAGGCAACAATGAACCCTTCAGGTGGGTTGAAAACACCGAAGCATTTCGTGCGAGTGTAGCACATTCACAACTACAATAATCGCCCTTCGGAGGGCGCACGGGCCCATGGCGGAGCGGCCCGCCTAACTGGCGAGCGAAGTCCGCTGTGCGCGAGTTGAGGGTCAGCCGATGTTCGCAAAACGTGAAGTCGGGAGCCAGGCGCACCAAGCTGAGAGCCATGTTAAAGGGAATCGACGAAGGGCGCTGAGACATGAAAGTGATCGGAATTGACCAGCTGGAGTCGTACGTCCGCAATCAACCCGCAAATGTACTTGTGGCCTCGGCTTGTATAATTCTACGCGCCCGTTTCCCGCAAACGCTGGCAAAAGTCGTGTCGGCTCCCTCTGCCTCATCACGATCGCGAGGGGCGCGGTGGTCAGCGCACCGCGTTGAGCATCCAGCCGCGCGCTAGTTCGGCCGCCGGTCGCGGGCCTGGAGGTAGGTGCGTAAGCGCCCAGCGACCGCTCTTGACCGCGACCTCGAGCTTGTTGCCCTCCGAGGCGCTCGGCCTCTTCATCAGTGACACCGTTTCTGGTCTCGACCGCAACGGCCGTGACAGCGTCACAACCCTGTTACGGCGTTATCGAAATAGTGCCGTACTGGCTCGACCGCCGGCCGCGCCCCGCCGGGAGGCGGGTCAGCACCCAACGCCCGTTCTTGACCGCGACCTCGAGCTTGTCGCCCTAGAGGAAACCCGGTTTTCATCCCAACCGTTTGATTTGGCAGCGAATTCTCCGTCGCGATCGAGTTCGAGGACGGCACTGCGCTCATCGGTTTTCAGGATAATCTGGGTTCGCGCTTGCTCATGGCTCCCCCCGGGGGGTGGTTTCAAAATTATCGACCCGGCGAAATGGCGAAACTAGCCGATCCGCGCAACGTCGTTGCATCTGGTTGCGGGCGCCGCGGTTCTCGCGGTTTGCTCTGCCCTTTTTTTCCGCCCTCGCCGCCTTCCCGGCGAACCGCGCCAGAGCCCGAGCGACTAGAAGAGCGGCCGGCGACCCGGCTCCGCGCAACGTCGTTGCACCGGGTTGTCGTCGCCTCGAAGGCCGAGGATTTCATCTTCAAAGTCGCGGCAAAGCGCAAGACATCGCGTCCACGCGCGGAATAAACGAAAGAAACCCACAAACTTCTGACGCTCAAACGCGTCGCCGGCAAAGGTGCCGCTCAGCAGACGCGTGGACCCACCGATCCTCGGGACGCCGGGCACACCGATCCTCGGGACGCCGGGCGGCCGATCGCCACCATTTTTAGCGGCTCGGCCACGCCACCGATGGCGGCGGCGGCGCAACGACTGCGGCGTGCTGGCTTGCCAGAAGATTTGCGCGAAGCCATTGGCGGATGGGCGGACGGCAAGAGGCCGGTGCTCTCCTGGCCCCACAGGATCGTACGCTCCACCCGCTCCGCTGACCGCCGCGGCCGCGGCGTTCTGCACGCGCTATGCGCCCACCGGGCGGGCCGCCCGTGCACTGGAGCCGATAGCCGGGTAGACGAAGGCTCCACCCAAACCGCGCCGGCAGCCTCCGCGAACGCAATAAAGGGCTGACGTCCCTGGCGCTCCATTCCCAAGGGGAGGGACCCGCCCGGCGCGCCTGAGCGCCGGCCGCGCTCGATCGTTCGACTTCCCGCGATTAAGCCGCCCTCCGTTGC
>Ga0210406_10006634_pt1 | contig 11968 bp, 8 predicted proteins | sample IncBWC30MmetaG_FD_155454 | JGI IMG/M metagenome (GOLD analysis project Ga0210406, IMG submission 155454) | Forest soil microbial communities from Barre Woods Harvard Forest LTER site, Petersham, Massachusetts, United States - Inc-BW-C-30-M | ecosystem: Environmental > Terrestrial > Soil >...
AATAGCTCCTGAGGGTGTGCGACGCCGCGCAGCGCATATCGTCCCACCGAAACGAGGCGGCGTTTAATGTCGCCGACATCGGCAAACGCCGACGACATCAGAACGGGCTGATCGACCGAACGGCACATCGCTGCAATGCGGCTTGCCTCGTTCACCGCCGGCCCAATGACGGTAAAGTCCAGCCGCTCGCGGCTTCCGACATTGCCATAGAAGACTTCACCAACGTGCAAACCGAGATACATGTGGGTTATCGGTTTGCCTTCGGCCGCCCGGCGCCTATTCAATTCCTCGACGTGTGCGCGCGCGGCGATCGCCGCGGACAATGCCGCCCCGCATGCGTGCGCTCGGTCTTCCGCAGTGAAGATGGCAAACGTGCCGTCGCCGATCAGCTTGAGCACATCACCGCCATGCTCGTGAATCGCCGACACGATTGCATCGGAGTAGTCGTTTAGCAATGAAATTGCCTGTTCCGGTGCGGTGTCGGTGATACGCGTGAATCCGCGCAAATCGCTGAACCAAACCACTGCATCGATCCGCTCGGCAATTCCGCGCACGATGCGGCCGCCGAGCACGCGCCGGCCGGCGTCGCGACCGAGATATGTTTCCATCAGCGTTCCGGTCATGCGCGCGAGCGACACCGATTTGATGGCGACAGCGAGATATGGCGCGGTACGCTGAAGTACGGCGATTTGGCCGTCGCTGAACCCGTCGGGCGCCCGCGTTGCCCATGACGAGTAAAAGCCATCCATCTCACCGATAACACCTTGAGGGGCAAAGCGGTTGATGATCGCGACGTAGTCGGTCATCCCCGCTGCGAGAAAGTCCGACAAGGTCGGGAACTCGTCTATGGCTGCGGCGTTCAGGCGGCGGCGCAGAAACCAGTCGCCGGTTTGCACCATCTTGTAGTGCGCGCTGTCCCGCCAGCGCTGGGCCTGCTCCACATGCTGGGGTTCGGAGCCCGATGCAGCAAGCGCCTCCGGGCTGGTGCGGCCATATTCGAGCAGCGGCGACTCGGTGGGCCCATAGCCCCAGCGAAACAGGCGGCCCTCATGGACCGGATGCAGCGTGTCGATAAACATCAGAGCACGCGCAAGCGGAAGCCCAGCCGCGACGCAACGGTCGCAGAATCCAGACACGATGTCGGTGTCCGACGTGCCGGCAAGACTAGACTCGGCCAGCCACGCTGACAATTCGGCGAAGAAGGCTTCGTTCACAGCAAGATTATATAGCCACGACGCCCGGCTATGGCACTCCTCGCACCTCGCGGTTGTGTTCGCCGCTCGCGCTAACTCACATTGTCAGAGATCGTCTCCTCCTCGAACACGGAGACGACCGGCGGCGTTCCGCTCAAGCCCAACTCCTGCCAGCGCGACACCACGTTCTCGTAAGCCTGCTTGGATAATTTGGTGCGCTTTGAGAAGGTCTTGATGAAGCGGTAGTCCATGCAGGCGTTGATCAGGCACTTCGATCCCCAAGGCCTGATCTCCGGCGGGTTGAGGCTCGGATCGAGGTAGGTGCTCCAGGTCTCGCGCAGAATATCGATCGACTGCGCCGGGCGCGAACGCGTCGCCATCGCCCACAGCACCTGGTGGATGTTGCTCGGATCGATGTCCTCGTCGACGACAATGACGTATTTCCCGAAATAGGCGCCGGCCGTGCACTGCGCGGCGAGCGCCATCACCTGCGGCGCATGGCCGGCATACATCTGCTTGATGGAGACCACGGTGATGCCCCATCCCGCGGCTTCGGGAATCGACCACACGCCCTTGATCCCTGGCACGCCAAGCTTGAGCAAATCGCCCCAGATGCCGGCAGAGCGCAACGCCGCCCAGAACAGGCCGCATTCGTTGGCAGGCCCATCAGCCATCAGCGCACAGGTGACGGTCGGATTGCTGCGATAGCGTACCTTCTCGATCTTCACATAAGGCGTCGCGCCGCCCGGCCGGCCATAGTACCCGGTGAACTCGCCGAACGGCCCTTCGGCGAAGCTGGCGTCGGGATAGACGAAGCCCTCGAGCACGATTTCGGCGCGCGCGGGGATCGGCAGCCCGGTGACGTCGCCGATGAACAGCTCGATCGGCGCGCCATTGATACCGCCATAATAATCGTATTCGCATTCGGTCTTCGGAAGACTGGTGGCTGCGACCAGAAACAACAGCGGATCGATGCCGTAGCATGCAGCGACCGGCATGGGCTTGCCCAGCTTCCACCATTTCTCGCGATCGAGAGTCGCGTCCTTGCCCGGCGAAGTGTAGAGGCCGATTTCACGCGGGCCTTTGATCATCATCCGGTAGGTGCCGACGTTGATGCGGCCGGTTTCCGGATCCTTGGTCACCACCGCGTCCCCGGTGCCGAGATACATGCCGCCGTCGAGCGGCCACATGCGCTGCGCCGGAAAGATGCGGATGTCGATGTCGTTCCCTTCCACGATGTTCTGGTTGCAGATCGCGTGATCGGGCGAGACCTCCTTCGGCGGCACTTTCCGGCCGAGCTTTTGCTGCAGGATCTGCACCGCCTTGAGCGGATGATCCACGGGCTGCTCGCCGATCATCAAGCAGAAGCGCGAGAGGTTGCATCCGACCATGTTGTAGAGCGCGCGATGCCCAGGATGGCCCTTGATGTTCTCGAATAGCAGCGCCGGCGATTTCTCGCCGCCCACGAGGTAGGTGATCGTCGCGGCTTCGAGATCGGGATCGACCTCGGCGGTGATGCGCTTGAGCTCGCCGAGCGCTTCGGCCTTCTCCAGCCAAGCATCGAGATCGCTCGAGTTGGCGCCGCGTGTCGCCTTTCGGGGCTCGGCTTTCGCGGGCTGCGCCTCGGCGGCCGCGCCCACGCTGACGCTCATGTCCATACCCGTCTCCCGTTCGGTTGCCGTCGAACGAAGTCTAGCGTGCTTTGCGGCGCGGTCGATACCGTCGGCACGCGCGACGTCGGCACGCGCGAACGCGCGGCAAAGAAAAAGCCCGGCGCAAAGGCCGGGCGCGATGGCTTGGAATGCGACGGAACGATTAGAAGCCCGCCATCACGCTCTCGAGACCCAGCAGGTGGGTCAGCGATTTAAGTTCCCGCCGCTGGTCGTCGCTGAAGCTCATGACCAACGGAAAACCCGCCGATTTGAGTCCTTCGACATTCACCTTGCTCATGTCGATCGAAGCCGTGCGAGTGCCGCCCTGCGACTTGGTGTACTCCATCTTGCGCAGTTCGGCTTCGATCGCCGGCCAATAGCGCTCCTGCTCCGGCGTCAGGTTGAGCCGTCGCTTGATGCTGGTGAGCTGCGAATCGTTGAGCACCGCATTGGAGCGCGGCTTCGGCTTGGGCTTGGGCATCAGCGAGGCAACCGCCACCTTGGGAGGCGGGGCTGCGGCGGGCGGCGCCTTTGCCTCGATCATGTTCGGAGCAGCGGCATCATTGGCTGCATAGGTCGGTTGCGGACTGAAAAGGATGCCGGGATCGGCCGATGCCAGCGTGACCTTGGGCACCACCGGTTCGGCGGAAGGCTCCGCCCAGTCTGCCGGGAAGCGCAAACTCACCGTTTCGGAGGGCGCCATCTTGGCGATGGACGCAACAACGGTGGTCGACGGTTGCGGAGAAAGCCCCGCGCGCACATTGAACCCCGCAGCCAAACCGCCCACCCCTGCCCCGCCAATAATGGCAAGACACGCCATCACGCTCGTGCTGATACCGCTGGATCGCCGGCGCATGTTCCCCCAACCCGTTTTCCCCATGGGGCTTCATCTTCTTCGCAATCCAAGCGTAATTATGGCTGCCCCGGGACATTTCTTCGGTGCCTTTCTCTTTGTCCCAGAGGGGGTTAGCACGTGTCCCGCGTGAGTCGAATGACTCGACTTCGCGCATCTCGATGGGCGCCAAAGCAAAGAGCCCGGCCTCGCGGCCGGGCTCTGGCTATTTGGTAAGGGCGACGCCTTAAGCCGCCTCGTCCTCCACCACCGCGTCTTCGTCGTCGCCTTCGGTGGGCTTGGGACCACGGCGGGGGCCCTTGGCCAGCGCCGCTTCGATCTCCTTGATCGCTTCGGTCTCGGTGATGCGCTGCACCACCGAGATTTCGCGCGAGAGCCGGTCGAGCGCCGCCTCGTAGAGCTGGCGCTCCGAGTAGGACTGCTCGGGCTGGGTCTCCGAGCGGTAGAGGTCGCGCACCACCTCGGCGATCGCGACGATGTCGCCGGAGTTGATCTTGGCCTCATATTCCTGCGCCCGGCGCGACCACATGGTGCGCTTGATACGGGCACGACCCTTCAAGGTTTCCAATGCGCGCTTGACCAGCGGCGGCTCGGCGAGCTTGCGCATGCCGACGGCAGCGATCTTGGCGGTCGGAACCCGCAACGTCATCTTGTCCTTGACGAAGTTGATGACGAAGAGCTCGAGCTTGGCGCCGGCGACCTCCTGCTCCTCGATGGCGAGGATCTGGCCGACGCCGTGGGACGGATAGACGATGAACTCGTTGGTCCTGAAGCCCTGACGTTGCGTAGTCTTCTTGCTGGTCATTCCGGGGGAAACTCCTTCGTCCGGCTTGCGGCGGACGGGTGCCTTGCCCGCGGGGGCCCCCCGGCGCGTTGCCGCACGCGAGGTATGCGATGGCCTCCGGCGGGTGCCGGCTGTTGCTTTTTTCGGCCGCCGGGTTGCGGCGGTGGTCCGCTTGGACCGATGGCGCGTTTTTCCTGCCACGGCAGTCTGCGTGGGTCTCACGTCCCTGGTTGAGGTTCCTCGGAAACGACCCGAAAAATAATGCTCCCCACCGGGGAGCGGCTCGGGTGCGCTGTTTGGCTCATTTTCTGACTGTATAGCACATTTTCCGCGAAAATCAAAGCCTTGCGGCGCTGCAAAGGCCCGATTCCGGGCGTTTGCGCATTACATTTTCGTCACGCCTGGTTAACGGGACAATCAGTCCCCGGTTCCGGGATCCGGGGAGAAATGCGTTTCCAGCTTGTTGGGCACGCCCTCCCACGCCTTGGCATCGGCGGGAGGGTCTTTCTTCTGCGTGATATTGGGCCAGGTTTTCGCATATTCGGCGTTGAGCTTCAGAAGGTTCTCCAGTCCCGGCTCGGTATCGGGCTTGATCGCCTCAACCGGGCATTCTGGCTCGCACACGCCGCAATCGATGCATTCGTCCGGATGGATGACGAGCATGTTCTCGCCCTCATAGAAACAATCCACCGGGCACACCTCGACGCAATCCATGTACTTGCACTTGATGCAACTTTCGACAACGACGTAAGTCATTTGCGAGCTCTCCGGGCGCGCTGACTAGCGCATGGGCCTCTGCCAAGCAAGGGTTGGTGGCGGGTACCGTTCGCAGGCGGCACCTCTCGGCACTTTGGCGCCGGAGGCAGTGGTACTCACCCCTGGTCCTGCGGCGCCGCCCGCTCGGACAAATGGCCCCTCGATGGCTCGAGCGTCTCACATAGGGCGCGGGCCTCAGCCGCAGACCCGCGGCGCTCGGCGAAAGCTACGACCTTGAGCACGCGCACCGCACGGTCGAGCGCCACCGTGACGACGTCGCCCGGCCGCACCGGACGGCTGGGCCCGTCGATGCGCCGGCCGTTGATGCGCACGTAACCGGCGGTGGCGAGTGCCGCCGCATCTGCGCGCGTGCGCACCACCCGCGCATGCCAAAGCCATTTATCGATGCGCTGTCGGTCCAAGCCGGGCGCCCTCAGCGCGGCTCCTTGTTGCTCGCCTCGAGCTGCTCTTTGAGAGCGGCGAGCTTGGCGAATGGTGAATTGGGGTCGGGCTCGCGGCGCTCCGCACCCTCGGCGCGACCCTTAATATATTTCGCGCGCAACGCTGGATCGCGATCTGGACGATCCCCACGCGGCGCCCGGCCGGCGCGATCGCCGCGCGACGCGCGATCGCCATCCCGTTGCGGATGCTCCGCTCGTTTCGGGCGAGGCGAACGCCTCTCAGGGCGATCCGCCTCCCGCCGGCGCTCGGGCCGGGGGCGATCGGCACGAACCTCCTGGCCCGCCGGCACCGCTGGCGCTGCCGGCGCCGAGACGCTCTCGGCGCTTCCGGCGGGCGCAGCAGTGGCAAGCGGCGGCGCCTGCGTTTCTCGCTGCGGGCGGCGCGGCCGTGCCCGGCGCTCATGATGCGGCTTGCGCGCGTGCTCGTCGCGGCGGCCGGGTCGCCAAACCTCGATGAACTCCTCCGCCGCAAGCTCGGCCTTCGGCGCGGCCTCCGCTGACGGCGAAGATGGCACCATCTCACCCGCCAGACCCTCGGGCTGCGGGACCGAAGCAGGGACCGGCGCTTCCTCTAAGGTCTGCGGCGGGTCCGGCGCTTGTGCGAGCACCTCGGTGGGCGCCGCCGCGGCCGCTTCGTCCACGTCCGCAACGGCGGCCAGGTCTGCGGTTTCTGCCTCAAGCGGTTTGCCTGAAGTGTCTGCGCCCGCCCCGCCTTCAGGCACGGACGCATCGATCACGGGCGTTGCCGGCACCAACTCCTGCGCAGGTTGCGCCGGCTGCGCCATCGCCTCCGCGGGCGTAAGCACTGGCGCGGCCGGCTTCGGCCGCCGTTCCATGCGATAGCCGAGCGAGCGCAGCACCGAGGCAAAATTCTCCCCCGAGCAGCCGGCAAGCGACGTCATGCCCCCGGTGACGGTGAAGCCGAAGCCGTCGATGGCGCCCGGCGGCTTCGCGCCGGCCGCACCAGAGCGCCATGTGAGCGCGGGACGAATGAGGTCGGCAAGCCGCTCCAAAATGTCGACCCGCACGGCGCGCGCGCCGCAAATGCGATAGCCGGCGATCCGGTAGAGCGGCTTGGAGATCTCCTCGTCGGTGGCGATGGAGGTGCGCCCGCTGGCGGCGAGTTGCTCGATCGCCTCGAGCCCCTTTTTCTCCGTGCCGCCGTGTTTGAGCGCCCACAGCTGAGTCGCCAATACCCGCGGCGCGGGCTTAAGCAGGGCCGGCAGGTAGACGTGGTACGCACCGAAGCGAACTCCGTATCTGCGCAAGGTCGCCCGCGCCGGCTGGTCGAGACCCTTGACCTCGTCCGCGACCTTCTGGCGTTCAAGCACGCCAAGCGCCTCCATGAGTTGGAACGCCACGCCGCGCGCGATGCCGGTGATGTCTTCCGCGGCGGCGAGGCGAAAGAGCGGCTCCAACAATCTCTCGATGTGAGACTTGAGCCACAAATCGAGTCGCGCCTGCACGCCATCGCGCGGAGCGCCGGTGAGGTGCTCATCGGCGATGATGCGCACGCGCGGTTTAAGGGCTTCCTCCGCGGCAAAGAGTTTGCCGACTGGCTGGCCCAGCCATCGGATGATGCCGTCGCTGGCCAGCACGAACTGTCCGTCCGCCGCTTGCGCGAGACGCGTCGCGCGACTGTCGATCTCTCCCGCCAGCGCCTTTTGCGCGGCGCTGGCGAGCGCCTTCGCCTCGGAGCCCGCAGCCGAAGCCGCGGGCGTGAACATGAATCCGTCGAGCCGGCCGATGGCGTGCCCCTCGACCACGACTTCGCCGCTCTTGCTGATGTCGGTCTCGAGCACCGCGTTCTCGCGCAGCCGGCGCATCAGCACGCTGGTGCGGCGATCGACGAAGCGCTCGGTGAGCCGCTCGTGCAGCGCGTCCGACAATTTGTCTTCCACCGCGCGTGTGACGCCTTGCCAGTGCTCGGGATCGACCAGCCAGTCCGGACGGTTCGCGGCAAAGGTCCAGGTGCGGATGTGGGCGATGCGGTTCGACAGCGTGTCGATGTCGCCCTCGGCGCGGTCGGCCTGCTCGACTTGATGTGCGAACCAGTCGACCGGGATCGTCCCTTCCCGCATCAAGAAGCCATAGAGCGTGGTGGCGAGTTCGGCATGGGTGGCTGGGGAGATTTTGCGATAGTCGGGCACCTGGCAGACGTCCCACAATCGCTCGACGGCCTGGCGCGTCGTCGCGAGGGAGCGGATGTCCTCGTCCCGCGCCGCGTGTTCCAGCACCAAGATATCCTCGGCGAGCGGCGCGCGGGTGAGGCCGTTCTGCTTCGGGATCTCCGCCAACGATGCCTGCAATGCGCCGACCGAGGAGAAGTCGAGCGCGGTATTGCGCCATTGCAGCACCTTGATCGGCTCAAACGAATGACTTTCCAACGCTTGCGCGAGCTCGGTTTCGAACGGCGGGCATCGGCCGGTGGTGCCGAAGGTGCCATCGCGGGTGGCGCGGCCGGCGCGCCCGGCGATCTGCGCCAGTTCGGCGGGATTGAGCCTTCTGAACTGATAGCCGTCGAATTTGCGGTCGGAAGCGAAGGCGACGTGATCGACGTCGAGATTGAGGCCCATGCCGATCGCGTCGGTGGCGACCAGGTACTCGACGTCGCCGGACTGGTACAGCGCGACCTGCGCGTTGCGCGTGCGCGGGCTGAGCGCCCCCAACACTACGGCGGCGCCGCCCCGCTGGCGACGGATCAGCTCGCCGATGGAATACACTTCCTCCGCCGAGAATGCGACGACCGCGGAGCGGCGCGGAAGCCGCGTGATCTTCTTCTCGCCGGCGAATGAAAGCTGCGACAACCGCGGCCGGGTCAGGATATGAGCGCCGGGCAGGAGTCGTTCGATCATCGGCCGCACGGTCTGCGCCCCGAGCACCAACGTCTCCTCCCGCCCTCGCCGGTTGAGGATGCGATCGGTGAAGACGTGTCCGCGCTCGAGATCGGCGCCGAGCTGCACCTCGTCGATGGCCAGGAACGCGACCTCGAGATCGCGCGGCATGGCCTCGACGGTGGAGACCCAATAACGCGGGCTGGGCGGCTTGATCTTCTCCTCGCCGGTAACGAGGGCAACCGCATCCGCGCCGGCACGCGCCGAGACCTTGTTGTAAACCTCGCGCGCCAGCAGCCGCAGCGGCAGCCCGATGATGCCCGACGAATGGGCGAGCATGCGTTCGATGGCGAGATGGGTCTTGCCGGTATTGGTCGGACCGAGCACCGCGGTCACACCGGCACCGCGCGCGCTGGAATCGCGGCTCATGGGAGAGGAGAAGGAAATTGGCATCGATGATCGGGCGATGACTGACGTTGCCGCCGCGTGATGCTATCCAGCAGCCTTCTGCATAAAGCGTGGCAAGCGCTCAAAGGATAGCAGATGAGAGTTCGCGCCGCGCCTTTAGCTCGTGCGGTCGGCGCAAGCAGCGCCTGGAGCCGTGCGCACCTCGTTCGCGCAGGATACCTGCTCCCGCCATGCCCGGCAAACGCTGTGCGGGCTGGACGGCTAGCGGGAAGTGCTTCGAGATCTTGGAAGTTCCGATTGAATTTCCATCACATGCAACGCCCTTTATGAGGCATGCGTCGGGGACGCAAATGGACCGTGAGATAATGCCCGCACGCTCCGCGCGCAGCCGGCGGCGCCGCCAGATACCTTCTTCTCGCGCGAGCAGTGCAGTGCGCAACCCAAGGTGCGCCAGCGCACAGAAATCGCCGCGAGGCGATCGACGAGACGGTAGACAGCAGCCAGCCTCGATGGAGCAACCCGGACCGCGCGAAGGACGCGAGATCCACCACCGCACATTGCCGGATCACCGCATTACCGGGCCGGGGAAAGCCGGTGATTAAGCTGTGGAACGAGTCCCGAACGAATCGCGCCCGAATCGCTGACTCTGTTGCTGTCGGAATTCGTTCACGGCGACATCTGGTGGTAGCCTCCGTGCTCACCACAAAATCAGGTAAACACCGACAAAGCGGCACCGCATGCCCCTGGGGACATCGGTTAACGGGGGGCGCGACCGGCACATCCGACCTTTGAATAGGCCGGGCCGCTCTCGGATGCGGTCATTGCGTCCTTGCGGTCGCCCGGCTCGGTTGCGGCATAGAGACGAACTGGGTCGCTTGCAAAACTCCGAGGCCGAGCGGGGTCGGAAGCGTCACGCGGAAGGGGACCAACACGCGCGTATTCGCGATGGGGGCGAGCCAGAGCTCGATGTCGCGCAATTGCGCGAGATATTGGATCGCATAGCGATCGCGAACGTGCCCCGCGATTGGCGAAAAGGACACCGCGCAGACCACGGCGACGCCTTGGTAGCCACGCTCCGAAGTGACCCGGTCGAGGCGCTTGAAGGCGAGCTGAAGGTCGTAGCGCATGCGGCCATCGAAGATTGACAGCGTGCGCTGGCACGCTTGCGGGCCCAACATGTCGCCGTTGCCGGGCACCCGAATTAAAGTTGCCGTCATCGGGTCGGAGACCCCGCGGCGGTGAGCCTCCGTCACCGGAACGCGATCCGGGCTGGCGACCGTCGGCGGATTGGCCGCCAGTTCCTTCACGGCGCCGCCGCTGAGCACCATGCGCACGTCATCGGTTTTCTGGTCGGTGACGATGTGCGAGGCGTAGGTCGACGGCACGAGCTGGCCGCCGGAAATGGCGCCGCGCGCGGCACTCTGGCCTTGGCCGCTGGCGAAGACGCGCAGCAGGCCAGCCGTCGCACCGCTCGCCGAGGCGGTGAAGGAATCATCGCCAATCTCGATCACCCAAGCGCCTTGGCCGATCGGCAGGCCACTCAAGGTGACGACGTAGCGGGCATCGAGCTTGCCTTGGGCAGAAGCCCGCCGCTGCGGCGCCTCCGCCATGGCTATCCCGACCGCGATCAAGCTGAGCAAAATCGCGCGGTTGAGGCGGTATGAGCGCACGAACGAAGCCCCTGCTGTTGGCGCCATTTCTTTATTGAACCCGCGGGACCATGGCTAGTCGCTATTTCCGGCGCAATCGGCAGCCGGCACGGGTGGGTTTGAACTTTTGGCGGGGCATCTTGGCCCGATCAAGGCGGTCTTGTGCCATTTCGGCGTTGCGCCGCTAGCTGATCGCTCGATGCTGGGCGATGTCACTGAAGGGTGCGGGTTGACGCCTTTTTCTTGTCTCTTTATAGGTCCGCCGGCCCGCAAACGGGCCCCCGGTGCTCGAAGCATCGCGCCAAGGCGCTTGCTCGGCAATCTCTTGAAAGCAGGATTTCTCAATGTCGTGGCGTTGCGAACTGACCGGCAAGGGTGCGCAGGTTGGACACAAGGTGAGTCATTCGAACATCAAGACCAAGCGGCGATTCCTGCCCAATCTGCTCAACGTCACTTTGATCTCGGACGCGCTCGGCCGCTCGGTCAAATTGCGCGTGTCGGCGAACGCGCTGAAAACGGTCGATCATCGCGGCGGGCTTGATGCCTTCTTGTTGAAGGCAAGAGACGGCGATCTGTCCGAGCGGGCCCTCGAGCTCAAACGTCAGATCAGGAAGAAGAAGGCTGCGGTGGCGGGCTGAGCCCGGCGCCATGCTCGCGAAAACGGCAGCATCGTTCAGCGAATGACGACTGGTCAGGATTAGGGCTCTGCCAGCGCGAACTGCAACAGCAGCGTGCGCTGAAGCGGCGAGAAATTGTCATCGGAGACGAGCGTGAGGACGATTTCGCCGCCGGCGGCGCGGTGCACGCTCAAGCCTTCCATGTTGTCGATCTCGTAGCCGAGGTCCGCCTCGAACAGAACGGCACCGTCGGCCAGCGCCCCTGGCTTGATGTCGCCCAGCGAGATGCGGCGGAGTCGGACGGCAAGGCCGATGGCCCAGCCAAATCTCCGCTCAAGCAAGAGAATGTTGCCGCCGGGCAGGAGGGCAGCGTCGGTGATGTCGTAGCTCGCGCTGCGCTTGATCGCGAAAGCACCGGGCGTGGGACCGCCGATAAGGAAAGCGCCGATATTGCCTGCCTTGTCGAGACCGCGCTCCGAGATCGCGATCAGCGTGCCGGCGAGCGGCAAACCCTTGGGGACGAACACCAGCGCCTCGATGCCCTTGTTCGCCGGAAGCGAGCGCAGTCCCGGCGGCGACGCGATTGCCTGCCCGCGGGCGAGCAGGCCCTCTTTGCCGTAATTGAACCGGACGATCTGATGCACGCGCTCGATCCCTACATAGAGCGTGCCGCCATCCTCCGCGATCGCTTCCGTGTCATACCAACCGCGCGCCGCCAGCGGACGGCCGTCGGCGCCGAGGATGGGCGCCATCTCGGCGTC
>Ga0210406_10006635_pt1 | contig 11967 bp, 11 predicted proteins | sample IncBWC30MmetaG_FD_155454 | JGI IMG/M metagenome (GOLD analysis project Ga0210406, IMG submission 155454) | Forest soil microbial communities from Barre Woods Harvard Forest LTER site, Petersham, Massachusetts, United States - Inc-BW-C-30-M | ecosystem: Environmental > Terrestrial > Soil >...
TGCGCGCGGTCCCGCGGAGGATCGGCGAAGATCGCGGGCGGCACGTCCGTCGCGGCCGCCGCGAATGCGGGACCCACCATCAGCAGCAGGCAAAACAACACAGAACGCATGGTTAATTTCTCCGCATTGGGCTTAGTGCCGCGCTTTTGTTACGCACTGTACCCTGATAACGTTTCGGCGGAAACGCCGAGGTGGCTAGTTGGCCGAGGTGGCTAGTTGGCACAGTTATACACGGTGGGACATTCGAACCACCCCATCGAGAAGTTCATCGGTCTCCTGACCGCGAACGGCATTACCGCCGTGGCCGACGTGCGCTCGCGCCCATTCAGCAGACGGCATCCACAATTCAATAAGGAACGACTTGCCGAACAACTTGCGCAACACGGCATTACATACGTGTTCCTCGGCAAGGAGTTGGGTGCCCGCTCCGAAGACCCGGCCTGCTACGAGGACGGCAAGGTTCAATACCCGCGTTTGGCGGCAACGGCGGCGTTCAAGGCGGGCATCGAGCGCGTGCTCGCCGGCGCGGAAAAATTTCGTGTCGCCTTGATGTGCGCGGAAAAAGAACCCTTGGATTGTCACCGAACGCTGCTCGTGAGCCGCGCGCTGGAGAGGACGGGCGCTTCCATAGCGCACATCCTGGCCGACGGCAGCGTGGAGCCGCAGGATAAGACCATGTCCCGGCTCATCGATCTCGTGGGACTATCGAAGGACGACATGTTTCGCGAACGCAGTGATTTGATCGCCGCCGCCTGCGAGCTGCGAGAAGGCAAAATCGCCTACAAGAAGTGACCGTGCAGCCGCAGCCGTCAAGGAACAGCCGGCATCAGGAACAACTTCACCGCCGACGGATGCGTGGGATCGTGATGAATCGTGTTCTCCGCCGACTTCAGCAGCCTACTCAGGCCGAGCGGCTCGCCGGTATTGGGGTTCACATCGAAGCGAGGAAAGTTGCTGCTGGAAATATCGAGTCGAAGGCGATGACCCTTCTTCACCACATTGGCGGTATCGAACGGCCGAATCACAAGGGTATAGATCTTGCCTGGAACGAGCAGTTGGCGAGTCTCGAAGTGGTCGCGGTAGCTCGCGCGCACGATGCCATCGGTTAGATTCATATCGAAACCGGCCGGGAAATCAGCGCTCGGCGGATACACGTCAATCAGTTTGGCGGTGAAATCGGTATCGGTCGCCGTCGATGCGGCGAACAGCGTCACTTCCACCGGTCCTGCCAGTATGACATCCTGCTTCAGGATTTCGCTCTCGAACACCAGCACATCGCTGCGCGACCTCAGCGGCAGATAGGGAGGGCGCGAGCCCGGCATGTCCGGGCGCTCGCGCTGATCGTAAGCGCCATCCTTCAGGCGCTTCGACACGCCGCCGCCGATGGTGGGTACAGGATGCGACGGGTCGAATTGAAATACGGTCGCGGTTGCCTCGGATGAGGTCGGCGCATGCGCGTTCAACGATCCGTCGCCATGAAGATAGAAAATCGCGGCGCGCGACTCGGCGGGCGGCCAGACCTTCGATTCGCGCCATTCGCCGCCATGATAAAGCCGTCCGGCCGGGTCCTTATGACCATCGCCCGTACCCATCAAAAAATATCGCACCCCAGCCTGCGCGAAGGCGTCGGTCTCGATGCCCTTTGTCTTGATGCCCTTTAGATGATAGTCGAACCATGCCAGGTGGAAATTCGTGTCGAAATCCTCGATCGCGGCATCGGCGCCAAAATCGACATCGCCCGCGTAGGTTGCGGTGTTGCCGTGGTGCGTCCAGGGTCCGATGACGAGTCGCATCGGAGATTTCTTCAGGGCAGCGAGCCGGCGCCAGTTTTCGATCGTGCCGCGCAAATAAATGTCGTACCAGCCGCCTACGTGCATCATCGGGATATCCGCGGTCTGCGCGTAAAATCTCTCCCATTGCATGCCCAGCGTGTCCCAATGCGCACCATAGTCGGAAAGGGTCGCTTCCTCGAGATAGTAGCGCTCGTAGTTCGGCGAAATCGACAAGGGGCTTAGGCCTTTGCGAATGGGCAGCGCCGAGTACCACGCATTGACGTCCTCCCTGGAGAGCATGCCTTTGGTGACCGGATCCTTGGCATCGTCCAACGCCTGCGACCACGCCCACGTTAATTGACGGCCCATTTCGAACGCGCCGTCGTAGCGGACACTGTGATCCCAGGCGTTGGACATACCGCCCATGTTGAGCAGCAACGCGCGCAAATGCGGGGGCGCAAGCTTTGAAGCATCCGCCTGCGTGTGCGCCGCATAGGAGGTCCCATACATGCCCACCTTGCCGTCGCTGAATGGCTGCTTTGCCGCCCATTCGATCGTGTCGTATCCGTCGAAGGCGTCATAGCTATAGTATTTTGCGAACACTCCCTGCGAACCATGACGTCCCCGCGTGTCCTGAACCATCACCACATAACCATGCTTTGCCAGCGCTCCGGCGATGGCCACGGCCGCGGGCTCCGATTTGTCGTAGGGCGTGCGATGCAGCAGCACCGGCAGCCGCTCCGAGGCCGGCACGCTACCGTCGGCCGGCCGATAGATATCGGTCGCCAACAACACGCCGTCGCGTGCCGCCACCATGACGTCTTGTTGACGAATCACATCGCGATAGGTCTTGGGTGTTGGAGGCGGCTCGGCGCGAACAACCAGCGCGGCGCAAGATAAAGCGGCGAGGAGAAATCCCCTGAAGCGTCGACGCGCCAGAACCATCCCGCCAGGCTACCTTAACTTTCGAAACTCGTCGCGTGCCTTAGGGATGCTCGGCAACGAGTCCGTCGAAAGGAACGCTTGGCAACATTAACTGCGCGTGGGCAATTCATTAAACAACGCCATCGGCGCAGCGCCAAACCCCTGGAAAAATAGGCCTTGCGCAGCGTTTGACCCGCAAGCTCGACGGGAGTAAAACTATACACAAACCAGTTTCGGTGGGGCCGTCATGTCAACCAAACTTATCGTTTTTACCGCCGCACTGATCGTCGCAGGTCCAGTGCTCGCCGCCGCCGGCGGCAGTTCCGGAAGTTCAACAAGCACGAGTGCCGGCGGCTCGGCTGGTGGCGGACACTCTGGCGGTGGCGGTGTCGGCGGCAGTGGCGGTGGTAGCGGCGGCGGCGGACACGGCGGCGGCTTGGGCGGCGGCGGCCATTTCGGTGGCGGAGGGTTGGCAGCGCGAACCGCTGCTACGCATGGCGAATCCTTTGCGCATGGCGGCTCTTTCGGCGCCGCTGCGGCCAACCATGGGAACGCCCACGCAAGCTCGCAAGCGCGCGCAGCACAAGGAGCAAAACCACCCGCTGGTCAACACGTGGCGATGGGACACATGCCCGCCAAGACGGCCAACACGGACCATCATCATCCGCACCACTTCCTCCGCCGCGAACCGCGCTGGGGCGACACGTTTCCCACTTGCGCCCATGACCAGAACCAGTTCGACCCTTGGAACAAGTGCTACAGTCCCAGCAAGTCGACCCCGGGCAACGGGACATTTCGCCGCTCATAGAGCTTGAACATGACCAACGCGGCCGCCGCCGCCCTGTTCGCCGCCATAGTGAGCGGCGCAACTCTTCCCCTATACGCTGCCGATTCCCCTGATGCGGCCAAGAACGCTGAGGGCGGCGCCAAGGAATTCACCGCCGCGATCGAGCGCTTCAACGCGACCGACCCGCAATCACCGGACACGCTGAACGCCCGGTTGGCCTACGCAGCTTCGCTCGCGCAGGGTGAGGCCGCCGACTGCCGCACCCGATTGGATGGTGCACAAAGCCAATTGGACCTCATCAAAGCAAATCCAGCCCTCGACGCCGTGCTGCCCGCAGGGCTTGCGCGTGCAACCGGCGTCGATTATCAAATTCATTCGGCGCGGGCCGCGTGCGGCGCCGCCGAAGTGCGCGGCGCAGAACTGCGCGCGGCGCTCGAATCGGCGCAACGCGCCGTCGAGCTCTATCGCGCCGCTTTCGACGCCGTATCCATGGTCACCATGCAATTCAACAGCAGCGTGGCGTATCACGACCTCGGCGACCCGGCTGCGGCTGTCTGGGCTTTGCAAGAAGCCATCGCCATGGACCGCGAGTACGGTTACGCCGAGGATGCCGAAGACAACTACGCACTACTATTGCAATGGAAAAACGAGGACGCGTCGCCCGACCAGGTTGCCGCCCGCATGCTGGACTTCCCAGAACGCTCGGCCACACTGGCATTCGGCTGGTTCCCAAGCGTCGCTGATGTGAAGATCGAGTCCGACTACACCCAGGTCGCGGACGGTGAGGTCTCACGTGTCCATGGCACCCGGAGCGCGCAACGCCGGGTCCGCAAGGGTTTCGCCAGTTGGAACGTCTCTTTCGAAGCCGCCCCGCCTCAATTCGACCTTGCGAACCCTCCGTCCAAAGATCCGGCGCTTCAAGGGCTCGCAACCTCGTTGGCCGGTATGCTGCTTCGATTCCACGACTTCGAACTCGCGCGCAATGGCGACTTCGACGACAGCAAGGCAGAGTTCAGATTCGCTGCCCGCGTGCGCGCCGGCTTGAACGGTTTGACTCGCGATCTCGCTTCTCGGGGCACGCCCAGCGCACAGTTCATGCGCAGCGTATCCAGAGCTCTTGGCGCCCAGCAATCGCCCGGAGTGATTCAGTCGCTGGTGGCCGAGGACTACAACTTTGACACCGGAACTTGGATCGGAGCGACGCTGGAACAGGGTGTCTGGTACAACATGAAGGCATCGCTGTCTTTACCCTTGGAACCGCAGATATTTGTGCAGCACGAGATTGAATTCGCCTACACGCACCCGGTTCCCTGCCTCGACGATGCCAAGGAAACCGCCTGCATTGAGATAGTGCTGCACGCAAAGCTGGATCCCGACATCCTCAAGGATATGCTCCGGGTGCTCGCGCGCGGCGCCCGCCTGCCGCGTTCGCAGTTGCCGCAGTTGCAGGCCATCACCCACATGCGGCTGATCGTGGACCCCGTCACGTTGGTGGCGTATCGGCGCGACGTGCGCCGCTATTCATATTGGTCGGACGGCGCAACGGGGCCGAATCACGCGCTGACCGAATCTGAAAAAACCAGCATCGTCAGCAGCAGCTTGACCCCCGCGGACGGCAGCCAGCATTAGTCGAGTCCCAAAAAAAAGAGCGGACCTGAAGTCCGCTCTTTCTCGATCGCAACTACCGTTTGGGCGGTAACTACGGGCGCCAACTACATATCCATGCCACCCATGCCGCCCATGCCGCCGCCCGGGGCGCCATGCGCATGCTCGTCTTCCTTCGGCGACTCGGCAATCATGACTTCCGTCGTGAGCAGCAATCCCGCCACCGAGGCGGCGTTCTGCAGAGCCAGACGCGTGACCTTGGTCGGATCCAGAATGCCCATTTCGATCATGTCGCCGTACTCGCTCGTCGCGGCGTTATAGCCGAACGTGCCCTTGCCCTCGCGGACCCGGTTGAGCACAACGGCCGCATCTTCGCCGGCGTTGCTGACGATCTGACGCAGCGGTTCCTCGATCGAGCGCGCCAGGATCTTGATGCCCGTGGTCTGGTCTTCGTTCTTACCAGTGAGCTTCTCGATGGCCTTCAACGCGCGCACCAGTGCAACGCCGCCGCCCGGGACCACGCCTTCCTCGACGGCGGCACGGGTTGCGTGCAGCGCATCTTCGACGCGGGCCTTCTTTTCCTTCATTTCGATTTCGGTCGCGGCACCGACTTTGATCACGGCAACACCGCCGGAGAGCTTGGCAACGCGCTCCTGGAGTTTTTCCTTGTCATAGTCAGAAGTCGCTTCCTCGATCTGCTGGCGGATGCTCTCGACGCGGCCCTTGATGTCAGCGGCTTTGCCGGCGCCGTCGATAATGGTGGTGTTCTCTTTCTCCACCAGAACCTTCTTCGCTTCGCCCAAGTCATTCAAGGTCGCCTTTTCGAGCGACAAGCCGACTTCATCGGAGATGACCGTGCCGCCCGTGAGGACCGCGATGTCCTGGAGCATGGCTTTACGACGGTCGCCGAAGCCCGGCGCCTTGACGGCGGCAACTTTGACGATGCCGCGAATGGTGTTGACGACCAACGTGGCAAGCGCTTCGCCTTCGACATCTTCCGCCACGATCAGCAGCTGACGGCCGCCCTTCGCAATGGATTCGAGCAACGGCAGCAGTTCGCGAATGTTGGAAATCTTCTTGTCGACCAGAAGAATCAGCGGCTTTTCGAGCTCGGCGCTCTGGCTTTGCTGATTGTTGATGAAGTACGGCGAGAGGTAGCCGCGATCGAACTGCATGCCTTCGACCACTTCCAGTTCGTTCTCGAGACCGGAACCTTCTTCCACCGTGATCACGCCTTCCTTGCCGACTTTCGCCATCGCATCCGCAATGGTCTTGCCGATGCTCTCGTCCGCGTTCGCGGAAATCGTGGCGACCTGCGCGATCGACTTCGGATCCTTGGCCGGCTTGGAGATCTTCTTCAGCTCGTCGACCGCCACGGTAACGGCCTGGTCGATGCCGCGCTTCAGGTCCATCGGGTTGATGCCCGCGGCAACGGCCTTGAGACCTTCGCGGATGATCGCCTGCGCGAGAACGGTTGCGGTGGTGGTGCCATCGCCGGCTTCGTCGGATGTGTTGGAAGCAACTTCCTTCACCATCTGCGCGCCCATGTTTTCAAACTTGTCCTTGAGCTCGATTTCCTTCGCGACAGAAACGCCGTCCTTGGTGACGGTGGGAGCGCCGAAGCTCTTGTCGAGCACGGCATTGCGGCCCTTGGGACCCAGCGTGACTTTCACGGCATTCGCCAGAACATTCACACCTCTGAACATGCGTGCCCGAGCGTCGTCGCTGAAGCGTACGTCTTTAGCTGCCATTTGCTGATACCTCTAATTAAATTTGATTTGCGGGATTACGAAGTGCGTGGTTTTCGCTCGGAGGCTTATTTGCCTTCCACAATGGCCATGATGTCTTCCTCGCGCATCACAACCAATTCGTCGCCATCCATCTTCACTTCGGTGCCGCTGTACTTGCCGAACAGAATCTTGTCGCCGACCTTGACGTCCAGCGGGCGAATCTCGCCGTTCTCCAAAATCTTGCCCTTGCCGACGGCAATCACTTTGCCGAAGATCGGCTTTTCAGTCGCCGTGTCCGGGATCACGATGCCACCTGGAGACTTACGCTCCTCTTCCTCTCTTTTCACGATCACGCGGTCATGAAGGGGACGAATCTTCATAAGACAAGACTCCTAATGCTTGAGTTGGGGTTAACAAAGGGATGTGTTGTTAGCACTCTCCCGTCGAGGCTGCTAATCATAGTCGCAAATTATTACGATTCAAGGCCTGGGCGCGCAATTTTTTGCTGTGTCGCAGCAAAGCTGACTGGCGCACTTGCACGGCGGCCACTAAAGTGCGCGCATGCACAGACACGCCACGGCCTTTGTCGGCTTTCTCTTGATCGCCTCCTTGCTTGGTCCAGCTGGGACCGCGCACGCCAAGCCTTGGTGGATGCGGGGCATCGATTCCAACGAGACGGATTTCCTACCGCCCGATGTCGCATTTCGGGTCGCCGCGCGCATCGACGGCAACGTGCTGAAGGTCCGCTGGGTCATTGCGGATGGCTACTATCTCTATCGCCACAAGATTGAGGTGAAAGCCGAGAGCCCGGACCTGGTGGTCGCGGCGCCCGCATTGCCGCCCGGCGTCGTCAAAACCGACCCCTATTTGGGTACGCAGCAGGTCTATATGCAGCAGGTCGAAGCGATCGTGCCCTATTCGCGCATCGACGCCGGCGCCCACCCGGTACAGATCAAGGTGACCTACCAAGGTTGTGCCGAAGCGGGCTTGTGCTATCCCCCCATCACCAAAGTGGTTTTTCCGACCGCAGGATCGTCTCCGGTTGCGGTCAGCGTGCCGCCCTACCCCTGGGAAACCATCGCCATCATCGGGGGGGCGTGCGCATTTCTGCTCGCAGGATTGGTGCTGCGAAGGGGACGCAAACTCGACATTCCCTCATGAAGACTCCGGGCCTGCGCTTTCTGGGCATCGCGCTGGTCGTGCTCTTGGGAGTCTGGGCGGGATTGAAATTTCACTCGGTTCAAAGGGCGCCCGAGGCCGGTGTTCCGGTACCGGCGGGCATGGCCAGCGCTCCAAATCCTGCGGAGACTTCGGAGTTCGCAGCGGCTGCGCCCCATCCGGTGATTCCCGCGAGGCTGCCGGATTTCTCGCTCAAGGACCTTTCAGGCAAGCCCATCTCGGTCGAGTCGTGGGGCGGCAAATCGCTGGTCATCAACTTTTGGGCAACCTGGTGCGCCCCTTGCCGCCGGGAAATACCGCTGCTCAAAACCCTGGCGACGGATTGGGCCGAACGCAATCTCGCCATAGTCGGCATCGCGGTGGACTATCCCGACAAAGTTCGCGCATTCGCGGCGCAGTTCAAAATTGACTACCCGGTGCTGATCGGGGAACAGGACGCCCTTGATGTGGCAGCCAAATTCGGCATGACTTCGCCCGCCTTGCCGTTCACCGTATTTACCGATCGGCGGGGCGAGGTCGTGGCCTTGTTTGTGGGTGAATTGCACCGGCCCCAGGCCGATTTCATTCTGTCGCAGGTCCAGAATCTCAATGATGAGCGTATTGGGCTGCCGCAAGCGCGGCGCGCCATCGCCGCGGGCCTGGAAGCCATGGCGAATAAGCACTCTGGATAGTGTGTAAGGCGACGTTCGCCGCCGAAGCTTGCCTTTTCACTTCAATTTCTGGTTATTATCGCGGACCTTTGTAGCGCAGCCGCGCTGGGAACTGACGCAGAAGATGGCGCGAATTTTGTTGTTGAACGGCCCGAACTTGAACCTTCTCGGCACGCGCGAGCCGGCCCTCTATGGAAGCGCCACGCTACCAGAGATCGAGAGCAAGCTCAGTGCCCAATGCGGCGCGCTGGGGCATGAACTGATCGCCGCCCAGAGCAATGCCGAGCACGAATTGATCGCCAAAATCCACGCCGCCAAGCGCGATGCCATCGGTTTCGTGATCATCAATCCGGGTGCCTTCACACACACCAGCATCGCGCTGCGCGATGCCTTTCTCGCCGTGGGCGTGCCCTTTATTGAGATACATCTGAGCAATGTTTTCGCGCGCGAAGCATTCCGGCATCACTCTTATTTGTCCGACATCGCCGTCGGCTGCATCTATGGATTGGGGCCGATCGGCTATGAGCTCGCGCTCCAAGCCGCCGTCGCGCGCCTGAAGAAGACCTAAAACGATATTTGAGGGGTTAGCGGATGGATATTCGCAAGGTTAAGAAGCTGATCGAGTTGCTCGAGGAGTCCGGCATCTCGGAACTCGAGATTTCGGAGGGCGAGGAATCGGTACGCATCAGCCGCCACCCGCGGGCCGGAATGCAGGTCGCTCAGGCGGCGCCGATCATGCAGGCGGCGCCGGCCGCAGCCGCCGCGCCCGCCACCGCGGCCACCGCGGCCGGCGAGCGGGCACCCCGCAATGATGAGCACACGGTCACCTCTCCCATGGTGGGCACGTACTATTCATCGGCGTCTCCCGGCGCCAAGCCTTTCGTCGAGATCGGCAGCGAGATCAAAGTCGGTCAAATCCTATGCATCATCGAGGCGATGAAGATGATGAACCAAATAGAATCCGACAAGGAAGGCAGGGTGACGGCCATGCTCGCCAAGAACGGTGAGCCGGTCGAGTTCGGCCAACCGCTCTTCATCATCGAATAACTCGAGATGATCGAAAAAGTCGTCATCGCGAATCGCGGCGAGATCGCCCTTCGGATCTTGCGCGCGTGCCGCGAACTGGGCATCAAGACCGTGGCGGTGCATTCCACGGCCGATTTCAACACCAAGCATGTGCTGCTGGCCGACGAGACCGTCTGCATCGGACCCCCGCAATCCGCAGCCTCTTATCTGAACATGCCGGCGATCATCAGCGCGGCCGAGGTCACCGACGCGGTCGCGATTCACCCGGGCTACGGATTCTTGTCGGAGAACGCCGATTTCGCCGAGCGGGTCGAAAAGAGCGGCTTTATTTTCGTCGGGCCCCGCGCGGAGACCATTCGCCTGATGGGCGACAAAGTCTCCGCCATCAAGGTCATGAAGGCGGCCGGCGTCCCTTGCGTGCCTGGATCGGACGGGCCGCTCGGCAAGGACGCCGATGAGAGTTTCCGCATTGCCAAGGAAATCGGCTACCCCGTGATCATCAAAGCCTCGGGCGGCGGCGGCGGCCGCGGCATGCGTGTCGTGCACACCGACGCTTCGCTGTTGAACGCGATCGGCGTGACGCAGTCGGAGGCGTTGGCCGCTTTCGGCAATGACCAGGTTTACATGGAGAAGTTTCTCGAGCGGCCGCGGCACATCGAATTTCAAGTCCTGGCGGACAATTACGGCAACGTGGTGCATTTGGGCGAGCGCGACTGCTCAATGCAGCGCCGCCATCAAAAGGTCATCGAGGAAGCGCCCGCGCCGGGCCTGTCCATCAGACAGCGAAAAACCATGGGAGAGCGCTGTGCCCGAGCGGTCCGCGAAGTCGGCTACCGAAGCGCGGGCACGTTGGAGTTCTTGTACCAGGACAACGAGTTCTATTTCATCGAAATGAACACGCGCATTCAAGTGGAGCATCCGGTGACCGAACTGGTCACGGGAATAGACATCGTCAAAGCACAGCTGCTGATCGCGGCCGGCGAACCGCTGCCCTATGGCCAGAACGACATTCAAATACGCGGTCATGCGGTGGAATGCCGCATCAATGCCGAAGACCCGAAGAACTTCACGCCGAGTCCGGGCCCGATCCGTCTCTGGCACTCGCCCGGCGGCCCGGGAATCCGGGTCGATAGCCACGTCTACACCGGCTACAACGTGCCGCCGTTTTACGATTCGATGATCGGCAAGGTGATTGCCTACGGCGACACCCGCGATACGGCCATTGCGCGCATGCGCAACGCGCTGGCGGAGATGGTCGTCGAGGGCATCAAGACCAACATCCCGCTGCATCAGGAAATATTCAATCATTCCGCCTTCAAGCAGGGCGGAACCGACATTCACTATCTAGAGCGGCGATTGGGGCTGAAGTAACATCTCGCCGGATGTTGCATCGATGACGTTTTATGAAATCGAATTTCCGCTCGCAACCTTGAGTTCCGAGGCGGTCGAGGCGGCACTGTTCGAAGTCGGCGCGAGTTCGATCACCTTCGTCGACCGCGGCGACGAGCCCGTGCTCGAGCCCAAGCCCGGCGAGGTGCGGCTGTGGAGCGATACGCTGGTGCGCGCCTTGTTTCAAGAATCCAGCGACGCGGCGCTGAATCTCGATCGGCTGTCGAGCACGCTGGGCCCGCATATCACACGGACTGCGCGCGTGCGCGCGGTTCAGACCCAAGTCTGGGAACGCGCCTGGCTCACGGGCTGGAAATCGCTGCGCTTCGGGCGACGACTGTGGGTTTGCCCGCGCGCCGCCGAGGCGCCGGGCGACCTCCAAGCAGTCGTCGTGCGGCTGGATCCCGGCCTCGCGTTTGGCACCGGCACGCATCCCACGACGGCGCTGTGCCTGCAGATACTGGATTCGATGTCCCTCGCGGGCCAAACGGTGATCGACTATGGCTGCGGCTCCGGCATCTTAGGGATTGCGGCCTTGAAACTCGGTGCAGCGCATGTCATTGCCGTGGATCTTGACCCACAGGCGCTGCTTGCGACACGCGACAACGCGTTGCGTAACGGCGTTGCCTCGAGCATCACGGTGCAAGGCATCGAGGAGGGCCTCCCCGGCGCCGACTGTGTGATGGCCAACATTCTTGCCGGACCTTTGATCGAATTGGCGCCGAAGTTGACCGCGGCCTGCCGGCCCGGAGGGTATTTGCTGCTTTCCGGGCTATTGAAGACGCAGGCCTACACCGTAAAGGCCGCATACGCGTCCGGTTTTGATATGGTGCAGGTCATAGAGCGCGATGAATGGTGCTGCATCTACGCGCGGAGAGTGCCTAGCGTGTTCACGCAATGTTCCA
>Ga0210406_10006636_pt1 | contig 11967 bp, 9 predicted proteins | sample IncBWC30MmetaG_FD_155454 | JGI IMG/M metagenome (GOLD analysis project Ga0210406, IMG submission 155454) | Forest soil microbial communities from Barre Woods Harvard Forest LTER site, Petersham, Massachusetts, United States - Inc-BW-C-30-M | ecosystem: Environmental > Terrestrial > Soil >...
CGTGAGGTCCAGGAACTTGGCCAATGGATCCCGGTCCTTCGCGAACAAGTTTCGCGCGTCGTTGTTGGCCAAAAATATTTGGTCGACCGGCTTTTGCTCGGCCTTCTCGCCAATGGCCACATTTTGCTCGAGGGCGTCCCCGGTTTGGCAAAAACGCTCACCGTTAAGACGATGGCGTCAGCGATCCAGACCGGTTTTCAGCGACTTCAATTCACTCCCGACCTTTTGCCCGCCGATTTGATCGGCACTCTGATTTACAATCCGCGCACCGGCGAATTTTCGACCAAGCTCGGCCCGATTTTCTCGAACCTCATTCTCGCGGACGAAATCAACCGCGCGCCGGCGAAAGTACAAAGCGCGTTACTCGAAGCGATGCAGGAGCGGCAGGTAACAATTGGCGAACAAACGTATCCCCTCTCCGACCCGTTTTTGGTTTTGGCGACGCAGAACCCGATTGAGCAGGAAGGAACGTATCAACTTCCAGAAGCGCAGCTCGACCGTTTCATGTTCAAATTAAACATCGGATATCCGCAGAAATCCGAGGAGCGGAAAATTCTGGATTTGATGGCGACCTCCGCGCCTGATTTGCGCGTTGCGGGAATAGTTGATCCAAAACAAATCATCGGCGCGCGCGACGTGGTGAACCAGATCTACATCGACGATCGGGTGAAGGATTACATCGTCGATGTGGTTTGGGCAACGCGCGAGCCGGCGACATACAATCTCGCACTGGAAGGATTAATTCGTTACGGCGCATCGCCCAGAGCCACAATTTATCTTGCCCTCGGCGCGCGCGCACACGCGTTTCTGAGCGGACGCGGTTACGTAACACCGCAGGACGTGAAGAGCATCGGGCCGGATGTGTTGCGGCATCGCATCATTGTCAGTTATGAAGCGGAAGCCGAAGCCGTCACCAGCGAAACAATCATCGAACAAATTTTCGCGGGCCTTCCCGTTCCGTAGTAACCATGAACGGTTTGCAGGAAAAGACGGCGGAGATTCTTAAGAAGATCCGCACGCTGGAAATTAAAACACGCTGTCTGGTCGAGACCGTGTTCGCCGGCAACTACCACAGTGTTTTCAAAGGCCGTGGGATGAATTTCGAAGACGTTCGCGAATATCAACCGGGCGATGAAATCCGCGCCATAGATTGGAACGTGACCGCCCGACTCGGAAACGCGTTTGTAAAAAAATTCACGGAGGAACGTGAACTTACCGTGATGTTGATTGTCGACGTTAGCGCGTCGGGAAATTTCGGCAGTACGGTGCAATCGAAGCGCGAGCTCGCGGCCGAGGTCGCGTGCCTGCTGGCCTTTAGTGCGATTCGCAACAACGACAAAGTCGGCCTCCTTCTTTTTACCGATCGCGTTGAACTTTTTATTCCACCGAAGAAAGGCCGGTCGCACACGCTGCGGCTGATTCGCGAGATTTTGTTTTTCGAACCAATCGGCCGCGGAACTGATCCCGCGCTGGCGCTCGACTACTTGAACAAGATCGTCACCCGCCGCGCGGTCGCGTTTTTCATATCCGATTTCCAGGCACCCGATTTCTCGCACGCCCTCGCGGTCAGCGGCCGCCGCCATGATTTCATCGCCGTTCGCGTTCAGGACGAACGCGAAACGGTTTTACCGAACGTCGGCATGATTACCCTGGAGGACGCCGAAACCGGCGAGCAAATTGAAATCAACACCGCTGACCGGCACACTCGAGCGCAATTCACCGACTTAGCGGAAGAGAACGCGCGCGAACTTACGCGAACGCTGCGTCGCAACAACATCGACACTATCACGCTCCGGACCAGCGAGGATTATCTGCCGGCGCTTCGTTCGTTTTTTAAACTGCGCGAACGGCGCGCCAACATTCGTTAGCGATAATGGCAACGCTCCTGGTTCAGCAAAATTTTCACGAGATCGCGCCGCCGATTGACTACGCGTTCGTTCCGACCTGGCTGATTTTTGTGGCGAGCTTCGTCGTGTTGTCGCTCATCGGCTTGATCGTTTGGCTGCTCAAGCGAAAAGGCAAACCCGCGTTGCCGCCAAAGTTGCCGCGCGAAATCGCGCTGGAAGAACTCGAGCGCATCAGCGCAGAGATCGAGACGATGAATCCATATCAATTCAGCATCCGAGTTTCCGACATTTTGCGGCGTTACGTGACAAACCAATATGCGTTGCCGGTTACCCGACAGACTTCGGTCGAATTTCTAACTACGCTTGCGAAAACATCGTCGTTCTCGGCAAACGAGAAATCGTTGCTCGAAGATTTCTTGAACCGATGCGATCTCATCAAGTTCGCACGTTACGAAGCGACCTCGGCGGACAGCCACCTTCTGCTCGAAGAAGCAACCCGTTTTGTGAAAGGAGAGCAACTTGCGATTGCTTGATTGGTGGCCGGCCAATACCGCGCTGACTTTCGCTCGTCCGTGGCTGCTTCTTCTCCTGTTGGCCATTCCGCTTCTCGCTTACTTGCGTGGGAAACGCGGGCCGGCGGCGGCCCTCACCTTTTCGTCAACATCGACGTTGCGCGCGATTGGTAAACAAAGCGCCGCGCGCGTAGGGAAATTGTTGCGCGCGTTGATTTTTGCGACGCTGGCGATCTTCATCATCGCAATCGCGCGCCCGCAACTCGGCAAGAGTCTTACTCAAGTCGAAGCCAGCGGCATCGACATCATGCTCGTGCTCGACGTCTCGGGCTCGATGCTAACCCGCGATTTTACGATCGGCGGCGATGAAGCCGCGCGGGTGGACGCAATTCGGGAAGTCACGCGAAAATTCATCGAAGGCCGGACTAACGATCGCATTGGCATAATCGCATTTGCCGGCCGGCCATACGTCGTCAGCCCGATGACGCTCGATCATGATTGGTTGCTCCAAAATCTCGAGCGCGTGCGAATCGGTCTCGTCGAAGACGGGACTGCGATCGGTTCGGCGATGGCAGCAGCAGCGAACCGGCTGAACGATAAACATTCGAAGAGCCGGGTGATCGTTTTACTGACCGACGGCGAGAACAACGCGGGCAAGATTTCGCCGAACACCGCGGCCGAAGCGGTCAAAGCGTTGAAGATCCACTTCTACGCGATCGGCGCCGGCATCAACGGGATCGCCCCGGCACCAATTTACACTTCGCGCGGTCCGATGACCGACGCGCTCGGCAACATTCTTTATCAAAACCAGCGCGTGGAATTTAATGAAGCCGGCTTGAAGGAGGTCGCCCGGATCGCCGACGGCAAATTCTATCGCGCGACCGACACCAAATCGCTGGAACAAATCTACATTGACATCGACAAGCTCGAGAAATCGACGGTCGCCGTGAAAAAATACCAGGAGTACCGTGATCTCTTTCCGCTTTGCATCATGAGCGGCTGCGGCCTGTTGATCGCGCAACTGTTGTTGAGCCAGACAGTCTGGAAGAAATTACCATGACCTTTGGATCTCCAGTCTGGTTTTGGGCATTGCTCGCGATTCCAGTTCTCGCGTTTTTATTTGCGCGCGCGGAAGGGCGCGCGGTCACGCGGTTGCGCGAATTCGTTTCCCCGCGGCTGCTTCCGCAATTGTCGGCCACCGTGAATCGTTCGCGTCGTATCTTGCGATTCGCTTTACTCATGCTCGGGCTCGCGTTCGCGATCGTTAGTCTGGCGCAACCGCAATGGGGTTACATTTACGAAGACGTAAAACGAAAAGGACTCGATCTGCTTTTCGCAGTCGACACTTCGCGCAGCATGCTCTCCAACGACGTGCAGCCGAACCGGCTCGAGCGCGTGAAGCTCGCCGCGCAGGATTTGGTCGCGCAATTGCAAGGCGATCGCGTCGGGTTGATCGCATTTGCCGGTCGCGCGTTTTTGCAGGCGCCGCTGACGATTGATTACGACGCTGCCGTCGAATCAATCACTGATCTCGATACCAAGACGATCCCGGAAGGCGGAACGAATATCTCCGAGGCGATCAGTCTCGCGGTGCAAACATTTGGAAAAAGCGCCACTGGCAATCGCGCACTGATCATTTTCACCGACGGCGAGGAATTGAGCGGGGACGCGGTCAAGACAGCCAAGGCCGCGGCAGTCGCCGGCCTGAAGATCTTCACGATCGGTGTCGGAAGTCCGCAAGGCTCACTAATTCCAATCACCAGCGACGAGGGCGGAACGGCGTTCGTGAAAGATTCGGCTGGACAAGTCGTGAAATCGAAACTCGATGAGAAACGATTGCAGGAAATTGCGCAAGCGACCGGCGGTTTTTATCTTCATCTTGGCGACGGACCGCAAACGATGTCGCAACTTTACACCCAAGGCCTGGCCAACATGAAAGCAGCTGAGATTGATGCGCGCCTGTCGCGGCGGCCGATCGAACGTTACGAATGGTCGCTCGGCGCGGCGATTCTAGCCGTCACGATGTCGATCTTGATCCGCGAGAGAAAGCGAGTGCGTATGCGCGCGCGTTTGCCGCGATGGTCGAAAATCGCGGTGCCGGCGACCGCGCTTGTTTTTCTTATCACGCAACTGGCATTCGCGAACGCGCCCGGTTTGAATCTTTATCGCGACGGCAAATACAAGGACGCGTATCAGAGTTTCCAGGAAGATCTCAACGCGCATCCAGAATCATCCGAGAAGGAGAAGATCGAATTCGACGCCGGCGCGGCGGCTTTCAAGATGGGCGATTACAACAAGGCACTCCAATCATTCAGTGACGCGCTCTTGTCGCCGGACAAGGGGCTCCAGGAGAACAGTCATTTCAACCTCGGCCGAACACTCGAAGACCGCGCCGATATGGACCAGATGAACGACACGACTCTAAAAGATCTGATGGACGCGGCGTCGCATTACGAAGCGACGTTGGAGCTCAATCCGAGAAATGAAGCGGCTCGAGCGAATCTGGAAGAGGTCAAAAAGAAAATTGAGCGATTGAAGCAGCATCCGAAACAGAAACAGAAACCGACGCCGCCACCGCAACAGCAGCAGCAACAGAAGAAAGATCAGCAGCAAAACGGCGGCGGACAAAGTCAAGATCAGCAGCAGCAATCACAGAGCGGTTCCGGCGGCAAAGATCAGAACCAGCAGCAGCAACAGAATCAGCAGGCGCAATCGCAGAGCCAATCGAGCGCGGACCAGAAGCAGAACTCGCAGAATCAATCGAACCAGCAAATGGCGAAAAACGAGCCGCAAAAGAATAAACCGCAGCCCAAACCCGGCGAAAGTCCGTCACCATCGCCGGGAAAAGGCGAAGACAAATCAGCGCAAGATCGACAATCTTCACAGAACCAGGAACAACCCGAAGAATCGCCAACTCCAGGCAGCGGCGAAGATCAGGCTCCTTCTCCGTCTCCTGGCGAAGGCGAAGGCGAAAATGGATCGCCGTCCCCAACGCCGGCGGGCTCGCCACAGAAAAAATTGGCCGGTGAGATCAAGAGCCCGAACGGCGACAAACAACCGCAGTCACAACAAAATGCCGCTGCGTTCGCCGACGTCGAGCCGGAGAGGGAAGGACAGCTTAGCGAAAAGCAAGCCGAGCTTCTTTTGCAATCGATGAAGGATGAAGAAGCGCGCGTCCAACTTGATGAACGCAGGGTTAGACGCCGTGTCTATAATGACTGGTAATCGAAGTTCGATGTTTGATGTTCGACGTAAGATGTCGGGGCGCATCCGGCGTTTAGGGTTTTTAATTCCGCTGCTCATTCTTTTAGCCGCGACGTCGAATGGATTTGCAGCATCGCCAAGCGTGACCGCGGTGTTGAGCAGTTCGGACTCCGAGGTCGGCCAAGCGGTGGAACTACAAATTAAAGTAACCGGCGCGCGGAGTGCAAATGTTCCAGCGGAAATTTCGATCGATGGACTTGAAATTCGCCAAACCGGCACGTCGCAGCAAATCGAGATGCACAATTTGGACGTCAGCAGCAGCGTGATCTACAACTATACGATTCTGCCACTGCGCGCCGGTAAGTTCAAAATTCCGTCGCAAACAATTCGCGCCGGTAATGATTCTTTGCGCACACCCGAGCTCACGCTCAACGTGGCCAGCGGATCGACTGGCAGCTCCGCCGGCGCGCCTCAAGGAGGCCAGGGCGCACCCAACGCTCGCGCCGCTGGAAGCAAACTTGCGTTCGCGGAATTGGTCGTCGCGAAGAAAGATGCCTACGTCGGCGAAATGGTGCCGGCCGAGATCAGGCTCGGGTTCGATCCGCGCGCTCACGGTCGACTGCAAGAAGGTCCCGAGCTTTCTGGGCAAGGTTTTACGACCCAGAAGTTGCAACAACCCCGAGAAACGATGGAAACGATCGGCGGCCGCACCTATCAGGTTTACACTTTCAAGACTGCGATCGCTCCCGCGCATGCCGGAAAATTTGAAATCGGACCGGTCGAAGCCAAAGCGGTGGTCGTGATGCCAAGGCGTCCAAGCGCGCCTCGCACGACTCGACCACGATCTCCATTCGATCTGTTCAACATGGACGATCCGTTTTCCGATCCATTCTTCAGCGATCCCTTTGGAAGCATGGACGAACGGTCCGAGATCTCGATCAAAAGCGAAAGCGTGACGCTCGATGTGAAACCGTTGCCTCCGAACGCGCCGGCGAACTTTTCGGGTGCGGTTGGCAACTTCACAATGGCGGTCGACGCGAAGCCGAAAAATGTGCAAGTCGGTGATCCGATTACGATCACCGCCACGATTTCGGGTCGCGGAAATTTTGACCGCATGACCGGACCAGCGCTCGAAGATGAGCGCGGCTGGCACAAATATCCACCGTCTTCAAAATTCAAGCAGGACGACGACGTTGGGATTAGCGGCGAAAAGACTTTCGAGACGGTCATCGCGCCTAACGAAAAGAAGAGCGCCGTGCCGCCGCTGGCGTTCGCTTACTTCGATCCAATCAAGGAAAACTACGTTACATTACGAAGCGATCCGGTCTCGATTCAGGTTGAAGGCGGCGGCGCGCAGTCTCCAAATGTTGCAGCTGCTCCACCGGTGGCATCGGCAAATGGGCCAGCGGCGGTTGCAGCCCCTACCCCGGCCGCCAAGCCCGCGGACATCTTGTATCAACTGAACGATCTCGGAAGCGTTCGATCCTTCTCGCCGCTTTACGCTCGTTCGACATTTTGGATTGTGCAGCTTGCGCCGTTGATCGTGCTTCTTGGGTTCGGCGGCTGGAAAATTCGGCGCGCGAAGAACGGCGATCGGGAAACACAGCGAATCGCCGCGCGTCAGCATGAAATGGCCAAGTTGCTGCGAGAATTGCGCCGAGGCGATGTTTCGCCGCAGGTTTACTTTTCGCAGGCTGCCCGGGTGGTGCAGTTAAAGACTGCCGTTGCGAAAAATATCAACCCGAATGCGGTCGATGCGGAGATGGCCGCGCAAGCCTTCCATCTCGGCGAAGGCGAGCAGACGCAACTTCGCGCGCTGTTTGAGCGAAGCGACGAACTACGATTTAGCGGAAGTGGCAACGGCGCGGAAAAGGTTTCCAACAACGAACGAGAAGAAGTTTTGCGACTGGTGGAGAGTTTGCGCCCATGAAGACGGGAATCGCTTTCGTTTTGGCACTCCTTCTGACCGGCACTTCAGTCGGTATGGCGCAATCGAACCCTCAATTCGCGAAGGCCAATCAGGAATACGAGGCCGGCGATTTCAACGCTGCGGTCCGTGATTACGAAGAACTCGTCCGTTCCAGACAAGACACGCCAAATCTTTTTTACAATCTGGCTAATGGCTATTTCCGGAAAAAGGATTTCGGCCGCGCGATTTTGAATTACGAGCGCGCGCTGGCGCTCGATCCGCGCCACCCCGAAGCGCAGGCGAACCTTCGGATCGCGCGCGACGAAGCGCGGGCGCTGGAGTTGATTCCAACGAGATTGGAGCGTGTGCTTGCGTTCGGGACCCCGCATCAATACGTGGTCGCGGCGGCGATCGCTTTTTGGATCTTCGCGTTTTGCGCGGTGATATTGATTTTCAATCGACGCCGGAACCGAAGCGCGATTGCGTTGTCGGTCTTGGCGTTGTTGATCTGTGCGTTTGCCGTTTTCGCGGCCTGGGAACTCGAGCACGGCAAGAATGGCCCGCGCCTCGCGATTGTCACCGTTGAAAATGCCGACGCACGTCTCGCGACCGCCGACAACGCGAATCGAGTTTTAACATTGCCGGCCGGGAGCGAAATCATGGTCGTCAGTCAGCGCGGCGATTGGATTTACGCGGAGCTGCCGAATAATCTTCGCGGCTGGATGCCAGCCAAGAGCGCCCAATCGGTGCGATTCTAATTTACGCTGATCTGCCGGGCGTCGCGCATCATTTGCGACGATCAGGGATCGCCGTTACAGCATTTCTATGAAAGCCGAGATGGACGTCGGGACAAACCGGAAGGCTCTCCAGATTAACCTCGACGCGCAGAAATACGGAACATTCGCCGAAATCGGTGCGGGGCAGGAAGTTGCCCGCCGATTTTTTTTGGTCGGCGGCGCATCCGGCACCATCGCCAAGACCATGTCGGCCTACGACATGACGTTCAGCGACGCGATTTATGGACCAGCGGACCGTTACGTCAGCCGCGTCCGCTTAAACACCATGCTCGACCACGAGTACCATCTTTTGATCGAGCGGCTCGACAGCAAGTTGGGAAGCGAACGCACCTTTTTTGTTTTCGCCGACACCGTTGCGGCCCGAAGTTTCAAAGAGCATAACGAATCACATGGTTGGCTCGGTGTTCGCTTTCAAACCGAACCGCGCAGCGAGCCGAACCAGATCATCATTCACGTTCGCATGCTCGACGAAGCGAACGCCGAACAGCAGGAAGCGCTCGGCGTCATTGGCGTAAATCTGATGCACGGCGCATTTTATCAATCGAAGCCGGAACGGTTGATCTCGTCGTTGCAGGAAAATCTCGCGCCTGGAAGAATGCAGGTCGACCTGATCAAATTTTCCGGGCCGGCATTCGCCGACATCGATAATCGACTGATCAATCTGCAACTCGTGAGTCAGGGTCTGACCGACGCGGTTATGTTTACCGCTGACGGCGAAATGGTGCAGGCATCGGAAATTTTGCACAAGAAAGCGATCTTGATTGAGCGCGGCAGTTTTCGACCGGTCACATACGCGACCAACAACATGCTGGAAGGTGCGCGCCGCCAGTTTTTGAAACAAACCGCCTGTTCGGAAAAAGATCTGGTCGTGCTGATGGAGATGACGTTGGAAAATTTGCTCGCCGAAGGTCAGCTCAATCACGCCGATTTTTTGGAACGTGTCGATATTTTGGGCGCGCTTGGCCGCACCGTGCTCATTTCCAAATTCGGTGAATATTATCGGCTCGCCGCTTATCTCTCGCGCTACACCAACAAAATGATCGGCCTGGTCATGGGCGTTCCAAGCTTGCACGAAATTTTCGACGAGAAATATTATCTCAACCTCGAAGGCGGAATCCTGGAAGCGCTCGGCCGAATGTTTAAGCACGGGTTGAAACTTTATGTCTACCCGATGATCAACGAGAAGACCGGCAAGTTAATCACCGCCACGCAAACCGAAGTCGCTCCGAACTTGCGCTCGCTCTTTCAATATTTGATCGACAACCGCTACATCGAGGAGATCACCGATTACCGGAAGGAATTCCTGCGGATTTATCCAGCCGCGGTCTTGGCCAAACTGAAGGCCGGCGACAAAAGTTGGGAGGAAATGGTTCCTCCGGAAGTGGCGCAGATCATCAAAGAACGCGAATTTTTCGGTTTTCGCGCGGCGGTTGCGGCCTGATCGCAATCGCGCGTAAAACAGCGCCAAGAGGCGGAGCGTAACCTGCTCTCCAAAAACCGGCTCCGCAGGGCACGTTTCCCGCTACAGGGGGTAAAGCAGCAGCCATGGCGAAACGTGCAGATTCTGTTGTTGGCATCGATTTGGGCAAACACGTGCTCAAAGGTGTCGCGCTCCGACGAAAAAATGACGCTCGATTCGTTCTGACCAACTTCGCCTCACGGCCTGTCCCGGAGGAATTTACTTCGCCAGACGATCTCGCGCAGGAACTCAAACAACTCCTGCGCGATCTGGGCGGCAGCGCCAAGGCCTGCGCCTTCGCCGTTTCCGATCCGCAAACGATCTTGCGCATCATCGAGCAGCCCGACACGCCGGTCGATCTCCTCCGGACTGCGCTTCGCCTCAACGGCCTTACCGTTTTGAACCAGGAATGCCGAGACTTCGTGCTTGATGTCGCGCCCGTTCTCAACCATTTGCATGAAACGCCGGCAGGCGAAAAGCCGGCCGCGTCCGGTTCCAATGTGGCGGTGCAGAGCGGCGTCCTGACCCAAACCAAATATCTGGTCGGCGGAATGTTGCGGAGTCAGGTGAAACAAATCTCCGCTGCGGCAAACCAGCTGCGGCTTTCCGCGGAGGTGCTGCAATTGGCGCCGGTTTGTTCGTTTAACGCATTCGAGTTTTCCTATCCTGACGTTTTCGCAAACGATGCCTTCCTCCTTCTTGACATGGGTCATCTGCAAAGCACCGTGTTGGTCGGCAGCAGTGGGGAGCTCGTGCTCGTGCGCAGCATCGATTACGGAGGCAAAGCGCTTATGCAGGCGCTCACTGCGGAAGACGCGCTCGACGCCGATGCCGCCTGGCTGATGATTCAACAAGGCGACGAAGGCATGACCGAAATCTGCCGCAACTCGCTCGCTCGGCTAGCGATGGAGGTGCGCAATTCCATCGGCTTCGTCGAGGGCCAACGCGAGGAACAAATAAATCGAATCTTCGTTTCCGGCGGACTCGCCCGCGCCGAAACAGTTTTACAATCATTGAGCGACGAACTGGGGCTGCCTTGTGAAATCTGGGACCCGCTCGAAACGTGCGAACTCGCTTTGCCCGCGGCCAAGCGGCAAATTTTGCCTAACGAATTTGTGTCACTCAACGTCGCCTGCGGCGCGGCATTCGAATATCTCAAGCGATAGAATCAGCAAATGGCCCTTCAACTCAATCTCCTGCATGAGGAAATCCTGGAGCAGCGCCAACGCCAGCGCGACCCGCTCAAGATCGGTATGCTCGTGCTCGCCGGCTGTGGAGCGATCCTGTTTCTCTACTACGCCTGGAATGCGTATCGCACGATTGAGATCAAAACACGTCTGAGCCGCATCACGGCCGAGTGGAAGAAGATTGAGCCCCAGGTCACGCAGGCGCAAAAACGTTCCGCCGAGCTGAGCAACATCATCAATACGACTCGTGTCCTCGACGATTACATCGACGACCGGTTTTTCTGGGCACCGCTGCTTGAAAAACTGTCGCGTTGCGTTCCGCCAAACGCGCAACTGACGAGCTTGGAAGGTCAAGTATTGGACGATGAAAGAGGCGGCGGCATTTCCCTCACTATCGACGGCATCGCCGCGGCCCGTGAACCACGATCCGCGGCTGAAGACTTGCGGCAAATGTTACTCGAGCAGCTCGGCAAGGTTTATCACGACGTAAAGGCGGAGTTCAAAACACTCGAAGACGTCGAAACCGTGGCCAACATCGGCGGCAGCAGCGTGCCGGAATCTCGCTACATCCTGGTTGTTACCTTCAATCCAAACGGAAAAGCCAAGCCAGCCGCTACGCCGGTGCCGACTCGCACAAAAAAACGAAGTGACGATGAATCTTCCTAAGCTTCCCAAACTTTCCTCGGAGCAGATCAAGAAACTCGCGTTAAGCGCAATGGGCTTCGTCGTTCTGCTCTATGTCTATTTCACTTTCTTCCTCGGGCCGCTGCAAAGGTCGCGTGACAATACGCTGACGCAGATCAACGATCTCCAGAGCAAAATCGACGGCTCCAAAGGCGAAATAGCCAAGGCCGCCACTCTCGAGCGCCAGGCCAAGGAGTCGACCGCGCGCTTTACCGCCCTGAAGACGCTGACCCCGGAAGGCGCTCCGATCGCCTGGTTTCCCCCGCGCGTGAAAACTTTTTTTGCCAACCAACAGATCGACAAGGCTTCCGCGCGCCTCGAGAGCACCAACAACTTTAAACAAGCCGAGCTCTCCGGCTGGGCCAAAT
>Ga0210406_10006637_pt1 | contig 11966 bp, 13 predicted proteins | sample IncBWC30MmetaG_FD_155454 | JGI IMG/M metagenome (GOLD analysis project Ga0210406, IMG submission 155454) | Forest soil microbial communities from Barre Woods Harvard Forest LTER site, Petersham, Massachusetts, United States - Inc-BW-C-30-M | ecosystem: Environmental > Terrestrial > Soil >...
TCCCCAGAGTCCGACCATAAGCAACGCCAATAACGGCCATGTGGCAGGATATGTTCGGAAAGACTGGCGATGGATGCACGAGCGAACACAAAGCAGCAGAACCAACGCGCAAAACGCAACTCGGTCAACGGGAAATGATTTCAGATCAGGCGGCCTGAACAGCATGGCGGTTAGCGCCACGAAAAACATTAGGGCGGGCAGACTGACCCACAGATGAAACAGTTTCAGCGGAAGAACGATCAGCAATATAGCTGGTTTTTTCAGGCGATAGTGCATAGCCAAGGCGGCACTCACACGCCGCTCCCTGCCAGCACAGCGCCAACTGTCTTGCAGAGAATGCGCAAGTCAAGCCACAGATTCCAGTTCTTTATGTACTCCACATCCAATGCGACGCTGCGTTCGAACGATGGATCGCGGCGCGCAGTCACCTGCCATAATCCAGTGATGCCCGGAACGAAATCCAACCTCTGTAGATGTTGCACTTCATACATGCTGACGTCGTCGCAGGGATGGGGGCGTGGTCCCACCAGACCCATGTCGCCCAACACCACGTTCCACAACTGCGGAAATTCATCCAGGCTGTAGCGCCTCAGAAACCGTCCAATGCGGGTGATCCGCGGGTCATTTCCGATTTTGAAAAATGCGCCGTCGCGTTCGTTCTGGCTGCGCAGCTCCTCTTTGGCAGCGTCTGCGTCCGGAATCATGGTGCGGAACTTGTAGCAGACGAACTTCCTTCCCTTACGGCCAGCGCGCGCAGCACGATAGAAAACGGGGCCTGCAGAATCCAGCTTGATCAACGCCGCAATCAGGAGCAGCAGAGGCAGGAGCGCGATTCCACCACACGAGGCAAGAACAACATCCAGGCTTCGCTTCATCGCCAAGCCGTACTCGGGCGATCGATGTTCGTCGATTCTAAGTAGAGGAATATGACCGACAGTGTCGAATGCAATTTCTCGATCGTAAGGGACACAAATGTCAGGCGCGATCTTTACGTCCAATTTATTGCGACGGGCCTCTTGAATTGCGATCCTTGTTACTCCGGGATCGGCGCTGGCGATGATAATTTCATCGACGAATTGTTCCCGCGAGATCCTGCTCAACATGGCAGGCCCGTAAATGTTCCGGACATGGTTTTCGGCCATGTAGCCCTTAACCACCCGCAACGACCGTGGGTCGTGACGAATGGCGTCGGCAATTTGCTTGGCTTTGCATCCACTGCCCACGATCAGCACATTGCGGGTGCGGTCGTTGCCCGAACGAAGTGCCCCCCAAAACCGCTTCGCAGCAACCAGAACAGAGAAACTGCACACGCTGACGGCGAGAACCCGCAATGCTGAGCCGCGAACCCCTGACCAACTCAAAGAGAGGCTGGCGAAAATTGTCGCCCATCCGATCGCACGAATGACGGACCCGTTTTCTGCCGCTGTCGCTTTTCTCGGCGAGTACAAGTCCTCTTCGATCGAAAAAATAAGGAAAGCAGCGACATAAATGCACAGAGTGGCTAGATTGAGAGCTCCATTCCTTGACGGTCCCGGAACCAACGCCTGAAGCCCGAAAACCAGAATGATCAGCACGGCGTCCAGCGTTGCGGGAACCAGCATCGCGGGCTGAAACCGCTTGAAGAACTGCGGCTGAAGCTCTGCGGCAACTCTGCTCAGGAATGAGCGCGGCATTAGACCGGCAGAACTCGGAGTGCTGACCCGTTCCGCAGTTTGCGATTGATTGTCGTTACAGGCTTCAGAGATGCCGGGGATCAAACGGGCCAAATCGGAATAACCTGAATGAAGCGACGCGAATCCCACAGTCGCGGTCAAGGCCTTGGGCCGCTGCACGGCCCGGAAAGCAATAATGTTTGCAGTGTGTCCCATATAGTCGTCACAGGCGTCGGTAAATCGATTCAGGAATCGGGAGCGTCCTTTGATCGAGCACGGTCCCGAGCAACGTCACTCCTTGGCGCTGCAACTGTTCTTTAGCCCTGAGCGCTGCTTCTCTTCGAGTCACATTTGCGGTCACCACCAGCACAGCCGCCTCACACAAACTGCAAAGGGCTGGTATCTCGCTTTCATTAATGGCCGCTGAGAACATGAAATATCCGAAAGTACTACGCAGTTCTTTGAAACCGTCGCATGTCGAATCTCTTTTTCCACCGCGTTCATTACCAAGTAAAGCCGTAGGAATTCGCCAGACTCTTTCCGCCAGCCGGGAGGAATAGGCCTGCCAGAGTCCGCGGCCGAACCCGGTCGGGATCCCCCTTTTTATCCAAGGATTCCGTTCCAAAGCCGAAGAGGCTTCGACGATGCCCACCATTTCGCCAGAGATTTGGGACAGGGCAATTGCTACTTGTTCGCACAGTGTTGCGGCTTTTGAATGTGCATCCACCGCGGCAAACAAGACGGATGTACGTCTGAGTGTCGCCGTGGGAAAAAACAACTGATGCACTAGCGAAAACGCGGTCGGGTTGACTAGACTGCCCAATCGCGCCGCTGCGGCAGGCGTAGGGAGCTTGCGGGCAGGAGCCGCGTCCCCGCCCGCGACGATTTGTTTCCACATCTCCGCGCTGACACTCATGACGCCTCCGGGTTGCGCTGAGGCTCGCTGCCTAGCGCTGGAAGCGAAACCAGGACCGGCAACCCAAGGAATGCCGCCACTTCTTCGGGCGTGCGGAAGCTGGGATCGAAATAGTCAGTTGCAAACACCAGCCCGGCGCTGCATCCGCAAGCACCGATGAAAGAAAAACAGGTGGCTGCTAAAAAAGACCAAACAGGGAGTGCAGGGACGCGTGGTTGCTGCGCGATCGCGACGTTCAAAACGCCGTTTTCGTCGAGCGCGTCACCGATGCGTGCCTCTTCGTGTTTGTTGGCGTAGAGCAGGTACTTCTCCTCCGCGGTCTTAACCTTCTGCTCTAGATCGTGCTGAGCAACGGCGTTTTGTTCCAAGCCTTGCGCCTGGATCCGGTATGCCTGGACCTGTTCATGCGTGACCATCCGCTTCTGTTGCAATGCTTGCAGTTCTACCTGGCTCTTCAAATGTTCCGAGTGTGCCCACTCGAACTCCGGATCGTCTTGTGTGGTTTCGTCGCGCAACGGCTTTAGCTCTTCCGCTTCAATCGCAGCCTTGGCTTGGGCAATTTCCTCATCGACCTCCTGGACCAGCCGGTAAGACGGTTGAAACTTAGTCATCAGCGCTGTCCGCTGCAATTCCAGCTCAAGCAACTTCGATTTCAGCTTTTCCTCCAGTTGAGGATTGTCGGCATTCCTGATTTCAACCACTCTCCGTTGAGGCAAATCATGGAGCCTTGCCTCCAGGACGCGAATGCGTTCGGAGGTCCCTGCAATCGCCGACTCGACGCTTAACTCAGACGCTTCCGCATCGCTCAGTTTCTGCAGGGCGAGATCACGTTCGAGGGCAGGCTGGACTACTCTTTGTTCCCGGGTGAATGCAATCAGGTTCGCCTGCGCTTCTTCGAGCACGAGTCGGGACTGCTTTACTTGCTGTTCAAAAAAAATTTGCTCGCCCGAGGGACGGCCGTTTTCTGCATGTTTGGCTAAATACGCGTGCGCCAGAGAACGTAGAACGGCCGCCGATCTTTCCGCGTTTGAAGAACTGTAGGAAACGGTGATGAGCCGCGATTTCCGCACCGGCTTTACATCCAACTTGCTTGCCAGACGGCGAACTGCTTTTTCGGTGCGCTTCCCCGGGACCTCGCCTGTTAAGCCTGAAAACCACGTCGGGCGCGCTAACCCGGTTTCCAGCACGACCTGCCGCAGTATGTCTTCATCGCGCAACAGTTCGACCTCTGAGTTCAATTCCTCTTCCGTGATTTCATCGTGTTCGAACGCTGGAGATGGACTGGGGGTCGGGGTAACCACTGGATCGATTCGTCCACGCCGGAGCATGACTTTCATCTCCGCGTTGTAAGAAGGAAAAAGAGCGGAATACAAAATTCCTGAAGTGGCGACCAGCGCAAAGGAAATTAACAGCAATTGCTTATGCCTGAAGAAAACGGCAGCCACGTCTCTCAGTGTGAGGGAAAGTTGCGTTCCTTCTGCGGCAACGACTTGTAACTCTTGCGGCATATTCAGAATTGCGCCGGCGTAAAAAATGTACTTAAGCTCGAAACCGGCAAGAACTTCCGAATTTTTGAAATCCGGTTTTGGGGCACAAACAACATGTCTCCGGGCTTAAGCTCAACGTCTTCCTCTAAATTTCGCGAAGCCAGCATGGCCTTGACGTTCAAAACGTGCGCTTCAACGACCCCATCGGTAACCTTCCGGAATAAAACAACTTGCGAGTGCTTGGATTGCTCGGTAAAACTACCGGCGATGGCAATCGCCTCCGCGACGCTGGTAGGTGAACGCAGCTCGTACTTACCGGGGTGGCCGACTTGTCCGCCCGCCAGGAAAAACGGGCGCTCAAAATCTTTTAGGATTACGCTGACCTCGGGGTTGCGGAGTATTGTCGCGTACGCGCTGCACACAGAGTCTCCGAGTTCAGCGATCGTCAATCCTTCCACGAAAAGGTCGCCGATCGCCTTGAGTGCGACAAACCCGTCCGGCAGCACGGTCGCGATCTGGTCAAATTCCGGCGAAAAGGTGAATTTGATCTCCACGACATCGCTCTTGCGCAGCCGGTACAGCGGATGGCGCTCTCCCGTCAAGGCCGGACTCCCGTTATCATTGGGACCCCTCGCGCCATCCGCCGCACTCTTGCTGGTAACGCCTGCTCCTGGCAAAGCCTGAGCATCCGCCGGGAGTGCGGGTCTCGCGAGCAATCCGCAAATGAAACACAACAGAGCTGTGCGCTGAATGTTCATGAACAAGATCACCCGGCCGACCCGCCTTCCCTCTGCGCAAGAAATTAGGCTGGGAGCAGCGATGGCGCAAGACATGGAAAGTACCGTGCACGAAAGTAGCTAGAGTTGCTTCCGTGCAATCGGTCACCGGAAAGGCGGCAATCTTGAGAGTGAAAAGAATTCAGAAAACCTCGATCGGTGCCGATCCACTCATTCGCCGCTTAGTTGCGCCAGTGGCTTCATGTAGGGTTTTCCACAGGCGAAAGTTAATCGAAACGTTCTCTGGTCACTGACATCAGAATTCGGAATTGATAGAGTCGTACCACTTCGATCGAATTTCTTCGTTTCGGTAGGCCATGACAAATAAAAGCGCCTCTTCCTCACCCCGAATCAGCGTGTTGCTTGCTGACTCTAAGCAGCTGGAAAGCCAGCTATTGGCCGGTTCGCTTCGTGATGGCGGGTTTGAAGTAGTCTGCTGTCGCAGTGAAGTTCCGCCCATTTTGGAATTTATCGAGGGCGGACGCGTCGACGTCGCGGTAATCAGTTGCCCGGCCCCGTATTCCGGCGCGCCTGACCTGGCGATGATTCGCACCCTTCACGCGATGCACCCGCAGGTCCCGAAAGTTTGCCTGATGGACACTGAGAGCCGACAAGTTGCCGTGCAGGCCTTTCGCTCCGGAGCGCGTGGGCTGCTATTTTTGGGGAATTCGTCTTTCCAGTTATTTTGCGACTGCATCGAGCGGGTGCATCGCGGAGAAATCTTCGCCACCAACCAACAACTGAGCTACCTGCTTGACTCCGTTTGTCAGTCGCCTTGCCTCCGGGTGGTGGGCGCGACCGGAGAAATCCTGCTCACCTCGCGCGAAGAACAGGTAGTGGCGCTGGTCACTGATGGTCTTTCCAACCGTAACGTGGCCAATGAATTGGGCCTGAGCGAGCACACGGTCAAAAAATATCTTTTTCGGATCTTCGAAAAACTCGGGATTTCCAGCCGCGTCGAGCTTGTGCTCTATGCCTTCCACCACGGCTCGCCACAACCGGCGCAGATCGGTGATTAGTGGGCAGTGGTTAGTGGTCAGCGAAGGTCGGTCGACAGTGAATTTCGGAAACCCAGTCAGAGTTCCGCTGCTGTGACTGGCGTGCGCTTAGCACGGACACTAGTCACTAGGCACTGACCACTGGCCACTAACCACTTGCCACTGATCACTGAACTTCCCCACTGACCACTCGCCACTACCTACACTGCCTGTCATACAATGTCAGGTCGCTATGTCTGCTTAGCACACTTCAAAAGCAAATGACCTCATCCGCCAACAAACCTGATCTGCGCGATACGGATTTACGCGACAAGGAAAAGCAGATTGCGGCGCGCGCAGCCGTGCAGCTCGTGGAATCTGGAAACGTCGTCGGATTAGGATCAGGCTCGACTTCGGCTTACGCCATCCGGTTTTTAGCCGAACGAGTGCGCGACGGACTGAAGATTGTCGGCATTCCCACCTCGCAAAAGACCAAGCATCTCGCCGAGCAGATGGGGATCCCGCTCACCACGCTCGAAGAACATCTTCAGATTGACATCGATATCGACGGCGCCGACGAAATCGATCCTCAGCTGAATTTGATTAAGGGTGGTGGCGGAGCATTTTTGCGCGAGAAGATCATCGCTTCGGTCTCGCGTCGTTTCATCGTCATTGCCGATTCCGCCAAGCAGGTGAAGCACCTAGGCAAGTTTCCACTTCCGGTCGAGGTTGTCCCGTTCGCGCAGTCGTTGATAAAGCCTCGCATTGAAGCCTTAGGCGCGCATGTTTCTCTGCGAAGTTACGCCTACGGCAATCCCTACGTCACCGACGAAGGTCATCACATTCTGGACTGCACTTTTGGCGAAATTGCCGACCCGCCTGCCTTGGCAGAAAAACTGCGGAGCATTCCCGGAGTGCTGGAGCATGGCCTCTTTATCGGAATGGCAGAGATGGCGATCATAGGTAAAGACCGAGAAGTTGTTCACCTTCGGCGGTGACCACGGGCCGTGTGGGTCGGCCTGCTCTGAGCGGAATCGAAGGGACATTCTTGTCCGACATTTGAAAAGTTGCCAAACAGAATGAACAAGGCTCTCATTTCCCTCACCTTCGATGACGGACTGCGCTCGCAGTTCGAGCGTGCCGTTCCTGTCCTCGATCGGTACGGTTTCCCGGCTACGTTCTTTCTGGTTGCCAACACTGACCCGATCTTCACCGACGGTTGGGCAGAGGTCAACGGCTTCGAATGGCACAAGATCGATTGGAGCAAGGAAGATATCGGACTACTCAAGGCGATAATCGACCGAGGACATGAGATCGGCGCGCACACAATAACCCACAAGCGGGAATCTATCGCGGCGAATCCAGAGTTTGAGGCCGTAGAGTCGAAGCGGCTAATTGAACAATGGGTGGGAACCGAGACACCATCTTTCTGCTACCCGTTTTACGACACGCTGCAAGTGCTGAAAGACCCAACCATCAAGGCAGGATTTCGGCAAGCCCGAGCGGGAAGGCAAAATTCCTATTACACTTCAGCGACTTCGGTCGACCGGTTTGCGGTGGATTGCCGTCAGATCATGCAGACAGGCGAGAACGTCCCGGCTTGGGTGAGGCCTGGTTGCTGGCACGTCGTAACCTTCCATGGAATCGGAGGCGATCAGGATGGATGGGTGCCTATCACCGAGACTGAGTTCAGTCGGCAAATGGAAGAACTCGCGAAGTTGCGGGACTCTGGCCAGGTGGATGTCGCGACTTTCAAAGACGGCGCGGACCGCTTACGATCCGCAGAATAAAATGGCTTATGTCAGCAGACCGTAAATACGAGCCGCCTTCGTTAGGGGAGAAACTGTTCAACCGCGTTTTTGGATTTCTCGCCGGAGTGGGGATCGCTCCTTCATTCATATACCTGCTGGAGGTCAGAGGCAGAAAGTCAGGAAAAATATATTCCACGGCGGTCAATTTACTCGAACTCAATAGCAAGCAGTTTCTGGTTGCACCGCGCGGCCGGACGCAGTGGGTACGCAATGCTGAAGCCGCGGGTGAAGTTACTCTGAAGCGCGGATCCCGTCGCCGGTTCCGCTTGCGGCCGCTCGACGACTCCGAAAAGCCGCAAGTGCTGAAAGCGTACTTGGCTAATTACAAGAGTGCCGTCCAGAAGTTCTTTCCCATTCCGCCGGACGCCCCGCTGGACGAGTTTGCAAAGATTGCTGCGGGGTATCCGGTGTTCGAGTTGATGGCGGCGTAATGGACTCTAAAGGATGGTCGGGGCCTCTCTCGTCCTCTTCGACGAAGGAGTTCGGGATGACATCGTGTAAGTGTTGTCAGGATGTGCGAAAAGGCCCCATGATGCTTCGAATCGCGCAGTCCCACCCTTTGAAACCCGCGAAGGGGGGAGCAACCTGGGTTCGCCTGAGGACCTCAGCGATGCGTTTATCGCGTTGGTTGTCATTTGTACCAATCATTCTGTGCACCGTCGCCTGCGCCCAACAGAAGAGTATTCCGCTTGTCAAAGTTGCTGATGTTCCGTTGCCCGGTGCCGCCGTTCGTTTTGACTACCAGAGCTTCGATCAGTCATCAGGGCGGCTTTACATCGCACACATGAATGCAAACCAGCTGGTTGTCTTTGACGTGTATAAGCGCGCGGTGGTCGCAAATCTCGACGGCTTTCCCAGCGTACACGGCGTATGGGCAGTGCCTGAGCTGGGCCGAGTTTATGCATCCGCGACTGGAGAGCACGAACTGGCGGTTGTCGATATGAACACCTTGAAGACGCTCGCCAAGGTTGGGCCGATTAACTATCCGGACGGTATCGCCTACGCGCCGGGCCCGAAGCGCATCTTCGTTTCGGACGAGCACGGCGACGCAGACGCTGTTGTGGATGCAACCACGAATGCGCTGGTGACGAGCATTCCCCTGGCTGGCGGCGCGGGCAATACGGTGTACGATCCGCGCGCGAAGCGAATTCTGGTCGGAGTGCACCGCAAGGACGAGATTGCTGCGATCGATCCGGACACTCTCAAGATCACGGGACGTTACCCACTGCCGGGAATTGAGAATCCTCACGGCATTGCGTTGGATCCCTCGGAAAATCTGGCCTTCGTCGCCGGTGAAGGCAACGCCAAGCTGGCGCTCGTTGACTTGGCAGACATGAGAGTACTTGAGACCCATCCCGTGGGCGAAGATCCCGACGTGCTGGCGTTCGATCAGGGGCTGAAACTGCTGTACGTTTCGGCGGAATCGGGCGACGTTAGAGTGTTCCACGTAAGCAGGCGGCACCTCGTACCTGTGGGCGGCGTGTCGATGCCCTATGCGCACACTGTTTCAGTTGACGCCGACACTCATCTCGTCTATTTCCCGTTACAAAACATTCATGGACATCCGTTGTTAAGAATCATGGAATTCAAACCTGCAGTACCTGTCATGGAAGAGGTGCTGTTGGCCCACTAGTTTCCGTAGGGGGTGCACAAAGCAACGGACATTCTCACGCGGTCGTAAGCGCCGCTCTCCACATGCACGCGCGGCGACTTGCAGGGTGCCCCATCCTTCCCGCGCTCTTTGCGGGAGGGTGGGGATTTCGACTTTTACGGCTGGCTGTGGTCTCGAAGTCAAAATCCCCGCCCTGTCTCGCCAAAACAAGCGAGACAAGGACGGGGCACCCTCACTTAATCTGTCATTTCGAGCGGAGCGGATCGTGAAACGATCCGCGTAGTCGAGAAACCCTGTGCTGGGTTCGGGAAAGCCCATGAACGTCCACAGTCGTGGTCTCCCACCTTTCGCAAAAAGCGCGAAAGGATGGGGCAGCCTCATTTGGGGTGATTCAAAAAGGGTGGGCCAGCCCGTCCGGCAGAGCCTGCCTTGAGCGCAGTCGAAGGGTGTCAGAGTGCCGCTGCAGGGTAGCGGCTTTAGCCGCCGCGGTTCGGTTGTATCAGGGCACGACTTCAGTCGTGCCGCATTCATCCGGTGCACGAGGACGCGAGCTTCAGCGAAGCCCGTTTGTTTGACCCCGCAGGGGCTAAAGCCCAAATCTCCTGCTGTCATGACCGGGACGTCTAAAGACGTGCCCTGATACGAACCGCGAACTCGGTGCGGATAAGGTCACCCCAACACAAGATGAGGATGCTTACCTTTCCCCGGTTTTGGGAAAAGCCTGCCCCTTCGGCTTCGCTCAGGGCAAGCTCCGAGCTTGCCGATTTAACGCCGGAGATTTCCCACCCTTTCGCAAAAAGCGCGAAAGGATGGGGCACCCGGCGAGCTTCAGCGAAGCCTGTTTGTTTGACCCCGCAGGGGCTAAAGCCCAAATCTCCTGCGGTCATGACTGGCACGTCCAAAGACGTGCCCTGATACGAACCGCGAACAAGCTGCGGATAAGGTTACCCAACACAGATGAGGATGCTGGTCTTTCCCCGTTTTTGGGAAAGGCGGGAACCGCAACTCGGTGCGGATTGCAGGTCGCTGATCGCCCACTTTGAAAACCCCGAAGGGTGGGGCACCCGGCTTTAGCCGCTGCGGTTCGGTTGTATCAGGGCACGACTTCAGTCGTGCCGCATTTTATCCGGTGGACGAGGACGCGAGCTTCAGCGAAGGCCGCTTGTTTGACCTCGCAGGGGCTAAAGCCCAAATCTCCTGCGGTCACGACTGGCACGTCTAAAGACGCGCCCTGATACGAACCGCTGCACGAATCGGTGGGACTTTAGAGTCTCACTCCAGAACTAGCATGGCGCCATCCTAGCCAAGACCACCACAGACTCAACACGAGAAACACGATTAGAGAGAACTTCGGCAACCAATATCGAAGCAAGATGCTCAATAAAGCCGCGAAGATTACTCCGAGACCCATAGAAAGCGCATACAGGCAAATGAGTCGAATGAATCGCCACTGTCTCAGCTGCGCGATCGCGGCCATGAGCATCAACACGAGGTAATACAGAACTCCAAAACCAACGAGACGCCAAAACATGCGTATAAACATACGCTACAAAACATATGGAGGAAAATGAGCAGATAGGCCCGCTGGCGTCGCATCACGGCTAGCTAATCTGCTCTGTGCGACGAAGTAGGTACTGGAGGGATCCTTGCATGAATTGGGCAGTTCCGTACGGATGGAACACAAACCGTCGGCTGACGAACACTCCCTCTAACATCTCGCGCCATCGCGCTTCAATATTATTAGTATGGTTTTGTTCCAGCGTGTTCTGCAGCCAGTCTACAACAACGAGCTTGTAAAGGTGATCGTTCTCCGCAAGCCCCAACGTTAGCAGGAACTTGAAAAAGGCATCCGTCTCCGGCATTGAATAGCCGATGACGCAAATCCGCGTTGCCGTTTGGATTGCTTCAACCGCTTTTCTCCACACGGGCTGCATAATCCCGCTGTATTCGCTCTTGTCCCATGAGGGCGGAACTAAGAGCAATCTCAGACCTGGTTTCCCGCACTTGCGGCGTGGCATTGATCGGAACAGTGATGGATCTGAGGTAGCCTTTTCGCCCAGAACATGAATGTGATTGCACCCACAAATTGCCCAATTGGTTGACCCATGAAGCTTGAGGAAGGAAACAGCGGGGTAGCCGACCTTGATTTCATCGTAAGTGGCATTATTAAGCTCGTACCCTGGGTTCGCCTCGACACGGCGTAACGCGTCGTCAAGAACGAGATCATAGTTGAAAGTGATCACAGTGCTGGCGCGGGTGGCTATTTTGCGCTGATCGTCGTATTTGCCCGAGAGATATAGCGCAAAATGGGTGTAGATATCGGTGTTAAAGCTGCCCCCCGCGTCCTGTCTCAAGTACTTGACGAACGATGCCTCAGCGGCATACCCAGGCTTCAAGTTGATCCTGACATCGGATCTGTGGGAAACACCGCTCAGCGCTAGCTGGAGTGTTTTAGCTATTAAATAGACGGTCGCGTCACGGGTACTGGAACTAGCCGTTCCTAAGCGCTGTGACATCTCAACCAGTCCGAAGAGCTGCTCGATGTTGTCTAGGTCGATTCGGAACTTCTCTCTTGCTTTCGCAACTTCCCTCTTGAATCTGAAGACGTCCTCGAACTACTGGCGTTCTTGTGAATCAAGCGCGGAATCGGGATTGTCGAAGAATTCGCGTGCCCTATCTAAGAAATCGTGAATCAACGGAGCGCCAGCATCTCTTGAGAAACCTGCGCCAAGGAT
>Ga0210406_10006640_pt1 | contig 11961 bp, 9 predicted proteins | sample IncBWC30MmetaG_FD_155454 | JGI IMG/M metagenome (GOLD analysis project Ga0210406, IMG submission 155454) | Forest soil microbial communities from Barre Woods Harvard Forest LTER site, Petersham, Massachusetts, United States - Inc-BW-C-30-M | ecosystem: Environmental > Terrestrial > Soil >...
CAATCCCAAGCTTGCCGAAGCCCACGCGGTCCTCGGCAACGTGGCGATGAGTTACGACTGGGACCTTGCCACCGCCGAGAAGAACCTTCGCCGCGCCATTGAACTGGCCCCCAATGAGCCCACTCCCCACGAGTGGTATTGCCATCTGCTCATCGTGGAAGGACACAACTCCGAAGCACTCGCCGAGGCCCGTCGCGCACTGGACCTTGATCCCGTCAATCCGCTCTTTCACGACGTTGTGGCTGAGACGTACTACTTCGGCCGCTCGTATGACGCGGCAATTGACGAAGCGCAACAAGTTGTCAAGCTGCATCCAGGCGATCTGTACGCGCTGTTCTGGCTCGGCTCCGCGTACACCCAGAAAAAGATGTACGCGCAAGCCGTCGAAACTTTCCAGCGGGCGCGGCAACTCACCAGCGACGCTCCCGTGATGCTCATGGCCTATGGATATGCCCAGGGCCTGGCAGGAAATGTCAGCGAGGCCCGAGCGGCCCTCCAGAAGCTGCAGCAACTCGCGGGCACACGGTTCGTTCCGAGTTTGTACCCGGCGGCTATCCATGTCGCACTCGGAGAAACCGATGAAGCCTTCCGCCTGCTCGATCTCGCATACCAGGAAAAAGTCGACCGGCTCGTCTACTTAAACGTCGATCCCATGGCCGACCCCATCCGCTCCGACCCGCGCTTTGCCCAGCTCATGGCCAAGATCGGCTTCCATTAGAACCGTTTAGTGAGGCGTGCAGTCGCTTGCCGGCGGCGATGCCTGGCCCACGGCGGTATTCAAAGAAGGCGAACGCTCGAAGTCGAACATGTCCTCAAGTGTGTTGGCATGCTGGTCGCGGCTTGTTAGGTGCAGCCGCTCGTCCGGATCATCCAAGCTCAAGAACCGCTTCTCGATGAACGCCAGCAGCGAAGTGTGATCCCCCACGGTATGGGACACATAGTGCACCTTCGCGAATGGCGAAACGGTCATCAACGGAACACGGAATCCCAGCTGGTCAAAGCTGGCGCACTCCTCGGGATATGGCCCCGTCGGGTTCGCTGCCAGAGCCGGGCATAGCGCCTCGGCATCCTTTACGCTTGTGTCTAGGATGCTGAATGGGTTCTGTGCGCACTCCGCGCCTCCGCCTGGCAGCAAGCTAAGAGGAAGATTGGATAGATCGACGCATTGTCCGGGTGAAACTCCATCTGGCGTCCTCGCCCCTCCTTGGCGGGCTTTCGGCGGCGCCACATGGTCGTAGTAGCCGCCGTGCTCGTCGTACGTTATGAAGATCACCGTGTCCTGCCAGAACGGACCATTCCGCACTGCGTTCACCACCTGCGACACGAACGCCTGTCCTCTCTGTATGTCCGTCGGTGGATGCTCATCATTTTCGTTTTGCGTTCCGAACAACCCGAAATTGGGATCGACGAACGCCACCTGCGGCAGCGGGCCTACGCCTGCCGCTCCGCCGGCCTGCGCCAAAAACACGAAAAGGGGCAAAAAGTGTGGGTCCACGCCTGTCGGCCCGAACAGCCGGAAGCTCGCTCCTTGCGGCGCATCCTGAAAATAGTCGGCCCAGGAGATTCCATTTTTATCGAGCAGATCAAAGATCGTTCCCCTGATCGGCTTATATCCTCCTGGCGGTGGAAACTCATCGTTTGTGCTCAAATGCCCAAAGGAAGTCGCCGCCATGAAATAAGCGCGATTTGTAAACGTTGGCCCAAGCATCGGGGAGAAATAGCGGTCGTTCACCGCGAAGTTTGCGGCCAGGTTGTAGTAGAACGGAATCTCCTCTTGGTTATAAAAGCTCATGGTCTGATCGTCGGTCGCATTCTCGACGCCCTTGTCCAACTGCTCCGTGGCGTCGTTCACTCTCACGAATCCATCGCTCAGCGTCTCCCCAAGAGTGCCGTTCGGATTCAAGAAATTGGCCTCTTGGTGCGTGCCCAACCAGGAATGATCGAGATCGGGCGCCACGCATCGTCGGGAATCATGAAACGCAAACACCGTGGCGCCGTTGTCATCGAGGTTGGAGTTGAAACACGTCAAATTGCCGGCTGCGTCTACCTTGCAAGACAATCCATCCACGCAGTTGTGGTCTTCCTTGCTGCATCCGCCGGATGTCGTGTGATAAGGGCTCCCCGGTGCATAGGCCAGGGCACCGAAATAATTGTCGAACGAGTGGTTCTCCTGCATCACGATAATGACGTGTTTGACTCTGTGGATGTCACCATTAGCCAGCGCCTGCCTTGGCAGGCACATCGTTAGCACCGCAGGCAGCAACGACGCCGCTGTTGAAATCCGCAACAATCCCATGATCCCTTTGGTTCTCGACGCTTTCATTTTCACTTCCGCAGCTTCTTCGGTAACCTTAGTGTTCGACCGAACGTTTCTGCACATTGCAGGTACCTCCGGTAGACAAAATCCACCGAACAAGAAGACTTTACAAGCGATAAGGAGCGTCAAAATCGAACCTGCCGCCGATGTCGTCAGATGTCGCGGGAAACGCCAGCGCCAAGCCCTCGCAAATTGAGACGCGGTCGAGGCCGCGGCAGGGAAGTGGCGCCTTTTTTCAAAAACGCCAGAGTTCAACTGGTCGCGCTAGGCGCGGGTTCAAGGAGCTCGCGACACAGCCGTCCCGTGAAGAAGTGCCGATCCTGTATGCACGTGAGTTTTGAAATTGAAAACCAAGCCTTGACGAGGATCCGCGATCCCGAAGAAGCTCGACAGCCGGGTAGCATCCACCGATTCAACAACTTGCCGCTTCGGGCTGGCGCGGGGGGTGCGCCAGCCCGAAGCAACACCCCAGGAGAAGCCCTGGAGCCCCCATTTAACGGACCAGCCCGATTTCCACAGAAAAAGATGCCAGAGCCGCAGATTCTTCTTGACATCGCGTCCTATAAGTTATATTATGTTAACTAAGAAATCGGGCTGAATCTACACCTGCCCCCACACCCCCAAAAACAGGCGGGTTCCGGGTTCCGGCCTTCTCCCTCTCTGCTACTTCTTGTCGGCGGTTTTCACGGATTTTTGCTGCGCCAATTCGTAGTTGATGTACTGCTCCAGCAGATGGGGATCGGCACCCACCAGCCGCCTCCCGTTCACGAAGACGGTAGGTGTGCTGTTCACGTCGAGCAGCTGGCCGTTTGCGCGGCTGGCGTTGACGGCCGCGCCGGCTTCCGGGCCGGCCATGCAAGCCTTGAAGCCATCAGCGTCCAGACCGGACTGGCCGGCGTAGTCCATCATTTTCGTCCAGGCGTTCGCCGCCGAAATGATTTCCTGATTGTCGTAGATGAAGTCATACATCTTCCAAAAAGCCTGGGGGTCCTGCTGGTAGGCGCAACGGCCGGCGATAGCTGCCGTTCGCGCCCACGGATGAAGCTGCTCGAGCGGAAAGTCCTTGAAGACCAGCCGCACCTTGCCCGCATAGTTTGGAAGCATGCCGCGCAATACATCGTGAAGGCTGCGGCATACGGGGCATTCAAAGTCCGAGTATTCGACCAGCGTGACTGCGGCCTTGGCATCGCCCAGTGAAGGAGCATCTTTCATCTGAATCTGTGCCCGGCTCTCCGCGAGGGGGTCCTTCGTCATGTCCGACAAATCACCCCGAAAGAGGTACTTGCCGTCCCTGCTTATGTAAAATTTGACCGTTTGTTTATTTTCACCAACGGTGAGGTCGATGGTGGTTTCGAGCAGGCCTTCGACGGGTGATTCTCTGGGAGTCCCGACGACCAGCAGCACATCCGGGCCGAAGGCATACAGATGCCGAAGATATGCCTCGATATTCTTCTGTGTTGGCGATGGCGCTATGGGCGCCGATGGTGCCGTTGCCGGCATGGCTTTCTGCGCTCGCGCTCCGCAGGCAAGCACGCCGGAGAAAAGGATTAATGAAAGGCTCAGTGCTGTTTTCACGAGGACCTCATCGATTTAGGGGATGAACTTCTGAGCGATCGGGAATGGCCTGCCAAAGCCGAAGGCGCGCGAGGTGATCTTCAAGCCGGGCGCGGCCTGCTTGCGTTTGTACTCATTGCGATCGACTAGTAGCGCGATGTCGCGAACCAGTTTTAAATCGAAGCCGTAATGGTCAGCAATCTCCTGGGGGCTTCGCAGGTCTTCGATATACGCCTTGAGAATCCGGTCAAGGACGTCGTAAGGCGGCAGGCTGTCTTCGTCCTTCTGGTCGGGACGCAGCTCGGCCGAAGGCGCCTTGTCGATAGTCGACCGGGGGATCAGTTCCCTGTCGCGGTTAATCCAGCGCGCCAGCTCATACACCATCAATTTCGGCACATCGGAGATGACGGCAAGACCTCCAGCCATGTCTCCGTAAAGCGTGCAGTATCCGACCGCGAGTTCTGATTTGTTACCGGTGCTGAGAACCATCGATCCAAACTTGTTGGACATCGCCATCAGGTAACTTCCACGAATGCGCGCTTGAATATTTTCTTCCGTCACATCAACGGGCCGGCCGCCGAACGCGGGCGCCAGCGCTTTCTTGTATTCTTCGAAAACATCCGTAATCGGCAAGGTGATGAACCGGATGCCAAGATTCTTCGCCAAAGTGGCCGCGTCGCTCTTGCTGCCTGCCGAAGAAAAAGGTCCCGGCATAGAAACGCCGAGGACGTTTTCGGCCCCCAGCGCGTCCACGGCAATCGACGCAACCACTGCAGAATCAATGCCACCGCTCAGGCCGACGAGAACCTTCTTAAACCCGCATTTGCTCACGTAGTCCGCCGTGCCGGTCAGCAACGCCTCGTAGGCATAGGCGATCTCGGTCGGTGGTTGTTCGTGAATCTCGCCCACGCCTGTGACCGTGTCAAAGAGGACGAGATCCTCTTTGAATGCCAGCGCTTGCGCGGCCACACGCCCGTCGGGGGTAATCGCCATGCTCGCACCGTCAAAAATCAGATTGTCGTCGCCGCCAACTTGATTGACGTAGACCACCGGACGCAGCCGCTTCATCGCGATGGCGCGCAGCATCTCGATGCGTAGATTTCTTTTGTCGATCGTGTAGGGTGAAGCCGAAATATTCAGCAGGATGCTGATTCCCTGCTTGGTAAGTTCCACCACCGGATCACGCTCGTACAAGCGCGTAGGCCAGAAATTCGGGTCATTCCACACGTCTTCGCAAATGGTGATGCCAAGTTTTTCGTCCTTGAAGCTGTAAACCACTTGCTTATCGGCGGGCTGAAAGTACCGCGACTCGTCGAACACATCGTAGGTCGGCAGCAACATCTTGCTCTGCTCAAAGACGACCCGCCCCCCGCACAGCAGCGCCGCTTTGTTGGCCACGGACTTGCCCGCGCCATTCTTCACACGCCCGGCGTAGCCGACTAGGCTCGTCACCGGAATTTTGCCCGCAAGCTCTTTCAGTTCGTCAATGTTCCGGTCCAGAAAAGCCGGGCGCTCCAGGAGATCTTGAGGAGGATAACCGCAGAGGCAAAGTTCGGTAAAAACAGCAAGGTCCGCGCCTCGCTGCTCGGCTTGCCCCGCCAAGCTCAGGATGCGGGCGGCATTCCCTGCGAAGTCGCCAACGGTGGGATTGAACTGCGCGAGCGCTATTTTCATGCCCGGGCTTTAGGATACGGATGGAACCCGAAGATTGCAAACATTGCCACCTCGCAATTTGACTCGTTCACCAGCAATTTTCTTCACCTCTGCATGCCCTGCTTTTTCGCGACCAGGCTGGCGATTCCCTGCCCGGCGCGCAGTTCCCGGTAAAACACCACGCAAAGCTCCGGAAACGCTTCCCGGAGCTCGCCGGTTTCGAGGAGGTAGACGGGATTCCGCGGGCCAACAGCAAACTCCAGTTGCGCGCGCGTGTAAGTCTCAAACAGCAGGACACCATCCGGACGAAGGGCACGTGCCATCTGTGAAAAGAGCGATCTCTGCAGATATTGAATGCACAGGATGAGAGCATAGCAGCGCTCCGGGAGCTTGGTCCGCTCAAGATCCGCCTGCGTCAGCTCGAGTCCGCCGTGCAAAGGCCGCTCGATTTCATGGAGGCTCCTGCTGCGCCGCACGCGAGCGCGCATGTCATGTGCGCGAGCTTCCAACACATCTAGAGCAGCACTGGAAAAATCCACTGCCGTGACATGCTGCCCGCGCGCGGCAAGAAACAGCGAATGTCTTCCCGTGCCGCAGGCGAGATCCAGCGCCGGACCCGCCGGCAGAAGCGGCAGGAGTTCGCGGACGATACTCGCGGGCTCGGAGGGAGGCGTCTCGGCCGCGAGTCTGTGCTTGGCATCCCAGTCGGATTGGCTAGAGGGCATAAAAAAGGCTCCTGAACAAACCGCTCAGGAGCCCGAAGAAAGGTTCTGAAAGCGCGCAGGGCGCTTCCCTAGACGGAATTAGACACTAAAAGAGCTGCCGCAGCCGCAGGTGCTCTTCACATTGGGATTGTTGAACTTGAATCCCGCACCTTCGAGCGTCTCGATGTAGTCGATCTCAATCCCGTCCAGATACATGGAACTCATTTGGTCGACCGCGACCTTCAGCCCATCGAATTCAAAAACCTGGTCCGCATCGCTGGTCTGGTTTTCAAATGCCATGTGGTACTGGAAACCGGAGCAGCCGCCACCAACCACGGCCACACGGAGAGCGGTCGGCACTGGACTCTGCATGCTCATGATTTCCTTGACCTTGGTACTCGCAACGGGCGTTAAATTGATCATAAATTCTCTTGGCCTCCGCTCGCGGACATACCCGCGAAGCTATCAACTTCCACATTATACCAGAACTCTCGCACTGCTGCGCAAGCCCATGTTCCTGTCATGAAACGCCTGGTATTACCGCATTTCGACAAGCTTGGATGCTTCGCATACAATAAGATGCAATGACTAGACATAGAGTTACCCTCATCCCCGGCGAGGGAATCGGACCCGAAGTGGCCTCTGCAACGCGCCGCATCCTGGAAGCCACGGGCGTGCAGATCGATTGGGAAGAGATCGCCGGTCGCTCCGACAGCTCCTCCAACCAGGAAAAGACGGTTAACCAGGCGGCTGTAGAGTCCGTGCGCAGGAACCGCGTTGCGCTCAAGGGCCCTATGGCTACGGCCATCGCCGGCGGCGCCCCCAGCGTGAACGTGGCACTGCGCAAAACCCTCGACTTGTATGCCAATTTGCGTCCGGTGAAAAACATGCCGGGTGTTAAATCGCATTTCCAGGGCGTGGACCTGACACTGGTGCGGGAAAACACCGAGGATTTATATTCAGGCCTCGAGCACGAGGTCGTTCCCGGCGTCGTGGAGAGCCTCAAAATCATCACCGAGCGAGCCTCCACGCGGATTGCGAAATTTGCGTTTGAATATGCAAAACGCCACGACCGAAAAAAGATTCATGCCATTCACAAAGCCAACATTATGAAGCTCTCGGACGGGTTATTCCTGAGATCGGTCCGGGCGGTGGCGGCGCAATTCCCCCAGATCGAGTACCAAGAACTCATCGTCGATAACGCCTGCATGCAGATCGTCATGGATCCCCAGCAATTTGACATGCTCTTGCTGCCGAATCTTTATGGCGATGTGATGAGCGACCTGGCTGCGGGCCTCGTCGGCGGCCTGGGCGTAGTTCCTAGCGCCAACATCGGGGATGAATGCGCGATGTTCGAGGCTGTGCACGGTACTGCGCCCGACATCGCGGGCAAGGGCTTCGCCAATCCCACTGCCCTGCTGATGAGCAGCATCCTTATGCTCGACCACCTCGGCGAACCGACGGCAGCGGAGCGGATCCAGAATGCCCTCGAAAAGGTCTACCGGGACGCAAAACACACCACCCGGGACGTCGGTGGCAAAGCCGGCACAGAGGAATTCGCGGACGCCGTGATCGCCGCACTCAATTCAAAGTAATTCCCTGCCCGGTTATGACCGCCGCTGGCTCGTAGTGCAGCCAGTGGGTGATCTCTAGTATGAGAGGCTCATTTCCTAGAAGCCATCGCCTTAAATTAGCGCCTGGCCGGGCGTTTGGACCGTACGGGCCTTATGTGTTATGGAAAAAATCCTATTTAACTAGTGCGGAATGAATTACTTAGGTCGTTGTTGCCATACTGGAATTCCTGCACATTGATTGCCCGGACACGGCCCCTGAATGGCCCTGCCCTTGCTCAAACCCCCCGACTGCCACTATCCGTCTATCCCTGGAGTCCTTGTCACCCGGTACTGCAGTTCCATTCGCTTTCCCCGACCCTGAATGTTAGATTTGCACCCAATGAAACTGCCACTGAGATCGGGTGTAACTGGCCTGGTCGGCACCATCCAAAAGATTTTGAAGCGCCGGACCAACTTGCGATTGCGCACCAAGTTTCTCCTTTCGCTTGTCCTGGTCACCGCGGGACTGACGTGTGTCACTCTGCTCGTCGTCCATCGCTACGCTGCGGTGCAGGCGCAGCGGGAGATCGAGGCAGGCGCGCGCAACGCCATGCTGACCTTCCAAGTCTTGCAACACCAGCAGCAGATAGCCCTAAGCCGTAAAGCGGATTTGTTGGCGACATTGGCGTACATGCGGAACGGGGACGCCACTACGATTCAGGACGTCAGTGAAGACCCCTGGCAATCGGACGAATGCAGCCTGTTCGTACTCGCGGACCGGAAAGGCAAGATTGTCGCATTGCGTCCAGCGATTACTGATTTCCCGGTTCAAAACGCCGAGAAAATGCTGAGTCGCGCTCTCAAAGACGGTGCCAGAGCTGGATGGTGGCTCAGTGGCAGGCGTCTCTATCAAGTAGTGTTGCAGCCGTATTATGCAGATGCACCGTTGGACAAGACCCTCCTGGGAACGGTAGTAGTGGGTCGTGAGATTGACGCTCGCAGAGCCAGCGATCTTGGCCGAATTTCATCCAGCCAAGTGGTCTTCCGGTATGGTGACAATATAGTGGGCAGCACGCTCTCTCCCTTCCAGGAACAAGAGCTGGCAGAGCTGCTGAAGGGCCGCCCTACCCCGGAACAAATTCAAATCAATAGCGAACGGTTTTTCGCAAGTTCCATCGAGCTAAACCCGGGCGCGAACCCTGCCCTGAGTCTCACGGTGCTCAAGTCCTATGACGAGTCAATGGCATCCCTGATCCGGCTCAACCATCTGCTTCTCGGCGTGGGCTTGGTGGCCATGCTAGCGGGAGTAGCCGTGGCATTTGTGGTTTCGGACCGGTTTACGCGCCCGCTCGCCAGTCTTGTGGAAGGAGTTCGGGCCGTCGAGCGAGGAGATTTCGCCTACCCGTTGGAGGCGGATGGCGGCGACGAAGTGGCCCAGGTGACCCGGGCATTTGATGGCATGCGCGGTACTTTGCAGAAGAACGAGACCCAGCGGCAACAGCTCGAAAATCAGTTGCGTCAGTCGCAAAAGATGGACGCGCTGGGACGCCTGGCAGGCGGTGTGGCTCATGACTTTAACAACCTGCTGACCATCATCAAGGGGCATAGCGACCTCCTGCTTGAGCGGTTGAAGCCCGCCGATTCCCTCCATCAGAGCTGCCGGCAGATCGTAAAGGCGGCCGACCGCGCCGCCTCGCTGACCCGTCAATTGTTGGCTTTCTGCCGAATGCAGCTGCTCCAGCCCAAAGTTCTAGACTTGAATACGGTCGTCTCCGAGATGTGCAGCTTGCTCAAGCGTTTAGTTCGCGAAGATATCGCGTTCACTTTTCAGGCCGGCGAATCACTAGGACGAATTAAAGCAGACCCTGGCCAGATCGAACAAGTAATCGTCAATCTGACCGTAAATGCATGCGACGCGATGCCCGAGGGAGGCCGACTCACCATCGAAACCAGCAACCTGATTGTGGATGAAGAGTTCGCCACAAGTCGGCCTCCTCTCCAACCCGGCCCGTATGTCTTGCTCGCAGTTACGGATACCGGCTGTGGGATGGACGCTGCCACAAAAGCCCGGATCTTCGAGCCCTTCTTCACCACCAAGGAACAGGGGAAAGGAACCGGGCTGGGCCTTGCGACCGTTTATGGCGTGGTGAAGCAGAGCGGAGGGTGCATCTGGGTGGATTCTGAGCCAGGTGAAGGGTCCCGATTCGACATTTACCTCCCGCGAGTCGAGGAGCGAGCAGAGTCCGTTCGGCCGCGGGAAATCCCTGCCACGCCTGTTCACCGGCGTGAGACCGTGCTTATTGCCGAGGATGAAGACGAAGTTAGGGAGCTGGCCTCCGAATTTGCAAAGTCGGCCGGCTACACCGTGCTCACCGCCAAGGATGGCGCGGAAGCGCTCGGGATTGTGGAGCGCTCGGGCCAGCCGATTCACCTGCTCTTGACCGATGTCGTGATGCCTAAGATGCGCGGGCCTGAACTCGCTAAACAATTAAAATTTCTCCGAACGGATATCAAGACGGTGTACATGTCTGGCTACCTCGAATACAACAAAGGTAACGGACACTATTTGGAGGAGGGTTTCTTCCTTCAAAAACCCTTCTCGCGCGATAGCCTGGTGCGCAAGGTGGACGAGGCCCTGGGGCACGAGCAAAGCGGCACGGTCGATCAGCTAAGCCGTTCATCGCGAGACCGCGCAGAGTAATGGCTATCGAGGCAGAATTTACGGCTGAAGAGTTACCGATGTCTAGTGAACTTGATATTTCGCGTGGTATGGCCCACTCTGCTTGCCAAAATGCTTGTTTTTTGGCGAAATTGTGGCATAATCTCAAAAACTAGCTTCGAATGTCCCCGAGGGCGGCCTTATGCAGAGAACACGATATCCCGAACGTCGGCGTACCACGCGCCTTTCGCTTCAGATACCTCTGACGATACGCTGCCGCCTGCCCGAAGGCGAAACCATCGACCTGAAGGCTTCCACCTACAGCGTGAGCGCCAACGGGGCCCTGCTGCTTATGGACACTCCTTTGATCCCGGGCCAGAACGTCCGGGTCATCAATGAGATGACTTCGGAGTCGGCCGAGTGTTTCGTGACTTCTTTGCGGGAGAAGCGGGAAAGGCGATTTGTGGGAATCGGATTCTTTAATCCCAACATCGACTTCTGGCACATCGTATTTCCCAAGTCCGGCACGCGCCAAGCCATCCGTTCATCCGTGACGGGAGCGCTGGTGCCCCCGGGGTTCCGGCAGGATAATTCTCCGCAATTCTAGCGGATTTTTGCGCGGCGGTTATCGCCCAGCCTCAGCTGCTCTTCCCCACGTAGATTTGGTAGACCATCAAATATACAATCACGCCCGTGACGCAAACATAGAGCCATAGCGGCAGCGTCCACCGCGCAATCCGCCGGTGTTTGTCGAATTTCTCCATCCAGGCGCGGCGTATCGTAATCAAAATCAACGGCACAATCACGATCGCCAGGATCGTATGCGAAGTCAGCAGCGCGAAGTAAACTGGCCTGATCCAGCCCTGCCCTTGAAAGAGGACCAATTGCTTCACGCGGATGTGATAAATCACGTAGGACACCAGGAAAGCGGTGGAAACCCAGAACGCGGAGAGCATAAAAACCTTGTGCACATCCCGCTTTCCGGCTCGGATCGCCGCATAACCTCCCGCCAGAAGCAGCGCGCTGATTCCGTTGAGCGAGGCATTGAGAGCGGGTTGCGAAAACATGGGCGTGAATTCGTCCTTCCTGAATCAGTCTGATCAGCGCGGGAGCTTGTCGTAGACCATCAAACCCAGCAACAGCGGTATGTGCAGGACCGTCGCGTGCATGAGCCACTTGGCGCGAGTGTTCGTCTTGTTGCTGGCGGCCCACAGGCACACCTGCACCAGGGCGGTGCTGATGACGAGCGCGCCAAAGAAATACAACACTCCGGCCAGCCCCAGAATGGCGGGAAGCAGGCTCACGCCTACGAGCGCCACTGCGTACAGAATGATCTGCCGGAACGTGCGTGTGCCCTCGCGGTCGACCACCGGCAGCATCATGATGCCCGCGCGCGCGTAGTCTTCGCGGTACATCCAGGCGATGGCATGGAAATGCGGAAACTGCCATAGAAACAGAATTCCGAAGAGCAGCCACGCGCCACGGTCGAGCGAACCAGTTGCCGCCACCCACCCGATCATC
>Ga0210406_10006641_pt1 | contig 11960 bp, 10 predicted proteins | sample IncBWC30MmetaG_FD_155454 | JGI IMG/M metagenome (GOLD analysis project Ga0210406, IMG submission 155454) | Forest soil microbial communities from Barre Woods Harvard Forest LTER site, Petersham, Massachusetts, United States - Inc-BW-C-30-M | ecosystem: Environmental > Terrestrial > Soil >...
GGTTTACCACTTAGGTGCTCCATCAGGATACCGGTCAATGGCGGACCGAGAGTGTCCATTGGTTCTTTGTACTTCGGTGACTTTACTTTCTCCAACTAATCCGGCAGCAAAGAGTTGCACCATCGATGTCACCGTTGATTTCCATCCCTATTATTCTTGGCTCGCTGGCTTGGCCATGCATTTTGCTCTTCCCATGGAAACCAGGGAGCACGCGAGAGCGGCTCGATAGGGACGATGCCTCTCCAGAACCTGACCTGTCCGACGTGACCGTCTTGATCCCAGCTCGGGACGAGGCTGAGCCGATCAAGGGGACAGTCGCAGCTCTCGAACAGCAAGGTCGGGATCTCGCCGTCATCGTGATTGACGATCAGTCCTCCGATGGCACCGCCGATCTCGCTAAGAAAAGCTTTCGCGGCAACCTGCGGGTTCTTCACGGCAAAGAACTACCGGCAGGCTGGGTGGGGAAACTCTGGGCTCTGGAGCAAGGCCGAGAGGCGGCTACCAGCGAATTGATACTGTTGCTCGATGCTGATATTGAGCTGGCTCCCGGAACCATTGGCGTTCTGAAGTCAAAGTTAAAAGCCGAAAACCTCGACCTTGTCTCTTTGATGGCGGAGCTACGCATGCAAACGCTTTGGGAGAAAGTTCTTTCCCCGGCGTTTATTTTCTTCTTCAAGCTGCTCTATCCCTTTGCTGTGGGAAACGATCCGCGTTCCCGATTGGGCGTAGCTGCCGGCGGATGTGTTCTGATACGAACAGGCAAACTTGAAGCGATCGGAGGATTCAGCGCGTTAAGAAATAGCATTATCGATGATTGCGAACTGGCCAAGCGAGTGAAGCAAGTAGGCGGCAAGACTTGGATCGGGTTGACCCACTCTGCCAGAAGCCAACGCCCATATCCGAGCTTGAGGAGCTTCTGGAAAATGGTTGCCCGAACGGCCTTCACCCAGCTGCGCTACTCTCTGCCGCTGCTGTTGCTAACGACTTTGCTTATGATTCTCGTTTTCTGGTGTCCTGTCCTGGGCCTTGCCCATCGGTCGATGACAGTAAGAACGGTTTCGTGGGTCGGTCTCGTTTCAATGTGGGCTGCCTATTTGCCCGTGGTCCGATTTTATCGACAGACTCCCTTCCTGGTGATCACGCTCCCGGTTGTCGCTTCGCTTTACCTTTTGATGACTTGGTCCTCCGCCATTCGTTATTGGCGCGGCCAGCGATCAATGTGGAAAGGGCGGAGTTATGGGAGAGCGTAGGCTCTCTTAGTCGTCATCGTACTCGTCGTCGTCGTCGTCCTCGAATCCCAGCGGTGATGTGGAGTCGATTTTGCGGACAGGTCTTGGGAAAGCGTTTTGTCCCGAAGGGACCAAGTGATCGTAGCCTGGCAGTTTACTGCCACGGGATGCAAGAAACCGAATCGGTCCCGTAGGGAACGGCATGATTGGGTCGGAAGGAACGTTCCTCAACCCTCAATAGCGAACCTGTCAGTAGACCAACTCAGACCGTGCCCTACGGGTCGGGTCTTTTTTTGTAAACGCATTTAAGGCAGTGAACTGCCAGGACTTCGGCGAGCTCAGTCGAGTCGCTACCTTCATCTAGTCCCTCCGGGACGAAACCCGGGCACCTGTCTACATTTTGACTCCACATCACGCGTTTAAATCGAGGACGAGGACGACGACGATTGCGAGGACGAGGGGCTACAGCTCCGAGCTGGGAGGAGTTAGAAGAAACGCGGAGACGACGGCAATCGCGACCAAAGCAATGACACTGAGCATCCTGATCAGAAGCGCCTTTACCCGGGATGAAATTTTCGGGTGATCCAAGCGTTGGCCGATCACGAGGGCCCATGGAGCAATCCACAGAAGGACGGCAGTGAGCCAAGGCAATTGAGCGAAGAGACAACCACTCAGAAGCAAGGAGCCGAAGATGAAAAGATAGACCAGCGGTAGAACTCTCCCCACGGTTGCGTTAAAGAAAAAAGCGAGAACCGCGATCACCGCGAGTATTGCCCCCATCGAACCGCTGACCTGGCCTAGCACAGCCGATCCTCCCAAAAAAATGACGATCCCCCCGGCGCCGGCAGAAAGCGCCAGCCCAAGTGAGAGTTCGGCTCCAGAACAACGGTCCTCGATTACTTGTTGCAACAAGATGGTGCTGACAAACAACACAATCGTCACCGCGACGACCCAGACCAAAGCCAGCGAGTTCCCGGAAATTTGGGACCAAAAGAAAATGAGAGCCGTACCCAGTGAAAGAACAAGGTTGGAAACTTGGCGCACTAGTCGGGTGCCCTGAAGACAACCGACTATGGCAGCTACGCCGGCTAGATAAGGAATCCAATGGCCGGATTCACGAGGCGGAAAGGCAAAACCGCCAAAGGCAAGCAGATAGGCCCAGATAATTCCCCCGGTGAACATTAACCCAACGCCAATTGCGCGGAGCCGGGGATGTTTCCGGAAGACGGCAAACCACACCGCACTCGCAATCAGCACTGCCAAGGACGGTAAACCGACCCCTTGGAGGGACTGGACAACCATCTGATTCATATGGCCGGCTCTCTCGCAGCCCGGGTTTTACTGCTTAATCCCTTCGACCGCTATGCGAAGCGATACTTCGTCCGTGACGGCAGGCAGGAACGTTTTCACTTCAAAATCACTCCTCTTAAAGGTGGTCGTTGCCTCCCATCCCGAACGAAACTCACCCTTCGGGCCAGGACCGCTCCCGATTGCTTGGACGTTCAACGTCAAAGGCTTGGTAACACCACGGAGCGTAAAATCTCCGGTTACTTCATACGTTTTATCGTCGACTTTCTTTACCGAGGTGCTCTTGAAGGTCGCGCTAGGAAATTGAGCGGCGTTGAAGAAATCGGGGCTCTTAATGTGTTTGTCGCGGTCGGCAAAATTGGTGTCGACGCTGTCCGTCTTTATCTCGACGCTAACTGCATCCTTTGATGGGTCATTCTGATCGAGCGTGAAGGTACCACTAAAGGTATCGAAACGACCGTAGATGTGACCGACCCCGAAATGTCCGATCTCAAATATAATTGCGGAATGGACTGGGTCGATCTTGAACGTGTCCGCGTGGGTAGCCGTTGTCCCAGCGAAGGCAAGAATACTCAATAAGAGTGAGAGATAGTGCTTTTTCATTCGATTTATTGAACTCAGCTCAATGGGTTTTGGTTTGTCCTAGGGAAAGAAAAGGAATCTCAGGCGAAAGTAGTCAGACTAGAGACCGGAGAAAACGGATAGACAACCAAAAGGGGCAAGAAGTGATACATTATTTAACATCAAGAGTTGCTTAAACGACGCATGTTGTCAAATCGGCACTCTTTTATATCTGCCTCGGCCAGCCGTCGTTTGGCAGCGGTAACCGCGTTTTGTAAATCCGGGCCTCAAACCAAGGAGTGAAGCGGAGAGCCACTGGGAACGCGTCGTGCGAACGACCATTGAAGAACGGGTCAAAGGAGAGTTTTGTGGGTGAAACGTGAGCCTAGGATTTGCGTTTGACGCAGGGCGTTTTTTATGTTCTGATACTGGTTCGCTTTTTCGAATAAAATTCTGGGGCAGCGAAAAACTTTGAATCGTTTTCGGGTGCTGATGCGTATTACATTTGGAGGCGAAGCAGCAGGGCTGCACTGCGACAAGTGATTGCGCTGATGAAAGCATCGATGGTGGTCCGTTCGAAACATCGAGGCTTCCAATAAGTGCAAAAAAGAAGAAAGAAAACGTTGAACACCCGGCGGGGGTACATTGTCAAAGGACAGGTTATTCTTTAAGGAGGTTAAGCAATATCGTCAGCTAGGGGGGCGATATTTCTTTATTTTTAAGGGTTGGCTACGAAATCATTGAACAAGTAAATAAAGTATGGCTGGCGAAGATTCAGATACTGGCATTAAGATTTACCTTCGGGAAATCGGGCAAATCCCGTTGCTCACTCCCCAAGAAGAAATCGAGCTCGCTGCCCGTATCAAAAAAGGAGACAGAGAAGCGCGGGCTCTGATGATCAAGGCGAATTTGCGACTGGTTGTTAAGATCGCCCACGATTACGCGAATTTGGGACTTCCGTTATTGGACCTCATATCCGAAGGAAATATCGGCCTGATGAAGGCCGTGGAACGTTTTGATCCCGCAAAGGGAGGCAAGCTCAGCACTTACGCTGCCTGGTGGATTAAGCAATCTATCAAGCGAGCGTTGGCGAACCAGAGCAAGACTATCCGGCTACCGGTCCATCTGGTCGATAAGATTTCCAAGATGCGACGAGTCTCGCTGCAAATGAGCGAGGAACTGGGCCGTGAACCGACCGACGAAGAATTGGCCGAGGAAATCGGTATTTCGAGCGGCAAGGTCTCCCAGTTGAAGACCGTTTCAATTCGTCCGGCTTCACTGGACGCTCCTATCAGCGATGACGACTCAACCGAGTTTGGGGAAATCGTCGGTGACGAGGATGCACAGACTCCGTTCGAGCTCTTGCGAGACAAGAACTTGCGCGATGAGGTCAGTGAGCTTCTGGAAGTTTTGGACGATCGCGAAAGGAAGATTATTTTCCAACGATTCGGACTCGATGGTGGAAAACCGAAGACCCTCGAGGAAGTTGGCAAGAAATTCGGGGTTACCCGGGAAAGAATTCGGCAGCTGCAAAACATCGCTTTGGCGAAATTGCGGCGGGCGCTAAGCAAGAAGGAAAAGCCGATCGAAATCCCACAGGAGATCTTCGAGTTCAACTAACCCCGAATCGGGATTTGAACAAAAAGTAAGGGAGGTAACAGAAAGAAATTCTCTGTTTAGCCCCCTGTTAAAAAGTCTTACTAGGCCGGCTGGGGTTTCCCTTGCCGGCCTAGTTCTTTTCAGAGGAACCAGGAGATCGCCGCGCGCCTAGATTCCGATTCCTGGCTGCTAATATGGCCGGCTTTTTTGCAATTATCTAAATTGTCTGATACGTCGGCTTGACATACAACCGCTTGTCCATTAGCTGTCTCCTCCCATTCAATTTCAGCCGGAGCTACGCATGGCAGTCACTGAAGTTATTCTAAAAGAAAATATTCCTGGTCTTGGCGCCGAAGCCGATGTGGTCAAGGTGCGCCGGGGATTCGCTCGCAACTTCCTGGTTCCTCAAGGCAAAGCCTATGAAGTGACTCCCGCCAACCTCAAGCGTCTGAACTTGTTAAAAACCAAGCGAGCAGAGCGAGAAGCGCGTGAACTAAACGAATCAGAAGAACTCGCTCGCAAGATCAATAAGGTTAAGCTCGACTTCATTCTGGAAACTGGCGAGACCGGAAAAGCCTTTGGCTCGGTTACTGCAAAAGACATTGAAGACAAGCTATTTGCGGAAGCCGAGATTAAAGTCGATCGCCATCGAATTCGGCTTGAGCGGCCTATCAAAGAAAGCGGCGAGATCGAAGTTCCGATTCAGCTGCACGCCGATGTTACCGCTACTTTAAAGATCGAAGTTAAGGCTCACACGCCAGCCCCAAAGGAACCAGAACCCGAAGCTAAGGACAGCAAGCTAAAGACCCGTAAGCGCACGAAGACGACTGCGAGTTAAGAATGCCGAAAGGTTCTCAAGGCTTGACCAAATCTCTTGAGAGACCCTTGAGTGAACAGGGTGCGGCGCGCAGGGACGGCGGGAAAAGTTATTCACAAACTCTTCACAGCGGATCCCCAGGCAAGGACGCCCCAAGGTCCCTACCATTCAGCAGCGACGCCGAGAAAGGCGTGCTGTGTTCCATGTTGTTGTCCCCACGGGACGTGAGCGATCTTTGCGTCCTCCGTTTGCAGCCTCCGGCCTTCTACGCTCCTGCCCATCAGATCATTTACGAGTTGGTGCTGGAGTTCACCGATAAAAGCAAGGCGATCGATTTTATCACCCTCAAGCAGACGCTACAGGACCGGACACAGCTGGAAGAAGTCGGTGGTATTGAGTTCTTGAACGAGCTCTATGGCTTTGTCCCGACGGCGGCGAACGCAGCTTACTACATCGATATCGTTCGGGAGAAGTACCTGCTCAGACGACTGATTCTGACCTGCGACGGCCTTAGCGGCCGGTCATACGAGGAGCAGGAAAATGTCGAGCCGCTCTTGGACGATGCTGAACGCGAGATTCTCCAAATCCGAGGTGATTATATTAGAGTCGATGTCGTCCCCACCAAAGAATTGGTGATTAAGGCGATCGAACAAATTGAGCATCTCTACGAGAATCGCGGGGCGGTGACCGGGTTGCCGACTGGATTCATCGAACTGGATCGGATGACCAGCGGACTGCATCCGGCCGAAATGATCGTGATTGCGGCGCGGCCCAGCATGGGAAAAACCGCGTTTGCTATGAACGTCGCCGAGCACGTCTCTTTGGATGTCGGCAAGCCTGTCGGGGTTTTCAGTCTGGAAATGAGCAGCCAACAGCTCGTTCAGCGGTTGTTATGTTCGCGGGCCAAGGTCGATCTCCAGAAAGTCAGGAACGGGTTCCTTTCCGAACGCGACTTTCCCAGTTTGACGACGGCGGCATCGCATTTGGCAGGTGCGAATCTGTTCATTGACGACACCCCTGGCCTTTCCATCTCTGAGCTTCGGGCCAAGGCGCGCCGGTTAAAGGCAAATAACAAAATCGAGCTGCTGGTGATTGATTACCTTCAGCTGTTGCGATCCACGACCCGACGTGCCCAAGACAATCGTCAGTTGGAAATATCCGAGATCTCGGGCGGCATTAAAGCTTTGGCGAAAGAGCTTGAGATTCCCGTGATTGTGGTTGCACAGCTAAACCGGCAACCTGACGCGCGAGCGAAGGGTGACGCACCTGGCCGTCCACGGCTAAGCGACCTGCGTGAGTCCGGATCCATCGAACAAGATGCCGACGTTGTGGGCTTATTGGTACGGCCTGAATACTACGCGACCGATGAGGAGGAAAAGGAGCGGAGTGCCGGAGAAGCGGAACTCATCATCGCAAAACAACGAAACGGTCCGACCGGAGAGGTCGCTTTGACGTTCCGAAAGGAATACACGCGGTTTGAAAACCGCGCGAGAGAGCAGGCGGCGTAGAAGGTTGTCGGCGTCTGGGCTGGCGACAACGGTGGAGCACTGCCTCGCTTGCGAGGCCGTGGTGAGGAAAGCGATAGATGTTCTAAAGCCTTTGATCGTGCCACTTTCTATCGGTTTACAAATCGGAACGGGGTCGAATTAGCGCAGTCTCGGTTGCACATTCGCCTTGTGGGTCCTGCCTAGCTCTATCGGGTCCGCCACAGGGCGTAGATCGTGTAAACTTTAAGCGAGGTCTTATTGCCCTGCTCACCACGGCCTCGCAAGCGAGGCAGCGCTCCACTGGACTTTGCCTCAGAAATATTTCCACTGCACTCCAGCCTCGTAGGTCTGGCCGTAATATTCGCGCTGGATGGGGCGGTTTGGGTGCCCTCGTACACACGGAACGGGGCATCGGTCAGATTCTTGGCGTGAAAATAGATGGCCAAGCCGCTGTGAAACTCATAGCTGACAGACAGATCGAGCGCGAAGTGCTTATCGTAATATTGGTCGGTCTGAGGCGCGCTGCCGGCAGCAGCGAGATTCCGATCAATAAAATTGGCGGCTAAAGAGAAATTAAATCCGTAGCCGGCGTAGAACAGACCGGCGTTGTAAAGGTTCCGAGCCGTAAAAGGTAAGGGAGCGAAATAGCCGGGATGAATACTACCGTTGCTATCAGTATAGGTGTAGTTGGCTGCAATACCCAAGCCTGATAGCGGTCCGGGCAATTCAACGAACTGCTGCTGATAGTTCAATTCGATCCCCCGCGAATAACCGCTTCCGCCGTTTAAGAACGTAGACTCGGTATAGAAAGTACCGTCGAGTGGAACAATAACCGACCGCTGAAAGATGTAATTCGCAATCTGCTTATGAAACAGACCAATCGAGAAATACGAACTTTTCACCAGATAATAATCGAGGGCGAGATCAAAACTGTTATCGGTCGTCGGCCTCAGGCCCGGGTTGCCCGTAGTAATCGTGCGATCAACCGAATTCACGATAGTGGATGCAGTTATCTGGCCGAAAGTCGGGCGGCCAATGGCGGTTGAGTAGGAAAACCGAGCCTGCAACGTGTCGTTGATCTTGTAAAGCGCCTGGAAATCCGGAAAGACATTTGAATAGTTGCTGTTTCGATCAACAAAACGGTACGAAGCCGGGTTGCTAGGATCCGTCCCCGGACTATTGGCAAACGCTCCATAGACTGCCTGCGTCGCCTCGATTCTGAAACCTCCGAGGATGTTTAGTCGGCCAAAGGTGATGTCACCCTCAGCATAACCCGCAAAAATACTTTCACTATCGTTGTAATAGGCCTGAAGGGATGTGACTTCGTCAGCGGTTGCGTTACGGACAAAGTCATTTTGATGCGCCGCAAAGAAGGATTCCCACTTTGGCAGGCTAGGCGAAAAGCCCAGACCATAAAATCCGTTGTAGTCGCTCTGAAAGGTACCGCCGGCCGCATCTGCTAAAGTCAAATTACCGGTTCCGTTGATGGCCGGACCTGTATAACTCGAGTAAGTCTCCGGGTCATCATAACGGTCCTTATTCTTGAACCGGAGATCCGTCCCGGACTTGAGGGCTGCCGAAAAACCGCCTAGGTCGAAAGGGATCGTCGCATTAATGACACCGGCGACCTCCGAATCCGTGCTGCCATTGCGGTCAATTTTTAAACCACTGAATTTATAAAGGTTGGGATCGTACGGATTGGAATTACCGGAGGCGCCCTGCAGGTCAATGGTCGGTTGGTTAGCCGTACCCAAGAGGCGATAAGAGACGGTCTGATCTGGAGCCGTCGTAAAATTCAGCGTCGTATCTTGAGTACCTGGCTGTAGCCCTCAGCGAAAGAGCCGCGAAAATCGAGAATCACCGGTCCCAAGACCACGCGGCCGCCACCTTGCACGAGCTGGTTGTCATGATATTCGCCGTTCTTGTAGCGCAGGCTCGATTCGAGTTCACCTTGCGTGGTTTTGAAATATCCATTTTGATCGGCACTCGTCGCCCCGCTCCCGGCAGTCAAATTCAACAGGCTTAGCCCATAGCGGATGTCATCTTCGATATAGCCTCCATCGCTATAGCTCACGTAGAATTTGGCATTATCGCTCGGCCGGTAATCAAAGGTGAAGCCAGAAGCCAAAGGTACGGGCGCGCATCCGTTGGGCTGCCGTCCGTTATTTCCTCCGCCACAGCAAATTTCTGACGGTTCAATCTTGGATCCAGCATTGGTCAGAACACGTTGATGTTTTGTTGTTACGCGTATTTGGGGATTCGAAAGAACTGGGAGTCTATGCGCAGATGCAGCAGATAGTCGGCGTCAGCTTTTCGCTGAGCGTGCGCTCCCTGGATCAAGTCGCCAATGCCGCCTACAACTCGGATCAGCGTAATCCGGCTGCCTTAAGCCGGTCCGTTCTGGCTTTTGGAGCACTCATGCTGGCAGCCTCAGCTATCGCTTTGATCATCATTTACCTGTTCGCCCGCCTATTCGGCGCGACAGTTCTAGGCCTGGAATGGAGAGAGAACATTCTGAGCTTGTGGTGGTGGGCAGTGCCGTTGTGTCTTATCCGCCCGTTGATGTGGAATTTCTTTCTGTCTTTCGAATCGACGAGTCGGCCTTCCTTGCTACTCTCGTCGGTTGTTACCTATACCTTCCTATCCATGCTCCTTGGAATTCTGTTGATCGTTCCCTTTGGTGTCCGCGGGCTGTATATTGGACTGGCTGCAGGCCAGTTAGTGACAGTGATCCTCCAGAGCAAGTGGTCGAAAGAGCTCGACACGTCCTACGGAAAAGTGATTTCGCAGGTAACAGAAGAAACAGCGGTATGATTTCATTGAATTCAGGAGTCTTCATCGGTGCGACCTTAAGTTCCGGGATCGAATTCCTCGAGATTGTAGCGATTGCTTATGCCCTTAGCAGCACGGGCTTTCGGCAAGAAGCTTTGCTCGGGAGCATAGCCGGCATTGTTGGAGTAGCCATAGCTGGCGCCCTGTTAGGTCCCGCGCTGGTCCTATTTCCGTTGCGCTGGCTTCAGGTCGCTGCCGGCCTGGTTCTGATCTATTTCGGATGGAAATGGACTAAGAAATCAATCGTGCGCCAAGCGGCCGGGAAGCGCGCCGGCTGGATCGACAGCCCTCTGAGAAACAAGCCCCTGGAAACGAGCCCTTCTCAGGCCGGCTTCAGCTACCTCAACTTTGTGGTGATGACAAAGTGTGCCGCCTTGGAAACATTCGAAGTTGCGTTAATCGTGATTACGATTGGCCTTAGCTCGAGGTCTTGGTTTGAGGCGTTAAGCGGTGCGTCGATCGCTCTCGTGATAACGGTGGGACTGGTCATATCCCTGCATGGTTATTTGCGGCGATTGCCCGATGTATTCCTCAAGCTAGGCGCAGGACTTATGCTGCTCACCTTGGGAACGTTCTGGTTGTTAGAAGGCCTAGGCCTCAAATGGCCATTGGGAGAATTTTCAGCGCTACCGCTCTTTTGTCTCTTTTTACTTTCCAGTTGGGTCGCGATTCTGGCGATCGGTAAACGGAATTTAAACCGAAGCGTTGGTAGTTGAGGCACTTGAAGCACCGGGAGGAGAGCCGTGCTCGCGATCCAGCTCCGTAGGAGCGAAATCTTTATAGCCTCGATCAAACAAAATGCGTTTAGCTCCGTTAGGAGCGGCATCTGGTCTTGAGCGAGACCAGCGTAAACAAACGTCTTGTTTATATGTCGCTCCTAACGGAGCTGGGCGTGTTTTTGGGCACTATATCTATAAAGATTTCGCTCCTACGGAGCTAGGTCAGGAGTCTCGTTCCCCTCCCGATCGCATCGCAACTCCGCTCGGGCACAGCGAAAACTTTATTCAGCGACGGCCACACCCGGAAGCGTTTGCCTTTCCACCTCCTCCTTAACACCAGGAGGTACCGGAAAAACGAGAGTAACCAAAGTCCCGTTTCCGAGTTCACTTTCAATCGTTACCGATCCGCCGTGTAAATCCACGATGGATTTCACAATCGCTAAGCCCAGACCTGTGCCCGCTGTCGCAGCGGCGCGCGAGGCATCCACTCGATAGAAGCGATCGAACAACCGGGGGAGATGTTCCGGCGAAATACCTACCCCATCATCTTTGATCGAGATTTTCACGGCGTCATGTACAGCAGCCACGTCGACCGTGACGTTTCCGCCGGGAGGCGTGTGTTTGAGGGCATTCGAGACGACATTGCTGATCGCGCGCCGGAAAAGCGTGCTGTCCGCAAAAAGGGGGGCATCGCCGGAGAAACTCAGCGTAACTTCTGATTCTGTTGCCTGAAGCTCGTGATACGAAAGCGGTTGGGCCAATTCGTCCGCCACGCGGAACCAAGACTTTTGCAACGATAAATCAGCGTTCTCAGCTCGAGCCAGAAACAGCAGGCTATCGATTAACTCAGCCAAACGATGATACTCCTCGAGACTCGAGGCGATCACACTCGCATATTCTTTGGAGTTCCGTTCCCGCGTCAAGGCGACCTCGGCTTCTCCCATCAGATTGTTAATCGGGGTGCGAAGTTCGTGGGCGATGTCGGCTGAGAATTGGGAGAGCCGCTGAAAAGAATCTTCCAGACGCTGCAGCATGGCATCAAACTCCGAGGCCAAACCGGCAAGCTCGCGCGGCCAAGGCATCGACCCCACTCTTTCCGACAAGTCGCTGGCCGTGATTCGATGCGCGGCAGCAGAGATTTCTTCTATTGGCCGGATTCCTTGACGAGCCACATAGGTGCCGGCGACGGCTGATACTACCGATCCCCCGATCAAGACCAGCAACAGTTTATCCCGATAGTCGTGCAGGAAGTTTTCATCAGTGGTGATGTCGAGCGCGACCGTGTAAATGAAACGTTGTGGTCCATTCACCGCGGATTTCGCGGCGGCGCCGCTGGTCATCCAGGCGCTGCCTATCAGCAGTGTTCTTCCCGGCGCCGGGTGAACTTCTTCAGTCTCACCGATGGACC
>Ga0210406_10006642_pt1 | contig 11958 bp, 6 predicted proteins | sample IncBWC30MmetaG_FD_155454 | JGI IMG/M metagenome (GOLD analysis project Ga0210406, IMG submission 155454) | Forest soil microbial communities from Barre Woods Harvard Forest LTER site, Petersham, Massachusetts, United States - Inc-BW-C-30-M | ecosystem: Environmental > Terrestrial > Soil >...
TTGCGCAATCAGAACCCGCGCTCGCTCTCCTCCCGATAGCCGGCTAACCGGCTGCGCCAGTTGCTCGCCGGTAAACAAGAATCGCGCTGCCCACGACGCCACGTGTACTACACGATCCTGATAAATAACCGAATCGCTGTCCGGCGCAAGCGCCCGCCGCAAAGAGATGTTCAAATCGAGCGGCCGGTTCTGATCGAAGTACACTACGCGCAAGGCATCCGCCCGCTTAATCTCTCCGCGATCCGGCGCAAGCTCATTCCGCAACAGCCGCAGCAGCGTCGTCTTCCCGCTGCCATTTGGACCAACCAGCCCCACCCGAGTCCCAGCGGTCAACACGAAATCGAGATCCGAGAATAGCGTCCGCTCGCCAATCGAATACCCGACCTGCTTCAACTCCACCAGTCGCTTGGTCTGCCGGTCAGTTGCCGAGAAATCAATCTTTGCGCTACCCGTTCGCGTGCGCGCGTTCAAGTCCGCCAACTCACCCATCAGCTCGCGCGCCTTGTCGATACGCGCTTTCGACTTGGTCGTCCTTGCCTTCGGCCCACGCCGTAACCACTCGATCTCCGTATGCACGCGATTCTCCAGCGCCTCCTGATGTTTCGACTGCGCGTGCAGGAACTCTTCTTTCTTGATCAGGAACTCGCTGTAATTCCCATGTACCCGCAACATCCCGTTGGGATACACGCGGCTCAGTTCGGTCGTTTCGTTCGCCACGTTCTCCAGAAAATACCGGTCATGGCTCACTACCACGCACGCAAAGCTGGCCGACTCCAGCTCTTCCTCGAGCCATTCAATTCCCGCCAGATCCAGATGGTTCGTCGGCTCATCCAGCAGCAGCACGTCCGGCCCTTGTACCAGCCCCTCCACAATCGCCAGCCGCTTCTTCCAGCCGCCCGAAAGCGCCGCCGCCTCTACATCGAAGTCTTCAAACGAAGCCCGTCCTAGCGTGGACTCCAACCGGCTTGCCCGCTCATCCTCCGGCACGCCCCCAGCCTGCATCGCCTCCTCCACTACACGCCTGACGCTGACGCCCGGCTCAAACCCCGACTCCTGCTCGACAAAACTCACACGCGCGCGCTTGCGAACTGCCAACTCCCCGGCATCAGGGTCCGCCTGCCCGGCCAGAATCCGCAGCAGCGTAGACTTCCCCGACCCATTCTGCCCGATCAGGCCAATGCGGTCGCCTTCATTCACGATGAAGGTCACATCTTCAAACAGTGGATTTGCCCCAAAAGCCTTTTTCAGGCCTTGAGCGTTTAGAATAGGCGGCAAGTTCGGGCTGTTCTCCTTAGTAGTCTGCATTTCGAGCATAGCAGGAGTCTTGCCCGGCACCGGCCGCTGCGGCCAGGGAGAAAACTATGAATCGCGTATGCGCCACGTTATGCCTGCTGCTCGCCGCTGCTTTGAGTACTTCCGCCGCGACTCCGAAAGCCCCTGCGCCCGCGGGTTCTGCAACGCCCGACACTCACCCGCTGTCTCCGCTCGCGCAGCAACTCATCGAGTACGAAAAAGCGCTGCCCGAAGCCCAGAAGAAGAAAGACGTCAACTTCTACAAGCGCGCGCTCACCGACGACTTCATGGGTGTTGGCACGGACGCAAAAACCTACTCCCGCGCCGACGTACTCGAGAATCTTCCCGCCGTCGAACTGGTGGAGTACCGGCCCTACAACATCGATGTCGTCCAACTCAACGACGGCGCGGCTGTAGTGACCTACGATGTGATCATCCGCATGGCCCGCTACGACGAAGAAATTCCTCGCTACCAACACATCAGCTCGATCTGGGTGAAGCAGGGCGACCAGTGGAAGCTGCGGTTCCAGCAGGCCACAGCAGCACAGTAGTCGCCGTAGGGGCAGAAGCGAATCGTCTGCTCAGTCGAGCAAAGCGCGACAGCTTTTGTTTCGCGGACATGAGAGATTCGCCCCCCGCAACTCGTTTCGATCAATTGCAGTCCCGAAACTATAAAGGCCCCCGAACGCTCCTCATTGCAGATTGACTTGGGAGATTCGATGGAAACCGATGATTCGATTTCACCGCACGACCGTCCCTCAAATCCGTTGAACTTCCCAACTAGGACGGCGCGAGTCGCCGTCGTAGGCGCCGGATACGTAGGTGCGACGACGGCTTACGCCTTGCTCATCTCAGGGGTCGCCGCCGAGATTGTGTTGATTGATCGGGATCATGAGCGCGCCAAAGGTCATGTACTCGATCTGAAAGATGCCGAACTTTTTTCCCATACCGCCCGCGTTCTGGCAGGAGACTTTTCAGACTGCGCTATCGCCGACGTCATCATTCTCACCGCCGGCGTTGGCCACAGGCCCGGTGCCCCACGGCTCGAATACTTGAGAGAGAATGCATCGATCGTCAAGGGGATCGTCGAAGAGATCTCGAAACACAATCCTTGCGGGATCTTGCTCATTGCCTCAAATCCCGTCGACGTTCTGACCTACGCCGCCTGCAAGTGGTCCGGGCTTCCCCCCCACCGGGTTCTTGGATCGGGAACAGCGCTAGATACGTCCCGCTTTCGCATGCGCCTGGCAGAACACTGTGGGATCTCGCCCAACAATGTACATGCCTACATCATCGGCGAACATGGCGACAGCCAGGTCGCCGTATTGTCCTCGGCGCGAATTGCGCGGCTAACGCTGGAAGAATTCTGTCACGAATTGCAACTGCCCTGTGACCAGCAGACTCTGAAAGGCATCGCGGATCATGCGCGCACGGCCGCTTCTGAGATCATCAAAAGTAAAGGCGCAACCTACTACGGGATCGCCGCCGCCTTGGTCCGGATTGTGAGCGCCATTTTGCGCAACGAGCACGCCGTCCTCACCGTGTCGAGCATTGTCCCAGAGTCGATGGGCTTGGGCAATCTCGCTCTGTCGCTTCCGACGATCGTTGGTCGAGAGGGAATCAAACGCGTCCTCCCGATCTCCTTGAACCCCTCCGAAGACGAAGCCCTACGCGCGTCGGCACTGGTGTTGAAAACCTATATTGCAACTCTGGACGCGGGGCCGGCTGCGGTGGCGTAGCGCACTCTGCGAGCTTTGATCAGTCCGCACCATTTATAATCACTAATTCGGCATCCAGCCGTGAGCTCAACAGAGAAGGCGGACCTTTGCTCGACTTTCTAGGCGATCTTCGACGAACCGATATGTGTGGCGCTCTGCGCCCCTCTGACGCAGGTAAAAAAGCAGTCCTCATGGGATGGGTGAACCGCCGCCGTGATCTCGGCAACCTGATCTTCGTCGATGTGCGCGACCGCTCGGGCGTCACGCAGGTTGTGTTCAGCGAAGAACGCAATGCTACTGTGCACGAGAAGGCTGAGTCGCTGCGCAACGAGTTCGTCATTGCAGCAATCGGAACTGTGAAGCTCCGCGACGCGGACACCATCAATCCCAACATTCCCACGGGCACAGTTGAACTGGTGGTCGACGAATTACGCATTCTGAACGAAGCCAAGCACCCACCGTTTCTGCCGGGCGACACCGAACTCGCGAATGAAGAAAAGCGGCTGAAATATCGCTACATCGATCTGCGCCGCGACGTGATGCAGGCGAACATTGAGCTGCGCCACAAGGTTGCGCTCGCGATTCGCGATTACCTCGCTTCGCAGGGCTTCTTCGAAATCGAAACGCCATTCATGACACGATCCACTCCTGAAGGCGCTCGCGATTACCTTGTCCCCAGCCGCGTGCAGCCCGGCATGTTCTATGCGCTGCCGCAATCGCCGCAACTGTTCAAGCAGATCCTGATGATCTCGGGCTTCGACAAATATTTCCAGATCGTCCGCTGCTTTCGCGATGAGGACCTGCGCGCTGACCGCCAGCCTGAGTTCACGCAGATCGATCTGGAGATGTCCTATCCACAGCCCGAGCGCGTTTGGGAGACGGTCGAAGGCTTCCTGACCGCCGCGTTCAAGACGGCTGGCCACGAAATCAAGACGCCATTCCCACGCATGGACTATGACGACGCCATCCGGCAGTTCGGCATCGACAAGCCCGACCTTCGTCTGCCCGCCTTTACCGAGGTGCGCGATTGTTTCACGGCCGGAGATCTCGAACAGTTAGCAATTAACAAAGACCTGCCGGTGCTCGCGATTCGCACGCCAAAAGTCGGCGAGCTCTCGCGCAAAGAGCGCGACGATATCAAGCCGCTGTTCGTCTCGAAAGGCGGTGCCCGTGTCTTCGAAGATTTCAAGCGTATCGAGACCAAGTTTCCTGAAGCTGGTGCCAAAGTCCGCCAGAAAGCTGGTGCAGAAGCCGACGACCTGATCGTCCTCGTAGTCGGCTCCGCGCAATCTGTGCGTGACGATCATCCGGCAGGAAAGCGCAAAGTCACCCCCGCCGAACTGGGAATCTACGCGTCCGCAGGCCTGCTACGCGTCGCGCTCGCCCAGAAGTATGCCGACCGTCACGGCATCTTCAAGAAGACCGGCGACCCTACGAAAGACTACCGCTTCCTCTGGGTCACGAACTTCCCCATGTTCGAGTACGACGAGGGTGACAAGCGTTGGATGGCTGCGCACCACCCCTTCACGTCACCGCATGAAGAGGATATGGACAAACTAGAGTCCGATCCCGCCATGGTGCGTGCGTTGGCTTACGACGTGGTACTGAATGGCACCGAGCTTGGCTCGGGGTCGATCCGTATTCACCGGCAAGACATTCAGAGCAAAATCTTCCACGCGCTCGGCATGACTGAAGAGGAAGCCAAGTCTCGCTTCGGATTCTTTCTGGAAGCGCTGGAGTACGGAACGCCCCCGCATGGCGGCATCGCGCTTGGACTCGATCGCATTGTGATGATCCTTGCGGGTGCCGACAGCTTGCGCGAAGTGATCCCATTCCCCAAGACTGCGGCTGCCAAAGACTTGATGGTCGACGCGCCCACGCCAGTAACCGACGCGCAATTGCGCGATCTCGGGATTGGCGTGATAAAGAAACCGACAGCCTGAGGCTTACCGACTTGCCACGGCCTTAGTTGCTGGCTCCCAGTTGCCAGAATAGGAAACTCAGCTCATCGGTCAAATCGGAGATCTGTGCGGTCACCGACCGCCCCTCCGAATGCCCAGCCTTCAATTCGTAACGCAGCAAGATGGGACGATCAGATCCGGTTGCCCACTGCAGCAAGGCCGCCATCTTGCGGGCATGCAGCGGCGCCACTCGGGTGTCAGCATCACCCGTCATAAACAGCACCGCCGGATATTTCACGCCTTTCTGCACGTGCTGATAAGGGGAATATGCATATATGTATTTGAACTGGTCGGCGTTTTCCGCCGAGCCGAATTCCGTCACCCAGAACTGCGCCTCCATAAATCTCTGGTAGCGCAACATGTCGAGTAGAGGGTGCCAGCACACGACCGCCTGAAATAGGTCTGGCCGTTGCGTGAGTGCTGCCCCCACGAGCAACCCGCCGTTACTCCCGCCGACGATCGATAACTTCGACGAATTGGCGTAACGATTCGCGATCAACCACTCCGCCGCCCCGATGAAGTCATCAAAAACATTTTGTTTCTTCTCCATCATGCCGGCCTGGTGCCACGATTCGCCGAATTCGCCGCCGCCGCGCAAATTGACTTGCGCCACGACCCCTCCATGTTCGGCGAACATCACCGTCTCAGAAGAAAACTCCGGCGTGATATTGACGTTGAACCCCCCGTATCCGGTCAGGAGCGTGGGCACAGCCCCATCCAATTTCAAGTCTTTGAGATGCACGAGGAACATCGGAATCTTTGTTCCGTCTTTCGACGCGAACCAAACCTGCTGCACTTCGAACTTGCTGGCATCTACCGGCACTTCTATGCGCGCCCACTCCGACTGTTTGGTTGTGGCTGTGTCAAAACGGTAGATCGTCGTCGGAACCACGAACGAACTAAAACTGACGAAGGCGTCCGGCGCATCCCACTGCCCGGACATTTCGTCGATGGCTCCCAGCGTGGGGAACTCCATCTGTTTCTGGAGTTTTCCGTCCACATCGAAAACCCGCACTTCAGCGCTGACATTGTGTACATAGCTCAGCACCACGTGCCCGCCCGCGACCGCAATGTTGTCGATGGTTGCCTCGTTTTCGGGAACAATCTCCTTCCAGTGTTCCTGGGCAAGATCGTCAAACCCGGCAACCAACACGCGTCCCCGCGACGCCTTCCAATCGGTCTTAAGAATTACTTTGTCCCCAGCCGCTAACGCATTGAAGTGTGCATCGATGCCCTTGGTAATCAATTCTGCCTTCGCATCTTTCTGCAAATCCGCGACCCAGATCTCGACCTTTCCCGCGGAGCCGTAAAACACCGCAATGACGAGGTGCTTTCCGTCGTGCGCCGCCTCAGCGACGATGATCTTGTCTTTGCCGTAGCCATTGCCGAAGATATCCACATCCCGTGCTGCATCGGTGCCTATGGCGTGGTAGTGAATCCGCGGGCCATCGGCTCCCATCACCGAGTAATAAAAGCCCGCACGGTTCGGCAACCAAGACACATTGAAGTACACCGCGATGGGCAACTTGTCCGCCAGGTCACGCCGGGCGTCCACATCGAACACCCGCACCTCGAATTCGTCCGCGCCGCCCTTCCGCACTAAGTACGCCATCAGCTTGCCGTCCTTGCTGACGTCCAGGATGTCCACATTCGTGGAATGATCCGCGCTCATGGGCAGCGGATCGATCAACAAGTCCTCTTTGCCATCCACTCCCTGGCGCATGTAAATCAAGAACAAATCCTGCTCTGCCGCCCGCTTCCGGTAAAACAGCCGCTCGCCTGCTTCAAAAGGTGCTCGAATGCTCCCATGCCGCAACAATTGCGTCGCTCGCTTTTCCACCTGCGCGCGCCCGGGCCACGCATCCAGTAGTGTGTGCGTATATGCGTTCTGCGCGGTGATCCATGCTCGCGTTCCCGAGCTGTTCTGGTCCTCGAGCCAACGGTAGGGGTCTGTTACGCTCACCCCGTGCAGAACTTCGGTCATATCGTCCCGCCGCGTAGCAGGAACTTTCGGACCCATTTGACCAAATGTAAAGGAAGACATCAGGCAGAAAAACAAAGCGCAGGAGATTCGCACCACCCAAGCACCTCGCAAAAGTAAGCGGAGATTCTGTCGTCAAACGCCTATGCTGTCAAGCGATGGTGGTCCGAGCGCCGACAACCTTCCGTGACCTTTTACCCTTCTTCGCGTCCTTCGCGAGCCCCCTAGCGCCCTTTGCAGTTAAAGGTTTTTGCTAGCCGCCAGCCGCGCCCCAACCCTTCATCCTTTACAATGCTCTGTTCTGTGATCCCTCGCATCCATACTGTTTATCCGCCTTTCCTCATTCGCGCCCACTGCGCCCTCGGAGTCCTTGTATGAAGCGCATCAATAAAGTCGCCATCCTCGGCTCGGGAGTCATGGGCTCCCGCATCGCCGCCCATTTCGCCAACGCCGGAGTTCCTTCCTACCTTCTCGACATCGTTCCGCCAGACGTCGATGCGCCCGCCCGCAACAAAATCGCTGCCGCCGGACTCGATGCCGCCAAGAAGTCCAAGCCCGCCGCCTTCTTCGAGCCCTCGCTCGCCCGCCTCATCACCATCGGCAACTTCGAAGACGACCTCCCCAAGCTTGCAGAAGTCGACTGGATCATCGAAGCTGTCGTCGAAAACCTTGACCTCAAGCGCGCCCTCCTCCAAAAAGTCGACGCGGTTCGAAAGCCCGGCACCATCATTACGACCAACACCAGCGGCCTGCCCGTCGCCAAAATCGCCGAAGGTTTTCCCGACGATTTCCGCCGCTGCTGGTTCGGCACGCACTTCTTCAATCCGCCGCGCTACATGCGCCTGCTCGAACTTATCCCTACGCCCGACACAGATCGCACCCTCCTCGATACCATCGCGCACTTCTCCGACGTGCGACTCGGGAAAGGCATCGTCCTGGCCAAAGACACTCCAAACTTCATCGCCAACCGCATCGGCACATTTTCGGTCTTGAACGTCATGCGTCTCATGCAGGAGATGAATTTCTCCATCGAGGACGTCGACGCGCTCACCGGAACCCCGCTAGGCTGGCCGAAATCCGCGACCTTCCGCACCATCGACCTAGTCGGCCTCGACATCCTTGGCCACGTCGTTCGCAATATGGCCACCAGCGTTCGCGACGAACGCAGCGAACTCCAGATCCCCGACTTCTATAAGCAGATGCTTGAACGGAAATGGCTCGGCGACAAAACGAAAGGTGGTTTCTACAAAAAGACGAAGGGCCCAGACGGATCGGAAGACCGCCTAGGCCTCGACTGGAAGACCCTCGAATACCGTTCGCGCCAGAAACCCAAGTTCCCGGCCCTTGACATGGCCAAAAACGTCGGTGACACTGGCGCCCGCATCCGCATGTTGTTAGGCCTCGATGGCGGAAGCAGCAAACCCGACGCCGCGGGCACATTCCTCTGGCAAGCGCTCTCCGATCTCTGGACATACTCTGCCAACCGCATCCCACAAATCGCCGACTCGGTCGTCGAAATCGATCGCGCCATGCGCCTGGGCTTCAACTGGGAGATGGGCCCCTTCGAACTCTGGGATGCCGCTGGTGTAGAAGCCTCAGTCGCCCGGCAGAAAAAAGAAGGCAAGCCGATCGCCGCAAACGTAGAAAAGCTTCTCGCGACAGGCAAGAAGAGCTGGTACACCGACGACGTCAAGACCGCCTCAGGCCGCAGCTATTTCGATCTGGCAACCGGGAACTGGCAACCGGCAACTGTCCCTCAAGGTGTCTGGTCCGTCCAAGTCGCCCAAAAATCCAAAGGTGTAGTCAAGAAAAACTCCGGAGCCTCGCTCGTCGACCTAGGTGACGGCGTCGCCTGCATCGACTTCCACTCCAAGATGAACTCGCTCGGCTCCGACATCATTTCCCTCATCACCCAAACCCTGAAACCCGGCGGCGCCGGGGATGGCTTCGACGCCTTCGTCATCACCAATGACGCAACTAACTTCTCTGTCGGCGCCAACCTTATGCTCCTTCTTATGTCGATCCAGGAGCAGGAGTGGGACGAAGTCGATCTCGCCATCCGCGCTTTTCAGGGCATGACGCAAGCCGTAAAGTTCTCGCCGAAGCCCGTGGTCGTCGCCCCATTCGGGCTCACTCTTGGCGGCGGCACAGAGATGTCGCTACACGCAGCCGCCCGCCAGCCCCACGCCGAGCTCTACACCGGCCTCGTCGAAGTCGGCGTCGGCCTGCTCCCCGGCGGTGGAGGCTGCAAGGAAATGTTGCTGCACGCCGTCGACTCCGCCACCTCCATCCGCGGAGCCGCCTCCAAAGACAATCCCGACTCGGTCGAACTTCTCGAAGCCATGAAGCGCATCTTCGAAACCATCGCGACCGCCAAAGTTGCGACCAGCGCCGCAGAAGCGCGCACCCTCGGCTTCATCTCGAACTCCGATCGCATCAGCATGAACCGCGAGCGCGTCCTCAGCGACGCGAAAGCCCGAGCCCTGGAGCTAGCCCGCGCCGGATACGAACCCCCAGCCCCGCGCACCGCGATCCCAGCACCGGGCGAGAACATCCTCGCCGCTCTGAAGATGGGCGTCTACCTCATGCGCCAGGGCGACTTTATATCGGATCACGAGGTAAAGATCGGCAATCACATCGCCAACGTCATCTGCGGCGGCAACATGACTCCTGGCACTCCTGTCAGCGAGCAATACATTTTGGATCTCGAACGCGAAGGCTTCAAATCGCTCTGCGGAGAAAAGAAGACCCAGGAAAGAATTCAGTTCACTCTGAAAACCGGCAAAACCCTGCGGAACTAAGTTCGGAATGTCAACAGGGGGTCAGACTCAACACAGAGCCGACGCCGGATGCCATCGCTCTCAAAGGTATGTCATTCCGGGCCGCAGCGAGAAATCTGCTTTTCTTCGTTAGTGCCTAGCGACACTCTCATCTTAGCTGCGCCGTCAACGAGCGTCGCGCAAGCGCCCGCCCACGAGCCTCCGCCACCTCGCAACTCCACCGAAGCCCGCACTGCCGCGGAAGAGCGGCCCTTCAGGGCCGCGTAATGCTCTAGGCAAGGAGGGCTTCAGCCCCCGAGGTTCAGCAGCTTGACCAGGAACGAGCTAGACCTCCGTGCTTCTCCGCCAGGAGGATGACGTCTCGCTCGGGGTCAGGGAAACGCACTCTCTACTTCGGCTGAACCAAACAATACTCTCCCAGCTTCGTCCCCTGTGCAGGCGTCTCAGACTCCGGCGTTTCCAGATACACTTCCACATCCTTGCACTCGTACATCCCCCAGTTCTCCGGCAGCTCGACCATTGTGTAGACGCCCTTTGCCAGCGTCTTGCAACCAGTCATTCCTTCATTGCAATGCAGTTCGAACCCTTTAGAGCTTCTCTGGACCGAGACCACCACCACTCCATGGTTCACTTCGGTCCCCGTCACTGTGATCTTTGAGGCCGTTTGGGCCAGAGAACGCGCGGCGACCAAGCAGACGAACAGGGTGAGTACCGCGCACGCAATCCATGCCCTCTTCATAGGCACCTCCTGCGCACCCGCGTAATTGCGTGGATGGCGCAGCCGTTCGTTCGCCCGGGCAAGCATATCAGTCGCTTCGGCGCGCGCCAGCAGAACCGCGCAGGAGCGTTGTTCCCTTGATAGATCTTGGCGCAGAACCCTGGATGTTGTCAGTGATTTCAGGCACAGAGGTGAAGTACATCGCCAAAGCCGCGACTCGGGTCAATCGCGACTCCGACGCGGGAGAAACGACGCCTCTAAATTCGCCCAGGCCGCACTGGGGTCTGGTCAAGAGCTCGCTCCACTCAAGTTGCGGCGCACCCTCTTCCACGTAAACCGAACCGGGAAAAAGACGATCGCAGCCCAGAGCAAAAGTGTCGGGCCAGAAGCCAGGAAGAACAGCACGACCGACATGAGCCCATCGACCATGCTGCGGTAGCCTTCGACCGCCGCGTTGATCAGCCGCGTCGAGGTCGATGGCGGCACGACCTGGAGTTGCGCGCGGTAGTCCTCGGTCAGCGTGAGGTTGACGGTAGCGACGTCCACTTGGTTAGAGAGGTTCTTGCGCTCAGCCTCCATACTCTCGATTTCGCCGCGGACGCGCGCGAGTTCGTTCTCAACTTCGAGCACGTCCGAGAGCTTGCCGGTGCGATTCTGCAGCAGGTCGATCAAGCGCTTCTCGGTATTGCGTGAGTTGGTTAGGCGAGCCTGCAGGTCAACATATTGGGCGGTGACTTCCTGACCGTTCTTCGATTCCGAGACGAGGCGGCCAAGGGCCTTGAGTTCGGTGAGCGCGGCATCGAGTTGCGCGGAGGGAATGCGGAGGCTTGCAGCAAGCGTGCGCCCAGCACCCGCGGCGCCCGTAACGTTCAGGGTAGCGACGTAGCCGCGATGGCGCTTAAGGATGTCTTCAACTTGGGCCCGCCCTTTGTCGAACTCTCGCGTAGTGAGCGATAGTTCAGCCGTGCGGATAATCATGGGCGATGTTGGCAGAAGGTCTGCGGTCGGAGCGGCTGTCCCTGAGCCCGATCCCCGTCCGACTTGTGCGAGCATGAACCCATACTCTTGTGATTGGGATTCGGCGGGCTGTGGGGCGCTGTCAGCAAGGAGCTTTTCGGTCCGCTTCGCAAGGTGGTCGCGATCTGTGCCCGCCCCGATTGAGCGTTGCGAAGACATAGGCGCGGACTTCGCTGCTACCGGGCCAGCCGATGGGGGTGGAAGAGGTTTGTCGCCCGCGGTCGCGGAGGCGACCTGCGAGTAAACACCATTCGAATTGCGGCCGATCAAAGATACTGCGACGACGACCACTGCGGCGGCAACGCAAGCGCCCAGAGCCGGAGCCCAGCTTCGGAACGACCGGCGCCGATACCACGGCTTCACAAGCGCAAGTTCCGGTTGCGGTTCGGGCATACGTTCCGTCATCGCGGCTGCCAGCGACTCGGGCATTGCCGAGTTCGTCGGTTCCAGTGCCCACGTGTTGAGCGTTTGCGAAACTCCACGAAGGTCG
>Ga0210406_10006643_pt1 | contig 11957 bp, 5 predicted proteins | sample IncBWC30MmetaG_FD_155454 | JGI IMG/M metagenome (GOLD analysis project Ga0210406, IMG submission 155454) | Forest soil microbial communities from Barre Woods Harvard Forest LTER site, Petersham, Massachusetts, United States - Inc-BW-C-30-M | ecosystem: Environmental > Terrestrial > Soil >...
GTATTGAAGTCCTGGAAACGCGGGAGTGGCTGGACTCGCTCGACTATGTACTCTCGCAAGGCGGACCGGAGCGGGCGGGGCGGCTGCTGCAACAACTGGCACTGCATGCGCGGCGCGCCGCTGGGGTGAATCTTCCTTTCACGGCGACGACTCCCTACCAGAATACGATCTACTCCAAGGCCCAGCCTCCATTCCCCGGCAGTCAGGAAATGGAGCGCCGCATCAAGAGCCTGGTGCGCTGGAACGCCATGGCTATGGTCGTCCGCGCCAATAAGATTCAGGAAGGCATCGGCGGACATATTTCGACGTTTGCGTCGGCGGCTACGCTCTACGAAGTGGCATTCAATCATTTTTTTCACGCATCCACGGAATCCGGCGATCGCGATGTGGTCTATTTTCAGGGACACGCCGCGCCCGGAATGTACGCTCGCGCTTATCTTGAAGGGCGTATCCCAAAAGAGAAATTAGAAAACTTCCGGCGCGAGTTGAAACCGGGCGGCGGACTGTCGTCGTATCCGCATCCCTGGCTCATGCCCGACTTCTGGGAATTTCCGACCGTGTCGATGGGACTCGGGCCGATTCAAGCGATCTATCACGCGCGCTTCATCAAATATCTGGAAAATCGTGGGTTGAAAACTTCGACCGGCGGCAAGGTCTGGGCGTTTCTGGGCGATGGCGAAATGGACGAACCGGAATCGCTTGGCTCGATTACGCTCGGATCGCGCGAGCGGCTCGACAACCTGATTTTCGTCGTCAACTGCTACTTGCAGCGGCTCGACGGACCGGTACGCGGAAACGGCAAGATCATCCAGGAACTGGAAGCGATTTTCCGTGGCGCGGGATGGAACGTCATCAAGGTGATCTGGGGCGGCGATTGGGATGAGCTTATTCAGGCGGATCGCGATGGCCTGCTCCTGCGGCGCATGGGCGAGATCACGGACGGCCAGTATCAGAAATATTTTGTCGAGAGCGGGGCATATTTCCGGCAAAACTTTTTTGGCACCGATCCCCGGCTGCTGAAGATGGTCGAGCATCTTTCGGACGAGCAGCTCGCTCGCATGCGGCTTGGCGGCCACGATCCGATCAAGGTGCACGCGGCGTACAGGGCGGCGGTTGATCACACGGGATCTCCGACTATCATTCTCGCCAAGACCATCAAGGGCTATGGACTCGGTGAAGCGGGCGAAGGCAAGAACATTACCCACCAGCAGAAAAAGCTGAATGATGATGAGCTGCAAATTTTCCGCTCGCGCTTCGGCATTCCGATTCCGGACGGCGAGCTGCACAATGCGCCGTTCTATCGTCCCTCGGACGACAGCGCGGAAATCAAGTACATGCAGGAACGCCGGAAACAACTGGGCGGCTACATGCCGGTGCGGAAGGTGCGCGCCACTCCGCTGAAGCCCGTGTCTGAAGCGCTTTTCGAGGAGTTCTATAAGGGGACCGAGGGGCGCGAAGCTTCCACGACCATGGTCTTCGTGCGCATGCTCTCGAAGCTGCTGCGCGATCCTGAAGTTGGCCCCTTGATCGTGCCTGTGGTTCCCGATGAAGCACGCACGTTCGGCATGGAGGCGCTGTTCCGCCAGGTCGGTATTTATTCGAGCGTCGGCCAGCTCTATGAGCCGGTCGATATGGCTACGCTCCTTTATTACAAGGAGGCGAAGAACGGACAGATTCTGGAAGAAGGCATCACTGAGGCGGGATCGATGTGCTCCTTCATCGCCGCCGGCACCGCGTACGCCAATCACGGCATCAACACGATTCCCTTCTTTATTTATTACTCGATGTTCGGATTCCAACGCATCGGCGACCTGATCTGGGCGGCGGCGGACATGCGTTGCCGGGGTTTCCTGATCGGAGGCACGGCGGGAAGAACGACGCTGGCGGGCGAAGGCCTGCAGCATCAGGATGGACACAGTCATGTACTGGCTCTCCCGGTGCCGAACCTGCTGGCTTATGATCCAGCGTTTGCCTATGAGATCGCCATCATTGTTCAGGATGGCATCAAGCGCATGTATGTTGACGGCGAATCCATCTTCTATTACTTGACGGTCACTAATGAGCCGCTGCCGATGCCCGAGATGCCTGACCAGCCGGGTATTCGCGAGGGTATCCTCAAAGGCTTGTATCGCTACCGGACTTCTGAAAAGAAGGGCGCGAAGCTGCGGGCGCAGTTACTGGGCAGCGGCACCATCATGTTTGAGGTGCTCAAGGCGCAGGCGATTCTGGAAAAGGATTATGGCGTCGCGGTGGATGTTTGGAGCGTGACTAGTTACAAGGAGCTCTATCGCGAGGCGAACGACTGCGCGCGCTGGAATATGCTGCACCCTACGCAGAAGCCCAAGGTGCCGTACGTTACGCAGACACTGAAGGGTGCTAGCGGGCCGTTTATCGCGGCGTCCGATTACATGAAGGTTCTGCCGGAGAGTCTTGCCCAGTGGGTTCCGGGCAAGCTGGTGTCGCTCGGCACGGACGGTTTCGGGCGCAGCGAGAATCGTGCGTCCCTGCGAGATTTTTTTGAAGTGGACGCAAAGCATATTGTGCTGGCCACGCTGCATGCGCTGGCGGGGGAGAAGGGCGCCGAGAAGAAGGACGGCGAAGGGGTCAGCGCGAAGCTGCTGGAGAAGGCGATTCGCGATCTTGGCATTGATCCGGAGAAACGTAATCCGGCTATCAGCTAGTGCTAATGGAGCGACGGGCGTCTCGCCCGTCCATAGGGCATTGGATCTCGCGTAGAGACGCGGCTTGCCGCGTCTCCGGCAGCAAATGAGATGGTGCATGCAAGACGGGGCAAGCCCCGTCTCTACGAGTAAGCACGTAAGGGAAAAAGAAAGAATGGCGACGGAATTTAAACTGCCTGAGCTGGGCGAGAATATCGAGAGCGGAGATCTGGTCCGCTTGATGATCAAGCCCGGCGCCAGCATCACCGAAGGCGAGCCGGTGATGGAGCTCGAGACTGACAAAGCGGTTGTGGAAGTGCCTTCGTCGGTGACTGGCACCATTGGGGAAGTCCGCGTAAAAGAAGGCGACAAGCTACGGGTCGGGCAAGTCATTTTCACCGTCGAAAACGGAAGCGGAGCTGGAACAGCTTCCGCTTCGAAAGCGGAAAAAACGGCTGCCCCGCCCAGACCTCCTGCGGCAGTGGCTCCTGCAACCCGGACTCCCGCCGTACAATCTCCTGCAACCCCAGCTCCCGAAGCCCCAGTTTCCGAAACCCCGGCGAAGCCAGCCCCGGCGGCCGCGCCTCAGCGAGAGCGGCGAGCAGCTACAGCTTCGGTCGCCACGGCCAGCGAATTCAGGCTGCCGGAACTTGGGGAGAACATCGAATCCGGCGATCTGGTGCGGTTGATGATCTCGGCGGGCGCGAGCGTTGCTGAAGGCCAGCCGGTCATGGAACTCGAAACCGACAAAGCTGTTGTCGAGGTTCCTTCGACGGTCAGCGGCGTCGTGCGCGAAGTTAAGGTCAAAGAGGGTCAGAAGGTCAAGGTTGGCGAGGTCATCTTCACGCTGGAGGGTGGCGCGGTCGCCCCGGCCGAACCTGCCCGCAAGCACGAACCGGTGGAACACGTGTCGGGACAACAGGCGGCGCGGCTCGCGTTCCAGCTCGCAATGCGCGCCGAGGGCAAAACGGAAGAACAGGCGCTGCCACCGGATCAACCGCAAGCCGCTACGCCAGACTTCACGATGCCCGTGCAATTGGGGAAAGTTGCAGGCACGGAACACCGCGATCCAGCGCCGGCGGCGCCGCATGTGCGTCGTTTGGCGCGCGAAATTGGTGTGGATATTCACAGCGTGCCCGGCAGCGGTCCGGGCGGGCGCATCAGTGAAGACGATGTGAAACTGTGCGCCAAGAATGCCCTGGCGGCGGCAGCCGCTGCGGCACAGGCTCCGAGCGGAAGCTTTGCCGAACCCGAACTTCCCGACTTCGCCAAGTGGGGCAAAACGGAGCGGGTTTCGATGCGCGGGGTGCGGCGCAAAACTGCTCAGCACCTCCGTCAGGCATGGAACACGATTCCGCATGTCACCCAGCAGGATCGCGCCGACATCACCGAACTCGAACAGTTGCGCGCAAAGTTCGCGCCCCGGGCGGAAGAGGCTGGCGGCAAGATGACGGTCACGGCGATCGCGCTGAAAGTTTGCGCTTCGGCGCTGAAAGTCTTTCCCCAGTTCAATGCATCTATTGATATGGCGAAGGAAGAGATTATCTATAAGCAGTACATTAGCATCGGCGTTGCGGTGGACACCGATCGAGGGCTGTTAGTGCCGGTCATTCGCGACGTGGACAAGAAAAATATTGTCGAGCTGGCGGCGGAGATGACACAGCTCTCGAAAAAAGCGCGTGACCGCAAACTAACTCCCGAAGAGATGGAAGGCGGCACATTTACCATCACGAATCTCGGCGGAATCGGCGGTACGGGGTTTTCTCCGATTGTGAATCATCCCGAAGTTGCGATTCTCGGTCTTTCGCGTTCGCGGATGGAGCCGGAGTGGGTGAACAACAAATTCGAGCCGCGCTTGATTCTGCCGCTCTCACTCTCGTACGATCACCGGTTGATCGATGGCGCCGACGCCGCGCGTTTTCTGCGCTGGATCGCGGAGGCGTTCGAGCAGCCGTTTTTGCTGTCGGTTCAGGGATGAGCTCCGCAAGGTTTGTTGAGGCCGCGTACGAGTTTCACTTTCATGATTTGTCATCCCGAGCGAAGCGAGGGATCTGCATTTTGCAGCGAAGTGCAGATCCCTCGCTTCGCTCGGGATGACAAGTCCTAATGAGTTTGAATTTAAGGATAGAAAACGCAATGGCGAACACTTCGAATCTCCGTGTGGCTGTAATCGGCGGCGGTCCTGGCGGCTACGCGGCCGCATTTCTGGCTGCCGACCTGGGCATGAAAGTTACGATGATCGATCCGGAAGTGAACCCCGGAGGCGTCTGCCTGTATCGCGGCTGCATCCCGTCCAAGGCCCTGTTGCATGTGGCCAAGCTGCTTGAAGAGGCCGAGCAGGCAAAAAATTGGGGCATAGAATTCGGCGAGCCCAAAGTTGATCTCAACAAGCTCCGGGGATGGAAAGAAAGCGTCGTCAAAAAGTTGACCGGCGGACTTGGGCAGTTATCCAAACAGCGCTCGGTCCAGTTCGTGCAAGGTAAAGCTGCGTTCGTGAATTCCACCACGGTGAAAGTTACAAAAACGGCCGGCGGGGATGAGAACCTGACGTTCGACCGCATCATCATCGCAACCGGCTCCCGTCCGAGTGTCGTTCCCAGTCTCAAGCTCGACAGCCCGCGCCTCATGGATTCAACCAGCGCTCTCGACTTGCCCGACGTTCCGAAAACGCTGCTCGTCATCGGCGGCGGCTACATCGGATTGGAACTGGGATCGGTTTACGCCACGCTCGGCACCAAGGTGACCTGCGTCGAAATGATGCCCGGCTTGCTGCCTGGCGCCGACCGCGACCTCGTGTTGCCTCTGCACAAGCGCCTGGAAAAACTCTTCGCTTCGATCCTGTTGAACACTACCGTCAAATCGCTCAAGGATGAGAAGACTGGCATTCGCGTAGCGCTCGAAGGTCCAAACGTAAAAGAAAAAGAGCAGGTATTCGATCGTGTGCTGATGTCGATCGGACGCAGGCCGAATTCCGAGATCCCCGGCCTCGATAAGACGAAAGTTAGAGTCAACCAGAAGGGATTCATCGAAATCAACGAGCAGCGCCAGACCGCCGATCCCTCGATCTACGCCGTCGGCGATGTTGCCGGGGAGCCAATGCTGGCGCATAAGGCAATGCATGAGGGCCGCACCGCTGTGGAGGCGATCGCTGGCCACAAGGTTGCTTTCGAACCGAATGCGATTCCTGCGGTCGTGTTCACCGATCCTGAAATCGCGTGGGCGGGGCTGACAGAAACGCAAGCCAAAGAGCAAGGACGCGAGATCACCATCGCCAAGTTCCCATGGGCGGCTTCGGGGCGCGCCATTACCCTCGACCGGCCCGACGGTCTCACCAAGCTGCTCATCGATCCGAAGACGGAACGCGTGCTCGGTGTCGGCATCGTGGGCGCGGGGGCGGGTGAACTGATCGCCGAAGGCGTACTCGCTATCGAGATGTGCGCGCTGGCGGCCGATGTGGGCATGACCATCCATCCGCACCCAACGCTGTCGGAGACGGTGATGGAATCGGCGGAAGTATTTTATGGACAGGCCACCGACATCTATCGTCCGAAGAGGTAGCACCGTAGCGCCGCCGTCTCGGCGGCTGTTCCGCGAGCGTCTGCGCTCCCGGGCCGAAGGCGAGACGCCTTCGGGACAGCCGGCAGGATGCCGGCGTTACCTGTTTGGCGGCGGAGTAGACAAGGTTTGCAATGAAAAAATTGGCGCAGCTCGTTCTTATCGTTTGCGCTTCCTTCCTTGGCCTGATGCCCACGCTGGTGGCGGCCCAGTCCGTGACCAGCCTGCTGCAGGGTCGCGCTCAGACTCAGGAACCAACTTCCGCGTCCGCCGATCCGCTGGGACGTGAGACGCCTTCGGGAACCGTGCTTGGATTCCTGCAAGCCGCGCAAGCCGGAAATTACAAGGCCGCCGCCGATTACCTCCAGATAGCCGCCGCCCGCCGCCAATCGCAGGGCGCCGACCTGGCCCAGAAGCTGAAATATCTGATGGACCGCTCTTTCGTAGGAGGCCTGCGCCGGCTCAGCACCCGTCCCGACGGCAATCCGGAAGACGGTACGCCCAACGATCAAACCATCGGCATTTTTTCCTATGGTGATGGGGAGGTTCCCGTCGTCCTCGTCCGGGTCGGGGATCCAAACTCCGGTAAAATCTGGCTCTTTTCTTCCGAGACGGTCGGCAAGATTCCCGAGTTGTATGACAACGTTCACGCTCACCGCGTCGAAAAAAAACTCCCTCAAGGCCTGGTGCGAAACGTGTTTCTCGGGATGCCGCTTTGGCAATGGCTGGCGCTCTTCGCCGCGATTCCGCTGGCGTTCGCGATCGGCTGGGTGGCGGTCCTGCTGCTGGCGATTCCGCGCCAACTTTGGCTCAAATTCAGAAATCGTCCCAACCTGCACTCCTACAGCCGCATGTCCACGCCGCTGTTGCTCTCATTCACCGCGCTTGCTCACCGCATAATTGCCGGCTATCTCGGCCTGCCGCTGCTGCAGCGTCTTTATTATTACCGGATCGTCGGCGTTCTGATCAGCATCGGCTTCTTCTGGTTTCTGCTCCGCGCCAGCAACCTCACGATGCAGCGGCTGCGCGTCCATGCCGTTAGCTCAGGCCGCATCGGCACAGGAACCCTCATCGTGCTGGGCGAGCGGTTGCTCACGGCGCTGGTGGTGATCGTCGCGGTCCTGGCGACGCTCGGCATACTCGGCTTCAACCTGTCCACCGTGCTGGCCGGCCTTGGCATCGGCGGCATCGCCATCGCCTTCGCCGCACAAAAGACGCTCGAAAATCTTTTTGGCGGAGTTTCAGTGCTGGCCGACGAAGTCATCCTCGTCGGCGACTACTGCCGCTTCGGCGACCGCACTGGAACCGTAGAAGACATCAGCCTCCGCTCCACCCGGGTTCGCACCGACGCGCGTACCCAGCTTTCCATTCCGAATGGCGCCCTCGCCATCATGAACATCGAAAACTTCACCCGGCGCGACAAAATTCAGTTCAATCCGGTGCTCGCGATCAGGTATGAGACCACGGCGGACCAATTGCGCTATCTGCTGGCTGAAATTCGCCGGATGTTATACGAACACCCGAAAGTTGAGAGTGACAGCGCAAGCATCCGCTTCGCCAATTTCGATAACAGCGCTCTGCGCCTTGAGATCGCCAGCTACGTGCTCACCCGCGACGCCAACGAATTCAATGCGATCCGCGAGGATCTTTTGCTGCGCATCATGGATATTGTCGAGAAATCCGGCAGCAGCTTCGCCTTCCCGTCGCAGACCTTGTATTTCTCGCGCGATTCCGGCCTCGACAAGGAGAAAGCCATGGTAGCCGAGCAGCAGGTCCAGCAATGGCGCGATCAACACCAGTTGCCATTTCCCGATTTTGCGCCCGAGGACAAATCGGCCTTTCGCGGTTCGATTGTCTATCCTCCGCCGGAGTCGGCCATCAAAAACCAGCGCCTTCCCTAAACTATAGGGAGCGGCCCACTTACCCCGGTAACTTGCGGCTTTCGGCGGCGGTTCCTAGCATGGGAGAGCCATGCCCCATGCTCTGCTGTTGTCGCCGGATGACCAGGCGGTAAGCGCAATTACTGGCGTTTTAGAAGAAATGTCAGTGACTTGCGAGCGTCCCCTGGACGGACTATCCGCTGCCCAAAAACTCAATTCGCAGACTTTCGACCTGGTGTTAGTCGATTGCGAAAATCTACCCGCAGCCAAGCTGATCTTCGACGTTTGCCGCCGTGGGAAAAACGGCAACAACCCGGTCCCGATCGCCATTGTCGATGGCCGCGCCGGTCTGCCAACTGCTTTTCGCCTGGGCGCAGAACTGATTCTGACCAAGCCGGTCGCAAAAGATCAGGCTCGCACTACCATCCGCACCGCAGTGAGTCGTGTCAGAAAAGACGCTCAGACAAACGATAGTGTTCCCGCGCAGCTTGCGAGCGCAGACGTGCACAGCGCGGTGATTCCTGACGCGGGCATGAGCGGAGAACGCGCACAGGCAGCGGCCGCCGCCGCCGCAGGCGTTTCTTCGCAACTGACTAGTTTTGCTGAGCCCGCTCCAAGCTTCGTTCCAGCCGTCGTTCCCGACGGTGCTTTAACCGCGACGCTCTCCGCGCCAGCTCTCACGACGGAGATGCATTCCGCCATAGACGAAATCGATGCCACGCCTCCGCTTCCAAACTTGAAGCCGCAGCCTGGATCATTTTTCGCACCGTCTTTATCAGAGTCATCTTTATCAGAGTCATCTTTGTCAGAGTCATCCGCGGATCGAGCTGTTTCGGCAAAGGCGAAACCCGCGCGCCCACTGAAACCTTCCGACGATCCGGTGCTTGCGGAACTGGAGAGAACGGAACTGGAAGAATCCAACCTGCCGGAATCGCAGCCGGAAAGTTCGAGACTAGAGAACTCGGGACTGAGCAAAGCGGCAGCGAATCAACCAGCAGCCAAATCAGGAGCCCCGGTGTTTTCGTCCTACCAGCGAGGCCAGCAGAAAAGACGTGGTCCTCTGGTGGCGTTGCTGATGCTCGTGCTCGCCGGCGGCGGCTTCTATGCCGTGTGGATGTATCAGCCCGGATTCCGAGACTTCGCCCAACCGCAAATTGATCGCGTGCTGGCCCTCGCCGGAATGGCGCTGCCGACGACTCCCGCGCCAAATCCCGTGAAACCTTCAACTCAAGTGGCTCCGGCCACAACCTCGGCGCCAGGGCAGGAATCGCCAAGCGATCCGAATCAAACACAATCAAAGGCGCCGGATTCAGCAATAAGTTCAACAACTGGTTCGGCAACGGGTTCACCAACGGCATCGGCATCAACCACTGCGACCGCTCCGGTTCAATCGGCGGCGACTCCGGGCACGGCAGTTGCGCAGCCAGCTTCTGCGGCCACACCCACGGCTGCACCGGTTGTCGCCAAGCCTGACGCTATCAAGGCCAGCGACAAGGCCAGCGACAAGCTCACCAACAACAAGAAAGACGCGGCCGCTGCAGCTCCGTCCGACACTCAACTGCCCGGTGAAAACAGCGCGATCATTCTCTCTTCCAAGGGAGCGGAAAAACGGCTGGCCCACAGCGTTCCGCCCAAATACCCCGTCGGCGGCCGCTCGGGTGCGGCCCAAGGAACGGTTGTCCTCAAAGCAGTGGTTGATGAGAACGGTAAGGTTGAGGGCCTGCGACTGGTCGAGGGAAACGCTACGCTGGCAACCGCCGCCATCCAAGCTGTGAAGCAGTGGCGCTATCGGCCTTACGTCCGTGATGGAAAGGCTCAGGCTTTCCAGACGGTCGTGATCGTCGACTTTCAGCGGCCTTAGTCAGAACGTCGTTAGTCGCTAGTCGCTGGTCGACAGACCGCTCGCCCGAGTATTCCGTCACGCTGCAAACGACCAACGACAGACGACCATCTACCCCCATTTCAATTACCCCCGTAACTTGCTGGTTACCCACTAGATTACCTAGGATGACCTCATCATGGGTTACCAAGCTTTACTCTTCTGTCCCGACGAAAAACTGGCTCGCGTTGTCAGTCAGGTGTTCAGCGAACTGGACTTCACCGTAGAGCCGGTTCATGAACCGTTTGCCGCGGTCAAGAAGTTGATGTCGCAGCGTTACGACGCCATCGTCGTGGACTGCGAGAACGAGCAGAATGCTTCTCTGCTGTTCAAGAGCGCCAGGAATTCCAGCTCCAATCAGAGCTCGCTGGCGATCGCTTTGGTCTTAGGACAAGCGGGCGTGGCCAAGGCCTACCGCATCGGCGCCAACCTTGTGCTCACCAAGCCGATAAACGTCGAGCAGGCAAAGGGAACGCTTCGAGTCGCGCGCGGACTTCTGCGGAAAAACTCTGATGCTGCCAGCGCCAGTGCTGCCAGCGCGGCAGCTCCCGCAATGCCCGCGAAAACAGCCCATGTATCCGCCAGCAGTTCATTTGAACCGCCGAGTCGAGACACGGCAGCGAGTGCTCCACCGCCAAGCCCCCAAGAGCTTCCTGAATTCGAGAGCCCGCTTGAGGAGATGATTCCCGAGACGCGTCCAGCGGAGATTCCCGCAATTTCAGCGTCGGCGAAGGTTGAGGATAAGCCCACGGCTGTTCCTGCGTCCGCGGCGCAAAACACGATGAAGCCAACGACTGCGGTCGAGCTCGCCGTGGGAGCGTCGCAGCCCGCCTCCTTTTGGGCAGTTAGTAACGACACAGCCAAGAATGCCGCAGGCAAGAACGAGACAAAAACCGCCGCCGCCACCGTATCAGCACAAAATCCGAGTTCGGCTTTCGCGTCGTCCACGGGTTCAGCCGCGGCGCCAGCTCAGGCGAAAGAAGTAACGGCCCCGCCCGTGCCAGCGAAAGAGAACAAGCCGGTTGAATCGGAGCCGGCCAGTCCGTCGCACGACGCCGATCCCGCTCCCGCTCCCGTTCCAAGGTTCAGTATGGTGAGCGCTATCGATGCCCCATCTTTTGCCGCTTTGGGCGAAGAAGAATCCGGCGGATCGGGCGGCAAGAAAAAAATCCTGATCGCAGCTGTGGCTGTCCTGGCTATAGCCGCGCTCGGCTACCTTGCCTATGACAAGCTCGGCAAGTCCAGCCCACATCCCGTGAGCACCCCCCAGGACTCGGGACAGCCCGCTCCTGCTCCGGCGCCTATGTCTTCCCCGGTGGCGCCTCCGGTGAGCACGCCCAACCGGGCGAGTTCGTCAACCCAAAGCTCAGCTCCTAAAACAGCGATCGCGACATCACCCGACAAACCGTCGGCCGGCGTTGGTAATTCACCGGTGACACGGATCGCCGCGATCATCGCCGCAAACTCTGAACCGGAAATGAAGCAACCCGATTCAGCGCCCATCCACGTGAAGTCGACTACGAGAGCCAAAACGCACGGCCAAGCCGAGGAGTCCGCTCCTTCTCTTCCCAGCCCGCTCGCCGTTGCATCGGCAAACGACAGCACCTTGAGCGGCTTGATGTCTTCAGCCTCTACAAATGTTCCCAAGCCCACGCTGGCAACAGTAAGAATTTCGCAGGGCGTGTCTCAGGGACTTCTGATTAAGCGGGTGCAACCAAAATATCCGCAAGCCGCGCTGTCGGTTCGTGCCCAGGGTGCTGTGCAGATCGAAGCAACCATCAACAAAGAGGGCAACGTCACCAATCTGAAAGTGCTGAGTGGAGACCCGGTTCTCGCTCGAGCCGCTCTGGAAGCTGTCCGCCAATGGAGATACAAGCCGTACTACCTCGATGGTGAACCCGTCGAAATCCAGACCCAGATCACGGTCAACTTCAAAGCAAACTAGGAAACGCAGGTGCCAGGTCTCAGGTGTCAGGTCTCAGG
>Ga0210406_10006648_pt1 | contig 11950 bp, 9 predicted proteins | sample IncBWC30MmetaG_FD_155454 | JGI IMG/M metagenome (GOLD analysis project Ga0210406, IMG submission 155454) | Forest soil microbial communities from Barre Woods Harvard Forest LTER site, Petersham, Massachusetts, United States - Inc-BW-C-30-M | ecosystem: Environmental > Terrestrial > Soil >...
TCAGCCGCAGCGGAAAATTCGGTGAGAAGTCGCGCTTTAGAATGAACGGAGCTTTGTATTCCACCACCCCCGAGCGCACCATCGACGCCTGTATCAGCGGCAACAGCTTTTCCACGTCCACGCCGAGTTTGGTGGCGAGCGCCAGCGCTTCGGCGAATCCTTCATAGATGAGCGCGATCTGCAGATTCATGACCAGCTTCGTGGCCTGTCCCTTGCTCGTCTCACCCATGTGGAACACCTGCTTGCCCATCGCTTGAAAAAGCGGCTGCAGTCGAGCGAGCACGCTCTCGTCACCACCCACCATGAAAATCAGTTGCCCCGCTTCAGCGGCAATCTTCGAGCCGGTCATCGGAGCGTCCACGTAGTCAACGCCACGCGCCTTCACACGCTCCGCAAAGCGCCGCGTGGCGGAAGGCGAAATCGTGCTCGAGTCCGCAATAATCATGCCCTCGGCCAGAACTTGGTCAACACCGCTCGGGCCAAACAGCAACTCATCGACCGCCTTTGTGTCGGAGACGCACATCCACACCACTTCCATGCCCTCAGCCGCATCCGCCGGAGAAGCCGCGCTGCGTGCTCCTTCCACATCCTTACCGGCGCTCCGATTCCAGACTGCGACCTCGTGTCCGGCTTTGACTAAGTTGGCGGCCATCGACCGTCCCATAATTCCCATGCCAAGAAAAGCTACGCGCATCAGCGTTAATTCCTCCGAAAAAAGATTCGTATCAGGGTATCGCTTCAGCGATGCCGCAAGTGCCCAGAAACCAAGGGGCCTTTGAGGGTGAGTATCGAGAAGCACAATTACCGGGGAAGGCTGTCTTAGAACTCCTTCCTTTTTCTACGGAGTTCCTCGCCCGTTATTGGCAACTTCTTCTTTAGTTCGGCGGGTCGAACGAAGAATACCCAGTTCCACACCAAGTAGCACCCCGCATAAGATGCCACGAAAATTATGAATAGCGCGACTCCGGAGGAGCGCAGAATTGGATTGAATCCCGAAATCACGATTGTTACTGCGACTGCTGGCGCCAGCGCACACACCCACAAGCCAATGCGCTGAAGTGACGTTGGCGGTGAGTTTTCCTTTGGCCCTGTCATATAGCCGCCATTCCGAAATCCCCCCGGCATCAGCGATCTAGAATCGCCCCTCTGACGAACTTCCAGACTGTCGATTAGATACGAGCGGCAAAGCGACGGTCAAGGAAAACAAACACTCTACGGTAAGATCAAGCAATCCTACCCGATTAAACACCATCTTCGCGCCAAAACGGTCGCCGAGAGCATCTAAATTGCACTAGAGACATAAGCCAACAAAGCCGATAATGTGTAGCAGTCCCCGTTCCAGCGGGTTGACCGAATCATAGTGGTCGAGATCATAGTGGTCGAGTACGTGGTCGAACCAATGTTGAAGTCCTCATTGAAGAATCCCGCGCTACGCAAGCGAGCCAGTCAGTTCACGCGCCTGGTGCGGCATTCCGTAGTAACGCCTCGCACCGGCAAGACCCATAAACCACAACTGGTTTCAAACGGCGAACTCGGCGTCACCTTCATTGGACACTCCAGCTTCTTCCTGCAAATCGGTGGACAGAACGTCGTCATCGATCCTAACTTTGCGCGCTGGCTCTTTGTCCTAAAGCGCCTGCGTCAACCGGGATTGAACCTGCGCGACCTGCCTCCGATGGATGTTGTCCTGGTAACGCACGCTCACTTCGATCACCTGCATCGCCAGTCGCTGCGCACCATCGCGCGGCAAACTCGTCGCCAGACCGGAACCGCGCCCACCCTCGTCGTTCCTCATCATTTATTCGACCTGGTTTCCGATCTCGGCTTCGAACAGATTGTCGAACTTGAGTGGTGGAACACCTATCGCCACGGCACGCTCGACGTCACTCACGTCCCCTCGCGGCATTGGGGCGCGCGCATCCTCAAGGACTCGCACCGCGGATATGGCGGCTACGTGCTGCGCAGCGGCAAACACTCCGTCTACCACGCCGGAGACACCGCCTATTTCGCCGGCTTCCGCGAAATCGGACGCCGCCTGTCACCCGAACTCGCGCTGCTTCCCATCGGCGCCTACAATCCGCCCCAATTTCGCAATGTCCACACCAGTCCCGCCGACGCCACTCGCGCCTTTCTCGATCTGAACGCCCGCTGGATGGTGCCCATGCACTATGGAACATTTCGCCTGTCCCATGAGCCCATCGAAGAGCCCCTCCAGTTACTGGAACGCGAAGCGCTGAAGGCCGGCGTGAAAGATAAGGTGGTAGTGCTGGAAGAGGGCATCACACGATTCTTCTGAGGCCGGTTTCCCAAAGGCAACCCTTAAGCGCCCAGACGATTCCCACTCCCGTAGTACTTGCGTTGTGCATTCCGCGATGCTGGGCCACAATAATTCAAGGTTGGAGCAATCCAGTTGAAGACCGGCGAGCATCATGCGTCTCCGCATGTTCTACCTTGCAAGGTTCTACTGTGGTCGTGCCGGCGAGTATCTCGACCACCCTATCAAAGTGCAAGCATCCTGTTATTCTCCTTCGCCATCGCCTGCCTGAGCGCGGCCCTGTCCGCCGCGCAGTCCACATCCGACAAGACCGACACCGTACGCGGCATTGTGATCAACAGCGTCACGCATGAGCCGATCGCCCGCGCCCTGGTTTCTTCCCCCGACAATCGCTTCGCCACCCTGACCAATAGCGAGGGTCGTTTTGAATTCACCTTGCCGAAGACCGACTCCGCTCCTGAGAGCGGTTCGGATTTGACCACACCTGTCAGTGGCCAGATTCAGTCTGCTATTCCCAATCGTCCTTACATGCTGATGGCCCGTAAGCCAGGCTTCCTGGACGCCGCCAACGGCTTGGCACAAAACCTTCAGAACGAAGCGTTGAAGGACGTGACCCTCGCCCTCACACCCGAGAGTCTGATCGTCGGCGCCGTCACTCTTCCCACGTCGGAGCCGCCCGACAGCATCACCCTGCAAGTCTACCGCCGGCAGGTGCAGGACGGTCGCGCGCACTGGCTTCCAGTTGGAGGCGCTCAGTCTACGTCGGACGGTCAATTCCGTTTCGCGGATCTTCCGGCCGGCACTTATAAGCTGTTGACGCACGAGTTACTCGACCGCGACCCGCTCACCATTGATCCACTTAACCTTCCTCGCTCCAATGACCCGCGCGGACGGCTGTTTGGATACCCCCCTGTCTACTACCAGAGCGCCCCCGATTTCGGATCTGCCGCCACAATTCAATTAGCTGCCGGCCAGACGCAAGCAGTCAACCTTTCGCTGGTGAAACTGCCGTATTACCTTGTCAAAGTGCCAGTCATAAACGCGCCGGACAACGGAATCGCCGTCAGCGTGTACGCGCACGGGCGCAAGGGGCCGGGATTTGCTCTCGGCTACAACGATGGTGACCATGCGATTGAAGGCATGTTGCCCGACGGAACCTACACCATCGAGGCATCGAGGTTCGGACCCGATGGCATGACCGGATTACACACAATCACGATCAAAGGCGCCGCAATCGATGGGCCAGGTATGACGCTCCTGCCCAATGCCTCGATTCCAGTCAACGTAAAGGAAGAATTCACTTCTGCCGACAACGCAGGTTCGATGACCTGGAACATCAACGGTCGCAACACGGTGGTAAAGGGCCCGCGTCGCTATTTGAGTGTGACGCTCGAGCCCGCTGACGATTTTGGAGCAGGGCCGCAGGTTTCTCTACGGGACCCCAGGCGGGGTGGAGATGAGGCTTTGGTCATTGAGGGCGCGCCGGCGGGAAGCTACTGGGTACGAGTCAATTCGTCACGCGGTTACCCCGCCTCGATCCGTTCCGGCAATCTTGACTTGCTGCATCAGCCGCTGGTTGTCGGCGCGGGCGGAACGGCGTCTCCCATCGAGATCACGATGCGCGACGATACGGCGGAGATCAGCGGCACAGTCGAGGGAATTACGCCGCCCGCGCAGGGCCCGGTCAATGCAGGCGGCGCAAGCGGCGACGCACGAGGCTGGACTTCTTATGCACCGTTAGGTGGGCAGGCCGCGGCGCATATCTACTGCATTCCCCTTGCGGACAGCAGCGGGCAGCCCACCGAGATCTGGGTGAGTCCGGATGGAAGTTTCGTTTCGCAGGGACTGGCTCCGGGCGCCTATCGCCTGCTTGCGTTCGATCGGGAACAGCACGAGCTCGAATACCGGAATCCCGAAGCCCTGCGCACCTACGATTCGAAGGGACCCGTGGTTCGCGTGGTCGGCGGACAAAAGGAACACGTGCAGTTGCAGTTGATTTCGACGAGCATTTCGGCGGGCGTTTCGGAGAACGACCAATGATTCCTGCTTTTCGATCATGCCGGCAGGCAACACTCGCGGCGGCCTGCACGCTCCTCTTCTGCTCCGCGCATGCGCAGACCGAGAATCCTCAGCGGACCCTGATCCCTTCCGGCCCGTATCGCATCGCCGGAACAGTCGTCAACGCGAAGACCGGTAGCCCGCTGGCGCGCTCCCGCGTTATCATCGCTGACGCCAAGAATCGGCAGAGCATGCAATCCGTCGTCACCGATAACGACGGACGCTTCGAGTTCCACGTCCCCGCGGGCAAGTACTCACTCGATGGAGCGAAGCGCGGATTCATCGCCGCTTCCTACAATCAGCACGACCAGTTCTCGACCGCGATCGTAACCGGTGCCGATCTCGATACCGAGAACCTTGCTCTACGCCTCGCGCCGAACGCCGTCCTTACCGGCAAGGTGCTCGATGAATTCCAGGAGCCCGTCCGCCATGCCCAAGTCACGGTGTATCGCGAGAACCATTTCCAGGGCGTAAGTCGCATCTTTAATTTTCGCGCCGCCATGACGGACGATCAGGGACGCTACGAAGTGACGCCCCTCAACGAGGGAACGTACTTTGTCTCGGCAAAAGCTTCGCCCTGGTATGCGGTTCATCCAACTTCGACGGGCGAGGGCGCAACGAATCCACCTCCCCATGTCGATCCATCACTCGACGTGGTCTACCCCATCACCTACTACGGGGACGCCACCGAGGCCGAGGATGCCGCTCCCATCCCGGTGCGCGGCGGGGATCGCCTGGAGGCTGACATCCACCTGAATCCCGTTCCCTCGCTGCATCTCATCGTGCACGTTCCCGAAAGCGGGACGGACGGGATGACCGTCCCCGTGCTGCAAAAACCCTCCTTCGATGGTGTGGAAGAAGTCGAGAACAGCAATATTCAGAATGTCGCTCCTGGCGTGGTTGAGCTGTCCGGAGTTGCCGCGGGCCGATATACCGTCCGGATGCGGGATTCCAGCGGCCAGCAGCAAGAGCCCACCGAAGTCAATCTCAACAATGGCGGCGAACTCGACCTGTCCTCGGGTCGATCGACGAGCAAGATCAAAGCGACGATACAGATCGAGGGCGCGGCGATTCTTCCGTCGCAACTCGAGATTGGCCTCCGCAACGGCAAGGGCAGAGTCGACGCTACCCAAGTGGACACCAAGGGCGAGGCCAATTTTACGGACGTCATTCCGGGCAAGTATGAGTTCGTGGCGGGCTCCGCTACGAACCGGTATTCGGTGGTTCGCATCGCGTCGGAGGCCGGAACAATTTCCGGACACGCCTTGATCGTGCCGCCCGGCACATCGCTCACCGTTGCACTCACACTGGTGGGAGGTTCGATCACCGTCGAAGGCTTCGCCAGGCGAGCTGGAAAAGGCGCTTCCGGCACGATGGTCGTTCTGGTGCCCAAAAATCCGGAAGCGAATCACGATCGCTTCCGCCGCGACCAAAGCGATCTCGACGGAAGTTTCAGCCTGCCCAATGTGATTCCCGGCTCCTACACCATCGTCGCAATTGAAAACGGCTGGGAACTGGACTGGTCCGAGCCCGCCGTGCTCGCGCAATATCTCCAGCACGGCCAAACGCTCGAAGTGGGAGATCGCTCACCAACGCCGATGCTCCTGGCCGATGCGGTGGAAGTGCAGGCGAAGTAGCAAACATTTCTTCCTGGTATCGACCACTGGTTAATTCGTCCCTTGACATTATTCCATTATTAGCATATCCTACAGTTAGGTCATGACAGCCACCCCGATGAGGCCGGTACGATTCATGGGGGATTCGCGAGAGGTGCTCCGCGAGCTGCCGGACGAAGTTAAGAGCGAGATTGGGTTTGCGTTAGAGCGAGTCCAGCGGGGCAAGATGCCGGTGAATGCGAAAGCCCTGAAGGGTGTTGCGCCGGGCGTGCTGGAGATTATGTCCGACTTCAAAGGCAACACGTTCAGGGCTGTGTATACAGTGAGGTTCCCGAGAGCGGTTTACGTCTTGCACGTGTTCCAGAAGAAGTCCAAACGGGGCATCGCAACCCCGAAACATGAAATCGATCTCGTGAAGCGGCGTCTGGCGCAAGTGGTGGAGTTGGAAGCGAATCAGGAAGGACCACGATGAAAAAGCATTACGTAGAGAGTAGCGGGAATATTTATGCCGATCTCGGCGTCGCCAATCCGCAAGAGGCGCGAGCGAAGGCCGATCTGGCTCATCGGATCGTTGACATCATCGCAGGCCGCAAATTAACCCAGGTACAGGCGGGAAAGGTGCTCGGCGTGGACCAACCCAAGGTGTCTGCCTTGATGCGGGGCCGTCTCACCGACTTTTCTATCGAGCGGCTTTTGCGCTTTCTGCTCTTGCTCGGCCAGGATGTTCACATTGCCGTCACGGCCAGGCGGCACTCCAGCCGTAAACAACCGACCTTGGAGGTACATGCGGCGGTGGGACGCTCCCGGGCCGTTGCTGCCAGTCGCCGCTAAAGCTCGCGATCCCAAATCGGAGCTAGCCCGCCTCCCGCCCTCGAGGTTCGCCAACGGACGGTGACGTCCCCCTTAGGATTCTCATCGAGGTCATTTTATGGCGCGAGCTCCGGAAGGCCGCTCTCCGGAGTCGAATTGATGGCCTTAAGCCGCGCCAGCCGCCCGGTTTCGAGCTTGCATTTGCGCGATACAACCGTCATCATTACCGGCGGCATAATTGCCGACCATACAGGAGTCAGCAAATGAAACGTTCCTTTGTAATCGCGGTGATCATCGGGATTGCACTTTTTCTCGGCATGGCATCTTCCCCGGCATCGGCTCAAACGCGCATCGAGTCCGTTTTCAACGGCCACAGAATTATCTATCCGTCATCCAGCATCCCGCAGCCCGGCCGCCATCACACCAATTACTTCTTTGTCGACTCCGACGTCCCGAACCCCAACGGCCCCTCTTCTGGCGACGAAACGCCCGGATCCCTAGCCTGTGTGTACCAGTTGGTAACCGGGCCCACGGGCTGCCCAATCGCCACCAGCAAAAATGTGCCCACAGGCGGCTGGGGCGCGATTGCCATCGTCGATGCCGGCGACTACCCGAACGCGGCTGCCGATCTGCACGCCTTCTCCGCTTACTTTGGCATTCCCGACGCCAACCTCACGGTGAGGTGGCCCGGCACCACGAAGCCTCCCGTCTACGGGGACTGGTTGGTCGAGGAGGCATTAGATATCGAGTGGGCTCACGCCATGGCGCCAAACGCCAAGCTCTACCTGGTTGAATCGAAGCAGGTCAATACCGACCCGACCTGGGCAGCGGTAAAACTCGCAGCAAGCCTGGTGGCCAAAGCTGGAGGCGGGGTCGTCAGCATGAGCTGGGGCGATCCGGAAGTTGCCCAGGAGATCCACTGGGACGCATACTTCACCAAGCCCGGAGTTGTCTACTTCGCTGCCAGCGGCGATTCCGGCATAGGCGTCAGCATCTATCCCGGAGCGTCTCCCAACGTAGTCTCGGTCGGAGGCACCCATTTCAATCGCGACCAAAACGGCAATTTTGTGAACGAGGTTTACTACACGGGAGGAGGCGGCAGCGACCTTAGTCCCTACGAGCCCACCCCAAGCTACCAAAGCGGCGTCACAGGCGTCGTTGGGACCCATCGCGGATATCCCGACGTGGCTTCCGATTACTGCTGCGCCGCCGTCTACCTCAACGGAGGCTGGATTTCGGTCGGAGGCACGAGCTGGGCTTCACCGACCTTTGCCGGCATTGTGAATGCCGCCGGCAACAAACAGACGTCGAGCCGGAATGAGCTCACTTGGATGTATTCCGAGTTAGCCAATCCAACCGAGTACAAAGCCGATTTCTATGACATCACGCTGGGAGATTCGCGCTGCAAGGTGGGTTTCGACCGCTGCACCGGCATCGGCTCGCCGCGTACCTATGTGGGCAAATAACTGTGGGCAAATGACCGGCGGCGGCGCTCCCAAAGCCGTCGCTCCGATGTAACCCCCAGCCCTCGTTTGCATCCAACAAAACAGGCGCTCCAAATGTTATACTGCGCTCAGATGGGGTGGCCGGGTCCCTCCACGTCCCTGCCCGAGGATTTCGATACATGGCTGGTAGTTCTCGTCGTTCTCTCTTCCTGATTGTTTTCGTGCTTGCTACGTTCGGTCTGTTGGGCATGCTGTTTGCGCAGAGAATCAGCCCCGCAGCCACGCCCAGCAGCGACTCCGATGTCCGCGACAGCTTGAAGCAGTTCACCGAGGTCTATGAAACCATCGAGCAGAACTATGCCGACCCGGTGAACGCCGACAAGGCAATCTACAACGGCGCCATCCCGAGTATGCTGCACCAGCTCGACCCGCACTCCAACTTTTTCGATCCGAAGTCTTACTCCGCTCTCCGCGAAGAACAGCGCGGCAAGTATTACGGCGTAGGCATGACGGTCGGCCCGCGCAATAATAAGGTTATCGTCATCGCTCCCTTCGTCGGCACCCCGGCCTATCGAGCCGGCATCCGGCCGGGCGACATTATTGCCGCCATTGACGGCAAGCCCACCGACAACATGAGCACCTCCGATGTCGCCGATCTGCTTAAGGGACCGAAGGGCACCACCGTCCGCATCACGATGTTGCGCGAAGGCTCCGACAAGCCGCTCGAATTCGCCGTCATCCGCGACGAGATTCCGCGCTACAGCGTGGACCTGCACTTCATGATCAAGCCCGGCATCGGTTACATGCACGTTTCCGGATTCCAGGAAACCACCGAGCATGAAGTCGCCGAAGCTCTCGATCAGATGGGCGACCTGAAAGGCCTGGTCCTCGATCTCCGGCAGAATCCTGGCGGACTGCTGAGTGAAGGCGTAGGCGTGGCCGACAAATTTCTCAAGAAGGGCCAGTTGATCGTCTCGCACCACGGCCGCTCATCTCCGGAAAAGCGATACGTAGCAGCCCGCGGCAACGGAGGCAAGGAATACCCGCTGGTAGTCCTGGTCAATCGCGGCACCGCATCGGCCGCCGAAATTGTAGCCGGAGCAATTCAGGATCACGATCGCGGCCTGATCGCAGGTGAGGTCACGTTCGGCAAAGGCCTAGTGCAAACCGTGTACCCCCTTGCGGAAAATACCGGCCTCGCCCTGACCACCGCGAAGTACTACACCCCCAGCGGGCGCTTGATCCAGCGCGATTACTCAAATCTTTCTCTCTACAACTATTATTATGCTCGAGAGAATGAAGAGAATAATGCCAACCACGAAGTGAAGCTCACCGATGGCGGGCGCACTGTTTATGGCGGTGGCGGCATCACTCCCGACGTCAAGCTGGCGCCGTACAAGCCCAACAAGTTCCAGGACTCATTGCTGCAGCACTACGCGCTGTTTAATTTTGCCAAGCACTACGCGATCTCTCACAAGGTCACGCAGAATTTCGAAGTAGATGATGCGGTGTTGCTGGACTTCCGCAAATTCCTCGATAGCGAAAAAATAGCCTATACCGAAGCCGAGATGATCGAGAGCAACGAATGGCTGCGCTCCAACATCAAGAGCGAACTCTTCGTGGATACCTTCGGCCAGGAAGAAGGCTTGAAGGTACGGGCCGAAACCGATCCGGATGTGATCAAGGCTCTGGACCTGATGCCGCAGGCGCGTGCGCTGGCTGACAACGCGAAGAAAGTCGTTGCGCAACGAAACTCGGCTCCTCCGGTTACGCGTTAGCCATGCCTCAGTGACAAGGCTTTTGATTCCAGTATTTTGTTTCCAAATTCAGGCCCGGGCAACCGGGCCTTTTGCTTTCATCATCAAAGCTTCGCCCCTCTTGCGTAGGATAAGATGCAATCGTCTGTTCTCGGTTCGATGACTCGACTCTTTATGGCCTTCAGGTTTCGCCGCCTCCAGGTACTCGCCGTCCCGCTGTTGTTGGCGATCACGGTATGTAGTGGCGAAGAGCTGCCACTCCAACCCGATAGCTCCGCATCTCATCCTCATCTCCAGCGCGCACGCGTGTCCGGCCAAAAGCGCCGAATCAATGGCATTAGCAATTTCGGTGAAGTAACACCGAGGCTCTTTCGCGGGGCGCAACCAAACAAGAGAGGTTACGAAGCCCTGGCCAAGATGGGGGTCAACATTGTCGTCGACACGCGCGGCAACCGGACCAAAAGCGAGGGGAAAGAGGTGCGCCGCCACGGAATGCAGTATGTTGCGATTCCATGGCACTGTCCGTTCCCGAAGGACGAAACCTTCGCACGATTCCTGAGACTAATGCGGGACAATCCCGACAAGAAAGTATTTGTGCACTGCCGGTTGGGTGACGATCGGACCGGGATGATGACCGCCGCCTACCGGATGGCGGCAGAAGGATGGACCGCGGACGAGGCAATGATCGAAATGCGTCAATTCGGCTTCAACGAGGCTCATCATTTCATCTGTCCCGGATTGGCGTCGTACGAGAAGGATTTCCCGGAGCATCTGAGGCGGAATCCCGTCTTCAGAGGCTTGCACTGATTAGCAGTTCTCGGTTCTCAGTTCTCAGTTCTCAGTAAAAACTCAGCGTCAATAAACTGAGAACTGAGAACCGAGAACTGAGAACTTGCCCCTTGAGTGTGGCCTCCGAAAGTCCTAAAGTACAAGAAGCGAAACGCGCGGAGGCGCCTGTCTGCCAGCGGCAATCATGCTTCAATCTGGGCCATGGATTTCGGCCCCATGGATTCCCGCGGTGCTGGTCGCGATTGGTGCGGGAGTTCTCGATTGGCGCTACCGGCGGATTCCGAACTGGCTCACGGTGTCGGGCTTCGTGGCGGGCGTTGCGGTCAACACGATTCTCTACCGCTGGCCGGGACTGAAAGCCGCGTTGCTGGGGACGCTATTGGGCCTCGGGCTGCTGCTGCCTCTCGTACTGGTGCGCAGCCTCGGTGCCGGAGATTGGAAACTGGCCGGCGCCTTGGGAGCGTGTCTCGGTCCGCGGCAACTGGTCTCCGTGCTCATGGCCACGATTCTGGTTGCCGGAGTAATGGCGCTGGCCGTGGTCATCTGGAAAGGGCGGCTGAAACGAACGCTCGTGAACATCGCGCATTTGCTGGCGGCGCTGTTCCGTCTGCGGATGCCCGAATCTGAGTTATCGCTCGACGATCCCCAGTCCACAAAAATCCCGTTCGGCGTGGCCATGGCGCTGACGGTGTTATTGTACGGGATGGGTAGAGCGATGGGGAAAATCTAGCGGCGTTGATGAGCAGCTTGATGAGCAGCTTTATGATTTGCCATACTATTTTCGAGTTGTCATCCCCATGATCGATTTGTCATCCAGTTTATGATTTGTCATCCCGAGCGACCGGGGTCCCCAGCCGGCCGCACTTGCCGGATGGGGTGGGGAAGCGAGGGATCTGCAGTTTGCTGAACATCAAACGAATTTCGGCCAAGCTCGAAAACACCGACGGAGCGGAGATCGCCGAGGCCGCGCTGGTGCTGCCCTTGGTATTCATGCTTCTGTTAGGGATCGTCTGGTTTGGGCGAGCCTTTAACATTTTTTCGACGATCCAGCAGGCAGCACAGCAGGGAGCAATCACAGCGGCACGCTCGTCATGCGTCACTTGCGGAAACAATGCTTCCAGCGATGCCACCGTGGACAATGCGATTTATGCCGTGATGCAGGCATCCAGTATCGATCCGGCTCAGATTCCGGTGAACTCC
>Ga0210406_10006649_pt1 | contig 11950 bp, 9 predicted proteins | sample IncBWC30MmetaG_FD_155454 | JGI IMG/M metagenome (GOLD analysis project Ga0210406, IMG submission 155454) | Forest soil microbial communities from Barre Woods Harvard Forest LTER site, Petersham, Massachusetts, United States - Inc-BW-C-30-M | ecosystem: Environmental > Terrestrial > Soil >...
CCAGCATTCGAAAGCCAATAGACATCACCCGCGAGGTCGCCGAGACCTCTCGCCGTCTACACGGCGGTGGATTGGTGGCGGTGCATGGAAGCGGGACTGCGCCAGATCAGCAAGGTTGGCTTTGGCTCGATCAATAGGAACAACCAAAGCCCGGGCAGCGTTTGGCATTTGGATAGCATTTGCAATAGGCCCAGCAAGGGCGTAAGCGCCGTCCTCCTTGCATCACCTGCGCAAGCCGTGATCGATTTTCATGCGCGCCGCCCGGCGCTGAAAACGAGGTCAAGCTGGGGCAGCCGCGGACTATGGGCGCAAAAGCTGAGAGTTTGGCATGCCAGAAGCTAGCGTTCGCAATTTTACCATCAATTTCGGCCCCCAACATCCTGCGGCCCACGGCGTACTTCGACTTGTGCTGGAACTTGATGGAGAGGTTGTCCAGCGTGTCGATCCTCACATCGGTCTGCTCCATCGCGGAACCGAAAAACTGATCGAACATAAGACCTATCTGCAGGCGATCCCGTATTTCGACCGGCTCGACTATGTCGCCCCGATGAACCAGGAACACGCCTTTTGCCTTGCGGCCGAAAAGCTGCTGGGCATCGAGGTGCCGCGCCGCGGCCAGTTGATCCGCGTTCTCTACTGCGAGATCGGCCGTCTCTTGTCGCATCTTCTCAACGTCACCACGCAGGCGATGGACGTCGGTGCGCTTACACCGCCGCTGTGGGGTTTCGAAGAGCGCGAAAAGCTGATGGTGTTTTACGAGCGCGCGTCGGGCTCGCGCATGCACGCAGCGTACTTTCGTGTCGGCGGCGTGCACCAGGATCTGCCGCCAAAGCTGATCGACGACATCGAGGCGTTCTGCGACCCCTTCCTGAAAGTGGTCGATGACCTCGATCGCCTGCTCACGGGCAACCGTATCTTCAAGCAGCGCAATGTCGACATTGGCGTAGTGACGCTGAAGCAGGCCTGGGAGTGGGGTTTTTCCGGCGTGATGGTGCGCGGCTCCGGCGCGGCGTGGGACCTGCGCAAGGCGCAGCCCTATGAATGCTACGCCGAAATGGACTTCGATGTTCCGATCGGCAGGAACGGCGACTGCTACGACCGCTATCTGATCCGCATGGAAGAAATGCGCCAGTCGGTGCGCATCATGAGACAGTGCATCGCGAAGCTCCGCGCTCCAGATGGGCAGGGTCCGGTCGCGGTGCAGGACAACAAGATCTTCCCCCCGCGCCGCGGCGAGATGAAGCGCTCTATGGAAGCGCTGATCCATCACTTCAAACTCTACACAGAAGGCTTTCGCGTGCCTGCCGGGGAGGTCTATGCGGCGGTGGAAGCCCCCAAGGGCGAGTTCGGCGTCTATCTGATCTCCGACGGCACGAACCAACCCTATAAATGCAAGATCCGCGCGCCCTCGTTTGCGCATCTGCAGGCGATGGATTTTTTGAGCCGCGGCCACTTATTGGCCGACGTCTCGGCAATCCTCGGTTCGCTAGATATCGTGTTTGGGGAGATCGATCGATAACGCCGCCAATAGGAGGTCGCAAATGCCGCAGATCCAGATTGGCAAACAACCCGTCACTCAAATCACCATCATCGAAGCTGAGCCGGAAAAGCAGGCCGAAGCGTTAGCGATCATGACCGAGCGAGCTCGCTTGATGGCGCGCCAGCCGGGATTCATTTCCATCAGCCTGCATCGCAGTCTCGATGGGCGCCGCATCGTGAATTACATTCAATGGGAAACCCGAGACCTGCTGCGGGCTGCGCACCAGTCGGCAGAATTTCGCAAAGGCTGGAGTCAGTTCGAAAGGCTCACCGACGATATCGATCCCCATCTGTACGAGGTCGCCGAAATACTCGACGATAAGCAGTGAGACGTCGGCCGATGAGCGCGAGCGCTTCTGCGCCACCCAATGAGGGTTACCAGCAGGACCGCGGAATACCGGCTAGTCAGCCAAATTTCATGTCGGCCGAATTCAATCCGCAATTTCGCGTCGCGCTTGGTAGTCGAGGTGCTCCACCAAGAGCTGCCGGTAATGCGCCGCCATCTCACGATCCGCGGCAGGGGCGAAGCGGCCTGCCATTCCAACCGGCCCTGCGAGAGCGTATCGTGCTCCGATGAACCGCCGAACCTGGGAGGCAATCATGCAGGTCAGGACAACCGGACTACTGTTGCTCGGTGCGATGGTGCTTCCCGCCTCCGGAACCGCACAAACCACCCCCGCTCCTCCGACGATTACACGAACCGTGATCGCCGCAACCAAACTGCTGACCGTCACGGATGTGCCGGTCCATTTCAAAGCGGTGAGCGTCACGCTTCAGCCGGACGAGAAGAGCAGTGTCTTGGCGGCCAACGGCATCCTCTACCAGATGTCAGGATCGACCGGGATCGCGCTCGATGGCGAGGCCAAAATACTCAACGCGGGAGAGGGACTGTTCATCGCCGGCGGAAAGACCGTGACACTAACGGCGGGGAGCGGAGGGCCATCGACCTTCGTCCACTTCTTCCTCGCTCCCGCTGTAGACTTGGATCGGCCTGCCGAGACACCTCCTGCCGCGGTGAGAGAATTGTATCGCACCGCGGGTCCGATCCCGACCTCAAGCCAGGTGGTTATGATCTCAATCTCACGCGAGTCACATTTCCGGCGCAGTTGCCTTCCAACCCGCCGCACCATCGGTCAGGCGCGGCTCTGTACCTTATTATCTCCGGCACCGGGGCCAACACGGTCGACGGTAAAACCGAAGCAAGGGGACCGGGTTCCTTGATCTATGAACCGTACGCCCTCGTGCACCAATGGGGAAACCCAGGCAACGAGCCGTTGATATTCTTGGCCTTCAACATCAATCCGGAAGGTGTGGCGGCTGTGCTTCCGGGTGCACCAGCAGAGAAACAATAACGAACGGCCGGCGGGCCGTTCGATCCCACATGAGTTGGCGAAGTTGAATCATGGTGAAAGACCCGATTTCAGCGTGATCTAATGTTGGTGGCACTGGAAGATAATGTCATCGTTGGCTCTGTCATGGCTGGGTCACTGGTACGTCCGCTTTAAGCAGGGAGGTGGCGCCGAAACGGCTGGAGCTGGCTCATCAGTTGGTCACTTCCGCGGCCGTTATCGGGCTCCTCATCAATCCGCAATCCTATCGCAGAGACCGTGACACGAGACCTGGAGGCGGCGGCCTTAGCCCTCGGTCTACAATTCAAGGTATTCCACGCGAGTACCGAAGCGGAGATCGATCCTACGTCGAGGGCGCGGTGTTGTTCGCTGTCGTACTGGTAGTCTGGACTGCTTTCATCGGTGGTCCCTCTCAGCGACAAACTTTTTGTCGCGACAGGCTTATGAGGCGATCGATCTCACGCGAACGTAAGAGCCCGGCGCGCTTTCGATAATCGGTAGCTGACCGCTGCCGGGTTCGCGGGCCGGAACGCGGCCTCCATCAAGGAGCGTCACCCATTCGTCCCAAAGCGGCCACCACGACCCTCGATGAGGCGTGGCGCCGGCGAACCATTCGTCCGGACTGGGCGGCAACGCGTACCTCAACATCACCCCTGAACAGATCCGCGCGCACGTCGCTGACGGCGCGTTGCGCTTTGTGAACGTAGCCGCGTTATCGATTTCCGCGCGCACCGGTTGACGAGTTCATTTGCCAAGCGCACCAGGCTGGAGAGTCATGTCCGTTTTCATCATGGAAAAATCCGCTTCCTACTACTCGTATAGCTTTCAATTCCGACGTCGTCGGTTTTTGGGTTAGTTGTTGCGTCGTGCAGCATCGGCCGGTGTGACGACCTGGTTGGGCAGGCCAGTGTTATTGACGGCGACACGCCGGAAGTTCATGGAACACATATCCGATTGTGGGGCATCGACGCGCCAGAGACGAACGCTGCGGATCGAAGGCTACCAACGATCTCGATGCCTTTGTTGACCGGCGCCCGGTGAGTTGCGTTCCGTTTTCGTTGGATCAATACGGGCGCACCGTGGCGTCATGCGCAGTCGGTGATGCCGATCTCGGGGAGTGGTTGGTCCGCAATGGCCTGGACTTGCCGCGCTTGGGCTTGCCGCCCTCCGCCTTCAGCTTCACCGCGCCCTCGATCAGGCGCGGGATGTCGGAGAATCGTTCCCGCCATCTCTCATCGCGCGGCGCGGCCGGTGCTCCATCAGCCCGCGCAGGTCCGGTGCGGCGGGTGATGATCCCTAAAAAGCGAACGGTGGTGAGCGTCCGCTTCATCATTCCGCTGCAATCGCTGACTCGGCGATCGCAACTTCGACCAAGGTGTCAGAAAAAGTTGGCGCGCGTCCAAGATCTGCAAAGGCTGACGGGTTGAGAGCATTTACGGTCGCACCCGTTCGGCTCAGGCTGCGCCAATAACCAAGAGGGGCGACAACAACACCTGGCATGACGTCGCTGCTCACCTTCGCGATCGCCTCGAAGCTGCCGCGATCATTGAAGATCCGAACGGGGCTCCCTTCGCCAACATTCCGTGCAAGGGCATCCTTCGGATTGACAAGCACGAACTGCTCTCCGGCGTGATGCAATTGACGTGGCAAGTTGCCATAGGACGAATTGAGGAATGCGTGGCTCTTCGGGGAGATGATGTTGAGCGGATATTTGGCGGCGAGCCGTGCGTTGGTAGCTGGCGACTCGTTAGGTGGAACGTAGGTTGGTAGCGGATCGACCGGCTCACCCGCTTGGAATTCGTTCGAGCCTTGACGGAAGAGCGGTAGCACGAAGTTGCCGCCTGCCGCCATTGAGGCCTTGAATTCGCATTTACCGGACGGCGTGAGGAAGTTGCCGTTGGCATGGGGCGCGTATGTGTCCGGCGTTCCTACATTCAGGCGCGCCCAGCCCTTCTCCTTCAAAAGATCCATCGTTATTCCTTGAAGGGCAGGGTTCGCCCAATCCAAGGCATCCACTGCCATCTCTTCATCGCTCCGCTGCCATTGGCGGTCATCGAAGCCCATGGTGCGGGCAAGTCGCCGGAACAGCTCGGTGTTGGATACTGACTCGCCAAGCGGCGCGATCGCCTGCTGGTTCAGCGACAGATAGAGATGCCCCCACGAGAACATCAAATCGAACTGCTCGAGCTGCGTGGTGGCAGGGAGTACGATGTCTGCGTACCGGGCCGTGTCGGTGAGGAATTGCTCGCCGACCACCGTAAAAAGGTCCTCGCTCTTGAGGCCTTGGATGATTTTTTCCTGCTCCGGGACCACGATGGCAGGATTTGAATTGTAAACGAACAGCGACTTGATCGGCGGATCGAGCGGCTCCTCGCCGGTCAGTGCCGGTCCCAGTCGCCACTGGTTCAGCACGCGCGTGCCGGGCTTGATCCAATCCGGGCGCATCAAGTTCTCCCATTTGACCGGGAAAGCCCAGATCGGCAACTGCAACATGCCGCCGCCAACATGGCGCCAAGCACCTACCAGTGCCGGCAAGCAAGCGGCGGCGCGCACCGTCTGGCCGCCGCCGGCGTGGCGTTCGATGGCGACGCCGATGCGGATCACGCTCGGTTGGGTGGTTGCGTATTCGCGCGCGAGCGTCCTGATATCTTGCGCCGGAATCCCGGTGATCTTCGCAACCATCTCCGGTGGGTAGGCACGGGCGCGCTCCTTGAGCTCGTCAAACCCGGTCGTGTAGTTCTGGACGTAATCTTGGTCGACCAGGTCCTCGCCGATGATGACGTTCATCAAGCCGAGCGCCAGAGCCGCGTCGGTCCCGGGACGAATAGGAATATGCCAATCGGCTTCTCGGGCAGTACGTGTCTTGAACGGGTCGATCACGACCAACTTTGCACCTTTGTTCTTTGCCTCGACGATGAACGGCCAGTGATGCAAGTTGGTGCTGATCGTGTTGCAGGCCCAGAGAATGATGTATTTCGAGTGCTTGAAGCTCTCCGGATCCATGCCGGGCGAGGGACCGATGGTCATGAAGTAGGCCGTGCACGAGCCCGAATCGCAAAAAGTCCGCTCGCTAATGGTAGCGCCGAGCTTGTTGAAAAAGGCATCGCCGACGTTGAGGCCGTTGAGGATGCCCTCGGTGCCGAGATAGCTGTAGGGCAGGATGGCGGTCGCCCCGAATTGATCGATGATATCGGTCCAGCGACTCCGGATTGTGTCCATCGCCTCGTGCCAACCGATGCGTTCGAACTGGCCGCTCCCTTTCGGCCCCGAGCGCTTAAGCGGAAGAAGCAGTCGTTCCGGGCTGTAGACCCGCTGTTCATAGTTGTTGACCTTTACGCACAGCCCTCCTCGCGTGAAGGGATGCTCTGGGTCGCCTCGAACATCAACCGCCCGTCCATCTTCGACGGTCACTAGCATGGCACATGTATCCGGACAGTCATGCGGGCAGGCCGCACGAACTACTTTCCGTCGCTCGGAAGCGTCTGCCATTCTCTCCTCCCAGTTCTGACGTTGTCTTACGGACTTGACGCCTGGGTGGTCGCAGCGACCCCTCGGTCGCACGATCGTTCAGCAGCTCTGATCGGCTGAGCGCTGTCATTGAAAACTGACCGGCGCCTCAAGATGCCATTCATATCACCCTAATCTCTGGCGACAAGGAAAAGGAGGGAGCAGCTCGCCAGCTAGCCAGCGACTTTGGTGTGCGGCATCCGTTGCTCGGCAGGCAGCGCTCCGCCTTCTGTCAGGATTACCAGATACTTTGCACCCATTTTCCGATGTTGCCGGACCTCCTGATAGGCCACGCTGTCATACCAACTTCGCGCGGCATCCTTTGAGGGGAACTCATACACCGTCACTCCCTCGGCCGGACCCTGTCCCTCCAGGATCAGGAACCGGCTTTGGTCAATTAGGACCCGAGCCGAGTGCCCACCCAAGGTTCCATTCACGCGCTGCCGATAAGCATTGAGCGCCTCCCGATCAAAAACCTCACGGCAAACGAAGACGACATACGCAGGCATGCGAGCACTGCCTTTGCTGATAGGCGCGACTCCGCTCTCCACGAGCATGCCGAGGTATTCGTTGCCCTCCCGGTTTTTGCGGGCTTGGACATATGCATCACCGTTGAACCACTCGACCGTCTGCTCGAACGGAGGGAATTCAGCCAACACAATTCCCTCGACGCGCTCATCCTGATCCGCGTCGAGCACCTCGAATGGAGCGTACCCTGCGAGCACATCTATATTCTCGGGGTACCGCGCGACCTGCCAGTAGCCCTCGAGGCCCGCTCGGTTCTTCACCGCCTGGCAGATATAGACAAGATAGCTAGACATGGCGTGCATCTCCTTCAGGACCCATTCTGCAGCCTCCAGCAATGGGAGACTCAAGCCCCTTTTTGAGGGTTGACTCTCCTGCAAGGGGAGAGTGCAGACTAAGGCCATGCCAGCTACGCCGGTCATGCTTACGATTGGGGACTTTTCGCGAGCCACCTTGCTCACGATCAAGACGCTGCGGCACTATCACGACACGGGCCTCTTGGCGGCGGCGGAAGTCGATGCCCAATCCGGCTACAGGCGTTATCTGACCAACCAGATTCCGCAGGCGCAGATGATCAAGCGCTTTCGGGAGCTGCGGATGCCGCTGAACGAGATCAGGCAGCTGCTTGCCTCGCCTGACGGCTCGACCCGCAACGCCATTATGGCCGCGCACTTGAGACGACTCGAAGATGATCTGGAACGAACTCGAAGCGCTGTGTCGGAGCTGCGCGGTCTACTCGGGCCGCCTGCGGGCCCCGTGACCATTTCTCATCGCCACATCGCCCCGATGTTGGGCGCTGCCATTGGTGAGCGCGTCGACGTAAAGCACGCTGTGGCGTGGCTGTCGGGCGCGTTGGCAGAGTTGCACTCGACACTCGCCACCCAGGGCAGACGAGCCGTCGCCCCGGCGGGCGGACTCTTCTCGGACGAGATCTTCGCCAAAGGGCGAGGTGCGGCAACGATCTACATTCCCTGTGATGGGCCGATCGAAAGTATCAGTCGGGTCCGGCCCTACCACTCGCCTGAGGTCGAGGTTGCAACAATTGTCCACGAAGGCTCGCATAGAAATATTGACCTGGCCTATGGAGCCCTGGCCACCCACGTGGCGCGTTATGAGCTTGCCGCGGACGGGCCCTTGCGGGAGCACTACATGGTGGGACCGCTGGATACGTCGGACGAGAGCGCCTGGCGTACGGAGATCGGTTGGCCCATCGTGGGGGTCGCCGAGCGTCCTGATTGAAGCACGCCTCTAAAGGCAAATGCAGGCCTAGACACTTGAGCTTAATTCCTGTCTGCAGGCTTCCGTGAATTCCCTCAGTGGTTCGTGCTCCTCTCTGCTCTGTTGCACACGCTGCCTCAACTCATCGAACGTTCTGTTGGGCTCTGCGTAGGCTGCGATAACACTGCGCATCACTTGCTCGGCGCATTTGACTACCCTAGTTGATGATACCAGTCGCATACGCTCAACTACAGAGTAGAGATTGCTGACAACCTCCGGTCCCTCGGCTTGGTGGTTCCATGCTTCCGTCAAGCATCTCGTCGCTTCAATGATGAATTCGGAATAGAGCTTTTGGCGTCGCTCTGCATGGTGCATACGCGTCTGAGTACCGAGCAGTTTGTGCTGTGTGATCCAGGAAGCGGCAAATGTCGACACTCCGCCGATCAGGGAGCCGATTAATCCGGCGCTTGCGGAAAGGATTGCGGTCTCCATTTCTAATCTCACGCTCAATCATTTATTTCAGCTATTCGGCCGCTGCCGCCGTTGCCGATTTGGAGGTCTCGGTCGGGCTCATCTGCTGGACCTGTGGGCGCGCCGCAGGTCTCAGCTTTTCACGGATGGCCTGGAACGTGACATAGAGCGGCGGAATGGCAAAGATGCCGATGAAGGAAGCGAGGATCATGCCGCCGAACACGGGCGTACCGACGTCGCGTCGCGCCAGTTGCGCGGCGCCGGTCGCAATCACCAAAGGCAGCAGTCCCAGGATGAAGGCGAACGACGTCATCATGACCGGGCGGAAACGCAGTCGTGCGCCCTCGGTTGCGGCGTCAAGAAGAGCGATGCCTTGCTCCCGTTTTTCCTTGGCGAACTCGACGATCAGGATGCCGTTCTTTGCCGCGAGACCGATCAGCACCACCATGCCGATCTGCGCATAGAGGTCGAGGGTCAAGCTGCCGAGCGCCATGGCGAGAAACGAGCCGAGCACACCCACCGACACCGAGAGCAGCACGGGCACCGGAATGGTCCAGCTCTCGTAAAGCCCGACCAGAAACAAATAGGCAAACAACAACGCGAAGCCGAGGATCATCCCGGTCTTGCCTTCGGCGCGCTTCTCCTGGAAAGAGGTGTCGGTCCACTCGCCGGCAAAGCCCGCCGGAAGCGTCTTCGCCGCGACCAGCTCCATGGCCTTGAGAGCCTCCCCGGACGATATGCCCGGCGCCGGACTTCCCAGCACGGTCACCGCGCGGAGGTTGTTGTAACGTATCAACGCAGGCGGGCCGACGACGACGTGGACCTCGACAACGCTTCGCAGCGGAATCATCTTGCCTTCATTGTTGCGCACATTGATCCGGTAGATGTCATCGACTTTGCTGCGATCCTCCGCCTCCGCCTGGACCTGGACCTGCCATCGCCGGCCATATAGATTGATGTCGTTGACGTAGTACCCGCCAAGCGAAGCCTGCAGCGCCTGGAAGACCGTATTGAGCGGCACGCCGAGAATCTGGGCCTTGTCCCGGTCGACATCGAGATAGATCGACGGGTTGGTCGCGGAGAATGTGGTGAACACCCGGTTCAGCTGCGGATTCTGGTTTGCGGCAAGGACCAGCCCACGCAACGTCTGGGCGAGGACTTTCGGGTCGCCGCCACGCAAGTCTTCCAGCACGTAGGAAAATCCGCCGCCGGTTCCAAGTCCGATGATGGGCGGCGGCGCCAACGGGACGACAACGCCTCCCTGAACCTGCCGAAATTTCTCGCCAAGCCGGCCGATCAGAGCGTGCGCACTCTGCGAGGCATCCTTGCGCTCCTCGAACGGTTTGAGCCTGACGACCATGAAAGCCGCATTCGATTGCGAGAAATTGTCGATGAAATTCAACCCGACGACGGAGATGAAATCCTGAACGGGCTGTTCGGTCTTCAGGATCTCCTCGGCTTGTTGGACCACGTTCGTGGTACGTGCGACGGACGCGCCGCCGGGTAATTGGACGACGACAAACAGCGTCCCTTGATCGTCTTCGGGCAGGAATCCGGTGGGAGTTATCTTGTTGAGGCCGATAATGCCTGCCCCCGCGATTGCAACCATCACGAGGCCAATCACCGAAAAGCGAACAATGTGCGCGATTGCCGCGCCATAGGCATCGCGCACCCTGTCGATCGATCGCATGCCCCAGCCGATGAGCCCCCGCCGTGGGCCATGGCGCGGCCGAAGAAGCACGCCGCACAGCGCCGGAGAGAGCGTGAGCGCATTGATCGCGGAGAGGAGCATCGACACCGACACCGTCACAGCGAACTGCCGGAACAGCTCGCCGGAAATGCCCGGGATAAAGGCGATCGGAACGAAGACCGAGAGCAGGACCAGGGTGATGGCAATGATCGGCGCCGTGATCTCCGCCATCGCGCGCTTCGTCGCCTCGCCCGGCGATAGCTCGGGATGCTCCTCCATCACACGCTCGACGTTCTCGACCACGACGATGGCGTCGTCGACCACGATGCCGATGGCAAGCACGACGGCGAGCAGGGAAACCGTATTAGCCGAATAACCGATCGCCTTCAGGACAATGAAGGCGCCGATCAGGCTCACCGGCACTGCGATGGTCGGAATGAGGGTAGCGCGCACGCTGCCGAGGAACAAGAAGACAACGATGACGACGAGGATGAAAGCCTCGATCAGGGTCTTCCGAACTTCCTCGATGGTTGCCGTAACGGACGCTGTAGGGTCATAGGTGACCTTCCAGGTCATGTCCTCCGGGAAGCTTTCCGCGAGCTCGGCGACGCGGGCGCGGACGTCGTTGAGCGTCTTGATCGCGTTTGCCCCCGGCGTCTGGAAGATGGCCACAATGGCCGCCGGTCCGCCGTTGAACCGGGTGTCGCGATCGAGATTGGCAGCGCCGAGCTCGAGACGCGCCACGTCGCCGAGGCGGAGCACCGATCCATCTGGATTCGTTCGGATGATGATTTTCTCGAATTCGGCGACGGAGGCGAGGCGTCCCCTTGTCTGGATGTTGAGTTGCAGCTGCTGGTCGTCGGAAATGGGGCGTGCGCCGATGCGTCCGACCGCCGCCTGGGTGTTCTGAGACTGGATCGCGCTGATGATGTCGCCGACCGTCAGACCCAATCCCGTTAGGCGATCGGTCTGGATCCAGGCTTTCATCGCATAGTCTTGCGGGCCCCAGAGGATGGCATCGCCGACGCCCGGCATGCTTTTGATCCGGTCGAGGACGTTGATGGTGACGTAGTTGGACAGAAACAGCGGATCGTGGCTGTGCTTCGGCGAGTAGAAGGCGATGGCGCCGAGCAGCGCGGAAGACTGCTTCTTGATCGTGACGCCCTGGCGTTGAACGTCCTGCGGCAGGCTGGAGAGGGCGGTCTGCACCCGGTTGTTGACGTTGACGGTGTTGATGTCCGGATCGGTGCCGAGCTCGAACGATGCCGTCAGCGTGTAGCTGCCGTCATCGCCGCTCACGCTTTTCATGTACATCATCTTGTCGACGCCGACGAGCTGCGCCTCGATCGGTTGCGCAACGGTCCCATCCACGACAGCCGAGCTGGCGCCCGGATAAACCGTGGTTACGGATACTTGCGGAGGAACGATATCGGGATACTGGGCGAACGGGATCGCCACGAGCGCGAGCGCGCCCGCAATGGTGATCACAATGGCGATGACGATCGCTAGCCGCGGCCGGTCGACGAAAATGGCCGACAACATGGGTCAGCCCCCGCTCAATGTGCGGGACGGGGTCGCTCGCACTTCAATTCCTGGGCGCACAAGCAGCAGACCGTCCACAATGACCAGCTCGCCGCCCGAGAGCCCTTGC
>Ga0210406_10006650_pt1 | contig 11947 bp, 13 predicted proteins | sample IncBWC30MmetaG_FD_155454 | JGI IMG/M metagenome (GOLD analysis project Ga0210406, IMG submission 155454) | Forest soil microbial communities from Barre Woods Harvard Forest LTER site, Petersham, Massachusetts, United States - Inc-BW-C-30-M | ecosystem: Environmental > Terrestrial > Soil >...
CGTGTTTGGTGTCGGCGAAGACCCGGTTCGGCTCGGTCTTGTCGCCAGTCTCGCCCGGCCCGGGGGCAACGCGACCGGGATCAATGCTTTCAGCCAAGAGGTGACGGCCAAACGGCTACGGCTCCTTCATGACTCGGTGCCCAAGGCTGTCCGCATTGCTGTGCTCGTCAATCCGGCCAATGCGTCGGCCGCTGAGAACGTCTTACGGGAGGTGCGGGAAGCCGCCACAATCATGGGACTGCAAATCCAGATATTCGAGGCTACGACAATCGGCGAGATCGATGCGGCCTTTGGCAGCCTTGTGCGCGAGCGTCCCGACGCCCTCTTCGTCGGTGGCGACTCGTTCTTTAACAGCCGCGCCGTTCAATTTGCCATCTTGACTGCGGCGAACAAAATTCCGGCGACTTATTCGCAGCGTGAGTATGTCGTGGCCGGCGGGCTGATGAGCTACGGAAGCGACTACGCGGAGACATTTCATCAGGTCGGCGTCTATACCGGCCGCATACTCAAGGGCGCGAGGCCGTCCGAGCTGCCGGTGTTGCAATCGACCAAGTTCGAGTTTTTCATCAATTTGCAAACGGCACGAACGCTCGGCATCGAGGTGCCGCCGGCAGTGCTTTCCATCGCCGATGAGGTAATTGAATGAAGAGCCAGATGTCCAGCTTCGGGTCAAATTCGGAAGTTCAGGTCCGCTCATGCCTCAACAGCGGACGCGCGGCGACTGCGGCGACACATCTGTTTGGGGTCAGTTCCGGACTCACGCAGCGCAGCAAATACCACACACGGCTGTAAGGGTTTACTCGATCACTTCATCGGCGCGGGCGAGCAGAGAGGTCGGCAGTTCGAGGCCGAGCGCCTTGGCGGTCTTGAGATTGATCACAAGCTCATACTTGGTGGGCGCCTGCACCGGCAGATCGGCCGGCTTCTCGCCCTTGAGGATGCGATCCACGTAGCCGGCAGCCCGCCGGTACTGATCGGTGATATCAGCCCCATAGGAGATCAGCCCTCCGTCGGCGACAAAAACTCGCCGGTAATAGACCGCAGGCAGTCTGTGTCGGGCCGCCAGCGAAATGATCAGTTCGCGATGGAACACCGATAACGCACTCGCGGTCAAAATCAGGCCGCCATTCGATGTGCCTGCAAAGGCCGTAACGGCACGCTCGATTTCGGATTTGTCTCGCACGTTGACAGGGCTCACCTCCACGCCGACTGACCGTGCCACGGACTGAATGACTGCAAACTGCCCGATCCCGGCGGTTATCGCAGGGTCTCGAAGAACCGCCGCGCGCGTCACGTTTGGCGCGATCTGCTTCAGAAGCTCTAGCCACTTCGCGCTCAAATCGTATTCGAATAGCATAAGGCCGGTTATGTTGCTGCCCGGTCTCGACAGGCTATCGACGAAGCCGGAGCCAACCGGATCGACAACAAGCGCAAAAACGATCGGTACGGTGCGAGTTGCCCAGGCCAAAGCCTCCACAGCAGAGGTGCCGGAAGCGAAGATTACGTCCGGGCCGAGCGACACTAATTCCGCCGCATCGGTACGGGTTTTGTCGGCGTCGGCCCCACTTAAGCGGTAATCGATGCGCACGTTGCGGCCGTCGCTCCAGCCTAATTGCTCCAATGTTTGCGCGAAGGCCGCGATGTTCATTTGGACGTCCGGATCGCCCGCAGTCGCGGCCCTGAGCACGCCGATCCGGCGCATCTTGTCGGTCTGCAGCGCGCGCGCCGTAAGCGGCGAGGCAACCACCGCACCGCCGCCGAGCAGCGTAATGAACTCCCGCCGTCTCATTGGCTTCCTCAAGGCTCAGGAAGACATCGTACCGGCTCAAACTAGCACACTGGAAGGGGCCGAGTGTGAGTTCTGGCGGAGGACTGATGTCGCAGTTGGGTCATTCGCGACCAAATTAGCCGGCTTTGCCTCCCAGTCGACGTCCGCTTCTCTCCAAAAGCGACCGAAGTTCTGACTTGCAGCCAAATGACGCGATGGGCCAATTTCCCACTCATGCACCGGCAACAAAAGAAGCTACTCGATCACCTCGTCGGCGCGACCCAACAGAGCAATCGGAAAGGCAAGGCCGAGCGACTTGGCGGTCTTGAGATTGATGACCAATTCGGTGTTCGTTGATTGCTGAACCGGCAGGTCGGCGGGTTTCTCGCCGTTGAGAATACGGCCGACATAATGGCCAGCGACACGATAGGCATCGGTAACGTTGGCCCCATAGCTCATCAACCCACCAGCCACTACAGCTTCGCGCCATGGGTAGACCGTAGGAATCGAGTAGCGTGTCGCCAGCCCAACGAGCTGATCACGACGACTGAAGAAGAACGCATTGGCACCAATCACAAGCCCGCCCAATTGCATTTGGGATAAGGAGGTAAAAACCGTCTCGATCTCGCCTTCCGTGCGCGCATGCAAGATACGGACTCGCAGACCGAGGGTGCTTGCCGCCATCTCCACGTCGTTCGACTGCAAGACGGTAGTTGCGAGATCAGGGTTGATGAGGGCGGCAATAACAGTCGCCCGGGGTCGCAGGGTATGCAGCGCCTCCAGCTCCTTAGGCCCCAGAGTGTTAATAAGAAAGCTCACTCCCGTTATGTTTCCGCCCGGCCTGCTGAGGCTGGCCACAAGTCCAACTTCGATAGGATCAACGCCACTCGCAAACACAATCGGGATTTTTGACGTGGCTGCTGCTTTGGCTGCGAGAGCAGGTTCCGGTCCCCCGCCCGCAAAGATGAGAGATACCTGACGGCGCACAAGATCGGCCGCCAGTTCTGGCAGCCGCTCAAGTCGACCTTCGGCCCAGCGCAATTCAATCGATACATTCTGGCCCTCTGCATAGCCGGCTTCGCTCAGGCTCTTCCGAAACGCGGCCATCATTGGCGCGTATCCTTCTTGTGCTCCGCCGTGCAAGAATCCCACTACGGGCATCGGTGCCTGCTGGGCGTGCGCCGCCACCGACAACACGGCCGCGCCGCCGATCACGCCGAGAAATTCGCGCCGCCTCATATCCTCGACCCACTCATAGTCTCGGCGCGATTATAGCACTGTTGCGGAGGCGCGAGCGGCTTCGGCCAATCGTGACGGCCCATGTCCGTTGAGGGTCAATCGCGTCACCTTGACCCCACGCGGCTCACTTCTGGTCTTCCCTGGTTAGCGGACATCGCAGGCCATTCCGGCTGTCGGTTTCGTGCCAAAGCCGGAAATCTTTAGCCGCCATCGCGTTTGCCGTCGGCGGCTTTCGTCCGTCGCAACGTGGCAAGCGGCGCAGCCCTGCTCGGAAGAGGCGGCAGATCGCCGACGAGATTCGATAGTTGAACAGCAACCGCGCGAAGTCGGGAATTCGCTTCTCGCAGCAACTTTAGGTCATCCGTTACCCGACGCTGCGGGTCTGAAACGCTCGCGAGCTCCTCAAGCATCGATGTCAGAACATCGACGAATTCGTCAGGTGACGGTACCATGGGCAAGTTCCCCAATTTGGACGAGCGCCGGTCCTGCCTAAGCAGCGGTGTTGATTGAGTCGCGGGCAAATTTGAGTCCAAAATGGGATCGAACGCCGAACGGATGTGCCGTCTGTGTGGCGACGACCCAATAGCGAGAAACGAATGGTGCCAGCCAGCCTGGGACGCGATGTCTCAGTTGGGTCATTCGCGACTGAGTCAGTCGGTCCTGCCTGCCATTTGATGTCCGCTTCCTACCGAAAGCGACCGAGGGCGGCTTTGCAGCGAAATGACGCGATGGGCCATAAGCGGTCATGCCTTAGCGCTCGCTACCACCATAAATGCCGCGAACCTTAGGTTGTCCTCAGTTCCTGTTTGCACCGCCGCTTCGCGCGCCTCCGCTCCGTCGCCATCAAGATCGATCGGCGAAACTGTCGCCGAACATCGGCAGACCGCGCTTTGAGTCCGCGCGAGCCCCCTCATCCTGGAGCACATCCCAGTGCTCGGCCAACACCCCGTCCGCGATGCGCACGATGTCGGCGGCTATCCAGTTTCTCGGCAGTCCGGTGCCGGAGAAGCGACCGTGGACAATCACGAAATCGCCTTCGGCCACGATCACTCCCGGCTCTTATTTGAGGGACGCGGGACTGGCCTTGATGAGGTTGAAGAGACCTTCGCGACCCGGATGTGGGCGCTGTGCTGGATGTAGTTCGGCGACCAATATCGCGCGGCCGCCTCAGTGTATTGAATGCTTCGAGGACAAGCGTTTTGTTCCTTTTTTTGTTCGACGCCATCTCTCATGCTCCTTCCTCTCGCCGGTTAACTTATCTCGTCAACCCGGTCCGGGTAGAAGGCGACGTAATCCTTGATCTGCGCCATCGCTTCAAATGGGGCCTCATAAGTCCACACCGCGTTGCATGAACGTTCACCGCCAGCGGGAATGCTGTAGTAGGAAGCGTCGCCCTTGTAGGGGCAATACGAGGTGTGTTCGCTGCGCGCCAGCGCGGCCATATCGACGTGCCGACGGGGGATATACTGAACGGGCGGATACGACGCCTCGCGAAGTGTCAACGCAGCGCTTGTGTCGGCGATGATTTTTCCGCCGACCTTGACCACGACGCGAGACGGGTTCGCTTCGATCGAAATCGGGTGGTCCGGCCCCGGAATCTTCACTGGCTTGTCAGTCATGACTTGTCTCCGTGTTGGCAGGTGCAGGTGGTCACTATCGCGCTCTCTTAATATGTGCTCATGGCGTTTGTTCTTCGGACAAGAACAGAGACACATGCCGAACGAACCGGTCGGGATATTGATACAGTGAGCCGTGACCGGCGTCCGGATAGAGGATCAGCTGTGCATTCGGGAGATGCCGCTGCAGAATTGAGGAGTTCACCGAATAGATGATCACGTCGTTGTCGCCATTGACGACCAGCGTTGGCTGGCGGATCGATTTCAGATATTCGAACGGCTTCTCCCGCGGCGTGCCCCATTTGGTGATGGCTTCGATCTGTGTGGGCGCAACTTTTTCGTCGACCTCGGGATCGCGGTTCTGGGCGCGCAGGCGGAAGCGCTTGAGGAACTCACGGCCTGCAGCCTGACTTTTCTCGGACCGCGTGAAGTGGACCCGAAGCCAAAGATGATCGCGGTCGTCATAAGTGGCGCCGAAGATTTCCTGCGCCTCCGGCGTGAGGGTCGCCATGCCTTCGCCGCTGCGCGGGCCGGTGCCGACCAGGACCAGGCGCCTCACGAGGTCGGGCGCCTGGAGAGTGATCTCCTGCGCGACAAAGCCGCCGATCGAAAATCCGAGCACATCGACCTTCGATAGTCCAAGCGCCTTGATAAAAGAGACCGCGTTCGTCCCCATTTGTTCACAGGAGGTCGGAACCTCCCCGGAGCTGCTGGAGACGCCACCGTTGTTGAACAGGATCACCTCCCGCGTCGTTGCGAGGCCATCCGTCACCGCCGGATCCCAATGGTCCATCGTTCCCGTGAAGTGCTGGTTGAAAACGAGCGGCACCCCGCCCGACTTCCCAAAGCGGCGATAGGCGAAGCGGATGCCGTTGGCCTCAGCGAACTGTGTTGGCGCGGTCTGGTGGGTGTGAGTCATTTCTTGACGCGGATGAACCATTTCTGGACGGGTATGAATCACCATGGTCTGAGCTCCAATTATTCGTCCCGCATCGCATCGGGCACGAGCGCAAGGGCTGCTTTCGCGCAATCGACGTCGTGCTGCACCGTGGGGGCCCCGCTCACCCCGATAGCCCCGACGACTTCTCCGCCCACCTTGATGGGAAACCCTCCTCCGTACGCCGCCACACGCGCAAGCGTGGGGATCCCAGCCAGAAGCGACGGGTCGCGCTGGATGAAGTTGAAAAAGTCCTGCGTGGAGACGCCGAACAGAGCCGTGTACGCCTTGTTCTGGGCAATCTCGATGGAAAGGATCGGGGTCCCATCCATCCGGCTAAAGGCCTTGAGATTGCCGCCGTCATCGAGAATCGCGATGTTCTCGGCGACCCCCATTTGTCTGGCTTTCGCCACCGCTTGATCGATCATCTTCTGTGCCAGCTCGGAAGAAATGCTGTGCTTCGTCACTACGTTGCCCATCGGGCTCCTCCCACCATTTGAAATGCGTTGCGCGCTAATCGGGTTTGGTCGCAACAATCGACTGCCGTGAACAAGTCCGCGATGAAGCGCGAATGAGAATGCCCTCAGAGTCAGTGGCTCTTGCCGCCATCGACGTGGAGGACATGGCCGGTGATGTAGGAGGCTCCCTCCGACGCGATGAAGACGATCGCGTTGGCAAGCTCCTCCGAGAGGCCGAGGCGTGCCATTGGAACCGTCGTCACCAGGGCCGCCTTGTTCTCCGGCGTGCCCGTGAAGCGGGTCAACATGCCGGTGTCCGTCGGACCAGGTGCCACGGCATTCACACGGATTCCCGACTTCGCGAGCTCGAGCGCCACCGACTTGGTGATGCCTTCGACGGCATGCTTGCTGCCGACGTAGATGGAGGCGCCGGCCGCGCCCTCGTGCCCATAAGTCGAGGAGATGTTGATGATGGTCCCGCTGCGCTGTCCCTGCATGACGCGCGCCTCGTGCTTCATGCTCAGGAGCACGCCGAGGACGTTGGTGTCGAACGTCGCGGAATAGCTTTCCGCAGTCTGCTCCGTGATCGGGCCGGGTTTACCTTCGGTGCCGGCATTGTTCACCGCGATATCGAGACGTCCGAAGCGCTCGACCGTGCGGTCGACGAGACGACGGACATCGTCTTCCTTGCGCACATCGGCCTGGACGAATTCGGCTTCGGCACCGAGCGAGCGCAGTTCGCGAACCAGTTCCTGGCCGGCATCCGGCTTTCGCCCGGAAACAACAACGCGATGGCCGGCTTTCGCGAACGAGACCGCCGCTGCGCGGCCAATGCCCGTGAGGGCTCCAGTGATGAGAACGACTGACGAGGACATGACTATCTCCTTGATAAGAAAAGATTTCTGTGGCCGCCGCCTCCAAGCGATCAGTGAGGTGAGAGAGGTCGGTCGCGTGAGCCCCAAGATGAGCGTTCTGGACCAATTGAAAAACAGGCCATAATTCCAAACATATCGGACACGGGTGTCCGAAATGGAGGTTCGCGGATGGACACTCTGGGATCGCTCAATGCCTTCGTTCGGGCCGCCGAAACCCGAAGCTTCACGGTTGCGGGACGGCAGCTTGGCGTGTCGTCATCGGCGATCGGCAAGTCAGTGGCTCGGATGGAGGAACGGCTCGGCGTGCGCCTTTTCCATCGCAGCACGCGCAGCGTCACACTCACCGCAGAAGGCGCCCTGTTCCTCGAGCGCTGCCGGCGCATCTTTTCTGAAATCGAAGCGGCCGAGCTTGAACTGTCGCAGACACACGAGGCCCCACGCGGCACGCTGCGTGTCGGCCTGCCATTGGTAGGCATGCTGATGATACCGACGCTCGTGGCGTTCATGCGGGCCTATCCCGAGATCATGCTGGATCTCGATTTCAGCGATCGGGTCATCGATGTGATCGAGGAGGGTTTTGACGCCGTCGTGCGCTTCGCCGACGCCGGCGACACGCGCTTGATGTCACGAGCCTTGGGCACCTATCGCCGACGCCTCGTGGCGGCGCCGGCCTATCTGGCGGCCAAAGGTGTTCCCAAAACCCCTAATGACCTCAAGGCTCATGCCTGTCTGCACCACAGGTTTCCGACCAGCAGAAGGTTCGAGCAATGGCCCGTGCCACCCGAGCAAGCCGGCGTCGAGATTGAACTGCCGAAAACGGCGGTCGCAAGCACACTTGAGCCGCTGATCTATATGGCCGAGCAAGGCCTGGGTATCGCCTATTTGCCGGACTTCGCCATCGGCCGGCAACTTCGTGAAGGCCTGCTCGTCACCGTACTCGACGACTACACCGACCGCTCCGGACCGCTTCGGGTCCTGTGGCCGTCGAGCCGGCATCTCGCTCCCAAGCTCAGAGCATTCGTGGACTTTCTCGCCGCGAATCTTATCCCCGCCGTGGAAGGCGGAGCAGACGGCGGGAAGAGTTCCTAGGAGAGGCTGATCTCAATCGGCGCGGGTGAGCAATGTCGGCGGCACTTCGAGACCGAGCGCCTCCGCGGTCGTGAAATGTACAGCTCAATTTTTGTGGACTGCCGAACAGGCAAGTCAGCCAACTTTTCTCAGGGGTTGTCCGCTTAGGGTCATTCGCGACCGAACCGGTCGATCTTGCCTGCCAATCGATGTCCGCTTCTCTCCAAAAGCGACGAAATTGCTGCGCGGCCGCGAAGTGTCGCGAAGGGCCACAAACGAACTTAACGACGGTAACCCAAAATGGCAGACACTTAGCTTTCGTGGTCTGGTTCCCACAATCTAAATTGCGACCACATCGAGTGGGGTCATTGTGAATGCGAGTTTGTAGCGCCCGGCAATGGATTTCTCCTTGGCGCCGATGAGGTGAAGCGCTGAGGACGAGAAGAACTTTGATGCGGCGTCGCCAACGATTTCGGGATCGTAACCTGAGAGCAGAATGATCCAGTCGGCGGCGCCGTCCGCCCCGCGAATTTGCTGCTCGGTCGTGGGCGAACTCGTTTTGGGAGCGTCGGTTATCAGCAAATGTCCGCCCGTTAACCCCGGTTTGGCTGCCATTTCGCGCAGGCCTTCGACCAGTTCGCTCTTCAACAGCGCTTGCTTTCCCTCTTGTGGCGAAAGTCTGATCGTTGCGAGCGAGGTTGCGACGCCGCCGCCGAAGCTCGCTTCCACTCGGCATTGACTACGCACCATGTTTAGGTGATGCGGCATCATCTTCGTCGACAAAGGGGTTGGGGCGTTGAGCCGGTCGAGATAGCCCTTCGACGTCAGAGTTTCGTACTGCTCTAATTCGTAGAGAACGAAGAAGCCTTCCGCATCGAGCGTACTAGTCCATCGCGAACCACGCCGAAAGCCAGGGATGCTCATCCTTTCCGGAAAGTGTTCGTGCGAATGCCAATCGCCAAATTCCGCGCGTTGCTCGGGACGAATATTCCACCACATTGCGACGGCTGCCTTACCCAGAAGCGACATAGCTGCTCCAAATCCAACAAACGGACCCGTCGACTCTGCAAAAACGGGAACTCGGGGATCCGCCGCGATCAGTAACAAGGCCAGCGTCAGCCCTCAAGAGCGGACGCAGCGCCTGCAGATGGAATTTCCGTTAAGGGTCACAAGCGGAAGTGCTGGCGCTTCAAGATCACGTCTGCTTTGCCCCTGTGAACGGACATGGCTCGTCACGGACGCCATGTCTGAAAAGTGCCAAAACCGGACCTTCGTCCGTCACCGGTCAACATTAGCGCGGATATGCGGCCTCGTAATAGGCGTCCCTGGCATCGCCTGAATAACTCATTGGGCCGCCAGCATCGACGGACAAACGCTCTTGGTAGATTCAGGCACTGCATGATGACGCGCAAGTTCAACGGTGAGGCCAGAGACGCCAGCAAAGGCGCCGATCTTCTCCGTGGCGCGCCCGTGGTCCGAGTGTGAAACTTTCGCGTTCGGAGAGTTGTCGGCACGCCGCTGGCTGGCGGCCGCCCTCTCGACCGGCTCCGGAGCGCGGCGGAAGGAAAAACCCGGCCATAATGCAGAAAATGCCCACGTTTCGGGCCGCGCCAGAGCCTCAGGCCTCGCCCGAAAGAGGAAACGGCCCCGCGCGGTTTTCGCTTCGCGCACGGGGCCGTCATTGCTCATGCCGCAGGAGACGGCGACGCCAAGCCTACACCGTCCGACTTAACGGAATCTTGATGTCGACCATGGCCTTCCCAATGCTCTGGATGAGGTGCCGGAGGCGGTTCTTGCGTTCTTGGAAGCCAATCAGCAGCGCACCGCCTCAGCCGGCGATGTTTCAGCACGGATTCTGCACGGAGGAGGAAATGCGCGGAAACAGGTAATAGCTGTCGCTGATCGGGACGGTCCCGCTGATCGTAAAGCCAAGGTTGGGCGTATATTGGTACGTGACCTCGCCAAGTATCAACGATACGTTCGGGGGCGAGGGAGTGCCGAGGGCCGCAGGCAAAGTCATCGGCTGATTTACTGCCCGCGGGGTTCCGTTGAGCGCCTTGCTCCAGGTCACGGTCGCGTTGCCATTGGCGTCCGTGGATACTTCCGACACCGTTATCGACGCATTCGCGGCGGCATAGGGAGCGATCGTCACCGATGACGCGTTAAGCATGGTGTTCAGCGTTGAGGCGGTGACGCACTGGTTTCGTGACACCAGGTCCGCGACCTCGTGGGCGGTCTCGCTGACCTTGACGCTGATCGCCAGCCCGTTCCCGAGTTCAAAGCCACCCAGCCAGAGCAGCAGCATGAAGGGGAGTACGATGGCGAATTCCGTCGCGGCCACGGCGCGAATGTCGACCCATAAATTCCGCACGCGATGAAGCCTCCGGCTCATGAGTTGATATAGGCCTCGTTCTGGAAAGCCGCGGACGCCATTATCAGGTGGTTGCCGCCTGAACCCATGAAAACCGGCCACAGATACATCACCCGCACAACAACGATGTCGCCGGGATTGCCAGGGCTGTATAGCCAGGCGTTCGTCACGTTTCCGTTGTTGTCGAAGGTCAGGGTTGGCGCGCCCGCGTTCGCCGTAGTCCATGAGCCGGCAACTTCGACGTCGATCATCAGCTTGTTGCAGTTGAACAAGATCGGAAGGTTGGAGCAGACCACGCTGGCAAACTGGGTCTGGGTCATGTTTTGGGCCTGCGCCTGCCCTGTCAGGATTATCCGGCTCGATTGGTTCACCGCAGTTTCCAGGAGCTGCTGGGCAAAGAAAGTCAGGAAGGTCTGGATGATCGCGACCAGCAAAAAGATGAACGGTCCGGCGACCAGCGCGAACTCGACCGCGGTTGCGCCCTGCCGGTCGGCAAGGAGCGCGCGCCAGCGGCGGCGTTTGGTTATGGGCACGGCGTGCGTGGCAGTCATGACTGCTTTCTCTATTGAGTCAGGCGGGGGTCGGAGGCGACCTTGAGGAACAGAGCCTGGAGTGCGCCCGTGATGTCGCCGTTGGTCTGAACCTTTGTGTACAATCCCGGCGAGGCGCAGGATTGCAGGTTTAGCTCGACCGCGTTGGACGTGCCGTTGAACGGGTGAATCCATGAATCGTACCAGCTATTGGTGCTATGGAGCGCCGAGTCGTCATATTCGGTGTAGAGCACCGCGATGCGGATTTTCTTGTTCTTGATGGTGGTGCAGATCGTGGGATCGAGCGGCTGCTGGCAGCGCTTACCAGTGAGAGTCTTGTTGCAGGAACTCGTGTACGGGTCGGTCGAAATGTTCACGTCTTCAACGCCATCGGTAACGAGGAAGATCACTTCCTGCGGTGTATCGTTAGCGACATTGGTGCCGTTCCCCGGATTCGGCATGATGTTGTTGAGACTGTTCAACGCGCCCGCGATGCTGGTGTCGGCGTCGCTATTATTGTTCGACGATGTTAACCAGTTGTTTTTGTACACCGGCAGAACCTGAATGCTGGAGGCTGCACTCTGGATGGTCGCTACCAGGTAGCTAGTCGTCGAGGCGGGCGTCAGGGGAGTTCGCACCACCCCAGGTTTTCCGGAAGGCGCGAAGATCGGCGAACTGCTGTTCAACTGGTAATCGAACGTATAGATCGCAACCCCATACGTATTTCTATTGGTGTTCGATATCTGGTAGGCGGTATTCATCAGGGATTGGACTGCCTGCGTTACCCGATCGATGCGAAGCGTGAGTCCGAGGCTGCGGGCGAGAGCGTAATTGTCCTGGCTGGAGCCGCCTGGATTTTGCAGATTGTCCGCGGCAGGATTGGTTTCGTGGCATGCGAATCCGCACCCTTTGACCCCGCTTGAGTCGACCTGCTTTTGCGTGTTGGCGATCAGCGTGCTGATGTCGCTCGAGGTCGCGCCGATGGCCATCGAAGGCGAGTCGTCCAGCAAGAGATAGAAATTGATATTGGGTGCGCCCTGGTTGCGTGTCGCTGACTGGCCACTGACCAGCCAGCTCGCCTGGTG
>Ga0210406_10006652_pt1 | contig 11946 bp, 6 predicted proteins | sample IncBWC30MmetaG_FD_155454 | JGI IMG/M metagenome (GOLD analysis project Ga0210406, IMG submission 155454) | Forest soil microbial communities from Barre Woods Harvard Forest LTER site, Petersham, Massachusetts, United States - Inc-BW-C-30-M | ecosystem: Environmental > Terrestrial > Soil >...
CATCCCAGCCGCCGATCACGTACATTTTGCCGTTGAGGGCAACACCATAAAGTTCTTCATCCGGATACGGGAATGGTGCGGCCTTCTTCCAGGGGTTTATTGGCATCTGAGCCAGCGCGGCCATGGAGAAAACCAGGCTGGCGATCAGGGCAAGCATTGCAGTTCGTCGTCGTAGCACTTTTGACATACAAGTCTCCTTATTGAGTGTTGAATAGAAATCTGGTTCTTATCTCGATGGCATTCTGAAGATCAGGCCAAACATCAAGTAGCGGACGTCTTTGATTCCGTTTGTGTTTTCCCACATGTAGGAGGGCTGAAACGACACATGCTTCTCGATGGGCACCGTGACGCCGGTCCAGGCTCGGTTTTTCGTCCACCCGCTTCCCTGGTCGTAAAAGGCTTCGTAGGACGCGAAAGGTTTCCAGATGCGACCCTTAACCGCGAGAGGATATGCGACCGCGATCTTATTGCGATAGCGGTTGATCTCTTTTTCTGGAAGAGACTTTCCGCCATACATGTATGTGGGAAGAAACCTTCTGACATACATGTTGCGCTCGGAGATTTCAAACTTGTGGACCGAGAACATGACCGTCCCGTCGATCCGAAATTGGTGCTCTTCGTAAGTGCGAGTAAATCCTCCCGAATGATTCGCGAGTTCATTAAGCCCGTCTGGCGGGACCGCGTAATACAGATAGCTGGGAGTGATCGAAAGAAACTTTGTCGCGCGAAAGGTAGCGTCAAACTGGGCTGACGGTGCTTTCACTTCACCGATGTAAAACCCATAGAACTTAAGATCGATCCGCTGTTGCACAGGAGCGATCAGTTCTGCCCAGCCTGTGGGCGCGACAACCGAGCTGCCTCCGCGTCCAGTCGGTACGTCTACTTCTTGGGCAATGCACCGCCCGCCAAGAAGAATGAGCCACAACACCAGAAAAGTTGGCGCTATGTGCAGCGTAAATTTTGTGAATCCTTGCATGGCTTCGAGCAATCCGGAAGGAATCGCGGCGCAGTTAATTCGCACAAAATGGCGATTGCGCCTGGAGCTGAGATCGTGAACGGCCCGGGCAATCAACTCTTTGCCGGTGCCAGTCTCGCCGTGAAGCAAAACCGTTGCATCCGTAGGCGCAACGATCGCCACTTGCTCCAACACCTTCTGCAGGGCTGAGCTGTTGCCGATAATGTCTTTGAAGCATTGCTCAGAGCAGGTTTCGGAGTGCGAGTAATAACGCTGGTCTTCAGGTCCGTCAATGCTGGCAAAACTGGGTGCTATGAGGCTAGCCGGGTCTGTGAGATCGATTGTCGCGTACGCCATATTGCCCTCCCGAACTTGCTTCTGAACATTTCCGCAACTCTTACGAGCACATCGCGACAATAGATCACAGGCGAGAAAACGGTAATGTTCGAAACAGTTCAGCAGGCATTTTTGGCCGCGCAGGATTTATTCTTAACCGTTAAGATGCATGTTAGAATCCTAACTACCTTATCTCTCAGTAACTTGTGAATACCGCGGCCAGTGCCCGTTAAGAGAGGTTAAGCGAGGGCGCAGGGTAGATGGCAACAGGACATCAGTCCGAAAACCCGCAGAAACTCAGCGCTGAACAGGTTCAGCTAATCCGCAATGAGCTCGAATTGGTCATTGCGAGCGATGCTCTCACCGGGAGCAAGCGCTGCCAGGACTTTCTCAGGCTCGTAGTAGACCACACCTTAGCCGGTGATCTGGACGAGTTGCGTGAACGCATGATCGGCGTAGAGATGTTCCACCGGCCCGCCGATTACGACACTGCGAATGACGCTGTCGTGCGTGTGCGCGCGACCGAAGTTCGAAAGCGGCTTGCGCAGTATTACAGAGAAACCAAAGTTGCCCCAGGAGTCCGGATAGACCTCTCCCCCGGCTCCTACGTTCCTGAATTCCATTGGTCGCTCCCGCCGAGCATTGACGGCGCTGCGACAAAACCGTTGCCTCGCCAAGCGGCGACCCCCATGTCTCGGCGTACGTCAACACTTCTGCTCATTGGGGCAATCCTTGGCATAGGACTCATCGCCATTCTTGGATCACAGTATGGCCGGAAACGTTCTTCGAGCAATGCTCTACGGCTTTCCCTAGGTCTGCCAGAGGGCGTGAACTTACAGCGGAACTGGCACCCTTTTGAACAGATCGCGCTTTCGCCGGATGGCCAGATGCTGGCTTTTGCAGCGACTGATGCATCTGGTCAAAGCTCTTTATGGCTCAGAACTCTGAGCTCTCCCGAAGCGCAGCGAATTGCTCAGACTGACGGTGCACTTTTGCCCTTCTGGTCGCCGGACTCGGAGTTCGTCGGTTTCTGGGCGGCTGCCAAGCTGAAGAAGGTTCGTCGATCGGGCGGCGTGCCGGAAATAATCTACGGCGTCCCGGAAATTGCGCAAGGTGCGTGGGGTCCAGATGGAACCGTCCTTTTTGCCAAAGCGGTGAACAGTCCCGTCTTCCGTATCCCGGCTGCCGGGGGTGATGCCGTACCTGTGACGACCTTGCTCCCCGGGCAAGTCAGCCAGATGTGGGTGCAGTTCCTGCCGGATGGCAAGCACTTCATGTATCTGGCTCGCACAAGTTTGACCAGTGCCGATCCGGGTGCCAAGGTTTATGTTCAATCGCTGGATGGCGGAGCTCCGACAATGCTACTGGCCAGCCAAAGCCGTGCGTTAGCGGTTCCGGAGTATTTGCTGTTCGTGCAAGACCAGAACCTTTTTGCGCAGCGCATGGACTGGGAAGTTCTGCGACAACTCGGCAAGCCCTCGTTAGTGACTCGAAACGTCGCTGCCTCGCCGGCGTATTTAGGCACTTCGGAATTTACTGCCTCTCAAAATGGGGTGCTTATCTACGGGACAGCACAGGGCTCTTCTTTCGATCAGTTCCACTGGTATGCACGCGACGGCACCGTCACTGGAAGCCTCGACCCGGTGATCGATTTTCAGCAGTTCACGCTTTCGCCGGATGCAAAATTTCTGGCGCTGAACTCATTCCACCAGCACGCTACCGGCAGTCTGTGGCTGGTTGACCTGGCGACGGATACAACCACGCCACTCACGATCGATCCGCACGCGCAGTCGGATCCTGTTTGGTCGCCGGACTCGCACTATGTCGCGTTCAATCTTCTTCCTAACGGCGGAATTAATCCGCCGTTCTTGGTTGAAAAAATCGAAATTGCAACTCAACAGGCGCTGCGCATCTATGGCGACAACGAACCGCACTGGGTAGAAGACTGGTCCGCGGACGACCGCTTTCTGCTCACACACGACACAAAAACTTTTTCGATTATTCCTGTCGCTGGTAACAGCAAACCTGAAGCGCTATATTCGTCCACCTTTATAAAGGATGAGTTTCACTTGTCTCCTGACGGGCAGATTATCGCTTACGGCGAGAACCGCGCCGGCAGATGGGAAGTTTTTGTGGCGTCCTTCCCCTCGTTTCACAACATCACTCAGGTTTCTGGTGCGGGGGGCGCACAGCCCCGCTGGCGCGGTGACGGTCGGGAGCTCTTTTTCCTCGATCTTGAAGGAAAGATGATGTCAGCGACCGTTGAGCGCGGGTCTGCGCCGAAGATCGGTACCCCAAGGCAACTTTTCGCAACGGGACTGATACCAGATCCCACTATCAACCAGTATGCAGTGACCGCAGACGGACGTAAGTTTCTGGTGCTGGAACCACGAAAAGGTTTCAACGAAACTTACTCTGTTGTTCTTAACTGGGCCGCCACCGTTAAATAACGTCGGCGCGTCGCCCTATTTAACTCGCGCAGATGCGGTCACGCAGATCACTCGATTCCCCTCCAACCTGGAATTCAAATACTTGCAGAGCGCCACGGTTGGTACAAGACGCCGTAGGCAGCGCAGTCGGCCCGCGGGCAACGCCAGTGATTATCCCCATGTCCTCTTGTAGGAAATCAGAACACACTCGCAATTAAGAGAACTGTACTGGTTTCGAGTGGACCTTACTCGATCAGCCTCCAGCTACCTTGACGTCTTTCTCCCGCCACAATTTCTATTTCACCTTAGATTTCAATAAGGTCTGGAATCTGGTTCGGGACCAGGGGGTCGGAGGTTCAAATCCTCTCTCCCCGACCAACTTATTTACAATCAATTACTTACGAGCAGAAGAAATTCAATTTATAAGCTCGTTTCCAGTGGCTCCAGGCTCCATTCTCCGAGTCATGTACTCTTTATAATCAATGATTTAGGGACTGCACTGAGCCCTTAGGCGAAAACCAGGTGGTCAGGCGGGGATCGGTCGAGCAGCGCGGCTCCGGTCTGAAGCCGAACACTCTAATAGGTGTTCCCAGGAGACTTTACTCCTGTACTCGCGAAACACTCAGAGTCGTTTTCGCTCATTGACTGCATCTCGGTCGGAGTCGACCGTATGCAGAGGAACTTTGAACCGATGCGAAAGCAGGTGGAAGCTTGGGAGAAAAGCGAATTGACGGACGTGACGGCAAAGGTTGTCATCTACCAAGCGTTCGTCGAGGGCAAACTGGAAGCTCCCAAGCACTTAGCCTGGACCGTGCATGACCTATACTTCGAGCCGAGGTAGGAGTTCCGGCCGCGGACGATTTGGAGCCTTTCCAATGCGTTCACGTCAGCGTTCAAGGAACTCCATTCCATTCCACAATTTAGGGCAACGGCGAAGCTGGGTGAGTTCCTGGAAGCCCGGTTCTCGGAATCGTTCTAACCTGTGGGGCGGTGTCGGCCGACGTGGCGAGTGTTGCGCGGAGGACCGGCGCTCCGCCCCGACTAACTTCCCACAAGCCCGTTCATAGCCAGCTTTCCAGCCACATTTTCGAAATTGCCCAATGCGCGCGGTTGCGGCTGCTCTTCTCGGCCTTGCTACTCCGAAGTGAACATTCGGTCTTGATCGTCGACCGAATTCGGCCCGCGTCTTCGCCAGGCTAATTACTTATCCTTACGGCGAAAGTGATCATGCCGAAGCGTGGGACGCCGACATGTTCCGGCAGGCGAGCCGCGACCTTGGAACTATTTTCGCCCTGGCCGAATGAAATCGGATCTGACAACGCTGACGTGCGTGGTATGGCAGGACGGGATTCGGGCCCGTGGTCCAAGAACGAGGATGGCCTCGTTCTCGTCTGCTCACTTTCGCACATTCCGCGAGACGTTCAACGTATTAGGGCTGAGTCCGCAGGGTAGTGCTTTTGGAATCGCGTCTCAATCTAGCAGCGCGCGAAGCTCTGCTACGCTCACATCGCTCGAAAAATAGCTGAGGTGGTCGCAGGCGACCTCCATCTTCTTCGGAACCGGATTTCGGGCGTTGTTCACGGATTCAATGCTGGTGACGCTGACGGCGATGTCGTTTGGTTCAAAGAGGAATGCGGGGGCCGTCGCACCGTGGAGCACCTTCTTGAGCAAGCTTTGCACACGCGCTCCGGATGCTGCGCCGGCGAGGGAAGTATTCCCGGCCAGAATCGTATATCCAATCCCGGGGTCGGTCGACTCTGCGAGCCGGGACAGGAGATCGCAACCGGGCTTCATCTCTTTGAGTGAGTTATCAACCCGAGGCAACTCGCTAAATAACCATCCGACCGCCGCGGCTTCCCACGAAACCTTGGTCAGATGATTCAGTGCGAGCGATCCAGCGGCGGTGGCAAATTCTTCCATGCTGGACCATGGGGAGCCGGCGTTGGGCGTTCCGCACAGGATCATGCGAGAGACGATCTTCTCGCCTCCAAGGAACTCGACGAACCACCGCGAAATCAAGCCGCCCATAGAATGCGCGACCACGATCAGGTTCTTCCCATGTCCCTCGGCCAGGCCGTACTCAGCCAGGCGCCGTTTCAGGCCAGCGGCATTATCCTCGATCGTGGTGTTAAGATTTTCATAGTCAAAGGTGAGAAACACATCATGAGGGCCGGGAGTAAGTCGGGTCCCCATCGCGAACGTATCTCCGATGATGCCATGCACAAATACGACTACTCGTTGGGCGGCTGCCACCAGCGCTTTAATTGACTCGTGATCTTTGTCGAAATGTACCTTGCCTTGGGCGTCCCAACTGGCTGCGGCGAGAATGGGATATTCATACTTGGTTCCAATGACCTTCGACGAGAACTTCTGGAAGAGAATCTTGATGGAGCCGGTGAGGGATCGAGCTCTCTTGTAGACGGGATGCGGCAGGCGCGCAATGCTCACAGCTGTTTCTGTGCCTGAAGCAAAACCTCGTCCCAGGATCAGGTAGTCCTCGCCGTCGTAGGCGATGGGAAGAACGACCTCGCCTTCCTCCAGTTTCACGGGCAGATGAACCACTAACGGCACCTCTGGCGTGACGGACTCCAGGTTGGAAATGTTACTCAATTCGAATACTGAGAGTCCCGAGGATACTCCGCGGCTGGAAGTGAATCGAATAGTCTCGCTCGCTCCAGGCGAAGAGCGCAAGAGCGGCGGCAGGATCGCGTTGCCCAAGTCGGAACGCGTTTCTTCGGTGGTGGTAAGTCTAGCACTGGCCACCAAGCCGGGATGAGGATCGACCTTGATTCCTGCGCCGACATCAGCGACGGCCACGTCGGACAATTCCACAGTTGCGCGAGGCTCCACGGTGGTCACCAGGATGGTCCAGGTGCGGAAATCGCTGACTTTGTCGTTATCATCCGCTGCGGAGATGGTCCGACTTTCGGAGCGCCGCGCCAAAAGGCGGTCCAGCGTATTGCCGATCAGTCCTCGAGCAACGCTTGGTGGTGACGGTGGAGCCTGCAGAGCGGCGAGCGCAGCATGGCGGATTTCGAAATCCGTGGTACTGACGATTACTTTCAATATATCGCGCGACTCGGTTCGGCCTTCACGTCTGAGCGCGTCCGGTATTTCTGTCTTGAGCGCTTTGCCATCCAAGGCCCATGCGGGCGAATCTCCAGGCCTAAGGCGTACAACTCCGCTATTTATCAGGTTGGAGGAGCACGAATACAGCTCATCCATCGCCAGCACCGCAAAGTAAAGATCGCGCTGGCCGCGGTTCTCGAAGCTCAGCCGGAATTGCCGCGGCGCCAATCCCTGATCCGTTCGGGTCGATGTGAATCGCAAATCTGTACCGGGAATCTCCGTCTTCCCCCGTTTTCCGTCGAAAATCCTGACCTTAAATTCGTCTTCGCCGATCGTACTCGTCGGATTCTCCAGCTCTGCAAAATTCATCCACCGAGCGATATGCTCCAGATCGCCAACGGCCTCCGTGGCCGTGCAGGCGGGCGCCGTCATCAAACGCCCATCGCTGCCATTTCGTATCTGGAACTCGCCCCCCGCACAATTGACCAGAAACTTGCCCCCCGTCGCGACCTCCAAGACTTCCGTGCTCGTCTTCAGCAGCGTTCGCACTTCCTCCAACGCGGTCTCGTTCCCCGCCAACCGCACTCCCCGCGAAGGCAGCGGAACTCCCACCAGGACCGCCTTATATTGTTTGCCAGCCTCGAGCGTGCCTCGCGCAATGCGCAGTCGCGCCGAAGACGCCTCCACGTGCACCGCCTCCGCCGTGGCGATGGCGTCCGCCACCTTCTGCATATCCGCCGCTTCCGACGTTGCGCTGAACAACGCCACGGACGCCGCCTCCGAACCCTCCGGCACTGGAATACCGTGAATTCGCCCGGCATTGATCCACCATTCCGCCTGCCGTTCGCTCGCCAGAAACGTGCGTGCCCGTGACTGAATCGCGTCTCCCATAAACGCGCGATCCAGATCCGCATCTTCTGTAGCTTCCACTTGTGGAGTTTGGTTAGAAACGCTAGCGGCGACACGTACCCGTGCAATCGCGGCCAGATCGCGATAGCTCACATTTCCCGGAGCCTCGCGTAATGCATCCAGCAGGAAGTAAGAAAAAGCGCCCCGCTTCTGTCCTTGGCCGGAGTACTCTGCCGCTTCCTGATCGTCGCGGCAAGCGGCCAGCAGTATATGACGCCCCTCGTCTCCCAAACCCCATCCGCTATCACGCGCGAGGCTAGCCGCCGCGGCCTGCGCCTCCGGCAGCAGCGTCTTCAGCGGACGCCCCCGCCCATCCTTCGGATACCGTCTTACCTTCGGAGCTCCCTCCTCAACGACAACGCGCGTACCCGATCCCGAATGGCAGCAATCCAGAATCACTACAACATTCGAACCCTTGGCCGCGATCTCGCGTATCAGTGCCGCCAGTTCCTTATCCGCCAGATCCCAATGCTCCGCTTCCCGGCTGTCCCAAAGCACCAGGGTTTCATCCAGCCCATCGGGCTCGATCGCCAGAAACTCCTCCGGAGCACGCTCCTGCGATCCGTGCCCAGCATAGAAAAATAGCGCCGTATCGCCCGACCCCGCCTTTCCCAGATGTTCCCGAAAACGCCGAATCACGGTATCTCTGCCAGCCTGCTCGTCCAGCAGCGTTTCCAACCTCAGCTGCGCTGGAGCTACCCGCAGCTTAAGCAGTTCTTCGAACGCTGCAACATCGTTGCGGCACCCCGAGAGCCGATGCTCCAGCTTGGGATATTTATCGATTCCCACCAAAAGTGCGTGGACGATTCCGGGCATACTTCGAACCTCCTTCCGTCCGACCGCTCGATCACTTCCCGCGACGCGCCGCATCCGGCGGAGTTATTATAGGAGGCAGCTATGATCTTTGGTACTGTCGGCGCAGAGCAGATTGACGATTTTCGCGTCTCCCTTACCGCTTCCGGGGAAGACGTATCAATCGAAGTGGATGGCACGAAAGAACGGTTTACCATTCCGTTTTCCCGCGATGAGGTGGAGCGCGCGCTCGATGACAGCTCGCCCAATCGCGTTTCCACCGACCCTTTGATCTCGTTCGGCTCCACCCTCTTCACTTCTTTGTTTTCCGGCCAGGTGGGCCGCCAGTTGTGGGGACAATTCGCCGACGCCGAAAAAAGCAATCGTGGCCTTCGTCTGCGCATCGTCTCCAGCGTAGAGCGCCTGCAACACCTGCCATGGGAACTCCTCTTCGATCCCTCCCGCAGCGACTTTATGTCCCTCTCCGGCCGCGTGGCCTTAGTTCGTACGCGCTTGGAGGGTTACTCCGACAGCCAATTGCTGCCGCTCTCGCGCCTACGCATCCTTGCCGTCGAAGCCGACGTCACCGGCACTCTGCGATCCCGCGAGGATCTGAACATCCTCAGCGCGTTTGCCGCCGCGAACCCAAACGCCATCGACCTCGAAGTCATGGAGCAAGTAACCCCCCAAGCCCTGAGGGACAAACTCAAACACGGCTCGTACGATGTTTTTCACTTTGCCGGAACCGGCGAGGTCCTCTCCGTATCCAAGCGGGGAGGCCTCCAGCAGTCGCTTCGCATGTGGGGTAGTGGATCTCTCGATCCACTCTTTGACCGGAACGAGCTCGGAGAGTTGCTGCAACACGCCGGAGTCCGCCTCGCCGTTCTGAATGCCTGCCATTCCGACTGGATCGCCCGCAGCCTCGCGAAAGATATTCCTTCGGCCATCGGCCTCCGCGAAAACGTATCCGTCGACGGCTGTCTCGCCGTCTGCGAATCCTTATATCCAGGCCTCGCCTCCGCCACCCCGTTGGATCTCGCCGTCACTGCCGTCCGCCAGGCCATCGACCGCCGCCTTCCCGGAACCGGACAATGGTGCAAGTTGATTCTCTATCTCCAACGGCCAAATGGTTCATTCTTCCTCAATCCCAATCTCGCCGCGGAGAGTTCCGTCATCCTTCAATTGCCAAAGCAGAACAAGGCCACCGCCAAGTTATCCCGGCTGCTCAACGTGTATCAGCTCAACCTGAACGCGCTCGAACGCGTTGCCCGCTCCTCTGACGTTGTACAGGACCTTCGATCAAAGATTGACGACTTAAAACGCCAGTTGAAGGATCTAGGCATAGAAGTCCAATAGATCGATCCGCCATGCCCGACTCGACCGAGTTCGATCGGCTCGCAGCGCTCGTCGCCAAACTCGGCGAACGTAGGCAGCAATTCGAGGGTTTTCGCAAGCTCATCGAGCCCTTGCTCCAAGGCAGTCTCGATCCCGTCGAGGGCGAAATAAAAATCTTCGCCGATCTCGATGCCAGCCTCGAAGCCGCATTCAAGCTTTTTGCGACCTTGTCCGCCACCAACCAGGCGTCGGTACTCGACCAAATCGATGATCACCTCGACGATGCGATCTGGGACGTCGCCTCCGATTTAATCCCCGAGCTCGACGCCAAGGGCAAGGGCCAGGACCGCGTCCTTCGCGAAGTTGGACTCGATCTCCGAGGCTGGGACAGCCAGCTCGCCGACCTCGCCAAAGTCGTCGATGGCGCGCGGCTCGACGGAGCCCCATTCCTCGATCTCGAATCGAAATTGTCCGCCGCCCGCTCCGGAGCCGCCAGCATCCGCTCCGCCCTTACGGACCGCATCTATGGCGGCCTCAAAGCTCTGCGCGAGTCGGCGCAAAGCCAGGTGCAGCAGCTCGACAGCAGTGTAAAGACTGCCGATCCGCAAATCCGCCGAGTGAAGAAACTCGTCAAGCAGGCCGACCTCTTGATCATGCAAACCGGCTCGGAGAAGGATTCCTACGAATACCGCGTCCTGCTTCGCTCCGCCGACCGTTTTCAAACCCGCGGCATCAACATCATCCAGGACGTTCGCCCCCTCAGCAGAAAAGACCGCGAATGGATGAAGGTCCAACTCGACCTCCTGACCAAAGGCGTCAACCAGGGACGCGTCGCAACCCACGCCAGAAAATTCAACCTTCCCCGCACCGTACTCCCCGCCGACCCAGAGACAGTGACCGAAGCTCCCGCCGAAGAGTCTATGAAGACCCTCGCCCGCCTCGGCGACTTCATGTTCCGCATGATCATTCCCGAGCAGATTCAAAAATACCTTCGCCAAGAGGGATGGTCCTTCAGCATCACCACCAACGATCTCGAATTGCCCTGGGAGTTGATGTGCTTTGAAGGCCTCGAGCCCAACGAAAAACCCGCCAACCTTCCTCATCTCTGCGTCGAACGCTCCATATCCCGCATGCCCTTGGGCGGAGTCTTCCCGCCATTGCCTTCCCGCCGTGGAGCCCGGCCCCCCAAGCGCCGCATGCTGTTAATTCATTCCGATCCCAATAACACTCTCAGCAAAGCGGCGGACGAGGTCGAGACCATCGCCCGCGATCTGAAAGACCTGCTCGATTTCGTAAGGGTGAGCCCCGCCGATGCCACGAATGCGAACCTCAACGATATTCTGATGACGCAGTCCTTCGACTTCATCCATTACGCCGGACACGCCTACTTTGACATCAAGTTGCCCAATGAGAGCGGCCTGCAACTCAGTGACAGCATCTTGACCGCGAGGAAGATCCGCCTTCTAAACAAAGGCGGCTCGCTAGTATTCCTGAACGCCTGCGATTCCGGCACCGTGGCCAGTGACAGCGAACCGCAGAAGGTCTCCTATCTTCTGACCAACCCCGAGCCCGTCGTAGGACTAGCATCAGCCTTCGTCTACAGTGGAGCGCTAGGCTGTGTAGGTTCATTGTGGCCCGTATATGACACGCCCGCCGCGGAACTAGCCGTGAAATTCTACCGCTACGTCCTGTCGGGTGAACCCACCGGCGAAGCGCTCCGCATGGCGCGTGTAGAAATCCGCCAATCCTATCCCGATGAGATCACCTGGGCCGCCTATGTTCTCTACGGAGATCCCACCTTTCGATTGACCGAAACCTAGAGGTTTTGAATACCACGAGGCTGCGCGGGATTGTGCCAGAGTGACGGTCAATCCACAGGTTAGATCCCAAAGCAAATTCTCTAACACGTTGGCCAGAAGTCGGCTTCAACGAGATCGGTACTGATCTCCTCGAAGCCCGTTTGTGGATCACTTCCTGTTTGTGGACAATCCGCCCACTATTCTCGATCAGACGGTAGGCATCGTGCCGCCATCGATGATGTAGTCTGCACCATGAATCGAAGCTGCACGATCGGATGCTAGGAATGCCACCAGTTCGGCGACTTCCTCCGGCTGGCCGGGT
>Ga0210406_10006653_pt1 | contig 11944 bp, 7 predicted proteins | sample IncBWC30MmetaG_FD_155454 | JGI IMG/M metagenome (GOLD analysis project Ga0210406, IMG submission 155454) | Forest soil microbial communities from Barre Woods Harvard Forest LTER site, Petersham, Massachusetts, United States - Inc-BW-C-30-M | ecosystem: Environmental > Terrestrial > Soil >...
CAACCGATCACGCGATGCTTCGCGCCGTCCTCCTTGCTCCAACCTCTTCGCTCTGCTCTTATTTTCGCCAAATGTCCCGGGTGACCGCTTGTCTGATTCTGCTCGTCGTCTGGACTTTGATTTACCTGACCAATCTGGGGTCGTCCGAGTTTCGTAGCGAAGAAGGCCACCGCGTGCTGCCTGCTATTCAGATGCTCGATAGTGGCAACTTCCTGGTGCCCTACATTGCAGCACGGCCTTATTTGAATAAGCCACCGTTGATCAATTGGATTGTCGCTGCCTCGTTCAAACTTTCCAGAGTTCGCAACGAATGGACCGCACGTCTGCCATCCGCATTGTCTATCCTGGTTGTTGCTCTCGCTTTGGCGACGTTCGGACGAATCAGCCTTGGCCCAACCGCTTCCTTAATCGCCGCACTATGCTGGCTCACGAATCTCGGACTGATTGAAAAGGGTCGAATGATCGAGATCGAAGCGATCTATTGCTCACTATTCGCCCTTGCTCTCATTCTGTGGTTGGTGTTCTGGGAGGAAAAGCGCTCACCCTGGCTTACCTTCATCGTACCATGGATCTTTCTTGGTTTAGGCTTCCTGGCCAAAGGGCCCAGTCACATCCTGTTCTTTTACCTTATCCTTGGCGCCGTTCTCTGGCGCAATCACCGGCTCCGAGACCTAACTCACCCCGCGCACTTCATCGGAGTCCTGGTGATGTTCGGAATCTTTGTCGCCTGGGTTATTCCGTACTTTCGGGCATTACCTTCTCTCTCGCCTTTGCAAGCCTGGTCAGAACAAGCGGCGGTTGCGTTGCACGGCGATGAAGGCCGATCGGAGGATTGGTTACTAAACTTCCCTCGTGGCTTCGCTTATCTACTCCCTTGGATACTACTGGTACCATTTATTCGATTGAGTAAAATAGCTGACCCATTAGAGCGCAACGTAGCATACGGGCTGGCTTGGGGAAGCATTATACCCTTCATAGTTGTTCTGCTGATTCCAGGGACGCTCCCAAGATATATTTTGCCGTTGGCAGCGCCGTTTTGCTGGCTTGTCGGCAGCGCCATCGCTTATGAAGCGTTTCAATGGAATATTAAAGGTATTCGAGTTCCACGAGCTTTAGTCTTCTCCCTTATCGCAATAGGTGTTATTGGCGCGATGATAATTTTTCCGCTCCGCTCCGTGACCTATTTAAAGAGGCACGAGCGAATAAAACCAATTGCCGCACAAATAAACGCGCTTCTCCCGTCCGATCAGCGGCTTTACGCAATCGACCCCGACTTTCAGCCGTATCTCTTTTATGTCCGCGCGCCCATAACCTACCTCACCACCCTGGACGAAATGCCCGCAGACGCGCATTATTTTTTGATTCAACCGAGGCATCAGCGAAAATTCGAGAGCAACGCGCGATGGGCCTCCTTGCGGCCGAAACTCCTGGCTCGTACACCGAGCTATCGCAACAAGGAAAGCTTGCTCTTTCAGATCGAGGCTATTGAGAATCCTTCTCCCCGTTAACTGAGAACCGATAACTGATAAATCGGCGCCTCGCGCCGTCGCTTTTCATTTGACGCGGTCGAACCTGCGGGAAGAATCATTCGCATGAACACCCGCATTATTTCAGCCCTGATCGCTCCGGTGGCGATATCCGTTATCGCTTCCATTGCTTCCGCACAAACCCCGGCTCCGCAGCCGAGCACTCCCCCAACCAGTGTCACCAGCCCGGCCGTTTCTGCCCCCGCCACGACCGCGGCTTCACCAAACGAGGCCGAGATGATGAAGCAAATGATGGAGTTGGCCAAGCTCAACGACAATCATAAGCTTCTCGCTGATCTCGCTGGCTCCTGGAGCACTTCGGTGAAAATGATGGAGCCCGGCAAGGAACCTACTGTGTCCAAGGGTAGCGTTACTTACAAGTCAATCATGAATGGCCGCTATTTCGCCGGCGATCACACCGGTAGCATGAAAATGCCCGGCGCTGATGGCAAAATGAAAGACTTCACCTTCAAGGGGATGTCACTCGACGGCTACGACAACGTGAAACAGAAATTTGTTTCATCGTGGGTTGATAACATGGGCACCGGGATACTCAGCTTTGAAGGGACGTACGACCCCGCGACGAAAACGGTTACCTACACCGGCGAAATGGAGATGCCGCCTGGGGTAAAGACTCCTGTCCGCTCTGTAGTCAAGATGACGGACAAGAACCATCATACCTTCGAATGGTACGAGAACCGTGGCGGCCAGGAAATGAAAACTTTGGAGATCGACTACACTCGCAAAAAGTAGCGGCGTAGTTGTTATCCGGTCTCTGGCCCTCCGATCTCCGAGTTCTATGACCCGTCGAAAATTTCTTGGCACGACTCTGGCGGGCGGAGCTACGCTGATTGCGGGAGGATCGAACATGATTTTTGCGGTGAACTCGCCCGGGACTACGGAAGCGGGCGCCAATTCCCTTTTCCGGTTAGGGGGCGATCTTCCGGTCAACCGGCTCGGGTTTGGGGCGATGCGGATCACCGGAGAGGGCATTTGGGGCTGGCCACCTGATCGTGATAACGCCCGCAAAGTTCTGCGACGTGCCGTTGAGCTCGGCGTCGACCTCATCGACACGGCTGATGCCTATGGACCAGAGACCAGCGAGCTGCTGATTGCAGAGTCCCTTCACCCTTATCCAAAGGACCTGGTGATTGCCACCAAAGGCGGGCTAACGAGACCTGGGCCGGGACAATGGGTGCCGAACGGCCGCCCGGAATATCTCACCCGATGTGTGGAGAACAGTTTGAAGCGGCTCCAGCTCGAGCGAATCGATTTGTATCAATTGCATCGCATCGATCCGAAGGTGCCGATGGAAGAGTCGCTCGGAGCACTCAAGAAGATGCAGGAAGCTGGAAAGATTCGGCACGTAGGATTATCCGAGGTTTCGCCCGAAGAAATCGATCGGGCGCGCAAGGTCCTGCCGATTGTGAGCGTGCAGAACCAATACAACATTGGCAACCGGAGGTGGGAAAAAACGCTGACCTATTGCGAGAAGGAAGGGTTGGGGTTTATGCCGTGGTCACCGATTGGTGGAAACAGGGGGTTGAAGGACAATGCGCTGGAAGCGGCGGCCAGGGATTATCACGCCAGTGTTGTGCAACTGGCCCTCGCCTGGCTGCTTCGCCGATCTCCCGCGATGTTGCCGATCCCTGGCACATCTTCGGTCGCGCATCTGGAAGAGAACATGGCTGCTGCCAAGCTGAAGTTAACGACCGAAGACTGGAAACGCCTTGATGCCTTAGCGAGCTAGCGAATAAAGAAAGGTTGCGAGCAATAATCTTCGGTAAGACGATGGCCGCGGACGGAGGTCGATCCCCGGAATTGCGACGATCTGGGAAATTTCCAGTCCTTCGCCGACTGCGACGCCGGACATATCGGTGCAGTTGTCACCAGCTTCGTCGCCGTCTCCGTCTCCGCAGTAAGAAAGGTCCGGCACCAGAGGTCAGTTTCAACTCGCCCTAGCGCACTCGTACGGCAACCTAGTCGCGTGAAAGCCGAACATACGAAATTCTCCGGTTCCATTCCGGCAGCATACGATCGGTACCTCGGACCACTATTGTTTCAGCCATACGCCGAGGACCTGGCGACGCGCTTAGCGGCCAATAAAACTGGTTCAGTGCTGGAACTGGCCTGCGGAACGGGAATTTTAACGCGTGTGCTGCGGACTCATCTGCCATCGAAGGTGAAACTAATCGCCACGGATTTAAACGAGCCTATGTTCCGGCAGGCCGCTGCCAAGTTTGGCAACAACGAAAGGGTGCGATGGTTGGAAGCTGACGCGTGTGATTTACCTTTCGCTGACCGGAAGTTCGACGCGGTCGTGTGTCAGTTTGGAATTATGTTTGTGCCGGACAAGGCTCTCGCGGCGCGTGAAGCTTACCGTGTTCTCAAGCGTGATGGGCTTTTCCTCTTTAACGTGTGGGACGCAATGAGGCACAACAAGCTAGGGGAGTTGGCTCATCGGACTATCACCAGCTACTTTGAGAATGACCCTCCAACGTTCTACAAGGTTCCTTTTAGTTACCACAATCGAGCTGAGATCAGGCGGATATTAAAGCAAGCTGGCTTTCGGGAAATCAAAACTGAAGTTATCGCCAAAATCGGCAAGGCGACGCGAGCGGAAGATGTGGCAAGCGGTTTGGTAGAAGGGAACCCTGTAGCGGTGACGATTGCGAAGCGGGATCCTTCATTACTTCCCATAATCACCGGCGCCGTGACCGCTGCGATTACGCGTCGATTTGGAGAACGAGATATCCGTGCGCCAATGCGGGCGATTGTGGTCCGGGCCCGCGCTTAACAGATAGAGACGCCGATCGCGGCGCTTTTTGTCTTGTGCATGCTTCGGCCATCCTACCGCAAACAGCAATCGGCCGCTAAAATGCGTTCACTTTACGATCGAGTCTGGCAGACACCCTTTTTTTGTTCATTCCGAGCGCACTCGAGGAATCTCTAATTATCAATTTTGCAATTGGGAGTCCCGCCCAGCTATTTCAGCACCGCTTCAATCGTGGAAGGATCATCGAGCAGGATCCACTCGATGATGGAGATTGGCAGGCTGCCGTTCTTAACCAAATCGTCGTGGAACTGGCCGAGGCGGAAGTTCGCACCCATCTTGTCGTGATATTTGCCCAGCAGATTCATGATCTGCCATTTGCCTGTGATGTACCAAATTTTCTGCGTGGGCTGCGTCGCGGCGCCGGCGGCTTCGCCCTCCGCTGCTTCACGATCAAGCCCGCCCGCTTCCATGAAATATTTCACCGCTTGCTCGAACGTCCATTTGCCGGTGTGCAAATTGACGTCCACGCCGATGCGCGCGGCCCGATAACGCGAGAGCCGGAGAATTTGACCCTGCGCCGCCGAACCTTCGGGATAAAGCCCGGTCCGCATTAGCATTTCTTCGCCGTACAAGGCCCATCCCTCGACAAAGACGCCGTTCTGATTTTGCCTCCGGATCTCGTCAGGTAAATGATTCGCGATTGAGAGTTGCATAAAGTGACCGGGAATTCCTTCGTGCCCAAGGATCGGCCGCGGATCTTCAATCGCCGCGCGGATGTAAAAATTCTTCGACTCCGGGTTGTAAGTGGGAATGAAAAAGAATCCGGCTGGATCTTTATCGTAAACACCAGGCGGATTCATGAAACCCCCCGGGCTCGTCGGCTTGAACGCTTCCGGCAATTGCCGAATCTTAAACCTTCCGAGGTAATCCGGCAAAGTAATGAGCTGATGCGATTTCAAGAAATCGATCATCTCTGCTTCGCGGCTTTCATACGCTTTCAGAAACGCTTCTTGATCAGGCGGAATACTTTTCGCGCGGGCCGGGTTGGGATCGGCCATGGATGGATCAGGTAGTAGCGCTTCGAGAGCGCGATAACGGGCCAGCTCGGCGCGGCCGAGCATCTCCACCTGTACTGCATTTAGGGGCAAGAGCAGGACGTTTTTAAGGTAATAGTTGTAATTGACCTCGCCCATCGGAGCGAAGGCCACCATCTCCGGCAATTTGTTTTCCAATCTATCGGCAAACCCATGAACGGCAGTGAGCGCGTTATCGCGTGATTTCTCGAATTCCGCGCGTTCCGCCTCGGATAAATCTTTTGTCAATGGCGCTGTGCTTTCCTTAAAAAGCGGATCGATATTACGCGCCGACTGAATCGCGAGTTGAGCGTAAAGTTTTACTGGTTTCTGCAGATTCTTCTCCGCTTCCGCGACCAACCCTGGCATCGCTTTGAATCGCGCGGAGGCGGAAAGCGCACGGTTCCGGGGAGTGTCGTATTCCTTTTTCAGCAAAGAAAAAATGGCGCTACTACATTCGCCGACATACGTGAGTGGATTCGTCTGCTCGAATTTCAGAACACGTTCCCCAAAGTCGACTTCTTCGAGCTGCGCGCGAAAGAGCAGCCAATCGATCCGATCATCCTTGGCCCATTTCTCAGTTTTCATCGCCCGCACTTGGTCGAGTAACTTTCGCACGTGCTGGGCGCGCTCGGCGATCTTGGCGGCTGAATAATCTGTCAGGCGATTGTCCCAGGTATGCAGACCCGCCTCGCTACTGGCGACAGGATAATTTTCGTTGCGCCAGTTATAGTAATCGTCGGCGAGTTTGTGCAACGCGGAGTCTTTGCTTTCGGTGGTGATGGGCGGCGCGGTTTTTGTAATCAATGCTTTATTTGAGACGTCGGGCCTTTCACGCGTGGAAGATACTTGGCCGAAAGACAATGGAATCGAGCCGATAAAGCCGACAAAAAGGAAAGAACGCAGAGTCGTTTGCACAGCCAAAGGTTATCCGACACGACGGTTAAAGTTCAAAGAATTCTTCTCTGTTCCGGGGAGTCCAGGCTGCGAGCCTGCGCTCCCCCGACAATCAGATCACCCCGCCAGGATTCGCGCCACGCTGAGCTGCATTTGGACGCACCGGCGCAATTTTCACTACGTACTCCGGGTCGTAATCGATCAGCTTCAGCCAATCTTCGGTGATGTCGGTGGGCGGGAAAATATCATTCTCGGCGTATTCGGCTTGGAAGGACATTTGCAAATCTTGTTCGGTGATTCCGGAGAATCCGGGGTCAGCGACCCCGGATTCAGCAGAATCGGCAGACGCGCGCTGGCTCGCGATAGCGCGCTTGATTGCCATCCCTTTGGCCCGCTCAACTACCGATGCGATGATGGCGCCGCTGATTAGATCGGCGCGATACAAAACTTCCTTGCGCCCGCTGCGCAATGTCACTTCCAGAAATTTGTTCTCGTCGCGTTTGGCAAACTGCCAATCCACAAACCGCTCAATCAGCCTTTCAATTGCCGCCCCAATATTGTCAGCTTCTTTAGCCAGCGCGCCATCGTACGGTAAATCGTTAGTCAAATAAATCCGATAGATTTCGCGCGCCCCTTCCTTGTTCGGACGGTCGATTTTGATTTTTCGGTCGATGCGCCCGGGTCGGAGAATCGCTGGGTCAATTAAATCGGCGCGATTCGATGCGAGAATGATGACGACGTCGTTTAGTGAATCAATCCCGTCCATCTCCGCGCAGAACATCGGTACCAGAGTCGAGAGGATATTGGAGTAACGCGAGGCGCGCCGCGTTCCGAGAATGCTTTCCGCTTCGTCGATAAACAGGAACGGCATGAATCCTTCACGGCGTTTTTCGCGCGCAGTCGCGAAAATTTCGCGCACCATCCGCTCCGATTCGCCTACCCACATGTTCAGAATCTCCGGCCCCTTCACGTGCATGAAGTACTCGCGGACCTCTCTTTCGGCCGCTTTCTCGCGCAACTGCCGCGTCAAATTGTGCGCCGTCGCCTTCCCGATCAGCGTCTTGCCGCACCCGGGTGGCCCGTAAAGCAGAAATCCTTTCGGAGTGGCATGGCGAAATTTCTCGAACAGATGCGGATGCAATAGCGGCAGCTCGATCGCATCCTTGATCGCTTCGATCGCTCGCTCCTGCCCGCCCACTTTCGACCAGGGCAATTCCGGGACGTTATCGAGATAATGTTCGTGCGAGCCGGGCGCCGACATCATTTCCAGCGCCATCCGGTAATTGGAGTCCACCCGTACTTCGTCGCCTTGTTTCAGCGCCGTTTTTGTCAACTGCGCGGAACGTTGCAGCACCAACGATTGTGTCCCGTGTTCATTGCCAACGCGTAGCCGGTCGGTTCCGATCACTTCGGTAACCTTGGTGACTGGCCCCGCTGGTTCGAAGCCCAGATCGCCCACGATGACGAATGCTTCATTTACCAGAACGCGTGTTCCCTTTTTTAACTTCGCCATCGGAATGCGCGGATCGACGTTGCAGTAATAATCCGCCCCACCCACGACGATGTGGGCAGTTTCTTTGCCAACGTTGCCGAGAAAAGTGCCAATGCGATTGGCGGGCGAGGTTACCTTTTTGATGACCTCCTCGAGCTTCTCGATTGTTTGCCGCGCCTCGATGAAGATTTCCTCGCGCTGGGAGATTTCCATGCGCAAATCGAGCAGCTCGCGTCGCAAGGCATCGCCAGGGGGAAGTGTCGCGATCAAAAGATCGACACGATCGAGCAAGTCGAATTCCCTTTGTCCCTCGTGCCGCTCGTCGCTCATCCGTTTTTCACCCCGATTAGACTATACGCTGTGGAGAATTGTTCGACAATCCTCTCAGTCGCCTTCTCTTGAAGCATTAAACGGCCCACGCCTATTCAACAGCAGGAATCGTTCACCGTTGCGGGGTCAACTGGCGTGATCCGACCGCCATATGGCCTTCTCGTTTGTGCGCCAAATAATGTACGCTGTTCTCGACGCACCGCGCCATTCAGGACGGGCGCACCGGCTTACAGTCTTCGTTTCTTCGCTGACACTTATCGTGCTGTTACCGCAGGCGCCACGAGATTCATGTTACCGAACATCAGGCAGTTGTTTTGATCATTGGGTAGCATAGAACGCGCATTTCACATCGGTTGCGTTGACAAAATCTAAGCTGATGCTATCCGTCGCGCAACTTTAGGCAGGTCGCTTGACGGTAAAAATAGGTTAGAGTTCAATAGTCTCTGTATGTTGCTGAATAGTCAGGTCCTGGTGCTCAACCGTCTCTGGCAGGCGGTCAACATTTGCTCGGCGCGACGCGCCTTTGCCCTGGTCTATGCCGGACACGCCCAGGTCGTGGCCACCGACGGCGCAAATAATTTTCTGACTCACGACTTCGATAGCTGGCGCGATTTTTCCGCGCAATCACCAGAGCCCGAAATGGTGACGACGATTTCGTGGAAGATCCGTGTTCCACGCGTGATCGTGTTGCTCCTGTTCGATCGGTTACCGAAAAAGGAAGTGAAGTTCACCCGGCACAATGTCTTCGAGCGCGACAAGAATACCTGCCAGTATTGCGGAAAAATCTTCGAGCGGAGCGACCTTAATCTCGATCACGTCCTGCCGCGAGATCGCGGTGGGCTAACGACATGGGAGAATGTAGTTTGCTCCTGCATCGGGTGTAACACCCGCAAGGGCAACCGGCTTCCGCATGAAGCGCACATGACGCTGATCCGCAAACCGAAGCGACCGAAATGGCGTCCGTTTGTGCAGGTAACCTTCACGACGCAACAGCATGAGAGCTGGCGGCATTTCGTCGATCTGGCGTACTGGAACGTCGAACTCAGCGATTGATTGTTGTAGCGGCGCTCTATGAGCGCCGAAGCCTAGCCGAACCGGCGGTCATAGACCGCCGCTGCAGGTGCGCGAATTGGCTAGCGTAGCGCGTCGAAAATCGGCTGCGGGTAAACGCCGAGCAAGAATGTTCCGGCGATCATGACGATGATGGAGAGGCGAGTGAGCGGGCTAACGACAATTTTGCCAGCCGAGGACGGAGGTGCGTCCCAGTAAATGGCGCGGACTACTTTGAAGTAGTAGTAAAAGCCGGCGCCAACGGTGATGACGGCGACGACAACGAGCCCGAAATGGTGAGCCGAAACAGCGGCGTCGAAGACAAGAAACTTGCCGAGAAACCCGGCGGTAAAGGGGACACCGGCGAGCGAGGCCATCGCTACCAGCATGGCGAAGGCGAGAAAGGGTGAACGCTGGGAAAGTCCGGCGAAATTTTCCAATTGGTCGCCTCCGCTCTGGCTAACGAGAACCAGTACAGTGAAACTGAGCAACGTCATCAAGAGATAAGCGACGAGATAAAAAGCAACGGCGCGTCCGGAAAACGAGACTACCGCCACGAGCAGATAACCGGCGTGGGCGATACTTGAGTAAGCGAGGAGCCGTTTCACATTCGTTTGCGGCAGCGCCGCGAGGTTGCCGTAGATGAGACTGAGAACGGCGATCGCAACCAGCACAGTGCGCATTCGCGGTAAAACAAAAAATGGCTCGAGCACGCGCAGAAGGACGATGAAGCCAGCCGCCTTCGAACCCACCGACAGATACGCGGTTACCGGCGTGGGCGCGCCCTGGTAAACATCCGCTACCCAAATATGAAACGGAACGGCAGCGATTTTAAAACCAAGTGCGACAATAACGAGCACGCCGCCGAAAAGAGCAGCGTTCTGCTCCAAGCCGGGCCGCGAAAATACAGTCGTAATCCTCTGCAGATTGGTTTCGCCAGTTGCTCCAAAGATCCAGGTAATCCCGTAAACGAGAAAACCCGTCGCAACCGCACTGAGAACCAAGTACTTCACCGCCGCTTCCAGCGAGGCCGGATTGCGCCGGGTAAAGCCAACCAGGACATAGAAGGAAATTGTGACCAGCTCTAACGAAACGAAAATCAACACGAAATCGATGGCGGAGGCCATCCACATCAGTCCGGCGCAGGTGAATAAGGGCAGGGTGAAAAATTCGCCGAGACCGGACTGTGGCGTCGCAGCGGGAACGCCGACCAAGACCGAGGGCGCAAAGTCAAGCATCATCACCAGCACGCCCGCGGTGGTGGCGAGGGCAATTCGCTTAAAAAAAAGCGCGAGTGCGTCGGCCGAATAAAAATTCCACAACGGAGACGACGTGGCCGACAACTGAGGCGCGACAAAGAAGGTCGCCAGAAAAATTACCCCCAAGCCGCATAAGGCAGCGTAAGCGAGAAAGCGGCGATCGAGTTGGGAAGCGAAAGATTCGACCAAGAGAATGATCGCGCCGAGAACAAGCACTGCAACTTCGAGGTAAGGCGCTGAAATCATTGCGTCGCGCTAAAGTAATTACGGAAGGCCGGCGCGATTCTTTGCACGGCAATTTGAGGAAAAAATCCGAACAGAATCGACACAGCCACGAGGAGCGCGATAGGAAAACGAAAAGCAGAACGAATATCGGAGATTGCGATCTCAGGTTCGGGAGAGCTGCCGAAAAAGGTGCGGCGATAGGCGCGCAACATGTAAACCGCCGACAGGACCACGCCCCAAAGCGCGAGAAGAGTTGCCCATTGGAAGATATGAAAATGTTGATAATCGAATCCGTTTCGAAATGCGCCGAAAATGACCATGATTTCGGCCGCGAAATTCGCGAACCCAGGGAGTCCGATAGCAGCGAATGCTCCGAGACCGAAGGCGAACGCCGCCAGCGGCATTTGTTTGGCCAGGCCGCCCATCGCATCAAAGTCGAGCGAGGGAACGCGTTTACGAATCTCCCCGGTGATAGCGAAAAGAAGCGCGATGGAAAGGCCGTGCGCGAACATCAGAATCGCCGCACCGGTAGTACCGAGAATATTCGCACTGGCGATGCCGAGAAAAATGTAGCCCATGTGCATGACGCTGGAATAGCCGAGCATCCAATCGAGCCGGCGTTGCGCGATCGTGACCAAACCAATGTAGATGATGTTCGCCAGCAGAAGGACCAGGAGCAATCCCGACCAGTGCTGCGCCCCATCAGGCAGGAATGGCAACGCGATCCGGAGCAAGCCGTAGAGGCCAAATTTCTTCAAGACTCCCGCATGCAACATCGCCGCCGGGGCCGGGGCGGAGGCATACGCTTCCGGCGCCCAGGTATGGAACGGGACTAACGAGATTAATATTCCAAAGCCGATCAACAGGACGAGGTAAATGGAGGATTGCATGGCCGGCGCAATCTGCCCGGCGGAAGCAGCGGCTTGCAGGACCCGCAGATCAAGACTGCGTGCGCTAGAAGGAACCGCGTGATAGAGCATAATTAAGCCGACCAGAAGAATGACACTTCCGAGCGCAAGATAGATTGTGACCTTCCAGGCCGCGGCGCGTCGATTGCCCGTCCCCCAAATTCCAATGAGCAGGAAAGTGGGAATCAATGCCAGTTCGTGAAAGGCGTAGAAGAAAAACAGGTTGAGCGAAGCGAAAGCGCCGATGGCGCCGCCGGCAATCAGGAGCAGGCAGGCGTAGAACGCGTTTTCGTGATGCTCGATTTCACCGGTAAACCAGACGGCAGCGAGCAAGACAATCGCGCCAAGCAAGATCATGAGAAGACTGAGTCCGTCCACGCCGAGAGCGAAGTTAAGGCGCAACTCGGT
>Ga0210406_10006655_pt1 | contig 11942 bp, 10 predicted proteins | sample IncBWC30MmetaG_FD_155454 | JGI IMG/M metagenome (GOLD analysis project Ga0210406, IMG submission 155454) | Forest soil microbial communities from Barre Woods Harvard Forest LTER site, Petersham, Massachusetts, United States - Inc-BW-C-30-M | ecosystem: Environmental > Terrestrial > Soil >...
AGAACTTCGCGTGCTGGCAGAACGCTGGCGCGTCCACTACAACACCGTTAGACCACACTCCTCGCTGGGATATAAACCACCAGCACCGGAGGCATGGCTGACCCTAACCAAAAAGGGGCATGGAGAACTGGAAACCGCTTCGCGCTTCCCACTTCCCCACACCCCCGACGGCGGCTATCCCAACACAACGATAGCTGCGCTACACTAACTCCTCACTGGTACAAAACATCGGGCAAGCCACTTCCAAGAGTGCTTTGGCGTCGACCTATCCATCAACTATCTGTACGCCACCGTGAACTTGTCGCCGCCGTCATCGCTTTCAGTCTTCTCGGCAGCCAAGTCACTCGGCGGTTTGAACTTGTCCGCTTGCCTGTTCCCGTCAGCCAGCTCGATTCCTTTCCCTTTTCATTCCTTCTTCGGCCATCTCTTCACCCGGGTTGTGTTCAGCTTGAAGAAAGAATCGGGCACTGGCCCCTGCTACTCAAAGAGCGGGCTCGACGGTATCTCCTAAGGCAGGGCCGCGACTCAGTAGGCTTCTGCGCCTAATACCTGAGGGCCATATTCAATCTCCTCGTTCAGTACAGTCTTCTTATACGAAGTCTCCGAGTTATGTACAGCAAACCGTCGCTGTCTCCTCTTTGAGTACAGCGCGACAAGGTTCAAGCACCGGGTCGCTGAGATCCACGCCACCAGCATGAAGCGGCTCTCTAAGATCGAGGCCGCTGATGATCCAGCTGACGGAGCCGTCGACGAGTAGTCGCAGGCTTTTAGGTGGATGAGACAGAGAAAGTCTCATCCACCATAGTTGTCAAGATAGAGGCTGCCTGTGATATCGAATAGACTCAGATCGTCTTGGTTGTCAGCGTTGCTGGGTTGCCCCATGGCGTTCGACCGAGAATTCGTTCTTAGCGACCTTTCTGATCGAATTGCGTAAAACATCTTCCATGAGTGATTTGGGGATATTGCACGGGTATAATCGGCGTCATCATGGCGCTGGCCCCTGCAACGCGTGGTTAGGGCCTCGAAGGAGAGTTGGTTACTGCAACCTCCGGGGCAGCGAACCACGAAACATAGGAGATGAATATGAAGAGAATCTCGTTTTTCTCGCTGGCCCTGTCGCTTATGATGGCGACCAGTGCTCTCTGCCAGGACGTTCGCTATAACTACGACAAGGACACTGATTTCTCAAAGTTCAAAACCTACAAGTGGGTCGTCATCAAAGACGCCCAGCAGCCTGACGACATCACCGACAAACAGATCAAGGCATCGATCGATACTCAACTATCAACCAAAGGTCTCAGTAAAACTGATGGCGACAATGCCGACCTCTACCTCGCCTATCAGGTAGCAATGACAACAGAGAAGCAATTTACCTCCTACAACACAGGCACCGGAGGATGGGGCTATGGCCCAGGCTGGTACGGAGGCGGATGGTATGGCGCAGGTGGAGGAATGACCACCGGTTCAACCTCAACGATCTACGTCGGACAGCTGGCGTTGGATATGTATGACTCCGCCCATAAAGACCTCGTATGGCGAGGATCCGCCAGCAAAACCCTCGATCCGAAAGCAAAGCCGGACAAGCGTGAAAAGAACCTGAACAAGGCGGTTGCGAAACTCTTGAAGAATTACCCTCCTCCTCCCACGAAATAGTTCGCCGTCCGCCCGGGCACTTCGCACCAGTCTCGCCTACTTGAGAAGTTGCGTATATTTAGTATTTTCTCTTCTTGAGGTTCAGCCCAGCCGCGCTGCCACGCTTCGCTTTTAGTGCCGTCTGCCTCTTCAGCATTCGAGCCAGCTTGGAATCCAATGTCATATTCAGCTATCTCCTCGTCAGAACCTTTGCGGAGCAGGGATGGGGATGAACGCGGCACGGTTCTCACGCAGTTTGCAGTGCCTACAGCGGCGGCGATGGCTAGTGATGAGCTTATTTATTCGTATGATCTCGTTTTCTATTGCTAATAGATCTGGGTTCGAAAAACTGCGCCCTATCATTTTGCTACGCATGTCATTTTTCTCACCAAACATCTTCGAAAGATTACTCAGCGAGACACATGGGAAATGCAGCATTTTCTCCTCCTCCAGAAAGTCGCCAAATTGTGGGACAAATTGTGTGATGCCTGGACGATGGATTGGGTAACCGTGGGCATTAATTAAATCTCTACGTCGAGTAGAAGACATGCTAACAACGAGAGCCACTCAAACTGCGTCCTCCAGATCCTCGACCGAGATGCTTCCCGCTACAAGTGCGATTCATCCCCGCAAACACGACCAAGTGAACCATACGAAAGAAGAGTATGCCTGTTATGAGCGCGGAGTTTGCATCGCAACCAACACGATTAAGGGGGTCACAACACCAAAGTCATCGAATGACTTGCGGTTCCCTTTGATTGCTGCGACCAGCGGGAAGGCCGCTCCTCTGGGGGCAACTGTCTCCCGTGAGGGCGTGAACGTCAGCATTTACGCTCGCGACGCTTCATCTGTCGAACTTCTGCTCTTTAGCCGGGATGATGAGCAGCCTACAAATGTGCTCAGTCTCGAGCCGTATGCCATATTTTCGGAGGGAAGGAGATCTCGTTGATCGAGCAGAATTCTCCCTGCTTGTCTCGTTGTCACGGAGATGGGATAAGCTTGCATCTCATGCTGAAAAAAGCATTGCACGTAAATTCGCAGGGAGGTTTTGAAATGGCGAAGCCGACTATCGTACTGGTGCATGGTTTTTGGGGTGGAGCGGCGCACTGGAGCAAAGTGATTCCGCGTCTGAACAAAAAGGGTTACACATCGATTTTTGCGGTCGAGAATCCGCTGACCTCTTTAGCTGACGATGCCGAGCGGACCCGCAAGATGATTGCTCAGCAAAAGGGGCCAGTGCTGCTGGTGGGCCACTCGTATGGCGGAGCGGTGATTACTCAGGCGGGCAATCAGCCGAACGTGGTTGGGCTAGTCTATATTGCGGCTTTCGCTCCGGAGGTAGGGGAGACCACGTCTTCAATCTCGAAAGCCCTTGCCGTGCCAGGCGTTGCGAACGTGCTTCCAGATAGCTACGGGTATCTGTGGATCAAGCAGGACAAGTTTCATGAGAGTTTTTGTCAGGACCTGACCGAGGAGGAGGCGCTTGTGATGGCCGTGACTCAGAAAGCACCGCTGGTGAGTACCTTTGGTGACGAGATTACGACCGCGGCGTGGAAAAACAAGCCGTCGTGGTACCAGATTTCGAGTAACGACCGGATGCTTTCCCCGGAGACCGAGAAGATGATGTCGGACAGGCTGGGCGCGAAGAGGGTGATCAAGTTGGACGCGAGCCATGCGTCGCTGGCGTCACGACCGGATGAGGTGACGGCACTGATCGACGAGGCTGCCAACGCCTCGCAAAGTTGACGTCCGTTCTACCGCACTTCGTCGGATAAAGAGGACTTCGGCGCTCAATGGTTTCGGCAATGGAACAGGGAACTGGTGATTGGGTCTCGACGCGGGACATGGAAGCTAATACCCATCGAGGGCCCACCACCCCAATTATTAACGAAGGTAAGGGTGTCGGTGCGTACACGGAACCATTGAAGGGTCGTTCCCGGAAGCAGTAGGTCCACTTCATTGCCGTCGCGGCTTACATGGTTGATCTCAAGAACGGACTTGCTGCGCGGCATGGTGACCTTGTCGCCTATCAGTGGCATGGGAGGGGGTTCAGCGGTGGCAGGTTGGGCGGTAGGTTTCTTGCGGGGTTTAGCCATGATTCGTTAGCTTACTCCGGGAATTGGAAGGCATCGTACAGAACGGTCGAAAGCATCTTGCTGAGCGGCGTCGGACATCCAAGTTGCAACGCGAGGCACGGCGAGAGGTGGAATTATGTCCATTGCGCGAATCGTTGAAATCAGCTCAACGTCTGACAAGAGCTTCGAGGATGCCGTTGCTCAAGGGGTCGCCCGAGCATCCAAAACACTTCGCGGGATCAAAGGTGCATGGGTCAAGGAGCAGGAGGTTCAGGTCAAAGAGGACAAGATCGTTGGCTACAAAGTGATTCTGAAGATCACGTTTGTGCTGGAAGATACCGTCTAACCAAATACCTGGAGCCGCTTAGAGCGGTACGTTTGTAGAAATCCGACTGGCATACGTGGAACACAAAGCAGGAAGTGTGTTACCGAACGAAGCGACGTTCGGGAGACAAATTCGGGGGTGGGGACGGTGCGGCAGATGTCCCAGTGTTCGTTCGCTGGGTAGGCGCCGATGACGAGGAAGTCGCTGGAGGCTGTGATTCGGCAGTGGCCGGTGCCGGTGGGGAGTACGAGGACATCGCCCGCGTGAACGTGACCGGTTCGCCGCTTTCTCCGCCGAGGACGAGGTCGGCGTGGCCCGCGGCGAAACCTAAGACTTCGTGCGCGGTGGAGTGATAGTGGTGAAAGTCGTAGACGCCATTGCGCCATTGCGGGGGCCAGCCGTTCGTGGTGAAGAGATGCTCCATTGTGTCTGCGAGATCCGTATTTGTTGGGAGGGCGCTGCGGTAGTAGAGGACTGGCAGCGGACTGTTAGGCATCCAGCCGTTGGGCTTGAGGTGGAGTTGCTGCGGCGTTGTTGTCGAAGGTGTTTCCAATTTGGAGGCCACGGCTTTGCTCCCTCCCAGGCTCGCGGCGAGGATGCCGGCGGTGAAGTGTCTGCGGTCGATCGGCTTCATATACATTCGATGCACGCTCAGCGGAGTTGGAACTCGGGGCTGCCCATGACGAGGGCGGTGAGGAGGTTGAGGGTCTCGGTTGAGTTTGCGGCGGGGAGATCGGCGATCTGTTTGCGGATGAGCTGGTTGGTCTGGGCGGAGACGTCGCCGCCGATCAAGGCGGACTCCAGAACATGAAGGGCCAGGTCCTGGCCGGTTGCGTTAGGAGGCGGCTGGTTGGGGAGGCTGGTATTGAGTTCGGTCGTCAGAAGCGCTTCGGAGTATTTCGGCCGGGAGGCATTCGCCGCGTTGGTTTGGTTCGCTGCAGGGCTGGCGGGTTGAGCCATGAGGCCGAGGGCGAGTACGTGGGCGGAGTCGAACTTCTGGTTGGCGAATTTGTTGCCGGTGAGGGCGTAGGCAAAGTTGAGGCGGTCGACGAGGGCGGTCGAGTTCATCCAGTGGTCGGCGGTGATGTAGTAGCCGGTGGGAGGAAGTGCGTAGTAGAGGCGCATGCCCATGGTGTTGAGCGTGTTGACGAGAGCGCCTGGGTTGGCGGGGTCGGTCGCGGTGGTTCGGAAGGCGGAGGCGACGAATTCCATTGGAGTTTTGATTTTGTTGCGGAAGTACTTTTTGGAGTTGAACTCGGGCGATTGGACGAGCGTGCGGAGGATGGCTTTGATGTCTCCGTCGGTGGCGAGGTAGGTGGCGGCCATGCGGTCGACGAGGACGGGTGGCGGGTCGTCGGCCACGAAACGCTGGGCTAATTTGTAACTGATGAAGTGCGCGGTGTGCGGATCGGCGGCGAGGAGGGTGAGGGCCTGGGTGCCTTCGTTCATGCCTGTGGATGGATCTGTGGCGACAAAACCCAGGTTAGGCGATGGAGCCGCCGAACCTGGGGCACCCGGATTTGGGGCACCGGGATTTGTGTTTCCGATGTTGTGGCCGAGCCATTGTTTAGGGCCGGGCTCGTGTTTTTTGGGATCGAACTGGAAGGGGCCACCCTGGTTAGGGCGATCGACGCTCCAGCCGGTGAGGATGGCAGAGAGGGCAGTGACGTCGGCCTGGGTGTAACCGCCGTCGACGCCGACGGTGTGGAGCTCCATCACTTCCCTGCCGTAGTTCTCGTTGAGGCCGCGATTGCCTTTCTTTGAGTTCGGATTGGCGGGGTTGACGCCGTTGGCAATCGAGTCGGGGCCTATCGATAGCCAGTTGTCGAGGTAGATCATCATGGCCGGGCTGGTGGCGGTGGCGAGGAGAAGGTCGCGGAACTTGCCGAGGGCGTGTTTACGGATGGCGTCGCGCTCGTAGCTTGTGGCGTACCACTGATCGGAGTCTTTGCCGATGTAGATGTTGAAGTGATTGAACCAGAAGTCGGTCATGACCTCCTGAAGCTGGCGCTCGGAGAGGATGGCGCGGAGGACTTTGGCTTGCGAGAGTTCGTTGACGATGTTGTAGGGCGCGCCGATGTTGGCGGCCATGCCGTTGAAGATCTCGCGTTCGCGGGGGCTGAAGTCGGCGAGGAGCAGGTTCTTTTGATCTCCTGCGAGATAGGTGGTGAAGGCGATGCGGTCGGGTACCGGAAGTTTGATTAGAGCGGCCATGTGTTGATTTTTCGGCAGGGCGAAGAGTTCTCCGGCGATATGGGCGGCGGTCTCCTGGTCGGATTTCTTTTGTGCGGCGGCCTCGGCTTCGGTGAGTGGAGGAATGACGGGTTGACCGTCAGGATTGAGCTTGTGGGTGTCGATGTCTTTGTTGAGTTTGTAGGTCTGGACCTCATACATGGCGATGAGGAGGGGGTCGTTGGGATAGGCGTGGCGGCCGTCGGCGATCTGGCTGATGGTGAAGCGGTCGGGGAAGAGCTGGAGGGCCTGCTCGGGCTGAAGGTTGAGGGTGGTGTATTCGCTGAGGCGCTTGTCGAGGATCGGGTCGGGGATGCTGGCGGGGTTGAGTTGCTGCTCGAACCATCTTTCGGGGGTGATGGCGAGAACTTGTTCCACATCTCCGGGGCGCGGACCGAAAGTGAAGCGGTTGAGGAGTTGCTGGGTTCTCTCTCGTGGATCGAGGGGGACGAGCGGGGCGGGTTTGGCTGCGGCGGGCGATTTGGGTTTGGCGGTGGATTTTTTCTGGGCGTAAAGTGGCGCGGCGAGAAGGAGCGGAACCAAGGTCAGGGCAAATTTATGCATGGCGCGCCTCTCCTGATATAGACCGGAACTTGACGGGCAAGTTGCGTTTCGCCGGCGGGGAGGGGGTACCCCCCATTGCCCGGGCGGAAATATCCTGCAATCAACGAGTTACGGAGCGGCTTGGCCTGCAAAATATTTATAAGAAACGGGTTGCGTCCAAAATATTCCATCCAAAAGGGTTAGCCCCGGAGGGAGCTATCTCCCTGCGGGGCTGTTTGTTTTTCTCTACTGTTTTAAGTATAGCGAATTGAGGCTAACTAACGTGCCAACTCTATTCTCTTTTGTTTGTTTAAGTTAGGTGGTTTTGGGGCTTGACATGCGATTTTTGGGCTGAATTTGAAGAAAAAAAATTTCGCATGTTTACGGGTGGCTTTCTTTTGGGTCTTTTTCTAACCGCAGGTCCTTCGACTGCGCCTCTCGCGATGAGACTGCGAGAGACTCCGCTCAGGATGACAATTCTTCATATCGACAATTCTTCATGTCTTCAATCACTCAAGTTCCAAGCTATATGGAATCACTCAAACGCCCTCTCATCGGCCCATCGCATTTTGCTTTGTGCCTGTAAGTTTTTCAGAGGAGATGGCCGACGTGATATTGGATTTCGCTCGATGGCTCAGGGCGTCATGCGGAATCAACTCGGCAGCGGTCATGGTGCCCGGCAGGTGGATTTTTTGGAGATTCTGATGTCCTTCGGAGTTGCGAAAGGCGAGGCCTGCCTGGGATCCCAGGGCTCTATTCTCTTCGGGACGTACCATAAAAAAACTCTCCCCTCCTCCATTCACATTACGGATGGAGAGAGACCACTCGGATAAGAGAGTGAACTGGTAGGTTCCTGCCGGATAGGATTGACTACCAGCCGAGAAGGGGAATGGGGTGGTTACGATCATGGCCTGGGCTGTAGCCGTTTGTGTGCCCAATGCCAGCATGCCGCCTAGAGCGACGGCTCCGAGAATCAACTTGGCGAGGGTGGAAATAAATCTTTCAAGGTTCATTGGGGTGCTCCTCGATGCGCAGCTTGATTAATGCCTACGCAATACGTCGATTTCAGCACTGGGCGTCGAGGGGTGCGATAAAGATTGGTTAAGCTGGGTAAAGTTTTGTAAGCCTGCGGAACCTCTGAAAAACGTTGCGTTCTTCTACGCCGATTTGAGCGTGACTGCAGGTTTTTTGCTGCGTTTGATGAGGCTGTATACGACGCGGGCGAGGAGGAGGACGGTGAGGACAACGGTGTCGAACGCGGGGGAGTAGTTATCTTTCTTGACGAGCCACCAGTAGTGAATGATGCCGGCGATGGCGGCGACGTAGATGAGGCGGTGGAGACGCTGCCAGTTTTTTCCGCCCATGGCGCGGAGGATGAAGGCAGGTGAGGTGACGGCGAGGGCGAGCAGGAGGAACCACGCGAAGAGTCCGACCTGGATGAAGCGGCGTTTGAGAACGTCGTCGACCATGCGCGGCCAGATGAGTTTCCATTGGGTGACGAGTTCGCCAGGATGGCCGGCGCGGAGACCTGCGAGCGCGGTGGTGATGTCGTAGCCGGAGAAGAGGAAGATGTACGTCGAGAGATGGAGGGTCGCGTAGAAGAAGGCGTAGAGGCCGAGCATGCGGCGGAAGCGGATGAGAGAGGCGAGGTTCGGCGAGAGGCGGCGGATGGGGGTGATGGCGAGCGTGGCGAAGAGGAGGTTGAGGGTCCAGTCGCCGGTGAAGTGGGTGATGAAGTTGATGGGGTCGGCGTAGCTGGCCAGGGCGCTTGAGGTGAAGAGGTGGAGGAGCCAGGCGAAGGGAGCGAGGCAGAGGAGGTGGAGCAGGGTTTTGAGGATGATGACGGCGCGCTTGGACATTGGCGTGTGTAGTTTAGCGCGGCCTCACGAGAGTTGCAGGTTAGAGTGGGTGGCGCGCCATATCGGCTGCGAGTTCGCGGCCTACGCCTTCGAAGTCTCCCTGAAGCTCCTGCGCGCGTGCGAGCGCGGCCTCAACGTGAGGCAAGACGTTTTCCGGTCCGATGTGGTCGAGAAAGGTGGAGCGTGAGATGAGGCGCGACGGCTGGTCTCTTGCGCCGCAGAGTAGAAGGGTTTTGCCGGCCTTGTGCAGGCGATCGGAGAATTGCTCGAGGGCGTGAATGCCGGTTGCATCGAGCGCGGTCATATTGCGCAGCCTTAGGATGACGACCTCTGCAAATTGGTTGAGGTCCTTCGTGACATCGGTAAGTTTTTCGGTTGTGCCGAAGAGGAAGGGGCCGTGGATGCGAAGGATAGTTACGTTGGAGGGGATGTCCTTGTCTTGCAGGATGTGGGCGCGGCCGTCGGCGAGGTACTCAGGGGTGACGGGCGCGATGGTAGTGGTTTCGGCGATGCGGTAGATGTAGAGGAGCGCTGCGAGGGCCATGCCGACTCCTACGGCTACGGTGAGGTCGGCGAGAACGGTGAGGGCGAAGGTGGTGATCCAGACGGCGATGTCGGTTTTGGAGAGGCGGAGAATGGTGGCGATCTCGCGCCACTCGCCCATGTTGTAGGCGACGACGAATAAGACTGCGGCGAGGGTTGCGAGGGGAACGAAGCGGGCTAGCGGGGCTGCTACGAGGAGGATGGCGAGGAGGGTGAGGGCGTGGACCATTCCGGCGACGGGGGTGAGGGCGCCGGAGCGGATGTTGGTTGCTGTGCGGGCGATGGCGCCGGTGGCGGGTATGCCTCCGAAGAGAGGCGAGGCGATGTTGGCTACGCCCTGGGCGACGAGTTCCATGTTGGAGTTGTGGCGGTCGCCGCTCATGCCGTCGGCGACGACTGCGGAGAGCAGGCTTTCGACCGCCGCGAGAAGCGCGACGGTGAAGGCGGAGGGCAGGAGCGGGAGGATGTGCTCGGCGCGGAAGTTGGGAAGGGTGAAGTGGGGGAAGCCCTGCGGGATGCCTCCGAATTTGCTGCCGATGGTTTCAATCGGCAGGTGGAAGACGGCGACTGCGGCGGTCGAGAGCAGGAGCGCGACGATGGAGCCGGGAAGGCGTTTGGTGATGCGTGGCCAGAGGAGGATGATCGCGAGTGAGGTTGCGGAGACAGCTACGGTCTGCCAGCGCACGGTGCTGGCGTAGTGGAGCAGCAGCTTGATGCGAGGGAGGAATTCGCTGGGGACTGTCGGTGTGGCGAGGCCGAGGAAGTCTTTGATCTGGGTGGAGGCGATGAGGAGCGCGATGCCGTTGGTGAATCCTATGGTTACGGGGCGGGGGATGAATTTGACGGCGGTTCCAAGGCCGGTGAAGCCCATGATCAGGAGGAGAACGCCGGCCATGACTCCTACGAGGGCCAGTCCGGCTATGCCGAATTTGACGACGATGCCTGCGACAATGACGACGAAGGCGCCAGTGGGGCCGCCGATCTGGGTGCGTGATCCGCCCACTGCGGAGATTAGGAAGCCGGCAACCACGGCGGTGTACAAACCGGCTTGTGGAGGCACCCCGGAGGCAATGGCGAAGGCCATCGCTAATGGCAACGCGACCAGCCCTACGGTCAATCCGGCGATGAGATCGTGGGAGAATTTTCTTGCGGTGTAGCCGTGAAGACACTCGATGGAACGAGGAACCCATCGCGGGGAGAGAGTCATTGGACAGGCTCCAGTGGCTTTTCCATCTCGTCGAGCATGCCCAGGGACTCCTTGAGGTGAGCATGGAAGTAGGTGCGCATGAGATTGAGTACCTCGATGATGATGGGGTCGCGGACAGAATAGAAGACCTGGTTGCCGGACTTGCGGGTGGAGACGAGTTGTTTTGCGCGCAGAACGGCAAGGTGCTGAGAGACGTTGGCCTGCTCTAAGGCGAGCTTGTCGATCAGGGCTCCGGCGGAGAGTTCTCCGTCTCGGAGGAGTTCGAGGATGGCGATGCGGGTGGGATGAGCGAGTGCCTGGAAGATGTCGGCTTTGAACCGGCGGAGGGCGTCCTGCATGTGAATAATATTAGCATATTCGAATATTTGCGGACAGAACAAAAAAGCAGGTCCTCCGCCTTCGGCGAAGGATGACAACCAAGAGGCCGATGATGTGACTAGTAGTACTTTTTCAGGTCCATGCCGGCGTACATGCTGGCTACCTGGTCGCTATAGCCATTGAACATGAGGGTGGGGATGGTGCGGGGGAGGAGGCTGGAGTCGATGCGGCGCTCGTGGGCCTGGGACCAGCGGGCGTTGTCGTAGTTTGGATTGACGTTGGAGAAGAAGCCGTACTCCTGGCCGTCGGTGTCGTTCCAGGTGGTGCGGGGCTGCTTGTCGGTGAAGTGGAAGCGGACGATGGATTTCGCGGACTTGAAGCCGTACTTCCAGGGGACGACGACGCGGACGGGAGCGCCGTTCTGGTTGGGGAGGGTCTGGCCGTAGCAGCCGAAGGTGAGGAGGGTGAGGGGGTTCATCGCCTCGTCCATGCGCAGGCCTTCCTTGTAGGGCCAGTCGTAGCCGAAGGGAAGCTCCATGGCTTTTTTGTCGACGACGGAGAAGAACTGGACGTATTTGGCGCTGGGGAGCGGCTCGCAGAAGTTGATGAACTCGGAGAGGGAGTAGCCGTCCCAGGGGATAACCATGGACCAGGCTTCGACGCAGCGATGGCGGTAGATGCGGGATTCGAGGGGGCGGTAGTGGAGGAGATCGTCGATGTTGATGGTCTGGGGCTTTTTGACCATGCCAGTGATCTGGATGGGCCAGGGGCGGGTCTTGAGCTTGCCGGCGTTGTGAGCGGGATCGGACTTGTCGGTGCCGAACTCGTAAAAATTATTGTAGTTGCTGGCCTTGCCGAGGGGGGTTTGGGGCTCGTTGAGGGTGTATTTGCCAGGAGTGGTTGTGAGCTGATCGGCGGCGTGGACTGTTGCGCCGGGACTGATGAGGTTGGGGATGTAGCGCGCGGCCAGGGTAGCGGCGCCAAGGGTGGCGGCTCCGGTGAGGAAGCGGCGGCGGTTGGTCGGGTGCGGCTGCTTGGATTGCTCCTTGTATTCCGCTTTGGATTCCTCCTTATATTCCTCATAGACGTGCTGCGGGGTGATGTCGGAGGAACGTATGGTGGATTCGAGGCTGACAGATTTGCGGAGAAGCATTGTTGGTTCCCTTCCGATGGCAGGACTTCCGTCCCTGATGATAGGACGCCAAAGT
>Ga0210406_10006657_pt1 | contig 11935 bp, 10 predicted proteins | sample IncBWC30MmetaG_FD_155454 | JGI IMG/M metagenome (GOLD analysis project Ga0210406, IMG submission 155454) | Forest soil microbial communities from Barre Woods Harvard Forest LTER site, Petersham, Massachusetts, United States - Inc-BW-C-30-M | ecosystem: Environmental > Terrestrial > Soil >...
CCGCCGCGGCTCGTGTGACCTCAACTACGAATGCCTTATTGTTTGCCTCCGCCAGCGGCGCAGAGCGAGGACTCTTCCATCGCAATATCTCCAGCAGCTGCGGCTTCGTAAAATAGTGCTGCTGCCGAACAGCAGTGACAAGTCCGGATCGAAGAAGTCTAGGATAACTGTACCGATCCGCCCAGAACGCTATATTGTTCATCGGAAATCTAAGCTGCATATTCACTTTCCAATGTATGTCCATGGCGATGAAGGCCGCCCCGCGACACTTAACCTCGACTTTCGGAAAAGTTTACCTGCAATTCGAAATAGACGAGTTCAATGTTCAATTGTTGAGCACGTTTTGCTATTTCCGGATGCACACGACTCGCTCCTCCGTGAACTAGCAAGGCGCGTGCAGGACCGAGTTCAGGACGCTCTTCATGAATCCGCTTTCTATAACCATCAACCTGGTCCAAATCATTCAGCGATGGAGCATTTTGCTTGCATTCCGCTACGACAAGGCCACCATCTCTATCCTGAAGAATTACATCCGCGCGAGTCTTGTCCTGAAACGTCCGTTCGCGTACATCGCCGGACGGATGTGCAATCATTCCGGCCTCGAGCCTACCCGGGAAAATTGCAAGATAGTCAGAGAGAGCTTTTTCTATCGAAAAAGCTCCGGCAAGAGATACCCAGTTGGCCTCGTCCTTCATCGCGGTGGTAATACGTCCAAACTTTACCGCGGGGAGTTCTCTGATTGTTCCCCGACCCTCACCTGAGTTCCAGCGAGAGTCCCGGGGCAAAAGAACAACCTTTGAAGGATCCTCGGGTCCTAGCGCTAGATCCCATCGAACCAAAATGCGGCGGCCGTTTTCGCCATAGGGCATCAGCCGGCTTGGGGCTACGATTGGATTCCATTCATCGTCCTGGACTTTTAGGTCGACGATTCGCCCTACGCGTCCAACCCGCCATTGCGGCAATGTCGCGGCAATCCAATCGCCTCGCTTCATTCGACCTAGCGCGTTACGGGCGGCACTCCACGCCATATCGCCAACCGAATGGTCTTCTAACTGCCAACCGTCCCCAGTTAGCTTGCCCCACTCTGGTGGGTGCCAGCCAACGGCGCAGCATTGCTCTCGAAACCAGTACTGCCATTGCCCCGGGTGTTGACCAATGTGGCAATGTACGCGCCAGAATCGCGGATCTTGATTATTCAAATCGCCTCCTTGGCAAAACTCCCTCCGCGGATTCGCTGCCAGTTCGGTGGGCTACGCAGCGAGAACCTCTTCGAGTTTCTTCTTCGTAAGCAACAACTCGCGTCGAGCATATACCGGACCCTGAGGGCCCGGGCTCCCTGACTCAATCGGCACGTGAGCGATCTCTTGGGCCGGTCCTTTGAAAATCACAACGTATTTGCCCGTGTCCTTATACGGCTTGATCTCCGCCACTTCAGCAATGTGCGTTACTGCGCTTATCGGCGCCACCCGATAGGCCGCAATGTATTTGATTCGATCCTTCATGCCCGCGCCAATTCGAATCGAGTACCACTGGTTTTGACCCAAGAAAACTTCCTGGAAGCCTTCTTCTCGGGCGGGAACGATGATCGTATCGCAGTGTGATCGGCGCAAACGTCGCGTCGCCCGTTCCTCAGGGGTTCTCGATGGCGCAGAAGACACCGCCTCTACGACATCCTCGTCATCATCGTATAGTTGAGAGAAAAGGTGAAATTTGTCGCCGCCGTCCGTCACGAACGTCTTCAGTTCCAGCACCGATATATCCGCGTTTATCTTTTCTAAGACCCGGTATAGCTCCGGCCGAGCCTCATCGATGATAACCAAACCGCGAAAGTCGCCATATACGGCACGATCAAGGTAATGGTCAATATTTGGGCTGCCGGATTTTTTACAGGCGGCCTCCAGTCTGTCCAACTGCTGAGGAGTCTTGCGAATATTCTCCATCAAAAACTTTCGAACGTTTAGCTTCGCTTCATCAAAACTCGTGACAAATCTCAGCATTTGAATGCCGATATGGCTAAACGGGTCATGGCTGACAATCTCGTTCTCAATGACAAAAAGCCTTGGGATCATTGGATCGACAATGTCGATGAGATATCCGTCCGGGATCGTTACAATATCCTTGCCGACTCGGCGCTTTATATCGACGTAAATTGAAGGCCCAAAAATCTGATCTGCTAAGAGCACGACATCGTGTTCAAACTCCTTTTCCAGTTCGCACACCAGTTGGCGCGCTAATTTCCCTGTGGGGCCAAGAATGACCGGCATTGTCTACACTCCTCTGTTCAACTATTCGCAATGTTTTGCGTCGTAAGTCATCGACTACTTGACACACCATTGGACCAGCCCATTCATTGTTTCTCCGGTGCAAGCTCATAGTAGAGGCGGATTTGTTCGACTAACTGCTCCTCTAGGTCAATTGATTCCTTGAAGCGAATTTGGGAGATGCCTTTGAGGTTGAACCCCATTCTCTTGTCAAGCTTGTCCTCAGGTCGATCGCGTGCGATTAATATAAAATTGCCTTGCTTAAGGCCCTTGGCGCGATTCAATCCCATCACGTAGCCCACCTCGTGATAAACGTTTTTGTTGCCCTGGGAAAGGTCGGCGATCAGCAGGCCAGACTCTTCTATAGCAGTCAAGATGGCATCGGTAATGGTGTAGGAGTGCCCAGTATTATGCTTGTCGATGCGCAGGGGTCGGACCTTTATCCTTGGTCGACATTCCTTATTGATGCTATCCACGGCTTTGAGGATCGTGTCGAAGACAAAATCTGTTGTTGGGCCAAACTGCATAGAGACGAATACTGTCCGCGCCTTGGCAGTTTGGACCCGTTCGAAGATTTCGATCAATGCAGAGGCGTCGGTAGCCTTCATTGCGGTCAGGTGGTTCCCTTTCACCCAGTGCGTGAAAGGAGTCAGCCGTCCATCCTTGCTGTTCGTAGTGCAAAAGTAGACAAAAGCATGAAATAGGCCGACGCAGTGATTGGCCTTCAGCTCGGGGTCGTTGTTGTAAATCTCATGGACCTTCGTTAGACAACTCTGCATTTCGGACAGGTTCGAAGTGGACTTAGTTACTGCCTTCTTTTCTAAGAGGAGCTTGAACAAATCTACAAGTGCGGCTCGCCGGTCTGTAAGCACACCCTTCAGGGCGGGAACGGCGGCGGGTTCAACGCTCCCTTTGATCTTGCGTGCCAGGAGATACGCCCAACCGAAGCTCGATTCATCCTTTAGAGCGTCGTCTGGAAATAAAACCTCGTCGTCGAGAATGATCTTGAGATTCTCTTCAGAGGTCAGAGGTATGCTCTTTGAGTTGATGTTGTGAAAGATCGTTTTGCTATTGCGCTTGTCTTCTAAATCGTCGCCAAACAGGATTACGCAGTACGGCGTCACGATGTCCTTAAATTGCGACTCGGTATCTGCGGCGCTGAGGCGATGGTTACCATCTATGCGAAACAAAGGTGACTGACCGGTGGCTAACAGTTCGTCCGGCACATTGAGCGTTGCAATCTGCAGCGCAGTCTCCGCACGAGAGTCGGACGTTCCCTTAAATGGCAAGCGTTTGACGCCTACTGTCATACCGTCGATATTGGATTTGAAGCCCTTGCCGGAAAGCACATCGACCAGAGGCTGCAAGCCGGAGACCGCTCTCGCCTTGGAGAAGTCATAACTTAGAAGGCATGAAAGTATGACCTCGGGAAAGAAGAGATTCTTCCGATTCTTAAGGAAGCGGATTACAGTTTCCCGATGTGTCTTTATCAAGTCGCGCTGATAGTCGAGATCCGCGTGCGATATGCGCGCAAGTTCGCCCATTGGCGCATAGCCACGGATACAGGCAAACCCGCCAAGCGACTGGTCCATCAGGCCGCGAAGAATCATGGCTGGTTCCTCATATCACTGGGCCGAGCAACGCGGCCTCAAATGCACCTTTGGCCTCTTCCCAAAGCTCGGTGCCCTTGGCTCGTAGGCGGCGGGCCTCGGCGCGTCGGCGCGCGACTTCGCTAGCTATCTGTGCCTGAACCGCACCGTCCGCTATAGGGATGACAAGATTCACTACATCGTCATTTGTGAGGCGCGGGTGAGTATTGCCGGTCATCATGTGGCGAGTCTGAGCTAGCACGAGCCTCGAGCGCAGCAAAGCGGCAAGATAGTCCGGCACTAAACGGGGCGTCCCATCCTTATCAGGATACAGACGCATGACGTGGAACTCGGGCGAGCACACCCCAAAAGTTTCGGCCCGGTACACTTTGTTCAAGTACGGACGCAGCCGAGCAAAGAGAACATCGTTCTCGGCGTATTCGAACACCGTACCTTCACCATCCTCTTCCGTGTTCTCGATGCGCTCGCCAGTGTCGGATTGGACGTTAGCAAGGCCGAGGTAGGTGTCGCCCGGTCGAATCTGACGCTGGTCGCGCCGGAAGTCGGCAATGGAAGCAAGCGTGCCAGAGCGGCTCCCGGGATACTTCCTTTGGACTGCTTTGATTGCGTTTATTCGCTCCGGATGGAAGAAGTCGGGATTGAGTTTGCTTCCAGCCACAACATCACGTATCCGAACCGCATAGTTGGTGGGATATGCCTCGGGCGAGGGTAGACTCAGCCCAAGTTGTTCCAAAACAAAGTCGTCAAGCTCCGAAAGTAGCCCGTCGGCATCGGCAAGCATCTTCTTCCATCGGTGTCTTGCCGTATCGAGCTCACCAAGCAGTTCTTTCTGCTTTTGAGGTTTGGGAAGCGGAACGCGAAGTGTCCGTATCTCCTCCGCGTTTATGTTGGACATGCCGATTATCTGGCGGCTCTCTCGGTTAATCTGGACCCGACCCGCACGAGTGTTCAAGAACGCCGTCACAAACTCGGGTAGCGCCCTACTGCGGTCTACTCTGAGACGCATGAGGTAAGACGCAAAGACCCAATCACCAGGTTCGGCAAAGACTTCACATTTCCCAACAAGCTCCTTCGAGTTGGTGCGGTTGAATGCGATGTCGCCGCACTCCAGTCGCCAGCTCCTAAACTCCGCGGGCGTTAGCTGTACATACTTCAGGTCGTCCAGATGCCAACCGTCGGTCTGGAGATTGTTCATGCGGATCATGCGATAGCCCAAAGGCTCCTCGGTAGCTCGCTTGGAACAACCGTATTGCAACAAAACTTCAAACGAGGAAATCGCGGCCAAGTCAAAGCGGGGACTACCGAGACAACGATCCACTTCGCCAGTTAGAAGGTGATAGCTGACGTCGCCGCGTCTAAGTCTTTGGCCCCGTCGAATCGCAAAGCACCCGAAGCGCGCTTGCAGCTCGGCGGGGCTTAGACAAAAAAAGGTTCGGGCTTCCTCTCAAACGACCGGTACTGGCCCAACACACCCGTGCCAGACAACACCCGGCGGGACTTCTCCTGCCACTCTTCGACACCAGTACCTGGCGCTGGGGCCATTTCGAAGGTCACTTCGGTGTCGAACAAGTCGCTACTGTGAACTTCGACTTTCTTCTTCTCATTTTCCTTTGTCACGGCAACCTTGAACGTTTTGCGCCCCGTCGCGTCGTAGCCGATATTGGATGGCGCAGCCATGAAGATCGCCTCGTCGTCGTCTGGCCTCTCATCCGTCGCCCGCTTTCTCAAGAACACGATGCTCGCCTTAACGCCCGCGCCAGAGTGCTGGAAAGCCTCCTGCGGCAGACTAATCACGGCGAGAATTTGAAACCTTGCGAGTAGCCAGTCGCGCACGCCCTGGAGCGATGAATTGCTCAGGATGCCGTCTGGTAAGACGATTGCGGCTTTGCCCGACTTGGGTTTCAAGAAATGCCAGATGCGTTCACAGAAGAGAATCTCTGTCTTGATGCTTGTTCGAGCCTTGATGCTCTTCTTACCTGACTTGAAATCGTCGGACTCGTCGACGTTTTGGCCCGCGCCATTAGTTCCCTTGCCGACATACTTGAGAAGTTCCCACCCCTCCATGTATGCCTTCCCTTTTTCCGTCTCCTTCACGACCGCTCCAAAGGGCGGGTTGGTTAAAATGACATCGAAGGCGTTTTCCTTAACCTTCTGGTTCTCCGCTTTAATAGCGGTTAGTTTTTCCAATGCATCGAAACCCATGATGTTAGTGTGCCCGTCATCGTGGAGAATCATGTTCATCTTCGCAACGCGGGAAATCTCGTCGTTGATCTCGATACCAAACAGGCGGCGCTGGGCGAAGTCGTGCCAATACCTATAGTGATCGGTTGAGCCGTTATCGTGGAATTCCAATCCTTTGTGTCTGATGTAGTCGAGTGCGTAGAGTAGAAACCCACCAGAGCCACAAGCGGGATCAAGTACTAGATCCTCTGAGTCGGGGTGCACCATCTCCACCGCGAACTGTATGATCTCGCGTGGTGTAAAGTACTGTCCGAAGTCACCCTTGAAAAACCCATCAAGAAATTGTTCGAAGGCGACACCCTTGGTATCGAGATCGGTTGCGTTAAAGTTAATGCTTTCCAGATGCGAGACGCACATCTTGAGCGTGCCGTCATCGACTTTAATAGGATCTTTGAAAATCTCCGGATCGATAACCTGCGCCTCGGCATACATGCCCTTAATCCGTTTTGCCAACTGCGGTGCAGCTTCATCCGTCTTGATCTGAAACTCGTACGGCTCACCTTTTTTTCGGGAAGCCTTTTCGTCTCGAACTTTGACGAAAATAATTTTGCAGAACTCACCAAACGCTGCAGGTGGTGACAGACGGCCGCCACCCCAGAGTGTTTGATGGCACTTCTTAATTGCTGCTATCAGTTCGCCCTTACTGACCGGTCGAATGTCCTGCCATTCGTTGCTCGTGCCCTTCTTATATTTCCACGCAGGCGGTCTGCCGTAACCTATTGGTAGGTCGGCAACAACGTTTCTGTCGCGTTCCAGGCCGCCATACTTAGCATCGCAATCGAGGAATCTTCTCGTCGCACCCGCGACAACGCCGACGTAAGCAGCACGGAACTTATGCGCATTGCCGTTTCCCCAGGCTTGCTCGACAGCCTGATTGAACTCGGCATCGCTGATCGTATCTTTCTTGCATTCGATGGCCGCAAATGGCGCCTTGCGGGCGTCGTCCTTGAACACTACGAGGTCCGCGAAGTCACTTGGCGATCGATCGGGTACTGTGATCTCTACACCGATTCGGTCGGGCGAGTAGCCATAACGGTAGATCAACTCGGAATAGAATTCGGCGCGCACTTTCTCTTCCGGATCGGACCACTTTTCGGAGTGGTTGACGGCCACATACACGATCCGCTCCGTTTTGCCGGAACGATCTAGGCGCAGATGTCCCTCGTCCAAGGCCTTGTCGGTCAAAGTCTGCATAGGGTTCCTCTTCTCAAGCGAATTCATTCGACATCTTGGGACCGTCAAATACCTCAATGCGATGTAGCAGCCGCCAGGCTGTCACGAAGTTGTCCCGCGCTGCTTTCAAGGATCGTCATGTTGTGCTGTGCCATTGTACCCACGCAACCACGCTCACGGCTCAGGCGCTAGAAAATGAATTGGCTGCAAGGGCAGTCGCCGACGCGCTTCGTCGGTCAACTTTGGGTAATGCTCAACCCATAAATCGAACAATTGCTCCAGGTCAATGAGAGTAACTCGACGCGACTCCTGTCTTCTAGCCTCATCGGCCGCGTCCTTTGTGAAGCCACCCAGAGAAACGAACAGACCGACGTCTTCATCTCCAAGCACCGCGATGAAAGAGCGAACTCCCTCCACGTTTACTGTTTGGCCTTGCCGTTTTACTTGGACCTTTATGCGTGGTGGCCGAGTACCTAGGGGGTCCAGTAGCGCCACAATGTCAATTCCTCCGTCCTTTCCAGGCGGTGAAACCCATGAGACGTGGTAACCCATGGCTCGTAGCAGCGACGCAACCAGCTCTTGAAACTCGTAGGGTGGCATGTGCCGGAGGTAGTGATCAATTTCCTGCCATGCTTGCTCTTCTGCTTGTTCGTACGTGATGCTCGCGCTTTTCGAGCCGACATCCGATTGATCGTCCGCCTCCCCAACGACCTCCGCATCCGGCTGCGTCGCGCGCCATGCTTTATATAGTTGCTGCGCCCGTCGATAAAACGCTTCCGGATCACGAAAATCGCGATAAGCAATGATGCCGGCTTCGGTAAGAGTCCAGATACCTTTATTCTTCGTGAGCCAACCAGCCTTAGCGCAATCGACCGTAGCGAACCGCACGATCTTTTCGAACCGTCGGCCTCCGGACTCGTAATTGCCTCGTTCGTACTCGGTCATGGTTACGCTGTTTGCCAAAGCATTTAACGCTTCCTTCGCACGCATTCCTTCCGGATGCCCTTTAAGAATATTGAAGAGCTCACGAAGAATTTCCCCAACCCGTTTCTTAGTCACGTCTGCCATATTCCGACTCCCGATTATGGGCTAATTGACAATGCGCTGTCAGTGGACCACCACCGCGACGTCTCGGCATAGAATCGGAAGCTTTGGACCTTTGGATCACTTTCATATTGTTTTAGGGCGGCCGCTGGCATTTTCCAATGTCGACTCCCACGTGATCCACGTAAGTGCATTCGAAGCCGTATTTGGAGAGCCAATACAAGACAAGCCTCTCAGCGAAATCGCCCGTTGTCTTGGAGTGCCGAGAACTCTTCTTGATCTCCATCTTATTATCTAGTGCTTCCTGCATAGCGAGTGATCCAAGCCCAGCCAATTATACGGCCGAATGCGTCTTTTTGCAGGCACTCCATACCGCAAAGCCCGCTGATCAGGCCGCGCTCCACACCATTAGCTCGTCTGCCGAGCCCGCAACGTCCTGCGGTCGTAGAGTCGCGTCAAAATGGCATCCCGTTTCACTGCAGCTTACCGTCGCAACGTCGCCCCCACGTCGTATCTCCTGGAGTGCGTACGCCATAAGCGAAAACTGCGCCGAATTGTCCGCAGATGTAGCCATCAGGGTGTCGGTATAGCGGCGATTCAGGCCCGTAAAGTGGCAGCCCTTGAGTGGGATGTCCAAGGTAAACAAGCGTGGCGTCACGCCGGAGGCTCAGAGGCCGAGGAGCGAGCAGCCATTATCGGCGCTCGACCCAGACAGCTTGCCGTCGGCACTGAATGTCAAAACGAGCGGCATAACGGAGTGCGCTTCCTCTATCACTTAAGCGTCGCGCGCCCTGCAGTTGCGTCTGACCGCGCAACACCCGCAGTCGATTGCGCGCCGGATACCTGATCACTTGCCCCATCATCAAGATAGCGGCCGCTGTGCCTATGAGGTGCGCGCGTACGCGTAGAAGAAAATACCTGTGGGGAGAGCAACAACAAGATCAGACAGACCCACTCCAAAATTGCCATGGGAGAAGTCGGTAAATATCCGTGCACCCATAAAGGAAACTAACAGAAGTCCGAGAGACCCTACGTAGGATGCCGCTACAAATCGACCAAGGAAGGGTTTGTGTTTAAGGTAATAAGTGCTCTCCCGGGTGAAGCTGTGGCTATGTGGACTAAGATTCATTCCGTGCCGGATTTCCGGCTCAATGAGCGCCAGATATTTGTAGAACCTGTGAATGGTCGCCGTTCGGTGGTACAGCACTACAGTCAGATAGAAAATGACCATAAGAAGAATGCTCTGCAATATTCCATAAGGAAAGCTGCCTCGAAGCTCTCTAATTCTAGAACCGTCGGTGATACCTAAAAGCTTCGCAATCCAATCAACAAGCAGGGGTTCCGCCTGAGCGACATTAAATGTAAGAAGAGTCGCGACGCCAACAACGACCAGTAACAATAGAAAAGTTCGATTTCGCCGCTCCCATGTCTCCAATGTGAGCTCAAACGTCTTTTGGTAGTGATCCGCAAGTAATCCGACCTCAGTAGTCATTCGATACCCCTAAAGTCCAAGTCAACTTCTTACATCGTCTGCAGGTACAACGCGCAATTAACGTACTGTTGAGACCACAATGCATTGAGTTGGCCTGCCTTATATGACGAACTTCCATCTTGTCGCTGACTCTTGAGATTCTGCGCGCACGTGGATTGAAGAGCCACAATAGCCGCCTTTCTGCTTTCCGCGGATAGTCGCGTAAGAAGGTGCCGTGGAATGACATGAGCTAGCAGCCGGCCGTCCGCGCGAGCATCGTGTCCACTTATGAGGTTCAGCTCCGACTCCTTGGAAAGACCAAAGAGCCTCTGCAAATGCAATTTGTTGAGCAAGAAGAAGCCCCTGGGATTGGGTAATTCGCCCACGGGTAAACGAAAATCCTCAACGAGAAGCAAATGGCCATCGGGCGCAAGCGCTCGGTACACCGGTCCTGCTTCCCCGAGGATCATAAGCCAATCATCTGGATCTATCTCGTGCAACACGTTGCACATCACCACTGCGTCAAAGCTTCCTTCCGCGTGCTGGGCGAAAAGCTGATCCAAGTCAAAATAAGAGCGCATTTCCGCAGACCCATATACGTCGGCAATTTGCCTTTCACGCTCACCTTTGTAAGCTGCAGAAGTATCGAACGCCACATAGTCCAATTCAGCACTCACATTTTCGCGATTTTCAGCTAGACCGCCAAGCAATCGAGCTTTTCCGGCACCAAAGTCTAAGATCCTGAGCTTGCCGCTTTGAACCGGCGAGTCGTTAAGTACAGTGCGGATCTGGATAAGTTGGGAATCATTGAATTGATGTTCCGCAACCACCGGCTGCAAAAGGCACGCCGCCGCGAATTGTAGCGCCGCCAAACTATAAGGTAGATCTACAAAGCGAAGCAATTTCGCCTGTTCGTGGTCGTCGCCGAGAAGCCCTTTCAGCACAATTTGCGGCTTTGTGCCCGCGTAAGTGACGACGCCCCGGTCTACAAAATGGAGGCAGTCAGGCTGTTTGTCGTACAGGTGCGCCAAAAGCGGAACAGAATGCGTCGCGATCCAAATCTGCGTGGTAGGTAACGCGAGGCGAACTCGATCTAGAATCGAAATTAGCGCCGCCGGATGAAGATGATTCTCGGGCTCGTCCATCGTCAGAACGACGCCTTTTTCGTCGTGCGCGGCATGCACAGCTACTGCCAATTGCAAGAGGACGCGTTGCCCTTCCGACAAATTGCTTATGCCCATTGGTTTGCCGAATAAGATTGCTTCGCTATCGGCTGAGCGCGACAACTGGGTTCCCAATAACGCCTCGATCAAGTCCTTTAATCGTGCGTAACTCGCAACAATGTCCTTTCGGTTCTTTGTTGTGCCCTCATAACTCGGGTGAGTTACTTCCCAGTTACGATTCTGTAGTTGTTGTATGTACGACAGGGCCGTTTCCCAAAGCGTGTCGACGCCCGCCGCCCTCGCTCGTTCTGCGCGATTGATCATGTCAACGGGGGGTATGGATCTTGGGTCCACCAAATCAACGCGTTTCGGCACAAAATTTATGACATTGATCCGTTCCACTTCTTCGTCAAGAGCAATTGTGGCGAGCAAAGCCAAGTTCTCGTCCATCTGTTTGACTTGATCCTGCCACGCGACGATTACGCGGTCTTCCGCTGGCTGTTGGCCAGATTCGTGACGATCTATGGCTGCTTCAGTGTTGACCTTGTTTGTTAGGGTATTGGTTTTGGACGTTATCCGGCTCTGATCGTATATTGCGGACTGAGTGAGCAGCTGGAGAATCCGAGACTTGCCACTTCCGTTCGGCCCTGCGAGTACTACCAGTTGTTTGAGACCATGAAACCTAACACCTGACAACCCGAGCGCCATCACTTGAGAAGCAAGAGGTACAAACGAAGTAATTCTCACAATGCCTTCCCTGAGCGTGATTTATTCCTGCGCGTATTTTACACTGCATGCGTGTCGCCGTCGAAAATGCACATTGCGAGCGCCTGGCAGCGGCGAAGGGAATTCAGACAACAAAATAGGGTCCGCTCACCGCCGCAACGTCGCGCTCACGTCGTATCTCCTAACCGGCTGCCCCGGAATAGGGAGTGCGTACGCCGTCAGCGAAAACTGCGCGGAATTGTCAGG
>Ga0210406_10006658_pt1 | contig 11935 bp, 11 predicted proteins | sample IncBWC30MmetaG_FD_155454 | JGI IMG/M metagenome (GOLD analysis project Ga0210406, IMG submission 155454) | Forest soil microbial communities from Barre Woods Harvard Forest LTER site, Petersham, Massachusetts, United States - Inc-BW-C-30-M | ecosystem: Environmental > Terrestrial > Soil >...
CTGTTCATGAGCCTGTTCCGTGGTTGCCGCTTCAGCAGGGGAGACAGCCGACGCCATGTTTTCTTTCATTCCGGTTGAAGGATTTCTTGGAACTGGCGCGCCTTTCGCAGCGGACCTCAATCTGGTGGTGCAGGTAGCGATGGGTACGGCCTTGCTGGTCGGAGCGTTCTTTGCCAGGCACAGACGCTATCGCGCTCACGCAATCTGTCAGACGACTGTTCTGCTTCTGAACCTGGTGATGATCGCAGCCGTGATGTGGCCCGCCATGCGGCAATAAGTGATGCCGGCATTTCCCTCGGTGCTGGGGAAGTCGTACTTCGCAGCGCCCAGTATCCATGCGGGGCTGGGTGTGGTGGCTGAAGCATTCGGACTGTACATCGTTTTAGTAGCCGGCGCCAAAGTAGTGCCACAGCGGCTCCGCTTCAGCAACTGGAAGACCTGGATGCGAACCGGACTCGTGCTCTGAACGCAGTGGATAGAAATGCTCAGTGGTCTGGGCACCTACTATGTTTGGTATATCGCGCCACTGCGGTGACGGCGAGCGGGTGCCCCGGGCAGGTGGCCGACCAGCTAAGAACCTCAACGACGGTCAGCGGTGACTTCAGAGGCTGCGGAATAAACCCCAATTCGAGTCCGGTTTTGAAAGGGCTCGGCTGACACCCCGAACACACGATGCTACTGTGCGAAGTTTTTAGAATAGAGACAAGCTCTAGCCGAATCTCCTCATCGGAGCGGCCTGCTGACTGCGCGACCCATACGTCATCGCGCAAGGTTCCCAGACTGCTGATTTCGTGTGCGTAATTGGAGCGATACCACAGCGACTCAAAATCCCGGACATGACGAAGAGGATCATCGCCGCTCTTTAGAATCTCTCCGGCGATTTGTTTGGACACGAAGTGCCGCTTCTCCAATTGAGATTTCTTTGAGTCCCAACTCCTGTTTCGCCCGTGGGAGTACTTTGGCAATCTCAAAATAGGTGGGCTGGACCAGAGCAGCCAATCGTCTTATTGCACGTCCATCTAGGCCGGCCTCCAAAGCATCCCAAGCCACTTTGGGCATGTCGGCAGAAGCGATAAGCTTGAGAGCGATTCTTGCCTCGACCAGTTCTCGATCAAAGGGCACGAGGAATCTTAACCCGTTAGAATCTGACTAGCGAAATCAGCGATCACACTCACAAGGCGCCAGAACCTGACTTCTGCTCTTCCTTTTTGCTTCACTTCGCGCAGGATAACGTCGTACTCATCACCACAGAATCCGAAGCGTACGCAAAGCTCCCCTGGTAGCCACCGTTCCGCAATGCTCCTACGGTCAAGTTTGCCATTCAGGAAAATATCAAACGTTAAATCATCACGCTCGACAATTTCGAGAGTCGTGGTTCGTTGCTGTGAGTCTCTTTGCACTCTGCTCTGTTTTGCGCAGGCACCACAACTGGAATACCCGACGGGCGGGGACGCAAATCGCTCCATCGAAATCAAAAATGAAGTGGGCTGTCACGGCAACGATGTTCCTCGCCGGAAACTCAGACCGAGACATCAGTCCTGTGACCAGCACCTGTGACCCGTGACCTAACACCCAACACCTAAGACCTAACACCTGCTTCCTTAAACCCCTTCCGTCTCTGCTCGCTATACCCGTGCAGCGCGCTCATGATGATCGGAAACGCTTCGGCTGCCGGACGGATCTCGTCGACCTCCACTGCTTTCCCCTCGAGCTGCTTGTAGTCCTGAAAAAATCGCCGCAGCATGATCAGCCGGTGCGGAGGCATTTCGTTCGCTTCGTGATAGCTATTGAACTCAGGGTCCTCGGTCGCCACTGCGATGATCTTGTGATCTTTCTTGCCCGAGTCGATCATGGTCATCAGTCCGATCGCCCGCGCATGGATGATCGTCAGAGGAACCACCGTTTCCTGGCACAGCACCAGCACGTCGAGTGGGTCGTCGTCCTCGGCGAGCGTCTGCGGAATGAAGCCATAGTTCGCCGGGTAGTAGACCGCCGAGTAGAGGACCCGGTCGAGCTTGATGAGGCCGCTGACCTTGTCGAGTTCGTACTTCACGCTCGAGCCGAAAGGAATCTCGATCACGGTGTTGAACTCGGCGGGCAACTTGTCGCCCGGTGTCACGTCGTGCCAGGGATGGATCATGACGGTGGTGCCCCTTTTTGGATGTAATGCCGGATTTTACCAATCCGGCCCTTCGCGCGCTCCAGCCCGCCCAACTTACTCCCGTAAAATCAGCCTTTTACGCAGCCGGAGCCCCCTCTCCCCGAGGCCCGTTTGCGTCTTGACCCCGCCCCGGCATACGGTTAAAGTTTGAAGGTAGGGGCTCGGGGAAATTCCTTATGTCGAGTGAGACCAGCAAGTATCTGAAGTTCGGCGGCGCGACCGTAGTCATTCTGCTTATGCTCGGCTACCTCGCCTACACCGGCGTACAGGAAAGCAAGAGCTACTACGTCACCATCAAGGAATTGCACGGCATGGGCGATGGTGCCTACACCAAGCGTCTGCGCGTTGCCGGCAACGTGCAGCCCGGATCCATCAAGCGCAGCGGCACCCACGTCGACTTCACTCTGGTGGAGCAGAACATGAGCCTTCCGGTCAGCTACGCCGGAACAGAGCCGCCACCCGACACGTTCAAAGATAACTCGCAGGCTCTTGCCGAAGGCAGCTTTGGGAAAGACGGCGTCTTCCATGCCAAAGCCTTGCAGGCAAAGTGCGCGTCCAAGTACGCGCCTGCGAAGCCGGGCGATCCGGCCTCGGGAGCTCCGAACTCGGAGCCGCCCAAGAGCATGACCGAGCGGGAACGCTCTTCCAAAGTGGGTGTTACTCTGTAACAAGCGGTTGGCTTCTCTGACGAAACCAATTCGACTGTGAACGATCCTCAAGCGGCGTATCCCCAGGCCGGCGCCATCATCACCGTCACCAACCTGGTCAAGCAATTCGGGCGCTTTGCCGCCTTACGCGGCGTAAGTGCGTCGTTCGCCCCCGCCCGCCTATACGGCATTCTGGGCGATAACGGCGCCGGTAAGACCACACTCCTGCGCATGCTCGCGGGTCTGGTTACACCCACGCGCGGTGAGGTCAGGATCCTCGGTAGCGACCAGCCGCGCAGGGTCTGTCGCGAGTTCGGGTACATGGCCCATCCGTCGCTGCTCTACGACGAGATGAGCGGCATGGAGAATCTGCGATACTTTGAGCGCCTCTACGGATTGTGCGATGACCAGCGCTGCGCCGAAGTCATCGCCTCCGTCGGGCTCGATCCCACACTCGCGCGGCCCGTGGGACAGTACTCCCAGGGCATGCGCCAGCGCATGTCGCTCGCGCGCGCACTGCTGCACGATCCGAAGATCCTGTTGCTCGACGAGCCATTCTCCAACGTCGACATCCGCTCCGCCCGCGAAATGGTCAAGCTGCTGGGTGGCGTGCGCGACCGCGGCAAAACAATCTTTGTGGTCACCCACCAGGCGTCGCTGCTTGACGGCACGGCCAACGAATTCATCTGGATGGATGCGGGCCAGATCATCAACCGCACGCCCGATCTCAAGTTCATGGAGACCGCATGAGCGCGCCGCCGCCAGGCGTCATGCTCGAAACCCTGCGGAAAGATATCCGCCTCGAGTGGCGATCGAAAGACGCCATCAACTCGATGCTGTTCTTCGCGCTGCTGGTGGTGGTGGTCTTCAGTTTCTCATTCGATCCGAACGCCGAGGAGTCCCGCCAGATTGCCGGCGGCCTGGTGTGGGTGGCGTTTCTGTTTGCCGCGGTGGTCGCGCTGAACCAGACCTGGGCTCGCGAACTGCGCAATCAGGTGCTCGATGCTTTTCGCGTGTCCCCCGCCCCCGCGAATTCGCTTTTCCTTGCGAAGGCTGTCGGAAATTTTATTTTTGTGACAGTGTTGGAAGCGGTGATGGTCCCGTTGTTCGTAGTTTTTTACAAGCTGCGCGTGCTGGGTCCTGCGTGGCAGTTGATTCCGGTTACAGTGCTGGGGACGTGGGCGATCGTAGTTAACGGCACGTTCTTCGCCGCTATGTCGTTGCGTACGCGCAGTCGCGAGATCATGTTGCCCCTCTTGCTATTCCCAATTACGATTCCCGCGTTAATATCGACCGTGGAGGCGACAACCACGATCCTGGTCGGCGACCCCACGACCTCCGCCAAGTTCTGGATCGTGTTGCTCGCAACGTACGACGTAATGTTCACCATCGCCTGCCTGTCGCTATTTGAAACGGTGTTACACGCAGAATGAAAAAAGCGTTCCCCATCCTCGGCGTATTGACGGCGATCTTCCTGAGCTACGCGCTCTATCTCGCGCTGGTGGTGGCTCCCCGCGAGCAGACCATGGGCGACGTGCAGCGCATTTTCTACTACCACGTGCCCTCGGCCTGGACCGCTTTCCTGCTCTTCTTCATCAACTTCCTCGCTTCGGTGCAGTATCTGGTGCGCAGGAATCCTTCAACCGATAAAGTAGCGAACTGGATCCTCATTACCGTCGCTGCGGTTACCTGCATCGCAAGCGTGGTGATCGCCGTCGTGCCCGCCCTTAAGGAAGCTATGCCGAAGGATGTGCAGCCTTCCTCGATCGGCACGACCGGCATCATCATCGCGGTGGCGTACTTCCTGATCCGCAAATTCTTCAGCGTCGAAGCCGTCGACGCGCTCGCGGTCACGACCGCCGAAGTCGGCGTAGTCTTCTGCACGGTGGTGCTGGTGACCGGCCCGCTCTGGGCGCGCCCGGTTTGGGGCATCTGGTGGACGTGGGACGTCCGCCTGACCTCGACACTCGTGCTGTGGCTGATCTATGTGAGTTACCTGATACTGAGGCGCTTCTCCTCGAGCGGTCAGACCCCCGTGATGGCCGCAGCCTTGGCCGTGTTCGGTGCGCTCGACGTACCCCTGGTGTACTTCTCCATCTGGATTTTTCGCACCCAGCATCCGCAGCCGGTAATTGGCGGCGGCGGATCGATCGATCCGCGCATGATGCATGTATTGCTGATGAACTGGCTGGCGTTTCTATGCTTCGCGTACCTGGTGTGCTGGTCGCGCTACCGCCTCGAGATCATGAAGCGCGAAGTCGAAGAAGCGCAGGCACTGGAATCGTTACTCGAACCCGGGAGCATGGCCCGATGAATTTTCTCTACGCCGCTTACGGCGCCACCTGGGCGATCCACATCGTCTACCTGATCACCGTGGCTCGCCGTTATATCCGGTTGAAGCAGGAAGTGGACGACTTGAACAAGAAGTAGAAAGCTTCGAGCCGCGAGTCTCGAGCTTTGTGCTATCAGCAATCAGCGAAACCTTCTCCCTGGGGAATCAACAGCTTAGCTTTTGGATAATGGATTTCCACTACTCAAACTCTGCGCAGAGTGCCCAAACCACCCCGCGACCACTTCGCAGAATGCCCATAGATTCGCGTTTAGAGGGCCTGCAGGCGCGTTGTGAGCCTTGGGTGAGGCCAGAAAGGTCATCTGATGGCATGGTCGTTGATCCTGAGGCTTCTGAACACAAATCTAAGCTTTAAGAGAATGATTTGATCTTACGTAGCGCCGCCGTCCCGGCGGCAGTCCGGCGGGCGTCCCGCCCGCCGCTGGAGTGGAGGCTTACTGCAGGGAAGCAAGTGCGAGGGCAAGGACGCCCTCGCGACTGCCGGCGAGACGCCGGCGCTACACAAATCCAGTTTGCTGGCTTCCAGATGCAAATCGGGTACGCAGTTCGAGATTTGAGCACGAATGAAGATTCGTCGTTACAAGGGAGCTGCCATCCTGAGAGGAGAGTGGGGCGAAGTATTGACGAGCGAACGGAAAACTCTAATTCTGCGCAGATCGACACCAGGGCTAAATGCCAAGTGCTAGATGCCAATCACCAGTTGCTGTTTCTCTAAGGACTCGGCATTTTCCACTGCGGCGGAAAAGCCGCGGTGAAGTCAGGGTTCGGACTAGTCCGTAGAAACTCGTACTCCTCGATCATCGCGGCAACGCCGATGCGCGCCGACGGGGAAGGCATTTCTACGCGAATCACGCGGGCGGCAAAGCGCACGCGAACCGCGTCGGTCAGCGTGATGTGGGGCGGGAAGGTCAGGGTCACTTCGATACGAGTTCCGGCTGCGACCTCGCGATCGAGATAGAAGAACACGCCGCGGGCGCTCACGTTCTGCGTTTCGGTCAGGAACTCGCCCACCGCGCTCTCGTTAAGACGGATGGCCGCAGGCAGGCGCATATCGAAACGTCTCATGGAACGGCGGTCAGTCGATTCTGCGAGCATCGTGCGCCTTTCTCAGCAAAAGTGGTGAAACGAATTGCGTCCAGTTCAAGGAAGGCTGAGAACTGGAATCTGACGATGCACGACCGGGGACAGTCATCCGGTCAGAGCTCTTTCCATTCAGCGTGAGATGCCAATGTTCATTATTTATCAGCAGTTTGCAATAGCAAAAAGCGCCATGAAACGAGTCGGTTAACTCGTTTGGCTGCTGATTTCCTCCAAATGGAGGACCTGTCGAGGGAGGAGCGCAAGAAAGATGCGCGTGGCGTTCGACGGAGCAATCGCGCTGCCAGATCGCTCCGTGCCGCGAGCCCGGTAAAACGACGTTTCCCGTGAAGGCATTGGTCGGACTGGCGGACTCAGTGCAAGCTCTTGCCGCTCGCGGACCAAAAAATTTCTTGTCAGCCACGCGGGGACGGCGCGAGGTCGGTTTGGAAACAGCGACTCTGGTATCGTCGTGCTGGCACCTGCTTTCAATTTGCGCTGACGCTGCAGTGAGGTGCGCCGGTCCAACTCATCCCGGTTGTGCGGACTCGAGACCATGCTTATCGAACTCGGAGAGGTAGAGGCGGTCTTCCGGTATCCCGTGAAGTCCATGGCGGGCGAACGACTCGAGGCGGCCGACCTGGGGTGGCACGGCTTTGAGGGTGACCGGCGCCTGGCCTTCCGGCGGATGCATGACCGCAGCGGCTTCCCGTGGCTCTCGGCCAGCAAGCTTCCCGACTTGTTACTGTTTGCTCCGAACCGTGACAACGGCGCACAGGGAGACCTTCCCACTCACATTCGCACTCCGGATGGCGAAATCTTGCCTGCCTTCGGCGAGGACCTGGCCCGGGACGTCGCGCGCCGGTACGGGGCTCCGGTCGAAATGATGCAGTTGAAGCATGGCATCTTTGATGAGGCTTGCCTCTCGGTGATTGCCTACGACACAGTGCGCGAGATCAGCCGGCTTGCCGGGCTCAGTCCGGATGTACGACGATTCCGCCCGAACGTTTTGGTTCGCGCGCTGCGACCAGAGCCATTCGAGGAGGACGAGTGGGTGGGCGGTATGCTCTCGTTCGGCGAAGGCGACGAGGCCCCGGCCGTCGCGGTCACCATGTTCGACGTGCGTTGCTCGATGCTGAATCTTGATCCCGATACCGCCAACCCGGCGCCCGAAATGCTGAAAGCGGTGGTGCGCGCGAACCAGAACAACGCGGGAGTGTACTGCACGGTTACGCGCACCGGACGGGTGGCGATTGGGCAGAAGGTTTTTTTGAGCTCGGCGCCGGATGGAAGTGAAAGCGAGTAATCGAGATACAGGTCAATCAAAGGCAGAGCGTCGCACAATTTCATCTGGAGAGGACAGAACCAATCATGGCAAAGAACCACTACACCACCAAGGCGAAACGTCGGAACCGTTCGGGCAAGCGCAAAGACACGCAGCGCATTGCGGGCAACATGGCGAAGATCCGGAATCTCGAGGGCGGCGCGTCGAAACAATCCACGAAATAACGATCGGCGGCGAGGACTTGCATAGTTCGCTTCCACTTAAGACCCGGCCATTCCTCAAACCAGGCAGGCGCCTTCGCTTGGGATCTTGGTGTGCCTCCCGGGCGTTCTATCAAAAGCGGGGAAACTGACGGCGAACGGCGCTCTTTTCAAAGATGGTGCGGCGGGCGGCATCTTATTCAGGCGGTGGGCGCATCTCAGGCTTGAACGGCGGGGGGTGGTCTTGCGTTCGCTTGACACTCCTATCCGCTGGATGTTTAAGTAGTTATTTATTTTTCACTCAAAGCTGGAGACTGTCACTGCCGTCCCGTATGCCCGGGGCCGCGGGAAAGTTTTGTGCCGTGTTTCATCCCTCTCCACCTGAATTGAATACGTCGGAGGAACTCGTGAGATTGAATCGTCGTGGGTTGGGTCGAGGCCTGTTAGCGAGACGAATCGTGCCGGCCGGGTTGCTGCTGCTGACCGCCGGGGCGGCGTTGTTGTCGCTGAGCGCCCACCCTGGAACATCCACGAGCGCTGGGGCTTCCACCCGATCCAAGGTTTCCTCTCCCACGACGCTGGCCGCCCGCGGTGCGCAAAGCTACGGGCACCTGCCGCTGATGTTCGAACCGAACCAGGGCCAGACCGATCCGAGCGTTCGCTTCATTGCCCGCGGTGGCGGGTATGGACTTTTTCTTACCGAGCAGGAAGCGGTGCTGTCGCTGCATGCTCCCGCTGGGGGGAATCAGCCTGCGAAAAGCTCTGTCGTGCGGATGACGCTGACCAGCGCCAACGCACACCCCGAAATTTCGGGGACCGCGCTACTTCCTGGCAAAAGCAGTTACTTTGTGGGCAACGATCCGTCGAAGTGGCGCCGCAACATCCCGCAGTTCGGGCGGGTTGAGTATGCGCAGGTGTATCCCGGGATCGATCTCGTTTACTACGGCAACCAGGGAAGGCTGGAATACGATTTCCAGGTGGCGCCCGGCGCGGATGCGCACGCCATCCAGCTTGGTTTCAAGGGAGCGCAATCGGTAAGAGTGGAAGGCGGGGATCTTGTGCTCGCGACCGAGGCGGGCGATGTTCGCCTGGAAGCGCCGCGGGTTTACCAGCAGGAAGGAAGCACCCGCAAGGCGGTGGCCGGGCATTTTGCGCTGCTCGCGGCGGATCGCGTCGGCTTCGAGATTGGCGACTATGATCGAACGAAGGCGTTGATCATCGATCCGGTACTGGCCTACTCGACTTACCTGGGGGGTAGCGGGAGCGAATTGCATCCCTCGATCGCGGTCGACTCCGCACTCGACATGTACGTGACCGGGACGACTAGTTCCGCGGACTTTCCGCCTGTCAACCCAGTCCAGGACAAGCTGAAGGGCACTGCCAATGTGTTCGTCGCGAAGTTCGACCCTACAGGCGCAACGCTCCTTTTCGCGACTTACATCGGCGGAACGGGAGCGGATTCGCCGGTAGGCATCGCGGTGGATGCCGCGACCAACATCTACGTTGCCGGAACGACGAACTCGACGGACTTTCCCTTCTCGGCCACAGCATTTCAAACAACGCCCAAGTCGCCCGGGAACCAGCATGCGTTCGTCTCAGTGCTGAACAACCCAGCAGGAGATAATGCCTACACTCTGGGTTACTCGACGTATCTGTCGGGCTCGAACACCGACACCGCCACGGGCATGACGCTCGACAACAAGGGCTTCGTCTACGTGATCGGAATCACGAACTCGACGGACTTCCCGCTGGCTCCGACCGCGGGGACCTTCCAGTCGACGTTGCAGGGCGCGAACGCGTTTTTCATCAGCAAGGTTGCTCCAACCTCGACCGGCAGCAACAGCCTGAATTTCTCGACCTACTTTGGCGGCGGCTTCCCCACGAATGGGACTATGACGGGCGGTGCGATCGCGGTCGATAACAACGCGAACGTTTCGAATATCTACTTCACGGGCGGGACCACCTACATCTACACCGGGCAGAACAGCCAGACTGACTTTCCCATTCGCAACGCCTTTCAATCCTGTTTGGGCACGGCGCCTTCAGCCACGCAGCCACAGACCTGCCCGACGGATGTAACTCTTTCGGATGCATTTGTTGCCAAACTGAATCCGGGCACCACGACGGGCGCCCAATTGCTGTATTGCACGTATCTGGGCGGCGCGGGTACCGATGTCGGTTTGGGGATTGGACTGGACGCCTCGGGCAACGCCTACGTGACGGGCTCCACGAACTCGACCGCCTTTCCCCTGGCTACCGGGGCGCTGGGCAATACGATTAAAGGCCCCCAACAGACTTATGGCGGGCCGACGAATGGCACTGACGCGTTCGTTGGGAAAATCAGCAACCCCGCGACCGGCACGGGTAACGGCACCACGAACGTTCAGTTCTTGTATTTCACCTATCTGGGTGGCTCGTTGAATGATGTGGGCAACGCCATTGCCGTCGACGGCGTGCAGGGCGCCGAAGTTGTGGGGACCACGATGTCCTCGAACTTTCCGGTAACCACCAACGCATTCCAATCGACATTCAAGGGAACGCAGGATGCGTTCGTCGCGCGGCTCGACACCTTGGGCACAACTACGAACACGGGGAACGGCCAATACATTTCGTATCTCGGTGGAACCGGAACCGAGACAGGGACGGGCGTTGCGATCGACAGCGATGCAAATGTGTATGTCACGGGCGAGACCACGTCCACCGATTTCCCGACCGTAAATCCCTTCCAGGCATCGAAGAAGGGTGGCGCCGGGGTTCCGGACGCCTATGTGACGAAGCTTGGTCCGAACCTGAACTTCACCGTGACCGGCACCGCGCCGAGTTCGAACTCGGTGAACGCCGGAAACCAGATCGCGTTCAACTATCAGATTACGAACAACGGTGACACCACATCGAACGTAGCCTTCATCGACAACCTGTCGGGGGGCAACGGCAGCGCGCCGGTGACGTTCGTGTCGGCATCGGTTTCGGGCGGCAGTTGCGCATCGACCCCGACCGACAACAAGGTCATCTGCAACCTGGGAACGATCAAGGGCGGCGGCGCGACCACGTCCGTCACCATCAACCTGACGCCGACCGCGGGTGGCACCGTGGGCAACAGCGGGACGCTGACGGTGGGTTCGTTCTCGAAGACGGCGGTTGCGCCACCCGTGACGGTGAACACCTTCAGGATCGGCCCACTGCAGTCGAGCAACACTGTGGTTGCAGGAAATCCGGCGAGCTACACGATCCAGCTGACGCCACTCTCGCAGTTCACGGCTTCGATTGCCGTCGCCTGCAACTCCGGCTTGCCGTCGAGTTCCACCTGCACACCTTCAACGACCCCGGTGACACTGCAGGGCACGAGCCCGTCGACCGTCACGCTGATCGTCAGCACAACGGCGCGTGTGACTACAACGGCGAGCGCAAAACCGTTGCGTGGACTTTTCTATGCGACCTGGCTGCCGATCACGGGCATTGCATTCCTGGGTCTCGGCATTGGGAGCCGTTTGCGGCCGGGACGGCGCGTGCTGGGCGGCTTGCTGTTCGTAACGGTGGCGACGCTGATTCTGCTGCAACCGGCGTGCAGCGGCCACAGCAACACCAGTACGACGACTGGCACTCCCGCGGGAACTTACACGGTGAACGTCACGGCGACCTCCGGATCGTTCTCGCAGACCACGCCGATTACGCTGGTAGTGCAGTAAGGCGGTCGTTGGTCATTGGTAGTTGGTTCTTGGCTCTTTCGTGCCGAGGGCCGCGGTCCGGGACTGAGAGTAGGGTTTAGTGCTTACCGACTCCTTCTCCGCAAGCCTAGGCGTGGTTCAAAATTCTTTCTGACGTTGCGGGTGTTTCCTCTCATCTGATCTTTGGCCGCGCCATGTTCTTGGGGCGGTGTCTGCTTTGTCTGGTCTGGTTATTGGACGGGCGCCCCTGCGTTGAATCTGGCTCGCGGGATCGATATGTGCGGCGAACTGCGTCGCTGATCGTTCGCGAGTTTGCGAGGTGGATCAATTTTGAAACATTCGTCTGCTACAGTGGATACTTCATTTTCATATCCTGGGGTTCTCGGAGGCTTGCGCCGAATGTTCGAGATGAACAAGGAACTCGTCGCTCCCGATGTTGTGGTGCTGCACTTCTCGGGACGAATCGCCATGGGCAAGCCGTGCCAGGACATCGACGCGCAGATCGATGAGCTGATTCGGGAGAAGGTCGCGAAGGTGGTGCTCGACCTTA
>Ga0210406_10006659_pt1 | contig 11933 bp, 10 predicted proteins | sample IncBWC30MmetaG_FD_155454 | JGI IMG/M metagenome (GOLD analysis project Ga0210406, IMG submission 155454) | Forest soil microbial communities from Barre Woods Harvard Forest LTER site, Petersham, Massachusetts, United States - Inc-BW-C-30-M | ecosystem: Environmental > Terrestrial > Soil >...
TGTCTCCTTCACTTCTTTAACTCCTCAACCAACTTGACCAGCACGCCTTTTCCAGCCAACATATTCGGGAAACAACCATGCATCTTCCCAAGTTCTCCCGCTCGGCTTGCCTCGCATTTCTCTGCCTCACCGCGTGCGCTTCTGCGCCCGCGCAACAAGCCGCGGCTCCAAAAGAATCGCCGGCGCCCGCGCCTATTCCCCGCCTCACAATCGAAATCACCGGCGGCGACGCGGACAAGCCCGTCGAAAACGCCAGCGTCTATCTCAAAACGCAGCAAGATCATTTAATCAAAGACAAAAAGACGGAAGTCAACGTCAAGACTAACATGCAGGGCATCGCCCACATTCCACAACCGCCCGTCGGACGCGTCCTCATCCAGGTTGTCGCGGAAGGCTGGAAACCCTACGGGCACTGGTACGACATCTCCGATTCCAGGCAAGTCGTCAAGATTCATCTTGATCGCCCGCCGAAGTGGTACTAAAGTTCGCCGAACTTGCCGTCAACGATGTTTCACGCGAATGTTCCACGGGTGCTTTCTCTTTCCTGCCGTTCATCTGCAAAAGTTTTCCGTTCTGAAATTCCTTCCACTCAAAAAATTGTGCTTTTCTGCCAACAAGGCCGTGATTTTCGTAACAACAAGCGGAACTGTTTCCTTGTTTCAATCTGAATCGCCGCGCATTGCACCAAAAGTGTGCAATCCGTATCATCGTGTTGAATTTTGCGGAGTTAACCCTTCCACAGGCTCTGCTTTCCACAAGGTTATCAACATTCATGTGCAAAACTTCATCGCGCAGAAATAATTCTTGCTGCACTTCGGCATTCTTCGTGCTACAACTCCGTCCGTTTCGCTTTTGACCCGCTCCATTCCCGGTGCTACATTCTTACAGGCAGTCTCAAGATTTCTTGCTAGGCTGGCGCGGCTTCACGGCTTGCTGAGAGAGAAAAGGTTGTCATTCTGAGGACATCCGACGAGGTCCGGTGTTAGGACTCCGGTGCTGTTTACCGGAGATGTCCGAAGAACCTCAACTTCAACCGTTCCCGTAATTTCCAGTTCGGCCGGCAGTTTTTTACTGAACGAAAGATCCATTCGCAACGCAACTATGCCAGACTCTTACGACGGTCCCTTTTCTCTCTTGCGCATGTTCTGGGGCAATCTCACCGCGCGCCCTCTGCGTTGCGTCCTCAGCATTGTCGCCATCGCCATCCAGGTAGTCCTGGTGCTGATGATCGTCGGCCTCACCAGTGGTATCGTCGCCGAGTGGGGCAAGCGCGTCGAGGGGGTTGGCGCCGATTTGCTCGTTCAGCCGCCCAACTCCTCCATCTTCTTCGCCTTCTCGAGCGCCGTGATGGCCGAATCCCTTGGCGACCAGATCGCCAAGCTTCCCGACGTCGACGAATCCGCCCCCACGCTCATCCTCTCCGACCCCAGGACTCTCATCAACGTCTTCGGCATTGATTACAAACGCTTCAACGCCCTCAGCCAGGGTTTTATTTTTCGCGCCGGCCGCCCCTTCCAGGCTCCCGACGAAGCCCTCGCCGACGACATCATCGCCCAAACCCGCCAGATCAAAGTCGGCGACACCGTCACCCTGGTCAATCATTCCTTCACCATCTCCGGCATCGTCGCTCACGGCAAAGGCGCGCGCTTCTTCATCCCCTTGAAAACCGGGCAGGACATCGTCGGCGCCGAAAATCATATCTCCATGGTTTTCGTCCGCAGCAGGGGCGACACCGAAGCCGCCCGCGCCGAAATTCTCAAACTCGATCCGCAAAACCGTATCCGTTCCATGTCCGAATACGTCTCGCTCATGAATTCCTCAAATCTCCCCGAGCTAAAACCATTTATCAAGACCATGGTCGGCCTCGGCATTGTGATCAGCTTCCTCGTCGTCCTGATGAACATGCACACCATGATTCTCGAGCGCACCCGCGAAATCGGCATCCTCAAAGCTCTCGGCTTCTCTCGCTTCGACGTCGTCAAAATGCTCCTCGGCGAAACCCTCTTCCTCACCATCGCCGGAAGCCTCCTCGGCATCGGCATCACCTTCCTCACCGAGGCCATCCTCAAACAAACCAACCCCAGCCTCTCTATTCTCCTCACACCGGGCTGGGTATTCGGCTCCATCGGCCTCGCCCTGATCGGCGCCTCCCTCGGCGCCACCATTCCCGCCCTCCGCGCCTCCAGCGTCGATCCCGTCGAAGCCCTCGCCTACGAATAATTCTCCCTTCCTGTAGCACAGGCACTCCTGCCTGTGCTCTTGGTTGCTCTTTCTCTTCTCAGTGCCCTCTGAGCTTTTTCTCTGTGCCCTCTGTGTTAAAATCCTTTTCTTCTCTTTTGCACATTCTTCCACAACCCCCCAATTGCATTTCCCATCCGAACTTGATATGAAATTCCCACACGGAGCCACCCGAACCCCAACCCCGGGTCTCATCGTCCTCCATCCTCAAAGGAGCAACGCATGGAACGCAGTTGGTTCGCCTTCACGTTTCTTTTTGCGTTTGTGCTCGCCCTTGTTGCGGGCTGTCCTGAATACCCTTTCTTGGTCCATACTCTTTACCACTTCACGAGCGGCTCGCCTCAACCCTCCGCCCGTGACGTTTCTCCAATTCGCGCATCCTATCCCTCGGGGGCTCTCTTGGTCGCCAATCCTGAAAAATTCCTTCCCGCCCGCATCCTCGATCGCCGCGACATCGCCGAAGACCTGTTCATCCTGAAAATCGATCCCGGCGCACCCTACACGTATCTCGCCGGCCAGTACGCCACCCTTGGCGTCGACATGAGCGAAAGGCCCCTTGAGCGCGCCTATTCCATCGCCTCGTCTCCCTACGAGCCCGTGCTCGAATTTTTCGTCGAGCGCGTCCCCGAGGGCAAGCTGTCTCCGCTTCTCTATGAAATGAAGAAAGATACCCAACTCCTCCTCCGCCGTTTCGCCAAGGGCCGCTTCACCCTCGACCTCCGCAGCGGCCGCAAAAATCATCTTCTCCTCGCCACCGTCACCGGCGTCGCTCCCTACGTCAGCTACGTCCGCACGCTCTATCAGGATTGGAAGAAGGGCGGCACACCCATGCCCGGCGAGCATCGCCTCTTTTGCGTGCAAGGCTCCAGCCACGTCCACGAATTTGGATATCGCGACGAACTCGAAAAAATCGCCGCCGAAGCCCCCTGGCTGAAATATGTCCCCACCATCAGCCGCCCCCGGGACAACCCCGACTGGCATGGCGAACTGGGCCGCGTCGATGACCTCATCCGCAAATACATCGAAGTCTGGAATCTCACGCCTGCCGACACCACCGCCTATCTCTGCGGCCATCCAGGCATGGTCGAAACCGGCCGCGGCATGCTCTCCCGCGCCGGCTGGAAAAAAGACGCCATCCAGGACGAAGTCTACTTCCAACCCGGCAGCTCACCCTCAGCCTGATCCATCTTTTTTGCCCGTCCCATCTTGTGGCACAGTCACTCCTGACTGTGCTCTTGGGTTTTCTTCTCTTGTGGCACAGCCATTCTTGGCTGTGCTCGTGGGTTTCTCTTCTCCGTGTCCTCTGTGCGCCGACCTCTGTGCCCTCTGTGTGAAATCCCTTCTTCTTGTCCTCCAAAAAAAAAACGGCACAGCCGAAACCGTGCCGCCGCATCTTTCCCAATTTTCTACTTTCTATTTTCTATTTTCGCTCTCGTATTCACACTCCCGGCGCCCTCTCCTCCAACTCATCCGCCAAATCCCGTAGCACCCGCGCCGGCACGCTCACATGAACCACGTCACCGTCCCCGCTAACTGCGTCAATCCGCAATTTTCCATCTACCATCGCCACCCGCACGTGATCCCTCGCATCGCTCACATCCACCAGCTCCACATTCGGATACCTCTCCAACTCCTTGGCCACTTCGCGCAACGCTGGAAGAAACGGCCGCACCTCGACCGTCGTATGATTCAGCTGATCCTTCGGCATAAAATGCATTCCCACCGACACCACCGTCGCCGGCACCCAGACATGCACATGCGATCCGCCCGCGCGGTGTTCGTCCACGTCCACGCGAATCACTCCCTCATGAAACACGTAAACGCCAGCCATCGCCATCGTCGCCCCAAGTCCCAACGCTGCTTTCGCCAGTATCAACATGATGCGCTCCTCACCCACGTAGTGGCCACTTTCAAGCTTGCCCTGACCAAGGAACGGGCGGCCACCCTCACCGCCCTCACCCACCCTATTTCCAATTTTCCAATTTCAATTTTCTGCTTTTCAGTCCGCTATGTTCTTCGAATCCACCCAGATCCGCACCGTATTTTCGTCGTCCTTCACCGTCACCAGTTCCATATCCCCGTGCGCCGAAAGAGCCTTCAACGCCGCCACGATGTCCAGTTCATCCTTGCCCGCCGAAAGCAGCGCATCCACCACCTTCATCGGCACCTTGATCTCCACTTTCGATTCATGCGCCGCCGCAGCCTTCGCTCCCGTCTTCCCGTCCTTCGCAGCCGCTTTCTTCCCCTCGGACTTGTCCGTCACATGGATGTACAAATATCCCGCGCTCTTCGCCACCCGCACATTGTTGTCGTTGCCCTGCACCGTCACATACTCGCCGTCGCGCGAAGTCCGCACCGCGTCCAGGATCGCCCGCAGGTCCACGTCGTTCGTATGCATCGAATCGATGTGAACTTTCCCATCGTGCAAATTGTTCTTATTGATCGCGGGAATCACCTTCGCCGCCATCTCCACCGGCACATTCACCCGCACCGTCTCCCCATGGTTCTCTTTGCTCTCCACGCGCACGTGGATCCACTGCTCCGCATTGCTGCTGGAAACCGTTTTAGTTGTGGTGTCTTGCGCAATCGCACGCGCTGGCAGGAAAGTGGCAGCGGCAAAGGCCGCTGCAATACCGAAACAGAGGAAACCCCTGAATGTCTTCATGGCGCACTCCTTATCTGTCAATACGCCAAGGAGTGCCCGAAAGTTCCAACCTATATTAAGGAAGGGAATTGGAAGGTCGAACTACCGGGGAGAAGGTGATATGGCTGGTCATCGGAGGCCGTTAGTAACGGAATTTCAATACTTTAGCTTCTGAACGTGGCTAAGCCACTGAAAGATAGGCTCGATGGACGGCCCTTCTCTCTGGTGAGCGGCCTGTGGCAGTCCGGATGAGGGAGGTTGACGCCCGGATCTCCTAGCTTGTCATCCCGACCGGAGTGGCCGGCCTTTTCTTCCGCGCCGTCTGCGGCGCGCCGGCCACGGAGCGGAGGGACCGTGGCAACCAACGCCCCTTCTCAGAACTCGACGAAACCATCTCGCTCCGCTTCCTGTTATCTGTTCGCCTTCCGAATCCCTACACCGACCCCAACTCACCCCTTACAGCCGAAACGCCCGGAACCCCGGCCCCACCCGCATCGAATGGTGCCACGCCAGCGGAAACGCCCACCACACCAGCGCCCCCAGAATCGCTTGCCCCAGCGCCAGCGGCAAAATGTTCCGCTCCCGCGCGAACAGCCACGCCATCGCCACGCCGCCGAGCAGCGTCAGCGGCACCAACACAGGATTCGGCCAATGCAACGCCGCAAAAAGCAGTCCCGCCACCACGGCTGCCTGCCACTCCTTTTCAAAGTACCTCAGCAATCGATTCGTCAAATAAGAGTTCAGCGCCACCTGCTGCAGGAAACAAAATGACAGATACCCGATAAACCGCCGGGGCTCGATCAGGTGTGCCGGCAATCGCTGCAGCATCCCCAAAAAAAGTCCCACCCCGCACACCGCCACCGATGCAATCACAAAAAAGGGAATCGCTCTTCGCGTCGCTGCCCATAAATTGTCCGCCCGCCATCCCAGCGTCTTCGGCGTATCCCTCCGCAGCACCGCGCTCAATACCATCCACGCGACCAAAACCCACCACGACCGCGGCGAAGCCGCCTGCCACCGCCAGATATACACTCCCACCAGCGCTGCGAACACCAGCGCCTCTACCAGGTACCATTTCCTCCCCGCGCGCTCAGCGGCCATCAATTCTCCACTTCATTCCCGTCGCTCGCATGCCGCTCCTGAATCAGCCGCAGTACGCTCATAAACAACTGCTCGATCTCACCCTCCGATGCCAGGTCCTTCCCCAGAAATTCCAACAGCTCAAAGTCAGGAAACCCCCGGTTGGTAATCCGTCCAGGCAATTCCTCTCGCAACCGCTTCGCCGGCACCGGCCCCGCCGCCCGAATCTCCTCGAACGTCACCCGGTGCAGCTCATCCTCAAAAAGGGAACTGTCCAGCAAATTGCAAAGCTCCACCCGCGTGGTTGCCCGAATCAAATTCGAACACAACAACCGCAAAGCCTGCCGCTCCTGCCTCAACTCCTCATCTCTCACCAGCTTCTCCAATCTCTGTGGCAGAGCCATTCCTGGCTGTGCTCTTTTTCTTTCTTTCCTCCGCGTACTCTGTGCTCCTCCTCTGCGCCCTCTGTGTTAAATCTCCCTTCTTTTTCCGCCGTCCTGCATCTAAGCCTCAGAACCTCGCAATTATGTTCTACTAATAATGGTATCAACGGTCCTCACCAAACATCTAAATCTCACCACCTCTAAAAGGAGCGACCCTGTCCATGCCCTCCCCACACCGCGTCCTCATCCTGGGTGGAGGCTTCGCCGGTCTCGTCGCCGCACAAACCCTTAAGCGCGCCGACGTGGACATCACCCTCCTCGACAAGCGCAACTTCCACCTCTTCCAGCCTCTCCTCTACCAGGTAGCCACCGGTTCGCTCTCCCCCGCCGAAATTGCCGCGCCCATCCGTGCGATCCTCAGCCACCAGAAGAATGTTGAAGTTCTTCTCGGCGAAGCTGTCGACATCGATCCCCAGGCCAAAAAAGTGCTTCTCGCCGACGGCGGCGCCTTTCCCTACGACACGCTTATCATCGCCACCGGCTCCCAAACCTCCTACTACGGCAACGACCACTGGCGCGAAAACGCCCCCAGCCTCAAATCCATCGAAGAAGCCACCCGCATGCGTCACAACCTTCTCTACGCCTTCGAACGCGCCGAGCGCGCCGAATCTGAAGCCGAAGAACGCGCCTGGCTCACCTTCGTTATCGTCGGCGCCGGTGCCACCGGCCTCGAACTTGCCGGCGCCCTTGCTGAAATCGCTCACCACACCCTGAAACACGACTTCCGCCGCATCCGCCCGCAGGAAGCCCGTATCATTCTTATGGAGGGCGGCCCGCGTGTTCTCCCTCCCTATCCCGAAGATCTCTCTGCCAAGGCAGAAAAACTCGTCAAGAATCTTGGCGTCGAAATCATGCTTGGCGCTTTCGTCACCAACGTCGACGCCGGCGGCGTCAGCTATAAACACGGCGATGCCTCCGGCACCGTCCCCGCGCGCACCGTCTTTTGGGCCGGCGGCGTCACCGCCACTCCCTTCGCCCGCAAGGTCGCGGAACGCCTCAGCGCCGAAACCGATCGCTCCGGTCGCCTCAAGGTAAATCCCGATCTAACTGTCCCTAACCATCCCGAAATTTTCGTCCTCGGCGATTTGGCACTCTCGCACGACGCCAAAAGCAATCCTCTTCCGGGCGTCGCCCAGGTCGCCATCCAGGGCGGAAAATACGCCGGCAAACTCATCAAAGCCCGCCTCGCCGGCGGCACTCTTTCTCCCTTCAAGTATTTCGACAAAGGTGACATGGCCGTCATCGGCCGCGCCGCCGCCGTCGCCAACGTTTTTGGCATTCACGTCTCCGGCTTCATCGCCTGGTGCCTGTGGGTCTTCATCCACCTGATCTACATCGTCGAATTCCAAAGCCGCATCATCGTCCTGATCCAATGGGGCTTCCTCTACCTCACCTTCGACCGCAGCGCCCGTCTCATCACCGGCGAACTCGCCTCCGACCAACCCACCCCCAACCCATCGCCTCATCCTCCCACCCGCTAACATTGAACGGCGCAAGAGAAGCTCTGTCATCCTGAGCGCATCCGGCAGGGGTGCGCTCAGGACCTCAACTTAAGATTCTCTATAAACTTCAACTGTGCACGTTCCGCCCGCGCAACTCCTCCTCACCTCTCCCGCAATACACATCCTGCCACTGCTACTCTATTTCCATGCCGCTCTCTCTCCCCGAAACCCAACCCTGGGACACCGTCTCGCGCTACGCCGGCATCGCCTGGCTCCTCGCCTACTCTCTCTTCCTCGTCTACGCCTTCCGCGACACCTCCGGCTTTCTCTTTCTCGATCTCGCGAATCTCATGATCCACGAAGCAGGCCATCCCGCCTTCTCGTGGGCCGGCCACACCCTCATGCTCCTCGGCGGCACACTCGGCGAACTTCTCGTCCCGTTACTTTGTGCTGTCTATTTCTATTTCCACGGTCAAACTTACGGCTTTACCTTCTCCGCTTTCTGGTTTTTCGAAAATTTTCTCTACATCGGCACCTACATGAAAGACGCCCGCGCCGAAGCCCTTCCCCTCATCAACGGTGACATCGGTGACTGGACCATTCTCTTCGGCCAGTGGAACCTTCTCCTCGCTGACCAAAAAATCGGCCAGTTCGTTCGCACCCTCGGCTGGCTCGGCATGTGCGCCACGCTCGCCTGGCTAGCCTACCGCACCTATCGTGACTCCGTGCCGGCTCCTCGTCCCCTCCCGTCTTTGTAGGGTCGAGTTCGCCCGGCCCTCTTGGGTTTTCTTGCATTTGTAGCGGCCGCCTTCTGAGGCGGGCGTTCTTCAGTCTTTTTACCCTCGATGCATACCCGAGCCAATTCCCCCTTCTCCTGCATCAAATATGCGGTCTTTCCGCGCGCTCGGGCCGCCTCCACCCCGTCCCGCACCCGGAATTCTTGCCGTCCAAGCGGTCCGTTCGCTAGAGTAAAAATTGTCGCCAAACGCCGAGGCTGATTAAGGTGAAAAACTTCGAGGTAGAAGAAAGCGTGTCCGAAACACAGCAACCCGGATTCGAGCAGTCGCTCCCGGCGCGCCTGGAAGCCCTCTTCCGCGTCTCCCAAGCCATCAGTGTCTATCGCAACCCAAAAGAACTCTTCCGCGTTCTCGCCAAGGAACTCCACCAGGTCGTAGCCTTCGATTTCGTCGCCATCTTCCTCTACGATGCCGAAAAAATTAAGGTGCGCACCGCCCTCCTCGAAACCGTCCAGGGCCCCGAATTCATCATCCCCGACGATTTTCCCGCCGAAGAAACCATCACCTGGTGGATCTACAATCACCAGCAACCAGTCGTCATCTCTTCCCGCGACGCCGAATCACGCTTCCCGCGCATGATGAAGCTGTATGCACAGTCTGATTTGCAATCCGCGTGCGTCCTCCCGCTAACCACGGCCTACCGGCGTCTCGGCAGCCTCGGCTTCGGCGCTCACCGCCCGCATACCTATTCTTCGGACGAAGTCCGTTACCTCTCTCTTGTTGCCGACCAGGTCGCTCTCGCCGTGGACAACGCCCTCCGCGACGACCAGCAACGCACCGGCGAACTCTTCCTCGAAGAAGGCCAAAAGCTCAGCCACACCGGCAGTTGGATGTGGAACCTCACCAACGGCGAACTCAAGTGGTCACGCGAGCATTTCCTGATTTTCGGCGCCGACCCCGAAAACGATCAGCCCACCACCGCCTTCTTCTGGAGCAGAGTCCATCCCGACGACCGCGACTGGCTCGAAAAGCACATGGATCAGGCCATTCACGGCAAAAACGAATTCGAGCGCGAATTCCGCCTCGTTCTCCCCGACGGCACCCTGAAATTCGTCTCCGGCGTCGGCCGCCCCGTCCTTAATGAGGCTGGCGAGCTCACCGCCTTCATCGGCACCACGATGGACATCACCGAGCGCAAGCGCGCTGAAGAGGAACTCCGCAAGCAAAAAGCCCATTTCGAAAAACTTTTCGAACTCGCTCCTGAAGCTATCGTTCTTCGCGATTTCGAAAACCGCATCTTGCGCGTCAACCGCGAATTCACGAAGCTCTACGGATTCACTTCCGAAGAAGCCCTCGGCCGCAACATCATCGACCTGATCGTTCCCGAAGGCCACCGGGAAGAATCGGAAAAGCTGCGCGAGGCACTAGAGCGCGGCGAGCGCGTCGATGCCGAATTAACCCGCAAACGAAAAGACGGCTCACGCCTGGTCGTTTCTTTTTCGGCTGCGCCCGTGAAAGTCGAGGGCAACACCCCCGAAATCTACGGCATCTACCGCGACATCACCGAACGCAAACGCGCCGAGGAAGCGCTCCGCCGCAGCGAAGCCTATCTCTCCGAAGGCCAGCGCCTCAGCCACACCGGCAGCTGGGCCCGCTGCGTCACCTCGGGCGAAGTCTATTTCAGCCAGGAAAGTTACCGCATCTTCGGCTTCGATCCGAACGCCAAAATCACCCTCGACATGATTCTCGGCCGCGTTCATCCCGACGAACGCCCTGCCGTTCAGGAAACAATTCACAAATCGGCCGTCGACTCCGTCGATTTCGAATTGAACTACCGAATCATTCTGGACGACGGCTCCATCCGCCACCTCCACGTCCTCGGTCATCCCGTCCGCAAACCCGACGGCACGGTCGCCGAATTCATCGGCACGCATGTGGATGTCACCGAGCAGCACCTTTCGCGAAAAGCCCTTGAGGATGCCTTCGTCGAAATCAACACTCTCAAAGAACAGCTCTTCCAGGAAAACGTCGCTCTGCGCCAGGAAATCGACGAAACCTCCATGTTCGACGAGATCGTCGGCAAAAGCAGCGCCCTCCAGAAAGTCCTCAAAGAACTTGAAACCGTCGGCCCCACCGATTCCACCGTTCTAATCCTCGGTGAAACCGGTACTGGCAAGGAACTGATAGCCCGGGCCATCCACAATCTCAGTTCCCGCCACAGCAACGCCTTCGTCAAAGTAAATTGCGCCGCCATTCCCACCGGCCTGCTCGAAAGCGAACTCTTTGGCCACGAGCGCGGCGCCTTCACCGGCGCCATCGCCCAGCGCATCGGCCGCTTCGAACTCGCCCATCACGGCACCGTCTTCCTCGACGAGATCGGCGAAATCCCGCTCGAACTCCAGCCCAAGCTCCTCCGCGTCCTCCAGGAGCGCGAATTCGAGCGTCTCGGCAGTTCCCGCACGCTCAAAACCGACGCGCGCCTGATCGCCGCCACCAATCGCGATCTCTCCGAACTCGTCGCCGAGCACAAATTCCGCTCCGACCTCTATTACCGCCTGAATGTTTTTCCCATCCGCGTCCCCGCCCTTCGCGAGCGCCCCGAAGACGTTCCCTTGCTCGTCCGCCACTTCGCCGAAATTTTCAGCCGCCGCATGGGCAAACTCATTCAATCCATCCCCGCCGATACCATGAGCGCCCTCATGAGCTACGACTGGCCCGGCAACGTCCGCGAACTCCAAAACGTCATCGAGCGTGCCGTCATTCTCTCCTCTGGTGGCGTTCTCCGCATTTCGCCCGCCGAGCTCAAAGCGACATCCACAGTCCTCCCCACAAGCCAGGAAATCGCTCCCGCCACCCCTGGCCCGAAGCGAGTGCGCACCACCGTGCCTCCCCTCACCCGCGAGCAGATCGAACAAGCTCTCCGCGATTCCGGCGGTCGTGTCGGCGGCGTCGATGGCGCAGCAGTTCGCCTCGGCCTCAAACGCACCACGCTGATCGCCCAAATGAAACGTCTCCGCATGAACTCCGCAAGTGTCAGCTCCTCGCCGATTGACACTGTCAAACCCCTATGACACCGTGACACGCCCCCATTATCATATTTCTGTCACCCCTTGAACCTCCTTCCTTTCAATCACTTCCACTCTTTTCCTTCCCTCTCCTCGTTTGGTCCCAACCTTGCCTTTCTCTTCGGCGAATGATGCAGCGCTCGACTCAAGGTAGTCCCTGTGGCGTTTTCATTTGTCTCGAAAAAGTTGCCGGCGGCGCCGGTCGCTAACGAAATTTCAACAGGTAGAAAGAAGGTAGTTCCAATGTTCAAGAAAGTTTCTGAATTTGCTCTTGTCGCCCTCGC
>Ga0210406_10006662_pt1 | contig 11930 bp, 9 predicted proteins | sample IncBWC30MmetaG_FD_155454 | JGI IMG/M metagenome (GOLD analysis project Ga0210406, IMG submission 155454) | Forest soil microbial communities from Barre Woods Harvard Forest LTER site, Petersham, Massachusetts, United States - Inc-BW-C-30-M | ecosystem: Environmental > Terrestrial > Soil >...
TGACTCCTTTTGCCTGCAGCTCGCGCGCACAGCACAAACCGGCTAAGCCGGCGCCAACGATCAACACGTCCGGGCTGGATGACATTTTTTCTTTCTTCGTGCGAACAGAAGAGAGGTCCCGCTGCCACTGGGCCAATGCAGTATCCTGCGTCATTCAGAGGATTTTGCGCAAGCCCTGCTTGAAGAAAAGGCATGCGGTTGCGTTCCCACCCGGCAGTGTTCAAACATTGCCCGCTTCGAAGATTTCACGAGCGCCTTTTTGCTGCTCTTAAAATCCAAAGGGCCGCCGCAAGGTTTTCAAGGCCAACTGTTGACTTTTATCGCAGGCGAGGTAAAGTCTGCTCTTCTTTCGCACGACGATGGCCAAAGGAGTCTTACATGCATTGCAAGGTGCTGTGCAGTCTTCTCTGCAGCCTGATTTTGTGGGCGCCTGGATTCGGACAGGGACAAAAACCTGCCCCCAAAACTTATGTCTTGAAGGCAGCTAGACTCTTCGATGGTAAAAGCAACGCGGTCGTTACGCCAGGCCTCATTATCGTGAGTGACGGCAAAATCATGGGAGTTGGCTCCTCCGCAAAAATTCCCGCTGACGCGCAGGTCATCGATTTTGGCGACGCCACGCTCCTCCCCGGCTTCATTGACGCTCACACTCACCTTACGTCCCCCTATTCTGACGACTACAAGCAGCAGCGGCTCGACACGCTGCAGAAAACCGTCGCTGAGCGGGCGCTCGACGCCAGCGTGAACGCTCGTGTCACCCTGATGGCAGGCTTCACCACCGTGCGCGACGTCGGCTCCAGTGATTATCTCGACGTTGGCCTTCGCAACGGAATCCGCAACGGCGACGTTCCCGGGCCACGAATGCTCGTCACCGTGCACGCACTCGGCGCCACGGGCGGCCACTGCGATCACGAGGACGGATACCGCGAGGGCCTCTTCGGTCACGAATCAAGCCCGCTTGAAGGCGTCATCAGCGGCCCTGATCAGGCTCGCTACGCCGTCCGCCTCGATCACAAATACGGCGCCGACATGATCAAGGTCTGTGCTTCCGGCGGCGTGCTCTCTCCCACCGACGATGTGGATACGCCTCAACTGACTCAGGAAGAACTGAACGCCATCGTGGATGAAGCTCACGCCCTTCGAAGAAAGACGGCTGCGCACGCCCACGGTGCGGAAGCGGCAAAGCGCGCCATCCGCGCTGGCATCGATTCCATCGAACACGGCAGCTTCCTCGACGACGAGGCACTGGACATGATGAAGCAGCGCGGCACTTATCTCGTCCCAACGCTCATGGCCATCCAGGGCATTCAGGAAAAATTCGATCGCGGAATTTACATGCCCCCGGCCATAGAAGCCAAGGCTCGCGCCGCGATCGCGGCAATCCATGTCACTTTCCAACGCGCGCTGGCGAAAGGCGTGAAAATTGGACTGGGAACCGACGCCGGTGTTTACCCTCACGGGCGCAATGCCGAGGAATTTCACCAGATGGTGGACCTGGGTATGAAGCCCGTGGACGCTTTGAGGGCAGGCACTTCCTCCGACGCCGAGCTTCTGGGGCTTGCCGATAAAATTGGCACGCTCGAATCCGGCAAGCTTGCGGACATCGTCGCTGTTCCGGGCGATCCCACGCAAAATATTCGCCAAGCCGAAAAGGTCTTCTTCGTCATGAAAGAGGGCGTGATCTTCCGCAACGACAATGCGGCCTCGGCACACTAATTCCTTGAGGCAATTTGTACCCTCATGTCAGACAACTCATTTATCTGAGCAGGGAGGTTCGCAAGGCTTGAACGCTACGTTTCCAGCTTGAATCGCGTGGATGCCAGGCGATAGAGCTTCCGCCACAGCAGGCGGTTGATGAGCACCACGATCACTGCCATGATCAGCGTTGAAGCCAGCAGCAGATCAAAGCGGCCCGCGTCACTGGCGCTGCTGATCGTGCTGCCCAGGCCCGGAGCCTTCACGATTCTCCCTTGAAAGTGAAAATATTCCGCAACGATGCTGGCATTCCACGCGCCGCCGGACGCCGTGACCATTCCCGTGACCAGGTACGGGAAAATTCCCGGCAAAATCAGGTATCTCCAGCGGTCCAGCGAGTTGAATTTGAAAATGCTCGCGGCTTCTTTCAAGTCCGTCGGAATGGCCATCGCTCCCGCGATCACATTGAAAAGGATGTACCACTGGGTTCCCAGGAGCATCAGCGCCATCGCCGCAATCTCCACGCCGCCCCGCAAGCGGATCAGGAAGAGCAGAATCACCGGAAACAACGCGGTTGCCGGAATGGACGCCGCAAGCTGCACGAGCGGCTGCATCAGCGGCGCAAACCTCGGGCTGAATCCGATTGCCACGCCCACCGGCACGGTCCACAGCGCTCCCAAAATCAACGCCAGATTGACACGTAGAAACGTCAGCCCTGCGCTACGAAAAAGCTCGAAGTAATCTCCGCGGTGAAGGTGTGCCAGTTCGCTCACCGTCCGCGAAACTCCGTAAATCAGCAGGACTGCAGCCACTCCTGCAAAAACCCAGCCGTACCAGCGGCGTGGCTTCGTTGCCGGGTTTGCCTTAATTCTTGCCGCGGCTCGCTTCGTACCGATCGCAAATTGCAATGTCAGCCATTCCACCACCGGGTGCAGAATCCGCCTGTAAAACCGGATCAAAAGTGATTCCCTGCGGATGAAGTTCAGGAGCGAGTTCTGCGCGGCCGCCGCGCTTTCCACCTGCTCAAATTTGAATTTGTCCGCCCAAGTGATCACCGGCCGCCAGATCAACTGGTCCATCAGTACGATCACCGTAACCATTGCGGCCAGTCCCCACAACATGGCGCGCGTGTTGCCGTGCCCGGCTGCGGTTTGCAGGTACGAGCCAAGCCCCGGCAATCGGAAATCCTTGTCGCCCAGCACGAACATCTCGCAGGCCATCAGGAAAAACCATCCACCCGCCACCGACATCATCGAATTCCAGACCAGCCCGATCGTGGAAAAAGGAAGATCTAGCTCCAGAAACCGCTGCCAGGCGCTGAACCGGTAAATGATCGCCGCTTCGCGCAGATCACGCGGCACGGTTTTCAGCGAGGAATAAAAACTGAACGCGATGTTCCAAACCTGCCCCGTGAAAATCAAAATGATGGAACCGAGCTCCACTCCCAGCTGCCGGCTGGGAAACACCGCCACCATCGCCAGCATCACGCCGGGCAAAAAACTCAGCACCGGAATGGATTGCAGAATGTCCAGCAGCGGAATCAGGACGATTTCCGCGCGACGCGACTTCGCAGCGATGTATCCGTACGCCAGCGCAAACACCAAGCTGAGTACATACGCCACAAGAATACGGACCAGGGAGTACAGCGCGTACAGCGGCAAACTGCGCGGGTCCTGCGATATCTCCGACTCGGCGCGCACCGGCCCGAGCCACGACCTGCCGATCGAATGCACTCCGTAAATCACCGCGAAAACCGATACGAAAACGGCGATGTCGATCAGAAGTGCGTAGGCCCAGCGCGAGCCCGCTGGCCGCGCTGCGGCTGGCGGCAGCGGTGTCTGGTGCTGCGGAAGAGGGGCTGGAGAGGGCACGGGAAAATCAGGTTTCGGTGAGCGTCAGCTTCCCGCTCGCCGCGTCGTAAGCGAAAAGCTCCGCGTACCGGCCCCACTGGATGGCTGTCTCCAGTTGGCGGCGCGCTTCGTCTTCGCTGAAATGTTCGTCCAGCAGGTCCTGGAAAAATTCCGCGGGCAGCGTGCGGTTCGTTTTCGATTTCAGCGCCTGCTGCATCTGCCGCAGCAGGGGAACGTTCGCCAGCACGGCCTTGCGGAACATCGCTTTGCGCCCCTGAATATCCGCATGCGCGAACGCCTTGCCCTCCGGTGTGAGGATGGCCTCCCCTTCTAGCAGCTTCAACAATCCGAGAAGAACCGCCGTGTCCACTGTGGGCAACAGCGCGTCCACTTCCAGGCTCAGCTCGGCCGCAAGCACATGCAAGTCCGCCCTCCCGTTGTGGTCTTCCAGAATTTCCAGCAATCCAGCCATGCCACCGGGCCGCGTGTGCGGCAGCATCACAATATCTTTTCTCCGAGCCGCTTCCGCTGCCCGGTGCTGTTCCGCAAGCGCACTCTCCGGATGCTCCTGCTGCGTCAGGGCCTTATAAATCAGATCCACAAGTTCCGTAAAGCGCGCATCTTTGCGATCTCGCGGATACGCCATATTCACGTTGAATTCCGCGTGGATGTGCGCTGGATTTCTGCCCAGCACGATGATGCGATCCGCCAGAATCACCGCCTCTTCAATGTTGTGGGTAACGATGAAAATCGCGCGTGTTGGGATTTTTTTGCCCAGCCACAGCTCCATCAATTCGCCGCGCAGCGTTTCCGCCGTCAATACGTCCAGCGCGGAAAACGGCTCGTCCATGAAAAGCACTTCCGGCTCAACCACCAGCGCGCGCGCAACGCCGACCCGCTGCTTCATCCCCCCGGACAATTCCTTCGGATATGCGGACTCAAATCCGTCGAGTCCCACTGAATCAATAATCCGCAGCGCCCGCTTGTGGCGCTCTACATCCGGCACTCCCCGCGCCTCCAACGGCGCTTCCACATTTTCGAGCACCGTCAGCCATGGAAACAGCGCGAAGCTCTGAAATACTATGGACACATTGGGCGACTCATCGCGCACCGGCTGCCCGTGCCAAAAAACGGTGCCGCCCGACGTGGGCGAAAGCCCCGTCAGCATCCGCAGCATCGTGGACTTCCCGCAACCCGAGGGGCCCAGCAGTGCAATAATCTGACCGGGATAAATCGCGATATCCGTCGGCGAGATTACCTGGATGCGGCTTCCGTCCGGCTGGGGATAAAATTTTTCCAGCTTGCTCGCCGCAATGATGGGTTCTACGCCTGCCGTTGTCGTGCCCATAAGCCCGCTTATTATCGCTCAAATTCATACCGCGGAGCACGCAAATGAACGCAATTCGCGGGAGTTTCGTAAAAACGGTTACAATTTCTTGACTCCCTGATGAGCGAATCGTCGCCGCAAGCAAATCAACACTCGCAAGCCCGTCTGCCCTCGTGGCTCATCGCGCTGGGCCTCTCTCTTCTTGCCTCTCTGGCGCTGCTAATCCCATTCTTCTGGCTCGGCAGCGCCTCCGGCCACGATTTCGAGTTCCACGTGGCGTCCTGGATGGATGTCGCTTACCAATGGAAGGAGGGAGTCCTCTTCCCGTGGTGGACCGCATGGACTAACTACGGTTTCGGCGAGCCACGGTTCATCTTCTATCCGCCGCTTTCGTGGATCCTCGGTGCGGCCCTCAGCCTTATCTTGCCGATTTCGTGGGTCCCCGCGGCCTTCATTCTCCTCGCACAAACGCTGGCCGGAGTGTCTGCCTTTTTTCTCCTGCGGAGGCTCGTTGGGAGAACTCCCGCCTATCTGGGCGCCGTCTTCTACGCTGCCAATCCCTATGCCCTGCTCATCAGCTATGTTCGCAGTGACTTCGCCGAGCAGCTTGCCTGCGCTATTTTTCCCCTTCTTCTATTGGCCGCACTGCGCCTCGCGGGCCTCCTGGGGGATGAAAAGCCGAGACGCTCCACGATCACTTCGTTCACCTTTCTCTTCGCCGGGGTTTGGCTGTGCAACGCACCTGCGGGGGTAATTGCCAGTTATTCCATGGCGCTTCTTTTCGCATGGGCCGCGCTCACTCAACGCTCATGGAGAGTCATGCTCCGCGCTGTGGGTGGCCTTGCGTTGGGCTTTGGTCTCGCAGGTTTTTATCTTCTCCCCGCGGCTTACGAGCAGCGCTGGGTAAACATCGGTCAAGCTCTCTCCAGCGGCCTGCTTCCTGCTCAGAATTTTCTTTTTACCCAAATTGATGACGTGGAGCACACCTGGTTCAACTGGATATCTTCCCTGTGTGCTCTTGCGCTTATTTTGCTCACGGCGGTGACCGCTCTTTCCTCACGTCGTTTCGCCAACAACACGGACTCTTCGAGCACCTCCAAGTCTCTATGGCGGACACTGCTCTTGCTCGGATCAGTCGCAACCCTCATGATGTTGCGGCTGACCGCCCTCTTGTGGGGACTTTTGCCAAAGATGCGCTTCGTGCAATTTCCCTGGCGCTGGATGTCCATCGTTGCCGTGGTCTGCTGCTGTTTCCTGGCAGGTGCCGTCGAACGCCGCCGCGGCCGGCTCTGGTTTGTCCTGGTGGCCACCCTTTCGTTTCCCCTTGGCTACTTCCTGACGCAAAACACCTGGTGGGACCCCGATGAAATGTCTACTCAACTGGCGGCCATCAAGAGCGGCACGGGCTACGAAGGAGTGGACGAATACGACCCACTAGGCGATGACCATCTGGATCTGCCGAAACACGCTCCCCTCGCAAAACTTTTGCCGGACTCTTCAAAGAATCCCCACGGCAAGCCGCCAAGCGCCAAAATTCAGATTGAAATGTGGCGGACGGACAATCACAAAGTTTTCGTGGAATCTTCGGGGCGGGCTCTCGTAGCACTACGCTTGCTCAACTACCCTGCCTGGCAGGTAACGGTAAACGGCAAAACGGTCACGCCGGAAAAGCCAGACGACCTGGACCAAATGCTGGTTCCGATTGAAGCCGGCAAGTCCGAAATTCAGGTCCGTTTTGTGCGCACAAACGATCAGATGGCGGGAATTGCTCTTTCGATTTTCAGCTTGCTGCTTGCTGCCGGCTTGCTCGTGCCGCGGAAATCGCTGAAAGCCTAGCGGCGGTCCACCGACGGATGGCGGATGTCCTGACCCTGCACAATGTAGATCACATCTTCCGCGATGTTGGTCGCGTGGTCACCGATGCGCTCCAGATTCTTGGCCACCAGGATCAACTCGAATGCCGGAAAGACGACGCTCGAATCGCCCATCATGTAGGTCAGGAGTTCCCGGAAAATCTGGTCGCGGTAATGATCCACTTGGTCGTCTGTGGACATCACCTTTTGCGCCAGCTCGACGTCCCGGCGCACCACGGCATTCAGCGAATTGCGCACCTGCTCTTCCACCAGCTCGGACATGCGCGGCAAATCCACATACGGCTTCACCCGGGGATGCCGCAGGATGCGCAGCGCTCCCTGCGCGATATTCACCGCCTGGTCCCCAATCCGTTCCAGGTCGTTGTTGATGCGCGAAACCGCCAGAACCAGCCGCAGGTCCACGGCCATCAACTGGTGCAGCGCCAGCAATTGCACGACGCGATCGTCAATTTCCAGTTGCAGCTCGTTGATCGCATCCTCTTCGTCCAGAACCCGCTTCGCCAGTTGCTCGTCCGATTCCAGCACCGCGTGCACGGACTGGTGCACGGCGCGCTCCGCCAGGCTGCCCATCCAGAGCAGCCTCTCTTTCAGCTCGTTCAAATCTTTTTCGAAGTGGCGTTCCATGGAACCCTTCCCATTTCCGTTTTACGAATTGCCGCGCACCGCTGAATCGCAAAAACTTCTCGCGACTCACCCAAAGCGCCCGGTGATGTACGCTTCCGTCCGTGGGTCGCTCGGCGTGGTGAACAGGTGCGGCGTCGGACTGAATTCGATGATCTGCCCGGTCAGCAGAAATGCCGTGAAATCGCTTACGCGCGCGGCTTGCTGCATGTTGTGCGTCACGATGGCGATCGTGGTCAAATTCTTCAATTCCACCATCAGCTCTTCGATTTTTGCCGTGCTGATCGGATCCAGCGCCGAGCACGGCTCGTCCATCAGCAGCACTTCAGGCTCGACCGCCAGCGCCCGCGCGATGCATAGCCGCTGCTGCTGCCCGCCGGATAGCTCGTACGCCGATTTGTGAAGGTGATCCTTCACTTCGTCCCACAATGCTGCGTGCCGCAAGCTTTTTTCCACGGTGTCGGTCAAGGATCCTTTGTACCCGTTGATCCTCAGTCCGTATGCGACGTTGTCGAAAATCGATTTTGGGAAGGGATTCGGCCGTTGAAACACCATGCCGACTTGCCGGCGCAGCGCGGTCACGTCCTGCGCAAGGATGTTTTGGCCGTCCAGCAGGATTTCGCCTTCCAATCGTGACGTGGAAACCGTTTCGTACATGCGATTCAGGGTGCGCAACAGGGTCGATTTCCCGCAACCCGAAGGCCCGATGAGCGCGGTCACCTTTTTGTCGGCAATTCCCATGCTGATGTCGAACAAGATTTGTTTCGGGCCGTAGAAGAAATTCAGCTTGGAAATAGTCATCCGCATGGGAAGCGCTGCAGCCGTTTCGCGGCCCGCGGGTGTGGTCAGATTGGTGACGATATTCACGGAAAACTCCGGCTTTGCCGACGCTTGCATTTAAGACCTCGGTACCGCGATGCCACGGGACAGTATCGTGCGCGCCATGATGTTGATGATCAAAACCAGCCCCAGCAACACCAGGCCAGCGGCCCACGCCTGCCGGTGCCAGTCATCGTAGGGGGAAACCGCGTACGTGTAAATCATCACGGGAAGGGTTGCCGTCGGCTGGGACCATCCATGGCTTTCGAACCGGTTCCCAAACGCGGTGAACAAGAGCGGCGCTGTTTCTCCCGCCACGCGCGCCAGTGCCAGCAGAATCGCGGTCATGATCCCGCGGTACGCAGCCGGCACAATCACCGTCGCGATCGTCTTCCACTTGCTCGCGCCCAGTGCCATGGCCCCTTCCCGCAGCATCCGCGGCACGCTCTTTAGAAATTCTTCCGTGCTCCGCAGGGTGATCGGAATCATCATCATCCCGAGCGCGAAGGCCCCCGCGTACGCCGAGAAATGCTTGAATGGGAGCACCACCAGGCTGTATGCGAAAATGCCGATTACAATGGACGGCACGCCGTTCAGCAGGTCCGCGGCATACCGCACAACCGAAGCCATACCCTTCCCGCTGAACTCCGCAAGGTAAATCCCTCCCAGGAAACCGATGGGCACGCCCATGAGCGACGCCAGCAGCAGAATCCTGCAGCTGCCAACAATTGCGTTGGCCATGCCGCCGCCCGCTTCGCCTACTGGCTTAGGAAGCTTGGTGAAGAAATCCCAGTTGATCGAAGTGCCGCCATTGAACACCAGGTACCCGAGAATGAAGAAGAGCACGAGAACAGAAACAAATGCACAGACCCCGGTCATCGCCAGCATGAAGTTGCTTACAAATTTCCGCCAGCGAAGTCTCCCGTTGCTCATCCGCCCACCTCGCTGCCTTTTTGCGTGGTGACGACGATCAGGAGGCGGGCCAGTCCGTTCAGGATAAACGTCAGCAGGAAGAGGACGAGTCCCAGCGCGATCAGCGACTGCAGATACAAATCTCCCGTGGCTTCCGTAAATTCGTTGGCAATCACGGCCGCAATGGAATATCCGGGTGCGAAGAGCGAAGCTGCAATCTTCGGCGTGTTGCCGATAACCATGGTCACCGCCATGGTTTCACCGAGGGCGCGCGCAAGAGCCAGAAAAATCGAACCCATGATTCCGGTCTTCGCGAACGGCACCACGACTTTCCAGGTGGATTCCCATCGCGTGGAACCCAACGCCAGCGCTGCTTCTCGTTGGTCGCGCGGCACGGAAAGCAGAACTTCGCGCGACACCGAAATGATGTAGGGGATAACCATAATCGCCAGCACAATGCCCGCGGTCAGGAAGCCGACGCCATAGGATGGCCCTTTGAAGATCGGCAGATACCCAAACGGCTTATTTAGCGCCGGATAGATCACCGTTCGCATCAGCGGTACAACAATAAAGACGCCTAGCAAGCCGTAAATAACGCTCGGCACCGCTGCCAGAAGGTCAATGAAAAACTGTAATGTGTCCGAAATACGCGGCGGCGCCAACTCCGCCAGGAAGATCGCCGCGCCGATTCCTAGCGGCACAGCAATCAGCAACGCGACCACCGAGGTGACCATGGTTCCGTAGATGAACGGCAGCGCGCCGTACTGGTCCATGATCGGGTCCCACACAGAGGTCACAAAAAAGTGGAACCCAAACTTCTGCCGTGGCAATGCTGAATTTACCCACAGTTCCCAAACGAGCGCGACTGTAATCAGCACCACCGTCGTGGCGAATAACAAAGTGACCACCCGCGCGATTTCATCCCCATCGCGTAGCTTCATAAAAAAGGAACGCGAGCCCGATACCGGGCCCGCGCCTTTCAAGGCTGTAGTGGATGTTGCCACGTCTCTCCGGCTGTTTTACTGAATGCTGTCGATGGCCTTCTTTTCCTTCTCGACCACTTCCTTGGGAAGTTTCGCGTAGGAAAGGGCTTCAACCGAGTTCTGGCCATCGTTGAGCATCCACTTCAGAAAGCCCTTGATGGCGTCGCGCTTCCCGGCGTCCTGAAATTTTTGCGGGATCAGCAGCCAGGTGAAGCTCGAAATGGGATATGCGTTCTTGCCCGGAGCGTCGGTGATGCTCACGCGGAAATCATCCGGCATGGACTTGGCCGCGCCGGCGGCTGCCGCTGTGACACTTGCCAGATCCGCTTTCACGAAATTACCGGCGGAGTTTTTTACCGTGCCGTAGGGGATGTTGTTCTGGACCGCGTAGATCAATTCGACGTAACCGATGGTGTTCGGCGTAGTCTTGATGCTGCCCGTGACCCCTTCATTCCCCTTGCCGCCGATCCCTGTGGGCCAGTTGACGGACGTGCCCTTGCCGACTTTTGTTTTCCACTCATCGCTTACCTTCGACAAGTAATCCGTCCAGATGTACGACGTGCCGCTGCCATCGGAGCGGTGAACGACCAGGATGTCCGCCGCCGGCAGGTTCACGCCTTTGTTTACGCTTGCAATGGCTGGATCATTCCACTTTGTAACTTTCCCCAGAAAGATTCCGGCCAGGGCATCCGGCGTGAAGTTCAGCGGCGTGCTCACACCTTGAATGTTATACGTCGGCACGGCTGCGCCCAACACTGTCGGAAAATGCAGTATCCCGGTGCCGTTGTGCCTCTCTTGAAAAGCTTTGAGCTGGTCGTCGTTCATCGGGCCGTCGGTCGCGCCAAAATCCACCGTTCCTTCGGTTACCTGTTTGATGCCTGCGCCCGAACCCACCGACTGGTAATTGAATTGGAAGTTGGGATTATTCGTGTGGTAGACATCAAACCATTTTGAGTAGATGGGATACGGAAACGTTGCACCCGCTCCGTTGATCAACAAGGCGTTGTCTGCGAGCACGATCGCGCAGATCGCAAACACACCCACTGCAAGTCCAACAAATCGCTTCATGAGATTGCTCTCCTGCTGTTCGAGGTTTGGCCGCTAACGCCCAAGTCTGACGAGCCGCCATTACGGCATTGTTACAATCCCGGTAGAGTCTGTTAAAATTCAGAAACATTTCCTGTAACGACCTGTAATGTCTTTGATTGCAGGTAGTTACAGGATAGTCAGAGTTGAATCGATCCAAATGCGGATCCAAATACGAAGGAGGGGCACCCAATCGGGTCGCCCCTCCTCTTTTTGCTTCGAGCCAGTTTATTGGGCCCTGAACTAGGGCAAGTAATACCGGAAGGAGGTCCATACCATGTTGTCAATTGCCTTCGGTGCGATCGCCGGTGCTCCGGGGGCCACGCCGCCCGAACCAGACCATCCCACCTTGTACACGTAGGAGTAAGTGACGCCCCACTGCACACGGCCCTTTTCGCCCTGGTAAAGCTTGTGCCAGAAGCCAAGAGTACCTTCCCCGATGTACCGGATGTCGCCTGCGCAAGTGCCACCCGTGCCGGGAGTCCCCGTTCCGGTGGGCACGACTTCCGCCGAGCAACCGGTATTGTTCGCCAGCTTTGAGCCGTAGCCACCGATGCCATTGGTTGCTGTTGTATAGGTCGTCGTGGCGGGAATCGCCGGGGAAGTGCTGGTCGCCGGAATCGCCGGCGTGGTGACAATCTTCACCGAAGAGTATCCGGTGTAAGCTGCCCGGGAAGCATACTCACCACCCAGATAGCCATACAGGTCAAACTTTGGCGTTACGTGCCATTCCAGTCTGCCCAGCCACTGCGCGTTGTGAATC
>Ga0210406_10006664_pt1 | contig 11929 bp, 13 predicted proteins | sample IncBWC30MmetaG_FD_155454 | JGI IMG/M metagenome (GOLD analysis project Ga0210406, IMG submission 155454) | Forest soil microbial communities from Barre Woods Harvard Forest LTER site, Petersham, Massachusetts, United States - Inc-BW-C-30-M | ecosystem: Environmental > Terrestrial > Soil >...
CTGTGAGCTAGTCTTTACCGAGTGCGAAGTGCCCGCCGCCAATCGCATCGGCAATGAAGGCGAAGGCTACAAGGTCGCGCTCTCTACACTTGATGGCGGACGCATCGGTATCGCCGCGCAAGCCACCGGTATTGCGCAAGGTGCGTTCGAAGCGGCCCTCGCCTGGTCGCAGCAGCGCATGGCTTTCGGCCATCCCATTTCGCAATTCCAAGCGATTCAATTCATGCTTGCCGACATGTCGACGGAAATCGACGCTGCGCGTCTGCTCGTGCGTAAAGCCGCGTGGAAGCAAGACACGGGAGCGCGATTTAGCATGGACGCGGCGATCGCCAAGCTTTTTGCGAGCGAAATGGCCACGCGCGTCACGCACAAGGCCATTCAGATTCACGGCGGCTACGGCTACAGCCGCGAATATCCGGTCGAGCGCGCCTATCGCGATGCCCGCATCACCGAAATCTATGAAGGCACCAGCGAAATTCAGCGCCTCGTCATCTCCTCCTGGGTTCTGAAGTCCTGAGCCGCGTAGTATCCTGAAGTAGTGCTGGAACTGGATTGTGGCCTTTCTTTCGATCTTGCGAACTCCGACGATTTTTTCTCCATGTTGCCGCCGCGCCCCGCGGTTTGCCTGATCGAACTGCGAGAGGAGACCGCGAAGCCGCTGCTAATCCGAACGCAAGATTTGCACCGGCGTTTGGAGCGCCTGCTCGGACCGGCCGACCCGGCTAGCAAGCGCTTGAACCTGCGCGAGGTCGCGCGCGGCATTCGCTACCGCATCACAGGCTCGCGCTTCGAACAAATCTTCACGTACTACCAACACGCAAGAGAACTTTTCCCCAGCCGCTACCACAAATTGATGCGGCTGCGCCCTCCCGCCGTGCTGAAGGTGAGCTTGCGCAACGCTTACCCGCGTTGCTATGCCACGCGCCGCATCCCGGTTGACAACACCGGCGCGCCGACGGCCGGGGCGTACTATGGCCCCTTCGCTTCGCGACGCTCCGCGGAAGGCTTCGCCGGCAGCGCGCTTGATTTTTTTAAAGTGCGCCGGTGCCAGATCAAAATCCGCCGCGATCCTTCCTTTCCTGGCTGCATCTATTCCGAAATGAAAATGTGCCTGGCTCCTTGTTTCGCCGGCTGCACGAAAGAAGAACACGATGTCGAAGTGCAGAAGCTGGTCCAGTTCCTCGACACCAGCGGAGGCTCGCTCCGCAATTCGCTGGAGCAAGAAAGAGAAACTGCCAGCGAGCATCTCGATTTCGAACACGCCGCCGCCTTGCACAAGAAAATTGAGAAGCTCGACGATGCTCTCCGCGGCTCTCCAGAGTTGCCTCGCCGCATTCAAGATTTGAACGCGGTGATTCTCCAACGTAGCGCCGAAGAACAAACTATTGCGGTGTATGCGGTGCACAGTGGCTGGCTCGCGGAACCCACTTTCGTCCGCTTCGCAGAAATTGCCGGCCAACCGCGCTCCGCCGAACACATTTTCCGTGAATACCTGGAAGGATCTTCATCTCAGCAGCCCGAAGGCTCCGCATCCGCAATCGCGCCAAGCAAGAACACCCTGAGCGAGCATTTGTGGATGCTAGCCCGGTGGTATTACAGCAATCCCCGCGAGGGCGAAATTTTCTTTCGCGAAAAAGATTGGCCGTACCGCAGAATAATGCGCGGATGCTCGCGCCTTCTTGCGCCCCCGCAATAAGATCACTGCCGCCGTTCTGACTGAGGCGAGAGGCCTTTCGATGGATAGGCTGAGGGATATTCTTCCGGGCTTAGTTCGAGCATAGCCTTGCGGGCGACCTCATTCCTTGGGTCCAGTACCAAAACTGCCCGATACTCTTTGGCAGCCTCGGCGCGGCGTCCGCTAGCCAGGTAGGCGCTGCCGAGCGATTCATGCGCATGAGCGTCGAATGGATCCAGGTCCACAACCTTACGCCACGATTCTTCGGCTTTTGCGTGCAATCCTTGCCTCTCATAAATATCGCCCAGACGATTCCACGCTTCCGCGTTGGGAAGAGCTTCGAGCGAGCCCCGGAATTGCGCCTCGGCATCCGGCAATTTGCCTTGATCGAAATAAAACTTGCCGAGTGCGTTGCGCGCCTCGACGCTGAGCGGATAGATTTCCACGGCACGGCGAAACTCTGATTCCGCCGCGCTGGGTTGCCCCTCCGCGATGTATAGGCGACCCAAATGAATATGCGGCGCGGCAAAGCGAGGACGCAGTTCAATGACCTGCCGCAAATAGTTCTTTGCGTCGTCGTAGCGCTTTTTCTCGAGCATGACCAAGCCGAGGTTCGAAAGCGCGACCGCGTTATCTGGTTTGTCGATAAGCGCGAGACGCCATTGGCTCTCTGCCTCCTCTCGGCGGTGCGTGCTCCATTCCAACACACCCAAATCCGACCGCATGTAGGAGGCATGCGGCTCAATCGCCAGTGTCCGGCTTAGGAGTGTGAAATCGTCGTGCCAATCACGATTGCGGGCAACGATCTCGCCTGCGGCAAAGCTCAAAAGAATGATTGTCGCGGCTGATATCGATCGCAAGAGCACGATTCGGCCCGTGAATCTACGAAACAAGAAGACAAATCCGCCCGCGACTAATGCGCAGAATCCTACGGATGGCAAATAGAGATAACGCTCCGTAAAGACATTCGTGGCCATCCATCGGGCGTTCAAAACGGGAGCCAGGGTAACTGCGATCCAAAGAACCGCGAACGAATAATTCCGTGCGCGTTTCCACAGATAAATGAAGAGCAGCACGGCGAATACCCCAACACCTATTCCCGCCAAGACTCGCGGATCCGTAAGCGCAGTACTCTTCCGAAACACGTAGAAGGCCAGCGACGGATAGGGCCAAAAGAGCTTTGCGGCGTATTGCCCTGCTAGCGCGAATGCAGACAGAACCGCTTCCGGCCAACTAACGTCGGCGTGCTGTCGCACCGGCGCGAGGCCGCCCAAGACGGTAACGCGAAACACCAGATACACGGCCGCCATGACCCAGAATCCGCCATACCGAAAAGCTTTTGTTTGCCAGGTTGTGGTTTCGCGGTCCGAACGATAAAAGTGTTCGTAGATTGTCGCGATGATGGCGAGTGTTACGGCCTGCTCCTTCGAGAGGAGAGCCAAAGCAAAGCAGGCACACATCCAAATTTGGGTTGGGATCTTTTGCTTGGCCGGAACGGAACCCAGCCGCAGAAAAAGAATGAACGCCGCGAGATAAAATACGGCCAATTCAAGCTCGGTCACCGCGGCAATCCAATTGACAACTTCCGTGTGAATGGGATGTAGTGCGAAAAGTACAGCGGCGGCCAGCGCGACAGTGTCGTCCCGGAACAGCATCGAACAGGTCAGAAACACGAGCCACACCACAACGCAGTTCAGCAGCACATTCACAACATGAAAGCCGGAGGGAAACGCCTGGAACACTTTGTTACAAATCAAAAATCCGAACGTCATGAGCGGCCGGTAGTAATTTGTCTGCCCTTCCAATCCTTGAAAAGACCACACCGTGCCGGTGAAGATTTTGCCCACGTACTTAAAGCTTTGCACGTACGGGTTTCCTTCCACCTGATGGTGATCATCGTAGACAAAGCCGTTCAGCAGCGTGTTGCAGTAAACGAGCAAAGCGACGAATAGCACGCCGCCAAGTGCAGTCGATCGCCTGCCGCTGCCTAACATGGGTATAAGCCGCTCATCATCTTCGGTAATTTGATCATACGGGATAAAACCTTGCCTTCTCCGGACTGCCGGGCAGGCTTGTGCCCGGAGACAAATGAGGCTGCCACAACAGTCGCGAGGAGACCTTCTGCTATACTCACGCTTCATAAAACGAGCGAGCTATCACAAATGAATTCACACGCCACCGCTGAAAGCACCAAACGCTACGCCGATCGCTTTAATGGCTCGGCAGCCGCCGGGCATTTTCGCCAAGTCCAGTCGCTGGCGCTTTCCTCGCTCGGCATCGGTACGTATCTAGGCCAGCCAGACGACAAAACCGACGCCGGCTACGCCGCTTCGGTTATCTCTGCCGTCGAAAACGGCATCAATGTCATCGACACCGCGATCAACTATCGCTTCCAGCGCAGCGAGCGGAGCATCGGCGCTGCTCTCAAACAGCTTGCGAAAAACAACTTCTCGCGCGAGGAATTCGTTCTTTGCACGAAGGGTGGCTATCTCTCGCCTGACGGCTCCATGCCCTCTGAACCCAACGAATATTTTTACCGCGAGTACATTCAGCCCGGCATCTTCAAGCCTGAAGAAATCGTGCAGGGCAGCCACTGCATGACGCCCCGCTTCCTCGAAAATCAGGTCGGCCGCAGCTTGCGAAATCTCGGCGTGGATTCTATAGACGTCTATTACCTGCACAACCCAGAGACGCAACTGACCGAAGTGTCGCGCCCGGATTTTATGGAACGCGTGCGGGACGCTTTTATCTATCTCGAATCGGCAGCGGCTGCGGGAAAAATTCAGTTCTACGGTATGGCTACCTGGAACGGCTTCCGCCAGGAAGCCACCGCGCGCGAATCCCTGCAGCTCGGCGACCTCGAGCAACTCGCTCGCGATATCGCCGGAGATAAGCATCGGTTCCGCTTCGTGCAACTCCCGTTCAATCTCGGAATGACGGAAGCTCTGACACTCGGGAACCAAACCATTGCTGGCGAGTCAAAAACCGTGATGGAAGCCGCGAGCGAACTCGGAATCACGCTCATTGCCAGTGCTTCGCTGTTGCAAGGGCAAGTCGCGCGAAACTTGCCGCCGTTCGTTGCTCAGGCGTTAGGATTGCAAACCGATGCCGAGCGCGCCCTGCAATTCGTCCGTTCCTCGCCCGGAATCACCACAGCACTGGTTGGAATGTCGCACCCAGAGCACGTGCAGGCCAACGCGCGGCTCGTAGGTATTCCTCCAGCCACGGTCGACGAATTCAGCAAACTTTTCAATCAGGAATCCGCGTAACACTTCCTGCGGAGTTAATGTTGATGGCTCTGTGCGTTACTGCGCCGATGCGCCGACCTCCGGATGGCGGGCCGTCACCCAATTTCGAATCGCGGCATCGACCTGGTCCAGCTTCCCTACGAAGAAATGATCCGCTTCCCCAACTACCACTAACCGATTCTCGCCCGGCAGTGACCCCACCAATGCCTCCACTTTCCCAACCTCCCCATGCTCGTCATTCGCCCCATGTACAAACAGCTTCGGCTTCTCGCAATTTTGCAAATAAGAGAAATCCGAGCTGTTCACCGGTGTGCCCATCCCGATTAATTCCTGCACGCGCTCGTCAGCGCATCCCACGCGCAAGCCCACCCAGCAACCGAAGCTAAAACCGGCGACGAGCAGCGGTACACCGGGAAACTCCTCGGCCAGGAAATCCAGCGCTGCTTTGACATCCCCTTGCTCCCCCCGCCCGCGGTCATGCGCCCCGCCGCTCAGTCCCGCGCCGCGAAAATTAAACCGAAGTACCGGCAACCCAAGCGAATCCAAAGTCTTAGACGCCTGGTACACGACCTTGTTGTGCATGGTGCCACCGAACAACGGATGTGGATGACAGACCAGCGTCGCCAATGGGGCTCGACCCTGTGCGACCGGCTTCCACAGAATCGCTTCCAGCGGCCCGACAGGTCCTTCAAGAAAAAAGCTGCGCGACTCGCGAGCCGCCTTTGTGTTTGTCATGGTTTCTTGTGGAACAAAGGAAGATCAGTGTATCGCAATGGAAATTAGGATTCGCGGACGATCGCGACCGTCAACACCGCGCTTCCGGGCACCGCGTCAATTCGCGAAACGCGAGCCGCTGTCTCCACATTAGTTGGCCACGGAGCCAAAGCCGTTGGTTCAAACGAAATCAGCAGCCGCGCGTCTTCGTGATATTCGCGGTTGCTCAGAAAGCGCAAGCCATGCGCTGAAACGTCAATGGTCATCGCTTCCTCAAACCACGGAACGTGCTCCGGGCGCACGCGAACAGGCAGCGCCAGGGCACGCCGCGCGCTGCTACGCCGCTCTTGTTCTCTTGCATGACCATTCCCGTTGCTCTCCGGACGAAATGACGGGGCAAAGTGCAATGCCACTGCTCGCTCATGCGGGACGCCATTGCCAGAAGTGTTTCCATTACCGTTACGCGCGGGCATCACGCGGACCACTCGCGCTGCCATTTCCGGCTGGCCCTCACCCATCGAACTGTCGTAAGGGAAGGTGACCCATAGCGGCACGCCCTGCGCATGCGCCTCTTGGCAGGGCGCTAGGAGCCCGCCGCGCGAAATATCCAGCGTCTTGCAAACCTCGGTTTTTTGTCCAAAGGGAGTGTTCCAGCGAATCCGCACTGGCAAGCGGAGTTGCGCGCGATGATGCTCGCGTCGGTCCATAAGTCTAGTACCGACTCCAACTTAGGCGGGGCACTAAAAGTATACGCCTAAACGGCCCAACACCCCGTACTAGGACATAATTGTTAATCTTTCACATTGCGGTTTGCAAAAGCGGGTGTTAGCGTCAGACCGATTACACGCGCTGAGGTCTTGATGCCGGATGGAGCTGATCGCCGCGAAGCGCGGCGCTTTTTGATGAGCCTGCCCATGCGCGTTCTTCCGCGCGACGCGCACGGCAAGGCGCTTCCCGCCAACACTCGCGACGTCAGTTATCGCGGTCTGTATTTCCTTTCCGAAGCGAAATTTGAAGTCGGCAGCCAAATCGATTTCGTACTCACCCTTCCCCCAAAAATCCCCCAAGCGGGCGAGGTCGATATTCGCTGCTTCGGTAAAGTCGTGCGTGTCGAAGTGGGCACAAATGGAAAGATGGGAGTTGCGGCTAAAATCGAGCGTTACGAGTTTCTCCCCGTCAGCGCCACTGCCGCCTAAACTGGCAGTCCTCGCGCCCGGCTCCGATCCGCTAGTACAATGATTCCTTCGCGCGAGCGCCTCGGCACGCCAGCGATCCGCTCTGAGGAAACTATGTATCACTATGACGCCAAAACCGCCCTCGAAGAACTCCAAGAAGACGCCCTCCTTCCTCATCCCGTCAAGCTTCGCGACATGATCTTGCGTGTCCAGCTCGGTCCGCAGGAAGCGCAGCTCATGAACGCCGAATTTCAAGACTACCTGACCCGTTTTGGCGAATTGCAGCGCGTCGCGCGCGGCATTCTCGAAAAGCTCGTCATGGGCAAGGCTAAAAACTGATTTCCATGTGTCTCCGCAGAGATAAGCCGCCCGCATGAAGAACAGGCCTCGCGTGCTGCTTTTGTCTGCATCTTCTGGCGCGGGACATCTGCGCGCCGCGCAGGCATTGGAGAAAGCGTTGATCGCGCGCGGCGATTGCGTTGTCGAGCATATCGACGCGATGAAATACGCCAGCAAACTCTTTCAGAGCCTCTACCATAAAACTTATATCTCCCTCGCCAATCGCGCTCCAGACCTGTTGGGCCTTCTATACAACCGCACCGATCAGCCGTGGAATCATCCGCGCCCCCGTCTCGCGATGGACCGCCTCAATGTCCAGCCCATGATTCGCATGCTCAAGCGCGTCCAGCCCGATCTGTGCATTGCGACCCACTTTTTGCCAGGTGAAATTCTCGCTTGGCTCATTGGCAAAAAGAAGCTGCGTGCCCGCAATGCAATAGTCATTACAGATTACGATGTGCATGCACTGTGGCTTTGCCGAACGGTAGATCGCTATTACGTCGCCCTTCCCGAATCCGCCGAGTACCTGGCTGCTATCGGGGTTCCGCGCGAGAAGCTGTGCATCACCGGGATACCAGTCGATCCGCTCTTCGCCAAAGCCGTCGACCGCGACGACGCGCGCAAACATCTCCAGCTCGATGCTCGCTACCCCGTGGTGCTCGCGGCAGCGGGAGGCGAAGGCGTTGGGCCCGTCGAGCAACTCGTGCGCGGGCTGCTTGACCTCCGCCGACGCTGGCAGATCGTTGCCATCGCCGGAAAATCCGAAAAAATGCGCAAGCGCCTCGAAGAATTGTCGCGGGAAGCGGGACCGCTGCCCGGCGGTGCGCCGCGCCTTCAGCCGGTCGGGTTCACCACGGAAATGGACCAATATATGGCCGCCGCGGATCTTCTCGTCGGCAAAGCCGGCGGGCTCACCACCTCTGAAGCGCTTGCGCGAGCGCTGCCCATGGTTTTGATCGAGCCAATCCCCGGCCAGGAAGAGCGCAATGCCGACCATCTCCTCGAAGCCGGCGCCGCCATCCGCTGCAACAATCTCCCCGTAGCCGCATGGAAAGTTGCCGCGCTCCTCGACAATCCGGCGCGCCTTAAGCAGATGCGGGATGCCGCCCGCCGCATGGCCCGGCCCAACGCCGCGGCAGACATCGCGCAAGATGCGCTGGCGCTGGTAAACTGACCGATGCTTTCAAAAAGGACTAATTAGAAAAGGCATGCGCCGCAATACGCTGCTCATCGACGCCGACGACACGCTCTGGGAGAACAACGTCTTCTTCGAGAATCTGATCGAAGATTTCATCACTCTCGTCGAGACCTGTGGCTTCACGCGCGCTTATGTCCGCCACATCCTCAACGAAACGGAACGCAAAAACATCCGCCAGTATGGTTATGGAGTTCGGAGCTTCGGCCGCTCTCTCGAAGAGACCTATATGAAGCTAGCGGAGCACTTGGCCAAGCGCGAAGTGCTCGCCCAGATTCACACGCGTGTCATGGACCTGGAGCGAACGCCTCCCAAAATTCTGGATGGTGTGCCCGAAACGCTCGCCTATCTCACCGAGCGCCACCGCCTGATTCTCTTCACCAAGGGCGAGCCCGCCGAGCAAGCCGCTAAAGTCGAGCGCTCGGGACTGCAAGGCTTCTTCGAGTTCATCGAGATTGTTTCCGAAAAAAGTCCCGAGACCTATGGCGAGCTCGTCCGCAAACACAAAATCGTGAAAGCCCACGGCTGGATGATCGGCAACAGCCCGCGCAGCGACATAAACCCCGCCATGCAGATCGGCCTGAACGCTGTCTACATCCCCCACGAACACACCTGGCAGTTGGAGCACGAACCGGTCGTCTCCGGCTCCGGCAAGCTCGTAATCCTCCCAGCCTTCCGCGAACTTCGCGCCCATTTCTAAAGCGCGCAGTCCCTACATTGCTACTCTCTTACCTCGCCGACGCTGATCGCCCCGCTGCAGCGTGCCTACTCAAGCCGTGCTTGATTCCGTCAATCATCTCGTGCAGACGCGCCGCCGCGCGTTCCACATCGAAATGTTTGTATTGGCCAGCTCGGCTTTCCGCCGTCAGCACTCCGCAGCGGTGTACTTTCTTGAAGTCCCCATAAGGGAACTTATAATGTTTCTTGGTTTCCGGGTCCTGTTCATCGTCAATCGCCAGATGCCACTTCGCATACTCACGGAACCCGTGTAAGCGGATAAACTCATTTTCCATCGCCGTGGAGGGCTGGTCTTCGCTCCAGGCGTCTCTCTCATCGCGCACAACTTTCCCCTTCTCTACGAGTTCCTTGGCGTACTCATACCCTGTTCTGCTCAATTTCACTGCCATGTGTGCTTACCTCCGCCAATTTTCCTGCGCCTAAGCCGCAAGTCCTTGCATGCGCGCTTGAATGGCCTCCAACATCGTTTCAAAGTCGAACGATCCTTCATGGCGTACACCATGGATGAAAAACGTAGGGGTACCGTTCACACCGCTCCGTATTCCGCTGATGAAGTCCTCTCGCACACGCGGCGCATAGACATGGTTCTCCAACTCCGTCGCGAAGCGTTCGACATTCAGTCCGACTTCTTCCGCATAACCAACCAAGCTTTCGAAGTCGAGCGCCTGCTGGTTCTCGAACAATGTGTCGTGCATTTGCCAGAATTTGCCTTGTGCGCCCGCGGCTTCGGCCGCTTCGGCCGCACCTTCCGCGTACTCATGGATCGTAGCGAGCGGAAAATGCCGGAACGCAAAGCGCAGGTTGTCGCCAAGTTCCCGTTGCAGCGCTTTCACAATCGGGTGCGCCGCCCCGCAATAGGGGCACTGATAATCGCCGTACTCCACTAGCGTGACCGGCGCGTCAGCCGGCCCTTGCACGTGATCGCGCGCACTGACGGGCGCTACCAGAGTGCCTTGTCTCCTGGCTCTCATGCTGCCGCTCCTTTCTGCGCCTTTTGGCTATCAAGCTCTTCCAGCGCATCAAAAACACCATCTGCGCCGGGATTCACGCCAATCGGCGACACGTAGCTCCACCGAATCGTTCCTTCTTCGTCGATCAGAAAGAGTGCCCGTTCGCTAAAGCCATCCTTTTTCCGGTATACCCCGTAGCTTCGGGCAACCTCGCCCTTCGGCTCGAAATCGGATAACAACGGTAAATGCAGCTTGTTGTACTGGGCATATGCAATGTGGCACCAGACTCCGTCAACCGAGATGCCCACAACTTCGGCATTGTGCTTGCGAATTTCAGGCAGCACTTCGTTGTATACGGCCAACTCGTCTCCGCAAACCGGGCTCCAGTCGGCTGGATAGAAGGCCAAAACAATACGCTTGCCCCGGAAGTCGCTCAACGACACTTCCTGGTCCGGAGTGGTACGCAACGTGAAGTCAGGCGCCCGCGTCCCCGCAGGAAGCGCCGTCGACTCCTGCACCTCGCCTTCCGGACCTGCCCCCGCCTGAGGCGTACGACGCTCGAACCGTTGATTGCCGGTTAGCTGCGTCGAACTGCCGCTCTGCGTCACAGTCTTGGCACGTTCTGGCGCAGCATTGGTGCTTTGCTCTTTGGAATTGCTAGTTTGTGGCGTAGCATCGCTTCGCATCAACTCACCTCCCTAAAACGTAAAAAATACCCCGCATAACGCGAGATCGAGACCTGCTCGCCTGCATGGTTTTGGGGATTCGCGCTTCTTAGTTGGAATGGATCCGATTGACTCTCTTGGGAGGGAGAATCAGATAAATCTCGTTCTCAAATCCAAGTCTCGGCCCTCAGTGGCGCCGTTCAGCCAGACCTTCGCCCCACACTCCCGCTATAGCAACATCGCAAGAGCGCGCGCAATACAGTCTAATAGGCAAGTCCCCCTATCAACTGTCACCGGTTACTCGCCTTCATAATTGTTCTCGGCTCGCCACGCGTTTCCCTGCCTCCGCCCCTACTTGCCCAAGCCAAAATTCCAGTTCCTTCCTGAGTACCTTGAAATCGACCGGTTTTGACACGATGCACTTGCATCCGCTATTGACTGTGCGTTCTTGCTCGGAAACCATGGCCTGCGCCGTTACGGCGATCACCGGAATCTCGCACAGCCCCGGCTGCTCTCGCATCCAGGACGCCAGCACAAGGCCATCATCAGCGCCGAGTTGGATGTCCAGCAGCACTGCGTGCGGGGGCTTATTCTCCAGCACCGCGAACCCCGCTTTTAAGGTCGACGCCATCACAGCCTCATAACCTTCCATTTCCAACCAGTCCCGCAACAACTCACTGTTCAGCGGATTATCTTCCACAACGAGAATGTGTCGCTTCATGTCTTCGCCACCTCTGGCTTACCCACGGCCCGCTGCAGTTGCTTCACCAACGATTCTTGCCAGGACTCCCGCTTTTGCAGAATAGATTGCGTATGACCGTGAAGGTAACCCCTCTCTTCGCTCGTCAATTCCTTGCTCGTCAGTACGAATATCGGGAGTTTGACTGTCCGCGAGTTTGCCCGCCATTCGGACAGCAGTTCGAATCCGTTCACCTTCGGAAGCAACAAATCGAGTATCACCAACTCGGGCAGCGAAGCAGCCACGTGAGCGCGCGCCGCCTCGCCATCCGCGGCGGCCCTAACGGCGTACCCTCTTTTCTTCAGCAATTCGACAATAATCTCCCGCGTGCCCGTATCGTCTTCCACGACGAGAATAGGCCGCACCGCTGCCGAATCTTTTCTCTCTGCAATACACCTTTGCACCGCATTCAACAGCGTCACCTTATCCACCGGCTTGACCAGGTATTCATCCGCCCCCAGCGTTGCCCCGATCGAGGGATGATCGACAAT
>Ga0210406_10006665_pt1 | contig 11927 bp, 6 predicted proteins | sample IncBWC30MmetaG_FD_155454 | JGI IMG/M metagenome (GOLD analysis project Ga0210406, IMG submission 155454) | Forest soil microbial communities from Barre Woods Harvard Forest LTER site, Petersham, Massachusetts, United States - Inc-BW-C-30-M | ecosystem: Environmental > Terrestrial > Soil >...
CGAAGCCGTCCGCACTTGGCGCTACCAACCCTATCGCCAACACGACCACCCCGTACAATTCGAGACGGACGTAACCATAGTCTTCACTCTCCCCAACTGAAATTCCCCTCCGTGGCAATTCACGCCCACGAGCGGGACACGATCGTGGAATCGCACCGTCCTCGACGAAGAACTTCAAGACGCGGCACAGGGGCTTACATCAATCGGTCTGATGGACTGTAGAATCAGGCATCGGAAAAATGCCTTCACATTCCACCCCAGGGGAGACGTCTTAATGGTTTGGTATTTTATCTTCTTCTTCGTGTCCGGTTTTTGCAGCATTCTCTACGAGATAGTCTGGCTGAGGTTGTCCATGGCGCAGTTTGGAGTCACCAGCGCGCTGGTCTCCATTGTGCTTTCCATGTTTATGGCCGGCCTGGGGTTGGGCTCCTGGGGTAGCGGTTACGCAATACGAAAATACGGCGAGCGAATCAAGACTCCTCCGCTGCGCCTCTATGCCTTGACCGAACTAGTGATCGGAATTTCGGCGCTGGTCGTTCCGCATCAGCTGCTGTGGGGACGAAGCCTGTTGGAGCGCATGTCGATTTCCTCGTCCTGGGCCTACTATCTCGTATCCCGTCTCTTGCTAGCCCACACATTGGTTCCGTGGTGCGCCTGCATGGGTGCGACCCTTCCGATAGGTATGCTGGCCATTAAGAACAGCTTTAACCAGGAATCCCCGCGATCTTTCAGCTTTCTTTACCTGGCGAATGTCTTGGGCGCGGTGGCGGGCGCGAGCGTGCCCTTGCTTCTGATCGAGATCTGGGGATTCCGCGGCACATTGAGGGTTGGGGCGATTTTGAACGGACTCCTGTTTGCATCGGCAGTGGCATTAACCATGAGGCGGTCTGCTTCCGAGGGAATTTCTCCCTCCGCTGAACTTTCCAACCTGCGCGGCCCGCGCAGGGAGCCAGTGGGGGGCAGAAAGCTGCTGGTCTTATTGTTTATCACCGGCCTGACGAGTATGGGTGCGGAAGTGGTATGGATCCGCCAGTTCACGCCCTACCTCGGCACTGTCGTGTATGCTTTCGCGACCATTCTGGGCGTATACCTGGCATCCACTTTCATCGGATCGCGGCTTTACCGGTACTCGACCCGTACCCACGAACGGGAAGTGACGTTGGTGTGGGGCGCGCTCGGGCTGGTTACTCTCCTGCCATTGTTGACTGCGAGCCCGCAGTTCCATCCCCGAGAGTTCCATGTATACCAGCTTCTCCGGTTAGTGCTTGGAATCGGTCCGTTTTCGGTCATCTTAGGATTCGTGACCCCGATGCTGGTGGACCGCTGGTCCGGAGGCGACCCCGACCGCGCAGGAAATGCTTATGCAGTCAACGTTCTCGGATGCATCTTCGGCCCCTTGGTCGCTGGATTCATACTGCTGCCCCTGATCGGCGAGCGCTGGGCATTATTTGCGTTCGCGTTACCGTGGTTGGTCATCGGCATGATTCCGCGATGGTCCGTGGGTGCGGAGGGAGCAGCACGGCAGAGATGGCAACGCAGCCTTGCCTATGGACTTACAGTCGTGGCGCTGGTTTTGGTGTTCACCAGCCAGGGCTATGAGGACCAGTTTGCAGAGCGCCAAGTGCTCCGCGACAACACCGCGACTGTCATTGCCACTGGGGAGGGCATGGAGAAGCGGCTGTTGGTTAATGGAATAGGAATTACCTATTTGACGCCAATGACGAAAGTGATGGCGCATCTCCCGCTGGCCTTCCTCGACCACTCGCCTCGAAACGCCTTGGTGGTCTGTTTTGGGATGGGCACAACGTACCGGTCACTGATGTCGTGGAACATTGCAGCGACAGGTGTGGAATTGGTGTCCAGCGTTCCTCGGTTGTTCTGGTACTACCATGCAGATGGCTCGGAGCTCTTGCGTTCACCCTTGTCACACATAGTGATTGACGACGGCCGGCGATACCTCGAGCGCACCTCGGAGCAATATGACGTTATTACTATCGATCCTCCGCCTCCGGTGGAGGCTGCGGGTACGAGCCTGCTCTATTCGAAAGAGTTTTATTCGACCATTAAGCAGCGCCTAAGTGCTGGCGGCATTCTGCAGCAGTGGCTACCGAGGGGCGACGCAGTTACCCAGGCCGCAGTCGCCCGGGCACTGAAGGAATCCTTCCCGTATGTCCGGGTTTTCCATTCTTTCGACGACAGGGGGTTTCATTTCCTCGCTAGTAACCAGCGCATAGTCCAAGGGACAGCCCAGGAGTTGGCGGAGCGCATGCCCGCCCGGGCGGCCCAGGACTTCGTCGAGTGGGGTCCAGAACTTACTGCGGAGCGGCAGTTCGCTGTCATTCTTAGCAGGGAGTTATCCCTCGACCAGATGATCGCCGGTGCTCCACATGTTCCCGCTCTACAAGATGACCGGCCAGAGAACGAGTACTACCTTCTCCGCCGGCGTCTTCCCCCGCAATGGCTGCCGGCTATGCTGATGAGATAACCGTCTCGGCTTCCTGCCTGTGACCCAGGTCTCACGGTTTTCGAGACCTGGGAACCTCGCAACAACCGCGCCATGCAAGCCCACACTTGCCCTACGAGAACGCCAACTCCTTAGCCCGCTGCACCGCCTTCACCACTGCCTTGATCAAAGTCACGCGCAGCTTGCCTTCTTCCAGTTCCATGATGCCATCAATCGTGCACCCCGCCGGAGTCGTGACCGCATCCTTCAGCAGCGCCGGATGATCCCCGGTCTCCAGCACCACCCGCGCTGCGCCCATCGTTGTCTGAGCCGCCAAAAGCGTCGCCACGTCGCGCGGCAGTCCCACCTTCACTCCCGCTTCCGCCAGGGATTCCAAAATAATGTAGATATACGCTGGCCCGCTCGCCGACAATCCCGTGACCGCGTCCATATGTTTTTCGTCCACTTGGACTGTCCGCCCCACCGCGTCGAAAAACTTCGTCGCCATTTCCAGATGCTGCCTGGTCGCGAACTTTCCCTTGCACAACGCCGTCATTCCCGCGCCCAGCACGCACGGAGTATTCGGCATCGCCCGCACCACCGGCACTTCTTTCTCCAGCGCGCGCTCAATCATCTCCGTCGGCACCGAGGCCGCCACCGAAATCACTAACTGCTTCTCATGGACGTGCGCCCGAATCTCTCGCGCAACGTCCGCCACCACTTGCGGCTTCACGCAAAGAAAAATAATGTCCGCGTCCTTCACCGCTTCTGAGTTGTCGGTGCCCGCGTGCACCTTCAACTTCTCCTTCAGCATCCGTGCCCGCTCTGGATGCGCCACCGTTGCCCACGTCTGCCCCGGCGAAAGCAATCCATCGCGCAAAAAAGACTGCAGCAGAATCGATCCGATCTTCCCCGCGCCCAAGACCGCCACTTTCTTCTTCCCACTCAAACTCCGTGCCATACGAACTCCCCTCTATCAGCAGTAAATGGAAGCAACCAGATTACACGACTGCCTGCAATCGGCCATCTGGCGCAATCCCAAGCTCTAAATGTTTCAATGCCTCAATGCCTCAATGTCCCAATGCCTCAATGTCCTACAATCTCCGCCGGCACCATCTTCAATATCTCCCGCCCGATCGGCAACGATGCGGTCGCTGCCGGAGACGGCACATTCAGCACATGCAAAAACCGTTCACGCCCCACAAACCTGAAATCATCGACCAGCGCGCCGTCCGCCGCCACTGCTTGTGCCCGCACGCCCGAACCGCCCGGCGTCATATCTTCCATCCGCACCGCCGGCACCAGCCGCTGGCAGGACCGCACGAACTCGCGCTTCCGCAGCGACCGCCGAAACTCCGACAGCCCATTTCTCCACTCCCGCCGCGCCATCGCCCGAAACCCCCTATCCCTCGCCACTTCCAGCGCCTCGCCCAAATCAAAATCCCTCCACCGGTATCCCTCGCGCCGGAACGCCAGCACCGCATTCGGCCCTGCATCCACAGTCCCATGAATCCTTCGCGTGAAGTGCACGCCCAGAAAGGGATACCGCGGATCCGGCACCGGATAAATCAGCCCCCGCACCAACTCCCCGCGCGCCGCTGCCAACTCGTAATACTCCCCGCGAAACGGAACGATCATCATCCCCGGTTCATCTCCCGCCATCCGCGCCACCCGATCGCTGTACAGCCCCGCACAATTCACCACATACCGCGCCGAAAAATCTCCCGCTCGCGTTTGGATTACCACCGCGTCCCCTGGCGCGCTCGACTTTGAGCCCAACGTTAGGCCAGATGATCGATCGAATCCCATCACCCCCGCGCTCGTCTTCACCTCGGCCCCGTGTCCGACCGCAATCTCCGCATACTTCGCCGCGACCGCCGCAAAATCCGTGATCCCCGTCGACGGCACGTGCAGCGCTCGCACTCCGCCCGTATGCGGCTCGATCTCGAGCATCGCCTCGCGCCCCAGCAACCGCAAACCCTCCAACCCATTCGCCACGCCTCGCACCAGCAACTCATCCAGCCGTGCCGATTCCTCCGAGTTAGTAGCCACAATCAATTTCCCGCATACCTCATGCGGAATCCCATGGCGCGAGCAGAACTCCACCATCTCCCGCGCCCCTGCCACACACAACCGAGCCTTCAGCGATCCCGATTTGTAATAGACGCCGCTATGAATCACGCCACTATTGTGTCCCGTCTGATGCCGTGCCACTCCAGGCTCTTTTTCCAGAACCACCACCCGCAACCGTGGAAACTTCTCCATCGCTTGCATGGCAAACGAAAGCCCAACAATTCCTCCGCCAATCACCGCAATGTCGTAGGTCATAATCAGCGTGTGTGGGGACAGCCGCCCCCGGCTGTCCAAGCCGTGCGTAGCACAGCAGCCTCACGAAGATGATCCTACCTCACTCCCGCGTCCTATCACTGTGACGCAAGCACAAGAAAGTGTGACGCAGGAAAAAGGCGCGGACGAGAAGTCCGCGCCCTACCCGAACAAAAAGTTTTTTCTCGGCGCTCGCGGCGTCTCGGCGGTGAGTTGCGCTCTACTGGACGATCAGCGTAACCGCGTCCTCGTGCGCCGCCCCACCCACTGCGGTAGCCGTCACCCTAATCTGCGAAGTCCCCAAGCCCGTCGGCGTTTCTACATTCACTGTGGCCGATCCTGACTTTGTGGGGTCGGCGGCGGCCGTGGCCGTTACCGTTGCCGCCGCCGAGTTCGGCACGACCGCCGGAGTCGTATACAGCCCCGCCCCATCCACCGTGCCATTCTCGCTACCACCGGTGACCGCCCATGTTACGCTCTGATTAGACGAGTTATTAACCGTCGCGGCGAATTGCCTCTGAGTAACTCCCGCAGGCCACGAGTTACCTGCCTCATCCGCAAACAAATTCAACGTTCCCGGACTCACCGTGACCGTCACCGGTGGCGGGGGCCCGCCACCACCGCCGCCCGCGACCCCGCCACAAGAAATCTCCGCCATCAATCCAAGTCCAAGGCAAACTCCCGCGACCCCTCCGTAGAGACGCGGCTTGCCGCGTCTCTTTCCCCCGACCCCCACAATTCCCACCATCATCACCCACATGATTGCGTAGGGACGGCCGCCCCCGGCTGTCCAAGCCGTGCGCAGCGCGGCTCCCACCCGCGGCCGCGATTGCGTTCCAGAATTAGGGCCCGAAGTAGCAATCGTCAAAGTCACCGCCGTAGTCGCCGCTCCCGCCACAATCGACGCCGGACTAAACCCGCAACTAGTCAACGCAGGAAGGCTCGCGCACCCAAAACTCACTCCCGAGCTAAAAACCCCGCCACCCACGGGACTCGCCGAAAATGTAAAGCGGGCGCTTTGTCCCGCCAAGACTGTCACCGACGCATTTCCCGTATCTGTCCACGTAAAATCCGGCCCCGACCCCGTCACCGTCAGCCCGAACGTCTGCATCTTGGCCGAAGGCGCTCCCGCCGCAATTGCCGAGATCGTCACCGTCGTCGGACCACCCACCGGAGTGCCGGCCGCCGCCGTCACCGTCAACGTAACCGTTACTGGAGTCGAAGACGTCGGACTCACCGCACTCGATGGCGAGAACACGCAAGCTGCTCCCGCCGGCAGCCCCGCCGAGCAGTTCAGTGTCACCGTCCCCGCGAAACTTCCTGACGCTGTTACCTGAAACGTGCTCGCCCCTGACGTTCCGCTCTGCGCCACACTCAACGAATTCGGACTGGGCGCCGTTAAATTGAAGTCCACCACGTGCAGCGTGACCGGCGCGTCGTGCGTAATCGTGTTTGTGTCCGTCCCCACCGCGTGCGCGTTGAAACTGTAATCGCCCACCACTCCGCCCGCGGTCAGGGTGTACGCTGCTGTCGGTGTTGCCGAAGTCGGATTCAACGTGCAGGTCGCCGGTGTCGCGCCACTACAACTCAAGTTCACCGTACTGGCGTATCCACTCTTCGCCGTGAGCGTGCCGTCAAACGTGGCCGTCTGCGTCGGAAACACCGTCTGCGGCGAATTCGAAATCACATTCGTGTAGTTTGGCGACGCCACCAGTGCGTAGCTCCAAATGCCTCGCCCATACGTCGATGCCACCAGAGTTTTCGTCCCCGCGTCAGGATTGAAAAGCTGCAGCGCCGTCACCGGCGCGTCCGGCAGAAATCCCGATACTCCCTGCCCCGGTGCTGGACCGACTTCAGTCCAACTCGCAGTCGCCGTCGAACTTACAAAAACGCCAACGTCGGTGCCCGCGTACACCAGTCCCGCTTGCGAATCCACCAGCAGCGCGTTCACCGGAACATCAGGCAGTCCCGTCGGTCCTGTAGATGTCCAGTCCGTCCAACTCGTGCCGGCATTCGCCGTCTTCCACACATGCGACGTTGGGTACGACGGCGTGCTGAATCCCATAATCCCGACGTACGCCGTCTTGCCCGTCGCGTCGGACTTATCCATCGCGACCGACGAAATCGCATAGCCACTCGGGTTTACATTCTGTGTCACATTCGTCATCAACGTGACACCCGCGTTGGACGTGACCCACACTTCACCGCCCGGCATCCCGCTCAGCGGCCCATATCCGTTGGTCACCGCGTACACCACCGTCGAATTGTTGTTCGTGTCCTTTGGACCGCCCACCGCCAGCGCATTCACGAGGTTGATCTCTCCGCCCGTGCATACGCCCGTGCCCAACGTGTCGAAATCATTGCTGAGCTGCAACGGAGCGGTTCCGCTGGTGCTGATCCGCCACACCCGGCAAGTTCCCACCAGCATTTCACTCGCATTCTGCGGATCCAAAATATAAGGGGTATAGAAAGCTCCCTGATCTCCACCCAGATTGGCCGGGCTTACGACCTCGAAAAATCCAGCGTCGTTACAAGCCGTTCCCAACTCACACTTCACAATCGTGAGATAGGGATTTGCTGCAAACCACTCGTTGGGATTTGTAGGATTGATGGCATTGAATCCGCCGTCTCCGCCGAGCGCGTTCTGCCATGTACTGTTGCTGGTCGCGCTACTGGTTTTAGGGGAGCCGTTATCCTGCGTTCCCCCCAGCATAATGTCCGCGCTGGTTGGGTGCACGGAGAACGAAACGAATTCCGTCATCGACCCAAGGCTCTCGCTCAGGCTGTCAAACTGATTCGTCCCCGTGCAACTTCCGGTGTTCAGACCGGCGTAGCCATCCAGCGTCCGGCTGATGCCGCCGTCATGCGCGAAGTAGCCTACCGCTTTGCCACTCGCAACCATGAACGCCAAGCCGTGTTGGTCCGGATGCACGTGCGCCGGCGCCCCCAGCGGGCCCGGGTTGCAGCCATACACGTGCGTCAGATTGATCCAGTCGCCTTGTGTGCAGGTCGTTCCCCCGGACGCGAACGTGCACTTGTAAAGATTGATCGCGCCCGCGTACAGATCCGTTCCCGCTGAAGGGGGCGCCGGATCGGGGACTGCGGCCAACTCCAGGTTGTAGTAGCCCTGCTCAACACCGCAGCCGCTGTTCGGCCCAAACGCGCTGTCACCACAATTCGTGATGCCGTTGTCCGGAATCGCTGTCCAACTGGTTCCGCCGTTCGTCGATCGCCAGATACCCTCGTCAACGGGCGCCGGATTTCCGAAGCCATCCGGCTGCACATCGACAACCCACACGTACATCTCGTTGCGCCCCGATACCACCGCGAACTCGCCACGATAAATCAGGCAACTACTGGCGTTCGAACCAGCCGGACACAACCCCGACGCAAGGCCTGCGCTAGGTTGCGTAGTCAGCCGCGTGAAATTCTGGCCATCGGTCGAAGAGTACAGCCCGTGACGCCGGATAAAAGCGTAGAAAGTCCCGCTCGCTCCCTGGCTTGCGTTGTAAATCACCGCCGTAGCCGAGGCAGGAACGGCACTGTCCGAGAGGATGGCGCGATTCCAGTTCACTCCACCGTCCGTCGAGTAGTAGAGTCCGCGCGCAGTCGAATTTCCATCCTCTTCCCGGCCAACGTACAAGCCGTTGTTTCCCGCTGTCGCCGCCACAACCAGGTTCGGATTCGCCGTGCTGAATGCGATCTTGCTGAATCCGATGCCTAAAAAAGATTGGTCCGGAGGTTGTCCCTTCCCTGTGATCTGCGTCCACGTCGCACCTCCGTCCGCCGAACGCAGAATACCCAGCCCGTAATATGAATCGCCCGAACTGTTCGTTTCCCCGGTCCCAACCAGCAAGACCCTGCTGTTGCCTGGCTGCAAGGCAATCGCGCCCACCGCCAGCGTCGGCTGATCGTCAATCAAAGCCTGCCATGTAACCAAAGCAGGATTGGAATTCAGACTACCCGCGTTAGTGGACTTCCAAAGCCCGCCATACGCGCCGCCCAGCAGCACCGTGTTTTCCGTCGTGTCTGCAGGATCGATCACTACCGAAGTAGCCCGCCCCGAGACCCAGTTGTAATCCTGCGTCCCGTCTCCCGTAGCATCAGAAGCCAGCGGAGCCGGCCCCAAAGGCGCCCACACCGTAGAGCCCGAGGGAAAAGCGGGTGCCCCATCCAAGCTCCGCTTGGGTGGGTATATGGAGGACAGTGCTTCTGGGGATGTTGACTTGGCATTCGCAGCCGCACGCTGAGCCCGCATCGCCATCTTCTGCCGATAAGCCCGAAATCGCAGCCCCGCCGCAGACTCTCCCCGAGGCACAGTTCGCCCTCTCTGATTCCAGTTCCATTCCAAGCGATCCCGCAGATAAGGGCGATTCGCGTCGCGCCCGCGAAGAGAAGAGTGAGTAGTTTTGCTGTCAGATTCCTGACCGAAGGCCCTGCCTGAAAACCAGCTGAAAAGAAAAACGGAAGCCCCGCCGAAGATAACGAAGAAAATAAAAAAAGAAGAACGCACACTGCGGCAGGCCATAAATTGAAACGCCATTTGGCGCCGGCGCGACGCAGCGCACCTCTAGAGTTTCAATGATTAGACAAAGATTTAAACGTCCACGAAAGACCCCCCGCCCTTGGTAGCCATTTTCGAAAAGCCAATACCGAAAAGCTGAGAACTGAGAGCTGATAGCTGACAACTGACGGCTGACAGCCGAAAACTGCCTCTTCCGCTATACTAATGAAGCATGTCCGTGATCAAAAACATCAGCGCCATAGCACAGGGGATGACCATCACCCTGAAGGAGATGTTTCAGCCAACCACCGTCGAGAATTATCCCGACGGTCCCGGCCCGCTGAAAGGCGCGAAATTTCAGGAACGCTTTCGCGGCATGCACGTCCTGCAGCGCGACGAAAACGGACTGGAAAAGTGTGTGGCTTGTTTCCTCTGCGCTGCCGCTTGCCCCGCGAATTGCATCTACATAGAAGCCGCGGAAAACACTGCAGAGAAGAGGGTTTCAGGCGCTGAACGCTACGCCCGCGTTTACAACATCGACTATAATCGATGTATATTTTGTGGGTATTGTGTGGAGGCTTGTCCTACCGATGCGATCACGCATGGGCATGGATTTGAGCTGGCGAGTTTCAATGCGAGCAATCTGATTTACCGGAAAGAACAGATGCTGGCGCCGGCTCCGGCGCATATGGGAGCCAATCAGGTGTTTGCGCAATCGGAAACGGATGCGGGCGTGATCGGGGACTAGCGAACTTCGAGATTTTCTACCAAACGCCGGTCCCCAGCGGGACCGGCGTTGTTGTATACGGATGTTAGTTTCTAGTCGTTGGTCTTTAGTCGTTAGTCGTTTGCAGCGGCCTCGCGAAGTTGAGGCCGAATCGAAGGCTGCCTAAGGTCATCAAAAGGACATGAAGAGAGCCCGCCAACATCCTCTGGAAAAGATCCTCGAGAGTCGAATTGCGATCATCGACGGAGCGATGGGCACGACCATCCGCACTTATGGAATGACGGAAGCGGACATCCGCGGGGAGCGCTTTAGGGACTCGACCAAGAGCCTGCTGAACAACGGCGATCTCTTCTCGCTGACCAAGCCAGAAATGATCGGCGATATCCATCGGCGATTTCTCGAGGCAGGGGCGGACATCATCGAGACCAATACCTTCGGGGCAACCAGCATTACCCAGAGCGAATTCTTTGTCGAAGATCCGCGGGAACGTGGCGGCCGTAAGGATCCAGCGTTCTACCAAAAGGTCGTCGAAGACTCGTTTCTCGGCAGCCTGGCCTGGGACATCAATGAGCAATCGGCGCGGCAGTGCCGCGAATGGGCCGACCGTCTGGGTACTGCAACCTCGCGTCAACGGTTCGTGGCGGGGGCGATCGGGCCGCTGACGGTGTCACTGTCAAACTCGCCCGATGCCGATGATCCAAGCTTTCGCGTGATCACCTTCGATCAGGTCAAAGCCGCCTACGCGCAGCAGGTGCGCGCGCTCATTGCCGGCGGCGTAGATCTGCTGCTGGTCGAGACGATCTTCGATTCCCTGAACGCGAAGGCAGCCCTGGTCGCCATCCGTGAGGTGTTCGACGGGGATGGCAAAGAACTGCCGGTGATGATCTCGGCGGCGGTGGGGCGCGGCGGCGAAACGATGATATCGGCGCAGACGACGGAGGCATTCTGGAACGCGGTGCGGCACGTGAAGCCTCTCTCCGTGGGACTCAATTGCTCGCTCGGTCCCGATCTGATGTACCCGTTCCTGGAGGAACTCTCGGAGAAGGCGGATGTGGCTATCTCCTGCTACCCAAACGCCGGCTTGCCGAATCCGCTGTCGGAAACCGGTTTCGATCTGGGACCGCAAGATATGGCCCGCTATCTGGGCGACTTCGCGCGGGGAGGGTTGATTAACATTGCCGGCGGTTGCTGTGGGAACACGCCCGATCACATCGCGGCGATCGCCAAAGCGCTCGAAGGCCAGCCTCCTCGAAAGTACGGGACTCAGCCTCCTGCCGAATCCTACGCCCTCCAAAGCGAGAGCAAAGAGTGAGCATTCCCTCCAGCACAACTATGCCCACAACTGTGCCCGAGACGACGCGCACGAAACCGCTTCGTCTCTCGGGATCGCAGCCATTCACCCAGCAGCCCGGCGTCTATATCGTGATCGGTGAGCGGACCAACGTGGCCGGTTCGCCGAAGTTCGCCAAACTGATCAAGGCGGGCAAATATGAGGAGGCGGTAAGCGTCGCCCGGCAGCAGGTCGAGAACGGAGCGAATGTCCTAGACATATGCATGGACGAAGGCATGATCGACGGCGTCACCGCAATGACCCGCTTTCTGCAATTGCTGGGGAGTGAGCCCGAAGTTGCCAAGGTGCCGTTTATGGTGGACTCCTCGAAGTGGGAGGTCATCGAGGCCGGGCTGAAGTGTCTGCAAGGCAAGGGCATCGTCAATTCGATTTCGCTGAAAGAAGGCGAAGAAAAGTTTCGCAAGCACGCCGCCACCGTTCTCAAGTATGGCGCGGCGGTGGTGGTGATGGCTTTCGACGAGCAAGGCCAGGCAGCCACCTACGAGGATAAGATCCGCGTCTGCGAGCGGGCTTACAGAATACTCGTCGACGAAGTCGGTTTTCCGCCAGAAGACATCATCTTCGACCCAAATATCCT
>Ga0210406_10006666_pt1 | contig 11926 bp, 7 predicted proteins | sample IncBWC30MmetaG_FD_155454 | JGI IMG/M metagenome (GOLD analysis project Ga0210406, IMG submission 155454) | Forest soil microbial communities from Barre Woods Harvard Forest LTER site, Petersham, Massachusetts, United States - Inc-BW-C-30-M | ecosystem: Environmental > Terrestrial > Soil >...
CCGTCGGTGATGGTAGGTTTGCCCGCAGTGAAGGTGACGCGCTTGCCTGCGGAACTGGGCTTGAGGCCTTCGCCGGCGAGCATTACGCCTGCTTTGACGAGTTCTTCGTTGAACTTGCCCATGTTGGCGAGGAGTTCGGTGCTGGGGAGGACGCCTGCCTCTGAATCTTTGCTTGCTTTGACGAATACCATGCAACGCATTCTTGTTTCTCCTTTTGTTTTCAGTCAGAGCCGCGCCTTGTCCAGCTCTCTACTCTGACGTCGAAGATGGATGGTCGCGATCGACACAGGGTTCAAGTTTTTTTTGCGGCTTCCATTGTCGCTTATGGGAGAGGGCGGGAGGGCTGGAGTGAGGCAGGAGATCGCTGCGTGTTCGTGTACCTGCGGAGGAAAGGAAGGTACACTCGATGCATCGCCGTGATCGGTTGGGCCTCGCGGGAAATTTTTTGATGGAGTAAGACTATGTCGACATATGCTGGTTTCTGGAGCCGTTTTGAGGAACGGGTTGCGCCGTTCAATCTTTTGCAGCACCCGTTTTATCAGGCGTGGTCGAAGGGTGAGCTGACGCGTGAGGATCTGCGGGAGTATGCCGCGGAGTACTGGCATCATGTGTCGGCGTTTCCGACTTATCTGAGTGCGCTGCACTCGCGGCTGCCGGATGGCGAGACGCGGCGGGAGGTTCTGCGCAATCTGGCGGAGGAGGAGGGGGTGGATGCGGCTACGGCGCGTCCGCATAGCGATTTGTGGATGGATTTTGCTGAAGGGATGGGTGCTTCGCGCGATGAGGTTACAGGGCGTGCGGTGCAGCCGGAGATGACGGTGCTGGTCGCAACCTTCCGCGAGCTGATGCACGAGGAGAAGGCTTCGTCGGCGATGGCGGCGTTGTATGCATATGAGTCGAAGGTGCCGGCGATTGCATCGACCAAGGCTGAGGGGCTGGCTGCGCACTATGCGACTGAGGGTGCGGCGGCGCGGTACTTCACGCTGCATCAGACGGCAGATGTTGCGCATGCGAGTGTGTGGCGGGAGTTGATCGATAAGGAGCTGGCTGCTTCGCCTGAGGCGGAGGAGGCGGCTCTGGCTGCGGGCGAGCGTGCGGCGAAGGCGCTTTGGGTTGCTCTGGATGGTGTGGAGCGGCAGCGGACCGCCGTGAATTAAGTTCGCAGATGGATGTTGGTTGTGGTGCCTCTGACGAAATAGAGGGGTTCTTCCCATTCGACTTTCGCTCAGGGTCAGAATGACAACTCTAAATAAATTGCTTTTAGCAAAGGACCGGGTGAAGGACTGCCTGGTCCTTTTCTTTGTGCGTTATATCCGTATTGCCGGATTTCTGGTGGGTTGCTGGCGCCAAAGTGTGACCTGCCGGAGGGCCTGAGCGAGAGTGTGAACAATGACGGTGGGTTTGCCGCTGCCGAAGCGCTCGATGGTGAGGTCGGGGGTCTGGTCGGGATCGTCTGGGGTGTTCCATAGGCCGATAACAATGCGGTTGTGGGGGAGGTGCAGGCGGACGCGCTGGCATATAGCGCGAGCCTGGGAAAAGGCGAAGGGAGGGAGGGCCGAGATGAAGATGACGGTGTTGGGCTCGTTGGCGAGCGATTCGAGAATCTCGGTGGAGACGGAGGCGTTGGGAAGGTGAAGGGTTTGATGGTGGGCCCGTTCCATGGTCTGGACGAGCATGTGGGTGGTGAGTTCGTCGGCCTGGTCGCTGGCGGAGATGCAGATGACGGCGAAGTCGCTTATCCGGGTGCGCGGCGGGAGAGGCTCCGGGGAGATGGCGCCGTTGGGTAAATCTTTCTGGCGGTAGTCGGTGAGTTCGGCGACCAGCTCGCCAATGCTGAGAAAGAAAAAGTTGCAGCGGACATCGTCGAGGGTTCCCTGGTGACGGTCCTGCTCGACGAGGGCGAGGGCAGGGATGAGGACGGAGTCGTAGAGTTCGACGAGGGGTTTGCCTTCGAGGAAGCGGTTGGCGACGGCGTGGGCTTCCTGCTGGTCCATGGCGAGGAGACGCTCGTAGAAGAGGGCTTCGGTGGAAAGCTCTGCGTCGGTGCCGAGAAGCGTGTGAAGGAAGGATAGCTGGGGAACGTAGCGACCCATGACCACGATGCAGACGGTGAGTGGGGTGGAGAGGATAAGGCCGGGCCATCCCCAGAGAAGAGCCCAGAAGATGGCCATGGCGAGAAGGGCGAGGGAGGAGATGCCGGTGCGGGAGCTGAAGAGCCAGGGTTCGACGAAGTTGGTGGAGGTGAGTTCGAGGGTAAGGAAGAGGCCGAGGATGAGCAGTGGCTGGGACCAGGAGGAGAAGATTGCAACGGAGACGATGAGGGGGAGGATGAGGCTGGTCGCGGTGCCGACGTAAGGGATGATGCGGAGGATCGCGGCGAGCACTCCCCACAGGGTGGCGTTGGGCACGCCGATGAGGAAGAGGCCGAAGCCGAAGCAGATTCCGTAGGCTGCGTTGACTGCGGCCTGGAAGAGGAGGTATTGGCTGATGCGGGTGGCTGCATCCTGCAGGGCCTGAGTCATGACGCTGATGCGGCCCATGCCGGCGAGGAGCAGGATGCGGTGACGGAGGTCCTCGCGCTTCATCAGGAGGTAGATGGTGAAGACAATGACGACGCCGAAGGTTCCGATGGGGCGGAGGAAACGCATCAGGAGTTCGGTGGCGGACTGCAGCTGGCTGCGGTCGGGATTGATGACGCGGACAGGCTGGACCTGGGGAGGGGTCTGCTGAGGAGCGGGTGTGGCGGGGGTGGTGCCTTTTTCAATATCTCCGCTGATGTCATCGAGCGCTTTTGCGGCGTCTTCAATGGACTGTCCCGCGGAGGAGTGGACGGAGGCGATTTTCTTCTGGATGCTGAGGCGGTAACCGGGAAGGTTGAGGGCGACGTTCAGGAGTTGGCGGGCGACGACGTATCCCACTCCGGAGATGATGGTGAAGGCGAGGATGCCAGTGATTGCGACTGCGAGAACGCGGGGAACACGGCGGGACTCAAGGCGGCTGACAGCGGGCGCCAGCAGAAACGAGAGCGTGAGGGCGAAGGCGAACGGGACGAGAAGCTCGCGGGCGAAGTACAGGATCAGGACGGTGACCGCGAGCACGAGAAAGGGTCCAATCCTGGAAAACTCGGTGCTTCGAGGAAGCGACATGGGACCTCGCGGAGCCTGATGAATCGAGTGGCTTGTCCGGGCAAGAATACATCAAGGCGAGGCGGTTGACCGAGGGCGGGGTGAGAGGAAGCAGAGTTGGTTGCGAGGGGGCGAGACGGGGGTTGGAGACGCGGGAGTTTTTTCGACTCAGCCTCTCGCGATGAAACCGCGAGAGGCCCGCTCAAGATAACCCATCTTCTAACAGTAATCAATTTACGTTCCACCTAGAAGTGGCGGGAGATGGTGGCGATGACGGTGTAGTCGGCGAAAAAGGCATCGCCATTCTTGGTGTTGTTCTGGATTTCGGGGACGCTGGGCGGCCGGTTGCGATAGAGAGCCCAGGGACCATTGACCGAAATGATGGTGCGGTGGAAGTTGTACATGACGCCGGGGTCGAGCGAGACGATGGTGCCGGGGCGGCGAAAGCCGTCGCTGTTGCCAATAAGGTCGCGCACGGGGACGCCTTCGCCGCGAACACCCAGGCTGAACGCGAGGCCACGCACCCTGGGCACACTCTGCGAGACGCCGGTGCGAAAGAGATATTGATCGGTGACGGAGAGGACGCTTTGCCCGGGCTGAGAGCGAAAGCTGGGGACGCCGTTGGTGTTCGCGGGATTGAAGAGGTAGAGTCCCTGAGCGTAGAGGTTGGAGCGGCGCCATAGGGGTTTGTAGGCCTGCGAGCCGAGGACGAATCCCCAGCCACCGTCGCCCGGCTGCAAGGATTGGTCCGCCGTGGCCTTGAGGGTTTTTCCCTTGTAGAGAGCAGAGCCGGTGGCGCCTTCGATGCCCGAAGGAATTTTGAGGGAGGCGCTGACGGCGATGTTTCCACCATTTTCGCTGGGAGGCCGGATGATCCAGGACTGAGCCCCGATGGTGACGTCGCCGAGCCCACTGACCTGAAAGATGCCTGAGGGAGGGTAGAGCTGATTGCGAGTTCCGTCATATACAGGGACGTCGGCAATGAGGCTCCAGCGCGGGGAGATGCGATATTCGAGGCCGATGTTGAAGATGTTCTGGTGGTTTTCGGTAGCGTTGGCGCGGGGGATCTCGGCGTCGCCGACGAAGTACTTGTTGGAGTTGAAGACGCGGTAGCCGATGGCGACGGTGAGGTTGTGGATGGAGAATCGGCTGGGAGCGGCCGGCGTGTCGAAGGTGATGAGCTGACCCATCACGCGCTGGTTTGCGTGGGCGGCGACGCATCCTTGTGCGGAGGCGCTGCTGGAGCAAACTATTGTTGCTGCGACGGTAACAAAAAGGAAGAGCTGAACTGTATATTTCATGGCAACCTCGCGGTACTGGTCTCGAAAAGATCAACTTCAGTTACAGAAAGACAGGGATAAGGGATGGAGCGATCACTCTACTGTGGAGACCGGACAATCGTCATCGGTCTAAGGGTGGAGATTTGTCTCCACTCTTTAACGAAGGCGGCCTGTCCTCCTGCGGGGGGCGAACACGTCTGCGGATATTGGGCTGAAGATAGATTTGTGTTTGCTGCAGGGAGAGGCCGTGTAGGCTATAGGCCGAAGCATTCCTTCTGGAGGGTTCGATGGTTTTGACGCGGTTGCCGGATGCGAAAGAACGGCTTGCTCTGGGACAGCAGTGCCGCAAACGGATGCGGCGCCTGGAACATAAGATCTGGAAGGCGAAGGATCGACGGGAGAACCCGCTTGCGCTGCTGGAGGCGTCGACGCGAGGGCGGGTGCCGAAGCTGGTGGCGTTGAAGAACGAGTTGATGGCGGCTTCGCCGTTTGCGTACTTTCGCGGGGCGGTCCCGGTGATGGCGTATGACCTGTCGCTGATCCCCAATACCGGAATTCGCAATCAGCTGTGCGGCGATGCGCATGTGCGGAACCTGGGGGCTTATGCGGCGCAGGATGGACGGCTGGTCTTCGACATCAACGACTTTGACGAGACCATCGTTGGACCGTTCGAGTGGGACGTGAAGCGGATGGCGACAAGCCTGGTTTTGGCGGGGCGTTCGGCCGGGGTGAAGAATCTGCACTGCCGCGAGGCGTCGGCGATATTTTTGGAGCGCTACCGGACAAGCATGGCGATGTTTGCGCGGATGCCGGTGCTGGAGGTGGCGCGGTATCAGGTGCATCGACTGCAACATGTGGCGTCGGTCGAGGAGATTCTGCGGATGGCGGAGCGGGCGACGCCGATGCATACGCTGTTGACGCTGACCGAAGTGGAGGGCGGCGGGGCTAAAGCGTCGGCGGCGAAGGGTGCGAAAAAGGCGGCGAAGGGGAGCGAGGCGAAACCGCCGGGCGGGGAGAAACTGACCAGGGAGAAGCAGCGGCGGGTGTTCAAGACTCTGCCGCCGCGGCTGACGCGAGTGACAGGGGAGGTCGCCGAGAAAGTGCTGGGCTCGCTGACGAAGTACGCCGAGAGCCTGCTGCCGGAGCGGAGGCACTTTCTGGCGCAGTATCGGCCGGTGGACGTGGCGTTCAAGGTGGTGGGGACGGGATCGGTCGGGTTGCGGGATTACTGCGTTTTGATGGAGGGTAACGGGGCGAAGGACCCGCTGTTTCTCCAGATCAAGGAAGAGGTTGCCTCGGGATATGCGCCGTATGTTGCGCCGGCGGCTCGTAAGGAGAGACAGCATCAGGGACGCCGGGTGGTGGAGGGAGAGCGCGCGATGCAGTTGCAGTCGGATCCGTTTCTGGGGTGGACGACGATGGAGGGGCGGGACTATCTGGTGCGGCAGTTGAACGATCATAAGGCTTCGATTCAGCTGGAGAGCCTGAGGGCTGTTGCGCTGCTGGAGTATGCAGCAGTGTGTGGCGAGATGCTGGCGCGTGGACATGCGCGGGCGGGGGATTGTTTGATGATCGCGGGGTATCTGGGGAGATCGACGCGGTTTGATGAGGCGGTGGGGGCGTTTGCGGAGGCCTATGCGAACCAGACGGAGGTGGACTGGAAGCAGCTGGTGGGCTCGATGAAGAAGACCCAGAAGAAGGCTACGGTGAAGAAGAGCTAGGGTTTGTCTTCTTGCAGAAGAACCACTTACCCGCAAGAGTTTTAGGACTATACTGGCCACCTGCAACTGCGAGGAAGTATGGCTACGAGACGACAGGGAGACCCGCCGACGCTCTCACTCAGCTTGCCGAGCAGGAACAGCCCAGTCGAGACACTCGACTCGCCCATCTTAGCGGTTTCCTGGATGACAACTTCCCTGATGACAACGGCGCCGCCTTTCGGACAGGCGAGTCTGCATGTGGCCGGAACCGCATCCTTCGCCCTATGATTGGCCAAACCATCTCACGCTACTGCATCGTTGAGAAGTTGGGCGGCGGCGGAATGGGTGTTGTGTACAAGGCCGAAGACACCTCGCTGGGACGGTTTGTCGCGCTCAAATTTCTTCCTGACGACCTGGCCCGGGATCCGCAGGCTCTGGAGCGTTTTCGGAGAGAGGCGCGTGCTGCGTCCGCACTGAATCACCCCCACATCTGCACGATCTACGAGATTGGCGAAGAAGACGGCCAAGTATTTATCGCCATGGAGTTCATGGAAGGCGCCACGCTGAAACATCACATTGCCGGCAAGCCGCTGCCGCTGGAAGAGGCGCTGGAATGGGGGAGTGAGATAGCGGACGCGCTCAGTGCCGCACACAGCAAGGGGATCGTTCATCGAGACATTAAGCCCGCCAACATCTTTATCACCGAGCGCGGGCATGTCAAGATTTTGGATTTTGGTTTGGCAAAGTTGATGCCCGCTGACTGGGCCACGAATCTTTCAACGATGCCGACAGTCAGCCAAGCTGAACCGCTCACGCAACCGGGCGCTGTGATGGGCACCGCCGCTTATATGTCGCCCGAACAGGTGCGGGGCGCGGAGTTGGATGCACGCACGGATCTATTTTCCTTTGGCGTTGTGCTTTACGAGATGGTGACGGGGGTCCTCCCGTTTCGTGGCGAGACCGTTGGCCTGGTCGCGGAGGGGATTTTGAATCGTGCGCCAGTCGAGCCGGTGCGACTGAATCCTGATGTTCCTCCTAAGCTCGAAGAGGTGATCCGCAAGGCGCTGGAGAAAGACCGGAGGCTGCGCTATCAGAACGCCGCGGATATTCGTACGGATTTGCAGCGTCTGAAGCGCGATTCAGATTTGGGAGGTACAGCCGCTGCGACAGCCCCAGTCGAGTCGAAGCCCGGCACCAAATCAACACGATGGTGGATGGTGACTGGTGCTGCAGTGCTGGTTGTCGGATTGGCGGTCGGCGGCCGACTGCTTTTCCCGCGCAAAGTACATGCGCTGACAGACAAGGACACCATCGTGCTCGCGGACTTTACGAACACGACGGGAGACCCGGTGTTCGACGGCACACTGCGCCAGGGGCTCTCCGTGCAACTGGAACAATCACCCTTTCTGAGCATTATTACTGACCAGCAAATCCAGCAGACACTCGGCCTGATGGGCCAGCCAGCCGATGCAAAGCTGATACCAGCGACTGCGCGGGAGGTATGCCAGCGGACCGCGAGCGCCGCGGTGCTGGATGGTTCGATTGCGAAGATTGGCATGCAGTACCTGCTGACGCTCAGGGCAGTCAACTGCGAGAGTGGGAGAACGCTGGCGAGCACGGAGGCCCAGGCAACCGACGAGAACCATGTGCTTGAGGCACTTGGAAGCGTGTCTGTCGAGATTCGGAATAAGCTGGGCGAGTCTCTGAGCACAATCCAGAAGTTTGATACGCCTTTGGAGCAGGCGACGACACCCTCGCTTGAGGCCCTGAAAGCTTACAGTTCCGGCATGGAAGTCATGAGGACAAGAGGGTCGGAGGCGGCGATTCCTTTCTTCAAACGTGCCGTTGAACTCGACCCGAATTTTGCGGTGGCTTACGCATACCTGGGCATCATGGCAACCGATAGTCTTGAACCCAGCCTGTCTGTGGAATATCGCACCAAGGCCTATGAACTGCGCGATCGGACCAGTGAGGGTGAGAGGTATTGGGTCACCGCCGCCTACCATAAAGGAGTCTCCGGGGACATTCCAAAGGCCATAGAGGCCTGCGATCTTTGGATTCAGGCTTATCCACGCACAGAAATGCCACACACCTACCTGGCGGGAGCAGTTTTGCCCATCGTTGGACAATATGAGAGAGCAGCCGAAGAGGCCGCCGAGGGAATACGTCTGCGTCCTGACTTTGCCATACCCTACGCTTTCCGCATTCATGCGTACACCGCTCTCAATCGTTTCGATGAGGCGAAGGCCACCTACGCCCAGGCCCTTGAACGCAAATTACAGGCTCCCTTCCTCAATTTCGCCATGTATAACCTGGCATTCGCGCAGAACGATACGGCTGGGATGGCCCAACAAGTTGCAAAGCTTGAGCCCCTGCCGAGAAGGAGGGGTGGGCAGACAATGTTGTTTCTGGAAGGCGATACTGCCGCCTACTCCGGGCACCTTAAAGACGCCCGGGAGCTTTCCCGCCGCGCGATGGATGGCGCCCAACGCGCAGGAGAGAAGGACGCACTCGCACTCTACTCTGTCACCTCCGGACTGAGAGAAGTCTGGTTCGGCAACACCGACGAAGCCCGGCGACACGCCAATTTGGCATTGAAGCTCTCAACCACCCGCGACGTGCTGTATTTTGCTGCGCTGGCGTTTGCCTACTCCAGGGATGATGCGCAGGCGAAAGCGTTGGCCGACGATCTGCACAAAAGGTTTTTGGAAGACACACTTGTGCAGTTCACTTATCTGCCGAGCGTCCGCGGAAGGCTTGCGCTCAATAAAGGAGATGCCTCTGACGCCATTAAGGGTCTTGAGGCCGCCGTACCTTATGAGCTTGGGGGATCGAGAGCCACTGACTTGGACTGGAACGCGATGCTTCCAGTCTTTGTCCGTGGCGAAGCCTATCTAGCTGCGCGTCGGGGTAGCGAGGCCGCCGCCGAGTTCCAGAAGGTCCTCGCCCATCGCGGCCTTGTCTTGAACCGGCCCATCGGTGCGCTTGCCCATCTTGGCCTCGCCCGCGCCTACGTACTACAGGGCGATACTGTCAAGGCCAAGGCTGCCTATCAGGATTTCCTTACGCTATGGAAGGACGCGGACCCGGATATTCCTGTACTTAGACAGGCGAAAGCAGAGTACGCGAGGTTGCAGTAGCACGCGGAGCCTGCGTGAGCCGTACAGCGAAGCTCTGTCCACGGAGATGTTTGTAACGGCGCCTGCGTCGTCGCCTCTAAATCCGGCCCAACTCAGGATTGGAGGGCTGGGGTTGGCGTTCGCGCGGCGCGTTGGGCGAGGAGAAGGGCGATGAGGAGCATAGCGGCTGCGGTGTAGAAGGGTGTGCCGGGAATGTGAACGCCGGTGCTGATCGATTTGCTGAAGATGTAGGTGAAGAAGCCGGGACCGAGCAGGCCGGCGATACCGCGGAGGCTGTTGATCGCGCCCTGAAGCTGGCCCTGTTCGGAGGGGCTGGTCTTGCGGGAGAGAAGGCTCTGGGCGGCCGGCCAGGTGAAGGACATCATATTAAGCAGAGGGATGCCGAGCCAGAAGATAACTCCGGTTTTGGAGAGGCCGAACATAGAGTAGCCGATGGCTCCGCCGATGAGGCCGAGGGTCATGGCTCCGCGTTCGCCTAGCTTTGCGACCAGCGGCTTGACGAGCAGCGCGCCGTAGATTGCGGTGCAGACGCCGATGGTGGCGAGCGAGAAACCGACGGTACGGTCGGTCCAGTGATAGCGGTAGTCGGCGTAGATGACGTAGACGTTCATCAGCGATTGCTGGGCGATATAGCCGAGGAGAAGGACGGTGGCGATGGCGATCATGCCGGCGTGGCGACGGAGAAGCGAGAGGGAGCCGACGGGGTTGGCGCGTGTCCATGAGAAGGGGCTGCGGTTCTCCAGCGAGAGGGATTCGGGCAGGACGAAGAGGCCGTAGAGGCCGTTGACGAGCGAGAGGCCGCCCGCAACCCAGAAGGGCAGGCGGGGGTTGATGTTGCCGAGCAGGCCTCCGACAGCGGGGCCGAGGATGAAGCCGACTCCGAAGGCGGAGTTCAACATTCCGAAGGCGGCGGCGCGGCGCTCGCGGGGTGTGACGTCGGCCATATAGGCCATGGCCGTGGGGATGCTGGAGGAGGTGATGCCGGAGATGACGCGGCCGAGGAAGAGCCAGTTGAGGGCGGGGGCCCAGGCCATAAGGAGGTAGTCGAAGCCGAGCCCGAAGTTGGAGAGCAGGACGACGGGGCGGCGGCCGAAGCGGTCGGAGAGCGAGCCGATGATCGGGGAGCAGAAGAACTGCATGAGGGCGAAGACGGTGCCGAAGAGGCCGAGCATTTTGGCCGCGCTGGAGGTGTCGCCGTGGAGAAAGCCTTCGATGAGACGGGGGAGGACGGGGGCGATCATGCCGAGGGCGAGCATGTCGAGGGTGACGGTGAAGAAAATAAAGGTGGCTGCGGCTCGGCGTCCCTTTGGAGGATGGGGGGTAAGGGTTTCGTCCAGGCCGACGAGCTCGGGCTCGGTCAGCAGAGGGTTGGGCGCGACAACCGGCCGGGGCGGATTTTGCGTCGAATCTGGCATGTTTGCAGGGGGTGCGAGGGGCCGATTGAGCGCTAGTTTACGTGAGTTTTATGGTGGATTCTTGGAGATTTCGGCGTTAATTTATGCCGTACTGAGTCCTTACGGGTTAGGGTACGTCTGAACCAGAAGGCGCCCGAAATCGGCCCGGAGATCTCTCGTGATCGTGTTCTACTTCAGACGCGGGATTGGATCGTGATTTTCTTGGACAGTGCGGGAGTAAAGATTTGATGGGTGTTGGAAGAGGTGCGGTGGTATGGATCGGTCTGCTGGCGGTGGGAGCGGTGCGGGCCCAGAGCGCGGACGTTGCGCCGAGTTCGGATGCTGCGCGGCGAATTGTGGACACGATGCTGACGCATGAGGGCGATCCTGCGGAACATCGCCTTAAGTACATGTATCTCTCGGAGGAACGGTCGGAGAGGACCGATGGCCACGTGTGGTTAGAACGTGTGGTCGAGACTCCGACGGGGAAGGTACGGCTTCTGCTGGCCGAGGATGGGAAGCCGTTGAGCGCAGAACGACAGGCGGCGGAGAAAGCGCGATTGACGGATATTGTGGCGCATCCCGATGCATTTCAAAGGCGCGAACAGGCGATGAAGAACGACGAACAGCATGCCGAACAGATGCTGGCGTTGCTGCATAAGGCATTTCTGTTTGACGAGCCTCATCCTGAGGGCAGCGATTTGAGGATAGGGTTCCGGCCGGATCCTGCGTACCAACCGAAGACGATGGAGGAAAAGGTGTTGCATTCCATGTCGGGTGCGGTGCTGGTCGATGAGCGGACGAGTCAGCTTCACCGGGTCGAAGGAAAGATTCCTGCGGATGTGAACCTGGGGTATGGTCTGCTCGGGACGATCCACGCCGGAAGCAGCTTCAGCACCGAGCACGAGATGGAGCAGGGCGGCGAGTGGAAAGAAGCTCTGGCGAATACGGCGATCGAAGGCAAGGCGATGCTCTTTAAAGAGATTGGCCGGAACGCACACGTGGTGCATCGCGAATTCCAGCGGATGCCGGACGGCATCGACGTGGCCGAGGCGGTGGCGTTGCTGGTGCGGTAAATTGGTCTGCTAGACTGCCTTTCATGCGATATAACAGCTTGCGTGTTGGACTTTGTCTGCTGACCTTGTGTGTTTTGCCGATGGGTGGATTTGGCCAGAAGCGAGCCATGGTGCTCGACGACCTGGCGAAGCTGGTGAATGTAGGTGGGCCGCAGGTTTCGCCGGATGGGAAGTGGATCGCCTATACCGCCTCGCATGTGGATGTGGGCGA
>Ga0210406_10006669_pt1 | contig 11924 bp, 9 predicted proteins | sample IncBWC30MmetaG_FD_155454 | JGI IMG/M metagenome (GOLD analysis project Ga0210406, IMG submission 155454) | Forest soil microbial communities from Barre Woods Harvard Forest LTER site, Petersham, Massachusetts, United States - Inc-BW-C-30-M | ecosystem: Environmental > Terrestrial > Soil >...
CGCATAAATAACAATCTGCTGCTTTGGTCGAGCGTTTCTGACCCGTCCAGAGATCGTGTCGACTCTTTCTCGTCCACCTTGCGCCGCCGGCGGAATATGGGTGAACTCAATGGATGGGCCGGCGCCGCTTTTCTGCGAATGGCATCCCTGCGCTGCGAAGCCAAAGACCCCAATAAGGATGAGCGCCCATGCCAGCTTTTTCGGTGCAACACTGGCCACGCATCCCGCATTGCCATGTCGAGGGTGGTTCCTTGCGAGCATGTCAGATCCCAAACTGTCAGCGCTGATGATACCGTCGTTGGGTACTCTGAACAAACCTCAATGGAGGCTCCTTTGGGGAAACCTGAAGGCGTATTTCATGACTTAATAAGAGATACGTCTCCTTTATTAACACTTAACCGATTGGCCACGCTCGAGATCATTCAAATAGTCTGCAGAATTGGACTGCACAGAGGAAGGGAGGCAATGGTGAAGCGAAATCCAAAATATAAGAAACTTTCCGTCGAGCTTCCGCAATGCGCGCTCATTATTTACGCAGAACTCCTACTTGACTAATCTTCTTCATTCCTTGCATTTGCTTTTGAGTTTGACAAATTGAAGTAATTCACTGCAACTGTTCAATCCGCGCCGCTCCATTTTGGAGGTCGAAGTTTGTTTGACATGAAGCGTATTTAAGAAGAGCCCCGGCTCAGCATGCGGTTCGCTTCTTCCATCGTCGGCATCGACAGTTGTGCGCCAACCCGCGTGACCGAAACCGCGGCGGCTGCTGCCGCAAACTGAGCACTCTCGACGGGCGATTTTCCCAGCATCAGACCTACGGCAAAAGCCCCATTGAAAGCATCCCCAGCAGCCGTAGTGTCGACGGCTTCGACAGAAAAGGGATTCACGTGGTGGCGTTCGCCGTCCTTGGTGGCCAGATTTGCGCCCCGAGAACCCATCTTGAGCACTACGCCGCCGCACTGCTTCACCAAAGCGTCCATGACTTCGGGAGACTGGAGATTCGGTGTAATTTTCATTTCCGGCACGCAGCAAGCAATTTCAGTTTCGTTCGGCGTAAGCCAGCTAACATTCCGGAGCAACACTGCCGGCAGCGCCCTTGCCGGGCTGGGATCTAGAATTAGCGCAACACCAAGCCGGGCGCACACCCCTCCCAAATGCTGGACCGTCTCCAACGGAATCTCGAGCTGGCTAAGAACAACGCCTGCTTCCCGTATCGCGTCGACATTTTCATCCACGTCTTTCGGTGTAACGAGCGCATTTGCGCCGGGAGTCACCACGATCGCGTTATCCCCATTCGGAGCCACAGCGATCATCGCAACTCCCGATGGGCCCTTCGAATTGCGCATTCCAGTCGCATCCACGCCGCTTCGCACCAGTTGCGCGAGTAGCTCTTCGCCAAACGTGTCGGAGCCTACTCTTCCAATCATGCGAACCGGATAGCCAAGTCGCGCCGCGGCAACCGCCTGATTCGCGCCCTTGCCGCCCGGATGCATTTGAAAATCGCTGCTGTGCACCGTCTCCCCAACAAGGGGGATCCGCTCTGCGCGCGCAACAAGGTCCATGTTGATACTTCCGACCACAACAATCGGCTTGCGACTCATGTTTGATCGTTTATCTGAGAGCGGCGTAAAGCGCCGCCTTCCAGCCGCCAATGTCCAAAGTCCAATCGACGCGCGTCTTCACCCGTTGTTTCAACGCCCATTTCCATGTGTCTTTGTTGCGCTCATCTTCTGCTACACCTAGTCGGTCCACAACCGTCATTCCCCTGGTCAGCTCACTCGTCGTTTCCACGTCAACATAGTGCATGCTCGAATCCATGCACAATTCCGGTCGTAGAGTAATCGCCATGGCGATCGGATCCGGCAGCGAAATTCCATATTCTCCCGTTTGCGTGTGATAGGCTTCCGCCGCAACGCTGTTGCACCGGATAGCAAATTCCGCGACCGGCGTTCTCAGCGCCAAAATCTTCGAAGTCTCTTCCTGATTAAGCGCCGCCGCCCCGCGGCACAAGTGCCATCCCACCATCTCGATCTTGATACCTGCTCTGAAAACAATCTTTGCTGCTTCCGGATCGACCCAAATGTTGAATTCAGCCGCCGGCGTTACATTCCCCTCGCAACAAGGGGCTCCGCCCATGACGACGCAACGCCCCATCTCCTCGACGATCCTTGGCTCTTGCGTCACGGCGAGCGCCAGATTCGTTAACGGACCCAAGGTAAGGATCTCGATCCCGGGATTCTCAAGGACGCTCTGAATGATCGCATCCACGGCGTGCCGCGAGTCCGCGCGTTTTGACACCGGCGCATAACCGTGATCTCCGAGGCCATCCTTACCGTGAAACCACCGCGCAGTCACAAGCTCTCGCAGAAGCGGCTTCGCGGCTCCTGCACAAACCGGTGTGTCCGCCCCGCACAGTTCCGCCGTGTAAAGAACGTTCTGCGTCGCCTGCTCGACAGGTACGTTTCCGGCCACAATTGTGATCGCAGGTACGCGAACTTCCGACCGCCGCAGTGCCATAATCAGCGCCACTACGTCGTCGGAACCGCCGTCTGTATCAATCAGAAGTGTTCGAGCCATGGAGCGCCCTTGTGGTCCCTTCGAATTTCTGGCTGTGGCGCACAACTATAGCCGGAGTGAACAACCTGCTCAATCGGGAGAATGTGGAGAAGTTAAGAATCGGAATTCTACGTAGGTTTCAGGCTTCTGATGAGCGGGTCTACCAAATGGCGCGATAGAATCGTGGTGACGGCGTCAAATGAAAACGCATTAGGACGACAAACGTAGCGCCTTGGTTCCTTTGTTTTGCATTGTTGGTTTCGCCGAATCGTTTCCATGAGTCTCGTCTGAACTAACATTTTGGCAAGTTGCGGTTGGGCATAACTCAGCCCAAGATGTTCGCACTATGAGTACGCGGTTTCAGGGGCCTGCCTACCGCTGCGATCATCGCTTTTTATCAGTTACGGAAGAGCACCTATAGATGCCTTTCTTGCCAGTAAGCGCGTTGTGCTTAATAATGGGTTTCATCGAGTCTAATTGAACGGATTGCCCTCGGCTAAGAGGTCTCGAATATGTTTCGCAAACCCCTTGCGAATGCCCCCTTTCCCGCACTCCTCCTTGCTTTGATGTGGGCGCTCTCTTTAGGACAACAATCGGGCGTGCCTGAACCCTACGCCGTTGTCCATGGCTGGCCCCAGCTTCCGTCCGGCTTCGTCTTAGGCCAGGTCTCCGGCGTCGCCGTCGACTCTCACAATCACGTTTTCGTTTTTCATCGCGCGGAAAACTCCTGGGCCGCCGACAAAACGCATGTCATTGCCTCGCCCGCGATTCTTTGTTTCGATGGCGCTTCCGGTAAATTCCTTTTCTCTTGGGGACAAAATCGCTTCCTTGAGCCTCACGGCCTTCGTGTGGACCGCCACGACAACGTGTGGGTCACCGACCGCGCCCTCCAGCAAGTGTTCGAGTTTTCTCACGACGGCAAGCTCCTCCTCACCCTCGGTACCGAGCGCACTCCCGGCCTCGATTCCACTCACTTCAACTTGCCCACCGATATCGCTTTCGCTGCGGACGGCAGCATTTACGTCAGCGACGGTTACGGCAACAATCGCATTGCCAAGTTCTCCTCGGATGGCAAGTTCCTCTTCGATTGGGGCCGCAAGGGCACCGGGGCGGGCGAATTCGACCTGCCCCACAGCGTCGCTGTGGATGCCCAAGAACTCGTCTATGTCGCTGACCGTTCCAATTCTCGTATCCAGGTGTTCGATGGCAACGGCAAGTTTCTAAAAATGTGGAAGTCGGACGAACTGGGCAGGCCATGGTCTCTGACCATCGGTCCGGACAATCTACTCTACGTGGTCGACGGGGGTGACCTAAGACCCGTTCCGCCCGACCGTGGCCAGCTCCTTAAGCTGGACCTTTCTGGCAAAATCCTCGCCAAATGGAGTCGCTTTGGCAATTACGATGGGCAGATCTACTGGGGCCACGATCTCGCAGTGGCCAAAGACGGCGCTGTGTACGTCGGCGACGTCTATCACGGCATGCGCGTTCAAAAATTCGTTCCACGCTAGCTGCGCCCCGAGCTTCGTATGGGTACGTTGCGATTGTGTTCGCGAGGGCTGCAAGTCGCTTGGCGTGGTGCCGTGGTTTTTTCCGCTGGCGATCTCCACTTCAAGCTACCGCAGCAGCATACGATCTGCGCCGGCTTGTATTTCTTCATGGGCCTACCAGCGTCCCTCCAGAGTGAATTCTCTCTCACTCCCGCTGACACAAAAAACGCCGGTCAGGTCAATGTAAATCTTGTGGGCTATCAAATTGCTGAAAACAGGTACGAGGTCAGCCCGTAGGCCGGAAGCAGCTTACGCAACGAAATGAGTGTCCGGCCTTGTCAGCCAACGAGAAGTAAGCGACAATCGGCGTGTAAGGAAGTCGTGGAGGAGTAAGGAGCACGCGATGTCGCATTCCACGGTGACGAGCAAGGGACAGACGACCATTCCAGGCAAGATTCGAAAAGCGTTGCGAATCAAACCGGGTGACAAGTTGGAGTATGTTGTGGAGGGGGATCACGCCACCATTCGCGTGCATCTGGGTACGCGATCGCTCAAGGGCGTGCTCGCCAGTAAGAAGGGTAAAGGGATGTCCTTTGCCAAAATCCGCCAGGCCGCAGCGAAGGCAGCCCGTCATCGTGAGGTCAGCCGGTGAGCAAACGAAGGCTTGCCGACACCAATCTAATCGTTCGCTATTTAGTGCAAGACCATGAAGGGCAAGCCAGGGCAGCGGGAAAGCTGTTCGATGCCTGTGACCGTGGCGACGTGGTGATTGTGGTATTGGCCGCTGTTCTGGCCGAATGTGTGTTTGTGCTGGAGTCTTTCTACGAGCATCCACGTGGGGATATTGCATCGGCGCTCGGCAGACTGATTTCTAGCGCCGGTGTCGAAATCGGCGGTGCAGCGATTCACCTCGATGCCTTGGATCGTTATCGAAAAACAAAGGTCCATTTCGTAGATTGCTTGATCGCCGCGACTTCTGCCGCTGAAAACACACCGGTAGCCTCGTTCGATCGGGACTTTCGCAAGTTCACCGACGTTCGTGTAGAGACCGAATAATTGAGCGCTTATCACCGCGCATCCAGGTTGGCTAAAGCAATTCCTCCAAAGGCCAACGCGCGACCCTGAATTTCCAAAATCGGATAGCCACCTGGTCAGACCCTAGATGGGATTTTGAAACCACGTTTCGAGCCCACCGGGGTCTGTCTACATTTCAAGACAAAAACAAGGAGAATTAACAATGTTTCTTACGCCTACCTATATTGGAGCCCGGTTGGCAGGTGCCGCGTTTTGGTGCTTGTTCTGGGTCACGCTTCACAAGTTGGGAAAATCCCGCTTGTAAAGCACTGGCTGACCACCAACCAGTGACTGGAGTGGATTAGGTCGCACCAAAGTCTGGCGCTCATGATCACGGAGGCTACCAATCTGCTCCTTCACGGGATAACCGATCCAGCCGGAATTCTTTTTACGTTGGGAGGTACGGCAGTCAACGTCGGTTTCGTCTTCGGCTATTTGCCGAGCGGAGATGTTCTTTCTCTGATTTCCGCAAAGACCCGGAGGTCGGCGTGAGAGACCAAGCGAAATGGCAAGAACTACTCGTCGAGGCCGTCAATCAGCCGGGCAAAATCATGTCCGCTTACACTGCCTTTCACAATTACAGCATTGGCAACGCGCTTTTGGCGTTGTGCCAATGCCTCCAACGCAACCTCACACCTGGCCCGCTCAACACTTACAAGGGTTGGCAGGAATTGGGCCGCTTTGTGAATAAGGGCGAGCACGCGCTCACCCTTTGTATGCCGGTATCGGCGAAAAAGAAGAAGATCAATCCGGAAACCAAGCAGGAAGAGGAGCGCGTACTGACGTACTTTGTCTACCGCCCGTTCTGGTTCACCTTGGGCCAGACGGGAGGCGACAAGCCGTATGCACTCCCGACCCCTGGCTTCGATCTTGAGGTGGCGCTAAGCAGCCTCGGAATCCGAAGGATTGAATTCGACATGCTTGATGGAAATGTTCAGGGTTTTGCCAGGGAGAAAACCATTGCTATTAGTCCGATAGCGCAGCTCCCGCTCAAGACGACGTTCCACGAACTAGCACACGTCGTCTTGAATCACACAGCCGAACAATCAACGCTCGTAGACGAGGAGTCCACTCCGAGAAGTCTCCGCGAAGTGGAGGCCGAAAGTACGGCGTTAATTTGCCTCGAAGCTCTGGGTTTGGGGGGCTCCGCGTATTGCCGCGGATACATCCAGCACTGGCTTCACGGCCAACAGGAAATTCCAACCCAGTCCGCCCAGAGGATATTCACAGCCGCAACTGCGATTCTGAAAGCGGGCCAGACGCAGAAATAGACGCGAGCAATAATACGACGGGCCATGTGGGTGCAGCAAAGGCTGCCCTACATGGCCAGTTTTATTTATCGGCAAGAAGTGGTTCCCACTCACCAGTCCCAACCTGAGGGCGCCTCATTACGCTCCTCTAAACTCCTACTTGGAAAAAGTGTGTATCGTATTTTATGTCCAGTCGAGAAGTCATACAACGCTTGAAACGAGACGGCTGGTATGAGCGTACGCTCATTTAGCTTTGGCGCTTCAGTTTCGCCGGAGGGCATCCTGTTCTTCCTGAGTCTCCAGTAAAACGGCGCAAGACTTCCTCGACGCTGCCGGAACCGGTTGCTTGGAGCAGCTTTTGGAGTTTGGCCTCAAGAGCCGCGTCATGGATTTCGATATTCATAACCTCATCCTCCAGAGTCTTGTCTAACCCGTTCTCATCGTAGCTGAAGCTGAGGGTCAATCAATGCCAAGAAGGCACGAAACCGCCTCGCGCTGGATTTGCGGGTTGAAATCATAACGAAACGTCACCACGGCAATGGGGTATCAAGGCTCCGCGGCGAGATGATGGGTTTGGAAGCAGTGTCTACCCCATTGTCGGTATATGAGGACGCGGGCACAGACGAATACGGGAGTGGATAGTCACTTTAGTTCCATGATGCCGCGCTTCAAGGCGATGGTAACGGCGTGCGTGCGGTCGTTCGCGCCAAGCTTGGAGAGAATACTTCTCATGTGAGCTTTGACGGTGTCTTCTGAAATGGCGAGATTGTCGGCGACGATTTTGTTTGCGTTGCCAGCTGCGACCTCCCGAAGGACCTCGATTTCGCGGTCAGTCAATGCGTCATCCGCGCTGTGTTCGGCCATTCCAATGGCGATTTCGGGCGGGATTTTCTTTTGGCCGCCATGCACAAACCGAATGGTCTCGGCCAAGTCCTTGCGAAGGGTATTCTTAAGAAGATATCCAGAAGCGCCCGCTTTGAGCGCCCGGACCGCTTGCACGTCACCGCTGTAAGTGGTCAGCACAATGATGCGCGCGTCCGGAAACTCCTTGCGAATGGCCAGGATGGCATCGGTGCCATTCATGAGCGGCATTTGCAAATCCATAAGCGTTATGTCGGGCCGATAAGTGCGGAACTTCTCAATCGCTTCGCGACCGTTACTCGCTTCCGCGACGAGAACGATATCCGTCTCGCTGCCCAGGACGGCGGCAATGCCTTCGCGCAAAACAGGATGATCGTCCACGGTTAGAATTCGAATGGGATTGTTGGACGTCATAGCTGTCCACCGTCAGCGCCCGGAGACCGGAAAAAAGAAAATTTCTTTTTCCTGACTCGGCCCGCTTGATAGGCGGATGCCGCGGGGACTCTCAGTTCTACTTCCGTTCCCGTTCCGGGGCGGCTCCAGAACTCGAGATGCGCGCCAATCCTGCCTGCGCGTTCTCGCATTCCTTTGAGGCCCCAATGGTCGTCGCGGCCACCTTTCTCCAGAATGGCCGGATCGATGCCGCATCCGTCGTCGCGAATCCGCAGACGAAACTGCCGAGCATCGTACGTGATTTCTGTTTCGACGTGAAGACCCCCGGAATGAGTAAGAGCATTGGTGAGAGCCTCACGCCCGATGGAATAGGATTCCTCACGGACCATCGGGTGCAGCTCGCGCGCGGTTCCTTCGACAACGGCCTTGAAGGTTACTGTGCTGCCACGCGGCGATTCTTCTGCGACACGGCGGAAGGCTGCCGGCAGGTCGCTGAGCGATTCTGCAGCGCCGCGCAGATTACGAACGCGGTCCCTTCCCTCCGCCAAGACCTGGTCGGCAAGGTCGAGCGAGTCATCCATGGCCCGGCGCGCCGGTTCGTCACAGGGGATTTGCTTCGCAACGGCAGCAAACTTGAGCATCAGGCCCTGGACGCTTTGCAGAAACGTGTCGTGCAAATCGCGGGCAATTCGCTCTCTCTCGCCAAGACGCTCTTCCATACGTCCGCGCACCAGCCGGGCCACCTGTTTCAGCCGCAGGTCATAGATTAGGTACAAAAGCGCTAACGCACTAGCCATGCAGAGGGCCAGAAACCAATTCGTCTGGTAAAAGGCGGGAGCGATATTGAAGTCCAGCGCTGCGCCGGCCTCGTTCCAAACCCCATCATTGTTGCAGGCGATCACGTGAAAGCGAAAGTGCCCTGGAGGCAGGCTGGTATAGAAAGCTTGCCGTCGCGTTCCAGCATCCTGCCATTCTTTATCGACACCATCGAGCATGTAGCGGAATAGAACGCGCTCGGGAATGGCGAGACTCAGGGCGGTGTAGTCGATCTCCAACTTCTCGGTGTGCGCAGGAAGAGTCAGGTCCTTCGAATTCACGTAGGTCTTTCCATTAGAGAAGATTGCGGAGATCACCACCGGAGGCGGTAGGCGGTTGCGAGTTTCTTGCAGTTTCGCTGGATCCAGCCAGGCAATTCCCTTGGTCGTAGCAAACCACAGTCGGCCCTCGCGCGATTCCACGATCGATGGCTCTGGAATCCTCTCAGCCGAAAACCCAGGAAGTCCGTCGCGTGCATCAAGGTGCTCGGCGGAAACTGCGGAGGTCGGGTCGCGGAGCCATCTTGCCAACTCGGCAGCCGAGACATGAGTAATGCCTGAGGATCCGTTCGCCCAAAGCTCACCAGTCTCAGTCTCCACGACGCCGGACACTCTGCCCGGGAGATCCTTGTCTTTCCAATGCAGAAGGTAAAAATGACCCTGTGTAAACAGTTCGATCCCGCCTGATCCGCCAAGCCAAACATGGTCACCCCGGACCGACATCGTACTTTCCGAGGCGCCGGGGGTACCGTCCGGGAATGAGAATTTCAGATAATCGCGCCCGTCCCACTGCACTAGGTAGTTCGAGAAGCCAAACCAAACGTTTCCTGCGTCATCACCCGACATGGCACCAATGATGCCGGACCTTTTACCAAGGGCTTCGTTCTGTCGGCTCCATTCGCCATGGCTGAAGTGGTAAGTTCCGCCGATCCCCGTAGTGACCCATAGGTCGTCGTTGCGATCGAACGCGAGAGAAATAACGGGCCCTACTATCTCCTCCGGGTAAGGCAGCGGTGTAAAACCCGCGCCGGAGTTCCGCCAAAGTTTAGAGGGACCGCCGCCGGCCGACCAGATCGTTCCATTGCGGTCACGTCGCATGCAGATGGTCCCACGTGTCTCAGGGAAGCTTGTCATGCTGCCATCGGCCGCCACACGGGTCAGCGGCAGGCTCATGTTCCCGGTCCATACGGAGCCCCGATCGCCCGCTGCGATGCTAAAGTCATGTTCTTCCGTCGGCTGAAGCGTCAGTGCAGTAAGGGCAGTGCGTCTAAGGAGATCAAGGCCAGAGTTTGTCCCCACCCACACGCTACGCTCCCGATCGACAAACACCTTCCATGCGGCATTGGAACTTAGTCCTTGCTCGGTTGTGAAGCTCTCGCCAGGAGAGTCTTCCGTCGCTTGGGACGTTTGCCACTGTTGCACATGTTCCAATCGCCGCACGCCCTTATTGGTCACCGCCCAAAGAGAACCGTCGCCCGCGAACGTGAAGTTTCCGAACTGGATATTTTGCTTGTGTCCTTTGCCTGGTGGGGATGAGACGACAGGCTCGCCCGCTGCGTTTGTCGCCCGGCGAAGCCCATAGTCGTCTGACAGCCAGATTGCGCCATCCGGAGCCTCATGGAGAAATGCGTTGTGGGTAGACCCGGCGAGAACGAAGGCTGCAGAGGTAGTGCCGGCATCATATCGAAGGCGTTGGAACTTGGACTGACCCAAGGGCAGAAAAAGAAGGCTGCCAGAAAGCGTTCTGACCCAAACAGTTCCCTTACTATCAACCAGGATGGCTGCCGGAAAACCGCCAGCGTAACCCTGTTCCACTCCAACCGGCTCACATACTGCGCCTCGCAGATGGAAGAAGCCACCCGACCCCTGCACCCATAACGAGCCATCTCTGTCTTCGGCCAGCCCTTCCATTTGCAATGCGGGAGTACAGCGCCTATCTCGAAATACGGTCAACCGTTCATCTTTCCAGAAGAGAAGTCCGTTAGCGCGAGTTTTTAACCACACGCCTCCCGAAGATGACAGGAAAGCCGAGTGAATTTCGCTATTTTGTACTGCTCCGTTCGTCACTTCTTCCACGGATTGGAACCGAACCCCGTCGAATCGAAAAACCCCAGTCGACGTTGTGAGCCAAAGATATCCATTGGAGGCTTGCTGGATGTCAAAGACCGCACCGATACCGTTATCCGAAGTCCACATCCTATGATGGAATTCCGTCATGCGGCGAGGAGACGCCCATGCGGCTGGCTCATGCACATCGGCGAGAAGCCGCAACACAAAGGCCACAACAGCGAGCCATCTCACCTTTCGCGAGAATCTCCACATGAGGTAACCAAGAATTAAGAGGGCTTAGCATACCGCGAATTCTCGAAGAGCATCATTTAAAAGGGTACCCCGCTGGGGCGAGCAGCATCTGCTTCACTTCAAACGGGCGGATCTCGCCTACCAGCTCAGTGAAAAACCAAATTGGGGCTCGGTATTTCGTGCGGGCTTCGGTACCTTCTACGATATCGGCTACGGCTCAGAGGAGTCTCCAGCTACTTCCCTTACGGTGGCACTAAACGCTGGCGAGCAGCCTGGACTCCGGCCGAGCCAATGGCGGCTTCAATCCTCTCTATCAAATCGGCGGACCGCGTTCGATCCAACTCGCCCTAGAACTTCAGTTTTGAATCACCCAAAAGTGGTATGCGGACATAGCTTCAAGTCGGGTATACGGTGTCGGAGGAAGTCTCTAGACTTGGGCCTGTGCAACGACTATTTTCGATGTTCCCTCGAGGAGGGCCAGGTGCCGCGTTATTGCTGCTGCGGATTTCCGTGGCTGCGATTTTCTTCCTAAACGCGGCGAATCATAAAGGTACATCGATCCCTTGGCCATTCTTTGCGGCTGCCTTGCCAATCGCCATATCGCTTACTATCGGTTTCTTGACTCCGTATCTCTCCGTTATCGCTTGCATCTCTGCAATTCTTAGTTCGCTTGGAAATCCTCACCTGGGTAACTTTACATTTATATTCCCTATTTTCGACGCTGCAGCGCTCGCACTGCTGGGACCAGGTGCATACTCACTAGACTCCAGATTGTTCGGGCGGCGCGTTCTTGTTGTTCCTCCCCGCAAGGGCGAGAATCCATTATAAGTTACGTAATTTTGTCCGCCGGAAGATTTGTATCGATTGAAGTCTGCACGATAGGACCGGTTCCTTCTAGCTGGTGTTCGTTCCCGCTCCGCCATCCAAAAGTGGTATTCCTGCTCGCACCTCTCGGCCCCTTTGAAAAGAGCTGAGCTCATGCGTTTGCAAGTCTGCTTCAAATGCGCCAAAGACGACGGTCGGTCTGGGCTGGTCAGACGAGATCAAGAAAAGGTGGACCAGTCAGTCCCCTTATTCGCGTCATTTGGCGCTAGCCGTAGGTCCCGCGGGGCGCATTTTGTCTCCACAAAGGTAAGCGGTGCCTCGGACGCGGCTAGTCATCATGGACCGACCGGGTTCGCACCCGT